>Ga0066903_100002166_pt1 | contig 15100 bp, 14 predicted proteins | sample PanSoiMetaGPlot1_FD_67491 | JGI IMG/M metagenome (GOLD analysis project Ga0066903, IMG submission 67491) | Tropical forest soil microbial communities from Panama analyzed to predict greenhouse gas emissions - Panama Soil - Plot 1 (version 2) | ecosystem: Environmental > Terrestrial > Soil >...
GTTTTGAAGACGAAGTTTTCTCACCTTCCCGAGGCACCAGCCCGACGGTACCGCGTAGCTGCAGCGGCCGAGCCGAAAGAGTCTCCCGGAGGCCACACTTGGACAAGAGTTAACCGATACCAGCAGAATCCCTGTGCCACCCAGGGTGACGCCAAATACCATTCGCGGTAAAGTCGCGGCTGAATTGGGGTCGCAGTGTGTCCTAATTCCTGTGTTGCACACGCGTCTGGGGAGCGTCCTGTGGTGAATAGCGTCGTGTGGCGTGGGATGGCTGTCGACCGGCCGCTCGCTCGAGCGCCTTTGTCGAAGCCGGCAGGGGTGCACCCGAGGTGGGCGCCCCTGGCGGGTGCCGCAGTGGCATCGGCCCTGTGCTTTCTCGCGGCCGGCTGCGCACCGCCTGCAGTTGCCAATTTTGGGGCCAGCCCAACCCCGCACGTCCGTCACGCTTGGCGACCGCCCGCCTCCACGCCGATTCCGTTGCCGGACCGGGCGTTGCTCGAGCGTCAGCCCACGCCTGACTGCGCATTCCGGGGGCCGGTGAGCAATCCCATGACCGCCGAGGAAACGCGCCAGAAGCTCGACTACGAGCAGCAATGCTACCGGCAGGCCGAAACCAACGTGCGGGGCCGTCTCGACCGGCTGCAGGACTCGGTCGAGGAGACGGTCAAGGCCGTGAACGGGCGCGAGGCTCGCCGTTAAGCCTGCGCAGCAGCGAGCTTTCCGAAGAAGCGCATCTTCCTTTTCAGCGCGTCGACTGACCGAGTGACCTTGTCTCCTTGAACGCTATTGTCCGCGTTCGCCGGTCATCTCACAAATCCAGCGCCAGCCGCGCCGGATCCTCCAGAATCTCCTTCACCCGCACCAGGAAGGTCACCGCTTCACGGCCATCGACGATGCGGTGGTCGTAGGAGAGCGCGAGGTACATCATCGGCCGCGCCTCGATCTTGCCAGCGACCACCACCGGCCGTTCCTGAATCTTGTGCATGCCAAGGATGCCGGACTGCGGCGCGTTGAGGATCGGCGTCGACATCAGCGACCCATACACGCCGCCGTTCGAGATCGTGAAGGTGCCGCCCTGCATTTCGTCGAGCTTGAGGGCTCCCTCGCGTGCCCGGCGGCCGAAATCGGCGATCTTTTTCTCGATCTCGGCGAGCGACATGGCGTCGGCGTCGCGCAGCACCGGCACGACCAGGCCCTTCTCGGTCCCGACCGCGACGCCGATGTGGTAGTAGTTCTTGTAGATGATATCGGCGCCGTCGATCTCGGCATTCACCGCGGGAATGTCCTTGAGTGCCTGCACGCAGGCGCGTACGAAGAAGCCCATGAAGCCGAGCTTCACGCCGTGCTTCTTCTCGAACAGCTCGCGGTACTGGTTGCGCAGCGCCATCACGTGGCTCATGTCGACCTCGTTGAAGGTCGTGAGCATGGCGGCGGTATTCTGCGCGTCCTTGAGGCGGCGCGCGATGGTGGCACGCAGCCGCGACATCTTCACACGCTCTTCGCGTGCGGCGTCGTCGGCGCTTGACGGCGCCCGTACCTGAACCGAGGCCGCCGGCTGCGAAACCGGCGTCGGCTGGGCGGCCGCGCGTTCGATCGCCGCCATCATGTCGCCTTTGGTGACGCGGCCATCCTTGCCGGAGCCGGGGACGGTCGCGGTGGCAATGCCGCTTTCCGCTGCCATTTTGCGCACCGAGGGCGGCGCCGGCATGTCGCTGGCCGGCCGCGCCGGAGGCGTCTCCGGCGTGCGCAGCTTCGGCTCCTCTTCCGCGACATTGATCGGCGCTGTGGTCGTGGTCTTCTGCTCAGGCCGGCCGGCAGGTGCCGGCACGGTCTTGCTTGGCGCCGCGCCTTCCTTGATCTGACCGAGCAGCGCGCCGACCGCAACCGTCTCGCCGTCCTTGACCGCGATATCGGCGAGCACGCCGGCGGCCGGCGCCGGCACCTCGATCGTCACCTTGTCGGTCTCGAGTTCGACCAGCGGCTCGTCGACCGCTACCGGCTCACCCGGCTTCTTGAACCACTTGCCGATCGTTGCTTCGGTCACCGATTCGCCGAGCGTGGGAACGCGGATCTCAGCCATGATCGTGCTTCCTTTTTTCGGTCATGGCCGTGATTGGCCGGCCATCCACGCCTTTTTGCCATCCAATGCAAGCCCTGGATGCCCGGCATCAGCCGGGCGCATGACGCCTTGAGACTTACCCCAGCGCCTCGTCGAGGAACGCCTTGAGCTGTGCGAGATGTTTTGACAACTGGCCGACCGCGGTCGCCGCCGCGGCGGGGCGGCCGGCATAGACCGGCTTCTTGTGGTCAGCGCCGATCTGTTCCAGGACCCACACGAGATAGGGCTCGAGGAACGAGAACGCCCCCATGTTGCGCGGCTCTTCCTGGCACCACACGACCTGGGCTTTCTTGAAGCGCCCGAGCTCGTTCACCAGCGCCTTCAGCGGCACCGGATAAAGCTGCTCGACGCGCAGCAGATAGATGTCGTCGATGCCGCGCTTTTCGCGTTCCTCGTAAAGATCGTAGTAGACCTTGCCTGAACACAGGACCACGCGCCTGATCTTGTCGTCGGCGACGAGCTTGACCCCCTCCCTACCCTCCCCCGCTTGCGCGGGAGGGATGGGTTGGGGGGGCTGCGCGTCGTCCCACAACAGCCGGTGGAAGAACGTGTCCGGTCCCATCTCGGCGAGACGCGAGACCGCGCGCTTGTGGCGCAGCAGCGATTTTGGCGTCATCAGGATCAGCGGCTTTCTGATGTCGCGCTTGAGCTGTCGCCGCAGGATGTGGAAGTAGTTCGCCGGCGTGGTGCAGTTCGCCACCTGCATGTTGTCCTCGGCGCTCATCTGCAGGAAGCGTTCGAGCCGGGCCGAGGAATGCTCCGGACCCTGCCCCTCGTAGCCGTGCGGCAGCAGGCAGACGAGCCCCGACATGCGCAGCCACTTGCGCTCGCCCGAGGAGATGAACTGGTCGAACACGACTTGCGCGCCGTTGGCGAAATCGCCGAACTGCGCCTCCCACAGCGTCAGCGCGTTGGGCTCGGCGAGCGAGTAGCCATACTCGAAGCCGAGCACGGCCTCCTCCGAGAGCATCGAATTGACGACCTCAAAGCGCGCCTGCTTCTCGCTCACGTGGTTGAACGGGAGGTAGCGGTTCTCGTTCTCCTGGTCGATCAAGACCGAATGGCGCTGCGAGAAGGTGCCGCGTTCGGAATCCTGTCCCGAGAGCCGCACCGGATTGCCGTTGAGCAGCAGCGAGCAGAAGGCCAGGCTCTCGGCGGTCGCCCAGTCGATCCCCTCGCCGCTGTCGATCGCCTTGCGGCGGTTGTCGAGGAAGCGCTGAATGGTGCGGTGGACGTGGAAGTCCTTGGGCACCGCCGTAATCTTGCCGCCGATCTCCTTGAGCGTCGCCAGCGCGACGCCGGTATTGCCGCGGCGCGGATCGTCCTGGTCGCGTGACGCCTTGATGTCGGCCCAGCGGCCGTCGAGCCAGTCGGCATTGTTGGCCTTGTAGCTCTGGCTCGCCTCGAACTCGGCGTCGAGCCGCGCCCGCCAGTCGGCGCGCATCTTCTCGACTTCGCCTTCGGTAACGACGCCCTCGGCCACGAGCTTCTTGGCGTAGATCTCACGGGTCGAGGGATGCGCGCGGATCGCCTTGTACATCAGCGGCTGCGTGAAGGCGGGCTCGTCGCCTTCGTTGTGGCCGAAGCGCCGATAACAGAACATGTCGATGACCACCGGCTTCTGGAATTTCTGCCGGAACTCGGTCGCGATCTTGGCGGCGAACACCACCGCTTCCGGGTCGTCGCCGTTGGCGTGGAAGATCGGCGCCTCGACCATCTTGGCGACATCCGACGGGTAGGGCGACGACCGCGCGTAGCGCGGATAGGTGGTGAACCCGATCTGGTTGTTGACGATGAAGTGCACCGAGCCGCCGGTGCGGTGGCCGCGCAGTCCCGAAAGTCCAAAGCACTCGGCGATGACGCCCTGCCCGGCGAACGACGCGTCGCCGGAGATGAGCAGCGGCATCACCATCTCGCGATGTTCGGGCGTGGCGCCGTGCTGATCCTGCTTGGCGCGGACCTTGCCGAGCACCACCGGGTTGACGATCTCGAGATGGGAAGGGTTGGCTGTCAGCGACAGATGCACGTTGTTGCCGTCGAACTCGCGGTCGGACGAGGCGCCCAAATGGTATTTCACGTCGCCCGAGCCTTCGACCTCGTCCGTGGTCGCGGAGCCGCCCTTGAATTCGTGGAAGATCACGCGATGCGGCTTGTGCATCACCTGCGCCAGCACGTTGAGCCGGCCGCGGTGCGCCATGCCGAGCACAATCTCCTTCACGCCGAGCGCGCCGCCGCGCTTGATAATCTGCTCGAGCGCCGGGATCATCGATTCGCCGCCGTCGAGTCCGAAACGCTTGGTGCCGGTGAACTTGAGGTCGCAGAAGTTCTCGAAGCCTTCGGCTTCCACCAGCTTGTTGAGGATCGCGCGCTTGCCCTCGCGCGTGAAGCTGATCTCCTTGTCCGGCCCCTCGATGCGCTCCTGGATCCAGCCCTTTTGCGCCGGATCGGAGATATGCATGAACTCGACACCCAGCGTCTGGCAGTAGGTGCGGCGCACGATGAGAAGAATCTGCCGCAGCGTGGCGAATTCGAGCCCGAGCACGCGGTCGAGGAAGATCGGGCGGTCCATGTCGGCATCGCTGAAGCCGTAGGAACGGGGATCGAGGTCCTCCTCGGTCTTGGGCGGCTCGAGGCCGAGCGGATCGAGATTGGCGTAGAAGTGGCCGCGCGCCCGATAGGCGCGGATCAGCATCAGGGCACGGACCGAGTCGCGCGTGGCCTGCTGCACCTCGGCGGGCGACATCTCGACACCGGCCGTTTGGGCGCGCGCCTTGACCTTGTCGCCGACCGCACGCTCAACCTCGCCCCAGTCGCCGTCGAGGGCGGCGGTCAGCTCGTTGTGCGCGAGCTGCGGCCAGTTGCGTTTGCGCCAGGAGGGGCCACGCGCGGCCCGCGCCCCATCATCCTTGAGACTCTGGAAGAAAGCCCGCCACTCGTCGTCCACCGAGGTCGGGTCGGCCTGGTAGCGTGCCTGCAGATCTTCGATGTAGCCGGCGTTGCCGCCGTAGAGGAACGAGGTAAGGGCGAAAGCGGCGTTCGCGTCCTGGCGGGACATGCTCCGCGTCCTGTGCGAGGGTTAATGGACCGGCGTGACGGCCCGCGGTTCCGCCCTAGAATGTTCGACGTGGGCCACACGTCAGCGTCAGGGCGAATCCGAGCCGCGACTACTCCTTAGCACTATTTATGCGAGCCAGGCGGCGTCACAACCCGAAAGATTGAACTCAAATTCAGTTATTCCAAGCTGCTCGTAATCCGTGATGTCGCATCGGGGATCCCACTATCCGCGCAGCACCTCGGCCAATGTCTTGCCGAGGCGGGCCGGCGACGGCGACACCTTAATACCGGCTAATTCCATGGCGGCGATTTTCGAGGGCGCATCGCCCTTGCCGCCAGCGATGATCGCCCCAGCGTGGCCCATGCGGCGGCCGGGCGGCGCAGTGCGGCCGGCGATGAAGCCGACCATCGGCTTCCTGCGCCCACGCCTTGCTTCATCCTTGAGGAACTGCGCGGCGTCCTCTTCGGCCGAGCCGCCAATCTCGCCGATCATGATGATCGACTCGGTTGCCTTGTCGGCGAGCAGCATCTCCAGCACCTCGATGAACTCGGTCCCCTTGACCGGGTCGCCGCCGATGCCGACCGCGGTGGTCTGGCCGAGCCCTTCGCGCGTAGTCTGAAACACCGCCTCGTAGGTCAGCGTGCCCGAGCGTGACACGATGCCGACCGTGCCGGGCTTGAAGATCGATGCCGGCATGATGCCGATCTTGCATTCGCCCGCCGTCATCACGCCCGGGCAATTGGGCCCGATCAGGCGCGACTTCGACCCGCACAGCGAGCGCTTCACCTTCACCATGTCTTCGACCGGGATACCCTCGGTGATGCAGATGATGAGCGGGATCTGCGCCTCGATCGCCTCCGATATCGCGTCAGCGGCGAACGGTGGCGGCACGTAAATCACGCTGGCGTCGCAGTCCGTCTTGGCCTTGGCCTCCGCGACGGTATCAAACACCGGCAGGCCCAGGTGCACGGTCCCGCCTTTGCCAGGCGAAGTGCCGCCGACCATCTTGGTGCCGTAGGCGATTGCCTGTTCGGAATGGAAGGTGCCGTTCTTGCCGGTGAAGCCCTGGCAGATGACCTTGGTGTTCTTGTCGATGAGGATGGCCATCAGTTTCCCTTCACCGCCTTCACCACCTTCTGCGCGGCGTCGTCAAGATCATCCGCCGCCGTCACGTTGAGGTTCGACTTTGCGAGAATCTCCTTGCCCAGCTCGACATTGGTGCCCTCGAGCCGCACCACCAGCGGCACCCGCAATCCCACCTCGCGCACTGCATCGACCACGCCGGCCGCGATCACGTCGCACTTCATGATGCCGCCGAAGATATTGACCAGGATCCCCTTCACTTTCGGGTCCGACGTGATGATCTTGAACGCGGCCGCGACCTTTTCCTTGCTGGCGCTGCCGCCGACGTCGAGGAAGTTCGCCGGCTCCTCGCCATAGAGCTTGATGATGTCCATCGTGGCCATCGCCAGACCGGCACCGTTGACCATGCAGCCGATGGTGCCGTCGAGCGCCACGTAGTTGAGGTCGAACTTCGAAGCCTCGATCTCCTTCTCGTCCTCCTCGCTGAGATCGCGCAGCGCCGCGATGTCGGGATGCCGGAACAGCGCGTTATCGTCGAAGCTGATCTTGGCGTCGAGGCAAAGGAGCTTGCCGTCCTTGGTGACGACCAGCGGATTGAGTTCGAGCAGGCTCATGTCCTTCTCGGTAAACGCCTGGTAGAGCTTGCTCAGGAGCGCGCCCACCTGCTTGCGCAGATCGCCCTCGAGCCCGAGCGCCTTCGACACCCGCAACGCGTGGTGCGGACAGATGCCGGTCGCCGGATCGACCGTCACGGTGAGGATCTTGTCCGGCGTGTCGTGAGCGACCTTCTCGATGTCCATGCCGCCTTCGGTCGAGACCACGATCGCGACCCGCGCGCTGCCGCGATCGACCAGCATCGACAGGTAGAGCTCCCGCTCGATCGCGGAGCCCTCCTCGATGTAGAGCCGGTTGACCTGCTTGCCGTGCCGACCGGTCTGGTGGGTGACGAGGATCGATCCGAGCAGCCGCGTCGCCTCTCGCTGCACCTCCTCGATCGACTTGACCACCTTGACCCCGCCGGCCTTGCCGCGGCCGCCGGCATGGATCTGGGCCTTGACCACGACCACCGGAGTGGCGAGGTCGCGCGCCGCCTTCACTGCCTCCTCGACCGAGAAGGCGGCGTTCCCACGCGGCGTCGGTACCCCGAACTCGCGCAGCACCGCCTTGGCTTGGTATTCGTGGATGTTCATCGACGCCCCGCGGTACGCTACGCGAAATTGCCGGCGGCTATTTCCCCTTGCCGAGATTGGGCGCGATCGTCTTGCAGGCGTCGACCAGCGTCGACACCGCTTGCGCCGACTTGTCGAACATGCTGCGCTCCGCACCATTGAGCTGAATCTCGACGATGCGCTCGACGCCCTTGGCACCAATCACCGCCGGCACGCCGACGTAGAGGTCCTTGATCCCGTATTCGCCGTTGAGATAGGCGGCGCAGGGCAGCACGCGCTTCTTGTCCTTGAGATAGCTCTCCACCATGGTGGTGGCGGAGGCCGCCGGCGCATAGAACGCCGAGCCGGTCTTGAGCAGGTTGACGATCTCGGCGCCGCCGTCGCGGGTGCGCTGGACGATGGCGTCGAGACGCGCCTGCGTGGTCCATTTCATCTTGACCAGATCGGGCAGCGGGATGCCGGCGACGGTGGAATAGCGCGTCAGCGGCACCATCGAGTCGCCATGACCGCCGAGCACGAAGGCGGTGACGTCCTCGACCGAGACATTGAACTCGTCGGCGAGGAAATAGCGAAAGCGCGCCGAGTCGAGCACGCCGGCCATGCCGACGACCATGTGCTTGGGCAGACCGCACGCCTTCTGCAGCGCCCACACCATGGCGTCGAGCGGGTTGGTGATGCAGATCACAAATGCGTTGGGCGCGTATTTCTTGATCCCGGAGCCGACCTGCTCCATCACCTTGAGGTTGATGCCGAGGAGGTCGTCGCGGCTCATGCCAGGCTTGCGCGGCACGCCGGCGGTGACGATGCAGACAGCGGCACCGTCGATTGCCTCATAGGAATTGGTGCCAGCGATGCGCGCGTCGAAGCCGTCAACCGGCGAGGACTGGATGAGGTCGAGCGCCTTGCCTTGGGGAACGCCTTCGGCAATGTCGAACAGGACGGCATCGCCAAGTTCCTTGAGGCCGATGAGGTGGGCTAGGGTGCCGCCGATCTGGCCGGCACCGATCAGTGCAATCTTGGGACGCGCCATGTGCAGGAAAACCTCGGATGCCGCGGCGCAGGCGTGAGGTGAACGGCCGCCGCGCTGCGTCATAGACCTTTTCGGGGCAGCCGTTCAAGGTCATCGCGGCGCGTGCAAAGTGCCGCGCACGCCGGCGACACCGGCTGCCCCAAATTGCGACAAGGCCGACGCCGACCGGGTCGATCAATAATTCCGGAGCTGCCTGATCCGACGGCGGTAGTGGCTCTCGATGCAACCGTAGTCGCGTCCGCAGGCAATGCGAGAGCGCAACCAGGCGCTCTGACTTGCCTCCAATTCCGCGCGTGCTGCGCCATAAAGCCTGTTTCTCAGCGAGAAGTACAGGCTCGCCATGATCTCATCGAGCTCGCGCAGGCGCGGACTCTGGCAGATCAGGATTTCATCGGGCCGTTCAGCGGTACGGCAATTGAAGCTTTGCGCCTGCGCGGCAACCGGCATCATGACCGCAAAGACGAAAAGCGATGCGAACACACAGCGACCGATCGTCATGGTGACCCCTCCTGCGCCCCCGGGCGCCCATTTTGCGCTCCGAGCGGATGCCATTCAACGGCCTTGCTCCGCGCCAACGAGTCGCGGCGCAGAAATGCAATAGGGCGCAGCAATGCAGCCTCAGCGCGGCGGCTTGACCGCCATGTCCTGCATGATCTCGAGCTGGATCTGCTGGATCTCCGCCAGCCGCTCCCATTGCCGCGTCAGGATGTGATCCATCTTTTCATGCAGGTGACGGATTTCCAGCTCGGCCTTGAGGTTCACCCGGTAATCGTTCTCTGACCGCAGCCGGTCCTTCGCCTCCTGGCGTTTCTGGCTCATCATGATGATGGGCGCCTGGATGGCGGCGAGGCACGACAGCACCAGGTTGAGCAGGATGAAAGGATAGGGATCGAACTGGGCTCGCGCCACGACCGCGATGTTGAACGCCATCCATACCGCGAGCACCGCGCCGAACAGGATGATGAAGGTCCAGCTGCCGCCGAAACTGGCGAGATGGTCCGACAGCCGCTCCCCGAAGGTCCGGTGCCCGGCGAATTCGGCCTCGATGTTCTCGGCCAGGGTCTCGTGGTCGGCGAGGCTCTGGACCACGTCCTGCTCGAGTCGGGTCAATTCGCCGCGCTCGCGGGTCAGCAACTCGGACACATAGTCCGAGCGAAACCGGTCGAGATCGCGCCGACAGATGAGCCCTTCGGCCGGCAGGTCCGGCCGCTCCTCGCGGATGCGTTCGATGATGGCCGGACGAACGACGTCGAGCCGCACGATGTCGCGCGCCGGCACGTCCCGACCGCAGATGAGGCAACAATGACGGGTCGTCCGCGCGCGCCGCTTGCGGCCGCTCGAGACGGCGGTGTCGGGCGCGGGCGGGGCCCCGGCCTCCGGTGCATCGCTGCGGTCAATATCGAGATCGGCCATGGGCTCCTCCCGCCGTTCGAAGTCGCACCCTGCGCCTAACTTGGAGCAAAATCGACACCGCGCTAGGCTTGACGCCCATCTTTTTTCCGGCCGGCCGATCTCCGCATTCGGGACTCGTCAGACTCGCGTCAGATACCATGGTGACCGATGAGCTTGCGCGCGAACCTTATCCGCTTCGGCCTGCGCACCTTGCTCAAGCGCAGCGCCCGCCCCGGCAGATCGCTCGCCGCCACTCGCCGCCAGTTCGCCATGATGGGTCGGTTCGTCCCGCGGCCGCCGCGCGGAACTGCAACGATTGCCCTCGATGCCGGCGGCGTCCCGGCCGACAGCATCGCGACGCCAGCGTCCCGGGCCGATCGGCACGTTCTCTACCTGCATGGGGGCGCCTTTTATGTCGGCTCGCCTGCGCTTTACCGCGACTTCACCTGGCGGATCGCCGACGCCGCGCGGGCCCGCGTGTTGTGCATCGACTATCGGCTGGCGCCCGAGCATCCGTTTCCGGCTGCGGTCGATGACGCGGTGACGGCCTATCGCTGGCTCCTGGAGGGGGGTGCCACTCCGGCCCAGGTCGCATTCGTGGGCGATTCCGCCGGCGGCGGGCTTACGTTCGCGGCCCTCATGCGGCTGCGCGATGAAGGCACCCCGCTGCCGGCGGCCGCCGTCGCGATCTCGCCCTGGACTGACCTCGCGCTCACCGGGGCATCGCTGCGGGCGAATGCCGCGGCCGAGGCGATGCTCGCGGTCGAAATCCTGCCGCCTGTCGTCGCGCAGTATCTCGCGGACGCCGACCCGCACCATCCTCATGCGTCGCCGCTCTACGGCAATGCGGCGGGCCTGCCGCCTACGCTCATCCTGACCGGAAGCGACGACGTGCTGCTCGACGACGCGATGCGCATGGCCGACGCCATGCGGAAAGCCGGATGCGACGTCGAGGCCGAGGTCTGGCCGCGCATGTTCCACGCTTGGCCGGTGCTTGCGCGCATCCTGCCGGAAGGCCGCGCCGCCGTCGCCCGTATCGGCGCATTCCTCGACCGCAGGCTCTAGGAGGCCACCGGCGATGTCGCGCCTCGCTGGCCTTGCGCTAGGATGGTGCCGTGATCCGACCCGATCACAGGAGAAAGCGCTGATGAAGACGTTGCTGCTCGCGATGTTTGCGGTCCTCCTCGGCGCCGCACCCGGCATCGCGCAGGACTGGCCGACCAAGCCGGTCCGGATCATCGTGCCGTTCGCCGCCGGATCGACGCCCGACATCGTCGTGCGGCTCATCGCCGACAAGCTGCAACCGAACCTGAAACAGACCTTCACGGTGGAGAACAAGCCCGGCGCCAGCGGCAATATTGGAACCGACGTGGTGGCCAAGGCCGAACCGGACGGCGCCACCATCGGCATCAGCATCGTCGGACCGCTCGCCCTCAACACCCTCCTGTTCCCGAAGCTGCCCTACGATCCGTTCACCGATCTTGCGCTGATCACCCGCGTCTCCGATCAGCCGAACGTGCTCGCGGTCAACGCCGATGTGCCGGCGACCAATACCGCCGAGTTGATCGCGCTGCTCAAGCGCGAACCCGGCAAGTTCAACTACGGCTCGATCGGCAATGGCTCGCTGTCGCATCTCGCCGTGGAGGCGCTGGCGCTGGCGAGCGACGCCACGCTGGTGCACATCCCGTACGCGTCTTCGCCGCAGGCGGTGACGGCGCTCATTCGCGGCGACGTGCACCTGATCTGCCTGGCGGCGATTTCCGTCGTTTCGCAGCTGTCAACCGGCCGGATCAGGATGCTCGCCGTCACCTCGGCGAAGCGCTCGCCGTTGCTGCCCGACGTGCCCACGCTGAAGGAGGCCGGCATCGACGTCGAAGCCAACGCCTGGAACGGGTTCATCGCGCCGGCAAGGACGCCGCAGCCGGTCATTGCCGCCATCCAGCGCGAGACCGCCGAAGCGCTGCGCGACCCGGCCGTCCGCGAGAAGATGCAGGTGCAATTCATGGAGCCGCTCGCCACTTCGCCGGCCGAATTCAAGGCGGTGATCGAGGCGGAGATGCAGCGCTGGGCGCCGGTGATCCGTGCCCGCAACATCAAGATGAATTGACCTCGGCCCGCGCGTCGCTGCGTCACGCGGGCCCTGGTCATAACCGGCCCGTCTAAACCTTGCCCCTGCCGAGCCCCAAACCGTTACGCGCGACGATCCGCGCCATCGTCACGGGGTGGCTCAGCGCGGTGGTCACACGTCCGGCCAGGCTGTCCGGCTCGTGAAAGACACCGAGCTGTCGAAGTACGGTGGCGCGGTCGTAATAAATCTTCTCGCCCGCAAGCTGATTGGCATCGTCGAACGTGAAGATCCCACACAGCGGAAATTCGATCGGCCTACCGGTGGCGGGCAGACCGCGCCAAGTCCCCAGGTGCTGTGCGCGAATGACCACCTCGAGGATGACGGCATCGTCGCCTGCGTGCCGGCGCCGGACGTCGATGTGCAAGTTCGGCATCGCCCGCAACAACTCCGCATAGAACATGCGAACCTCCTGGCGGCCCATGTAATGGGCATCCCACGGCTCGTCGTCGTAGTGCGCCGTCTCGCCAAACGTCGCCATGATGCCATCGAGGTTATGCTCGTTTTCCAGGCTGACATGCTCTTCGACGATCTTCAGCCGAGCGGCCATGGTACCGCTGGAACTCGGTGTTGTTGTCATCGTCCCGCTCCTTGAAACGGGCCTCGCCCGATGCGGTCTAGTCATTGGCCGCGAGCGAGGCCATTTATTGACCTTGAGAATGGTTCCGACTACGAGCGAGGCAGCGACCGCCAAGCGCCGTCACGTCTCCACAATTCCCTCCGCCAGCGCGCTCGCCTGCGAGTCGCGGCGGCCGTGTGGCAGCGCCAAGTAGGACTCCGAGCGCATCTCGATCAGGCGGGAGGCCGTGCGCTTGAACTCCTGCGCCTCGAAGTCTTCCCTGCCACGGTAGAGCGCGTCGGGCTCGGCCGCCGCGGACGCGACTAGCTTCACGGCGTTGTCGTAGAGCGTGTCGATCAGAATGATGAAGCGTTTCGCTCCCTTGCTGGCTTGCCCCACTGAGCACAGCCGTGAACCCACCTGGGCCAGGACAGGTCGCGGCCTTCCGGAAGGAGGCCCGGCCGCGAGAAAGAAGCCGTCACGTCTCCGTGATGCCCTGCGACACTGGGCCGGCCGGCGAGCCGCCCCGGGCGCTGATCCGTCCAATCGGTGATCACTGGACCGCAGCAGCGCCTGCCATGGCCACCTGTGCGTCCTGCTCGGATGCAACCCCGGACACACCGATGGCGCCGACGATGCGGCCGCCGGTCATGATCGGAAGCCCCCCTTCGGCCACACACGCGCCGAACGTGAGCACCCGCATTCCCACGCCGCCACCGCCGACCGCGTCTTCGAGCGCCTTGGTCGGCCGCCGGAACTCAACCGCGGTGCGGGCCTTGGCTTCAGCGATCCGGATCGAGGACAGTTGCGCGTTGTCGAGCCGGTGCAGCATCACCAAGTTGCCGCCGGAGTCGACGATCGCAATTGAAACGCCCCAGTTGTTCTTGCTGGCTTCGGCTTCGGCCGCCGCCATAACCTTCTTCGCCGCTGCGATCGAGATGGGCGCGCCATAGGGCGTCGTCGGCGGAGCGGCTTGCTGCTGGGTCATCGATCCCCCAATCTGATGTGAAGCGGGCTCTCACGCTGCCGCGGTTTGCGAAAGTCTGTCGGCAAGGACAGTCGTGCGCAGCACGGTTGCCAGTGCGCTGGTTTCCTCGCTGTTGAGCGATACATAGGGCGGATAGGGCTCGCCAACCGGCACGCCGACCAGGTTGAGCGCGGCCTTCATCACCGGGGCGAGCCCCCGATGCATCCATCGTGACGGGAACAGGGCGAATTGAAGCTGCACGGCGGCGGCGCGCTCATAATCCTTCGCGAGAAAAGCGTCGATGACGTGCCGCGCAATCTCGCATCCCGGCGGCGGCATGGTTGCACCCGACCCGCCGAGTTCGAGCGTCGCGAGCAGCATCTGCATCGTTGTGAAATAGCGCGCGTGACCGGCCCGATCGATCTCGACGATGAGCCGCGATACCCGCGCCAGATCGCGCGAACTCTCCTTGATGAGCCGCACACTCGGGAGCTTTGCGAGCGCGATGGTATCCGGAATCGAAACGTCGGCGCCCGGCCCCGGGTTCAGATAAAGCGCAATAGGAAGGCTGGTTTCCCGCGCCACCTTCTCGAAATAGGCGACAAGGTCGGCCTGTGTAGGAGGGCCAGCGAACGGCCGCAGCGGCGCGAGCAATTGCACCGCAGCGGCGCCGAGCTTCTCCGCAAAATGCGCAAGTTCGACGGCCGTCTTGAAAGACGGATGCGTGATTCCGACCATGACCGGACCGCGTCCATCGACGAACTCGATCGTCCGACAGACCAGCGCCTTGCGCTGTTCGAGGCTGAGGTAAGTGTATTCCTGAGTCTCGACACCGGCGGCGACGACCATGGTGGCGCCGCAGTCCTCGATCACGTACTCGATCTGGCGCCGCAGCGATGGCTCGTCGACTTCGAGTGCGCTGGTGAAAGGAGTCAATGGCGCAACAATCAGTCCAGGCTGCTCCATGTCGGATGTCCCTTGTCAAAACCGACCACTGCGACTGTTGCCCGGCCGCGCATTGATGTCGCTCCTCGTCGGTCCGACTAATACCCCTTCCCTCACCCTGTGTCATCGTCGCGGCCGCACGAACGCGCATGCCATCAATGCGCGTCGCACCAAAGAGACCGCCGTCACGTCTCTACAATTCCCTCCGTCAGCGCGCTCGCCTGCGAGTCGCGGCGGCCGTGCGGCAGCGCGAGGTAGGCCTCCGAGCGCATCTCGATCAGGCGGGAGGCCGTGCGCTTGAACTCCTGCGCCTCGAACCCTTCGGTGCCATCGTAGAGCGCGTCGGGCTCGGCCGCCGCGGAGGCGACAAGCTTCACGGCGTTGTCGTAGAGCGTGTCAATCAGAATGATGAAGCGTTTTGCCTCGTTGCGCGCCTCCTCGTCCATGACTGGAATGCAGTCGAGGATCACGGTGTGGAAGTCGCGCGCGATCCGCAGATAGTCGGAGGCTGCGAGCGGCTGTTTGCACAAATCGTGGAACGAGAATCGTGCCACACCCATGGCGGCCCGCGGCACCCTCAAGACGTGCCCCTTCACGGTCAGCGTCTGCGCCGTCCCGGAATGGCCGCCGGTGAGCCGGCGCCAGGCTTCGTCGAG
>Ga0066903_100002168_pt1 | contig 15099 bp, 11 predicted proteins | sample PanSoiMetaGPlot1_FD_67491 | JGI IMG/M metagenome (GOLD analysis project Ga0066903, IMG submission 67491) | Tropical forest soil microbial communities from Panama analyzed to predict greenhouse gas emissions - Panama Soil - Plot 1 (version 2) | ecosystem: Environmental > Terrestrial > Soil >...
TGCGAGGTGTGGGAGAAGGGCGGTGTCGGCGGCGAGTCGCTGGCGCGCGAGGTGATCGCGCTGCTCGACGGCGGCGCCGCGGCGTATGCGCCGATCTACGACGTCATGCAGCCGGTCCGCGAGAAGATCGAGACCATCGTCCGGCGGGTGTACGGCGGCGACGGCGTCGACTACTCACCGGCAGCCGCGCGCGCGATCGACAATCTCGAGAGCATCGGCCTGCACCATACGCCGATCTGCATGGCGAAGACGCAGTACTCGCTGACCGACAATCCGTCGCGCGTCGGCCGTCCGACCGGCTTCCGGATCACCGTCAACGAAGTCTACGGCTCCGCGGGCGCCGGCTTCGTCGTGGCCAAGACCGGCGACATCATGACGATGCCCGGCCTCCCCAAGACGCCGTCCGCCGAGGGGATGTCCCTCACGCCCAGCGGCGACATCATCGGCCTGTCGTGACGCCGCCTCGAATCCCTCATCCTTAATCCCTGATCCTCGAATCCCGGATCCCTCATCCCGGATCGCTCATCCCGGATCGGTCATTCCGGAGCCACCGGTCTCGAGATGCCGGATTCGGGATTCGGGATCTGATTCGAGATTCGCGATGAGCGATTCGGGATACGGGATTCGAGGATCAGGGATTAGGGATCAGGGATTCGAAGAGTACTCCCGGCGCCAGTTTACCGGTCGGGTCGAGCGCGCGCTTCACGGCGCGCATCTCGTCAAGCCCTCGATCGCCGTACAGCTCGCGCAAGAGCTTTTGTTTGACCGGGTTCCGGCCGACGCCGTGTTCGGCGAGGGGGCAGCCGCCGAGGCGCGCCGCCTCTCGGCCGAAGAACAGGATCGCGTCCTTGCCGCGCGCGACCTCGTCATACGACCGCGGCAGTACGTTGGGGTGGACGTTGCCGTCGGAGATGTGCCCCCACACCGCCGCGTCGAGGCCGCGCGCGGCGAACCCCTCGCGATAGATCGCCAGCATCTCGCCGAACCGCTCGAACGGCACGATCATGTCGGCCGCCGTCTTCGCGATGCGGCCGTCGATCTCGCGCTGCGCGCGCCCGACGCGCTGGTTGACGCCGGACGGCACGGCCTCGCGCAGCGCGACGAGCTGCTCGGCCCGCCGCGCGTGACCGGGGAGCGCGACCTCGGTGTCATCGAAGACGCCGTGCGCGTCGAGGACGCGGCACACGCGGGCGAGCGGCGTGCCGCCGCGGTCCGACGCCTCGATCGCCTCGCGCGCCGACGCCTCGGTCGTGCCCGCCGGCAGCTCGATCTGCACGAGCAAAGCGAGCGCCGTCCCCTCCGGAAACGTCACGTCGCTGCGCCGATCCGCGCCGTCCTCGCGCAGGATCTCGAGGCAGCGCGCGTCCATGTGCTCGATCGCGGCGACCGACGCCTCGCGCCGCAGGTCGCTCACGACCGCGATCGCCGCGCGCTCCGATCGCACCGGCACGAGCGCCAGCGCCGTGACGGGCACGGGACTCAGCGTCCGGAACGTGACCGTCGTGATCACGCCGAGCGTGCCCTCCGATCCGACGAACAGGTCGATGAGGTCCATGCCGGGGGCGGCGTAGTAGCCGGCCGACACCTTCACCACGCCGGGCATCCGGTACGTCGGGACCGGCACGTCCCGCGATCCGCGTGCGACGGGGACGCGCAGCACGCCGTCCCGCGCGCGGATCTCGCCGCGGCGAACCGTCAGCGGCGATCCGTCGGCGAGCACGATCGTGAGGGCGTCGACCCAGGGGCGCACGGCACCGTGGCGGAACGTCGCCGCCCCCGCGGCGTTCGTCGAGACGATGCCGCCGGCGAACGCGCCGGTGAACGTCGGCGCCGGCGGAAACCATGCGCCGTGCGATGCCAGCGCCTCCTGCATCGCCGCGACCGTGACGCCGGCCTCCACGCGGATCGACGAGGGCCCGATGTCCAGAATGCGCGTGAGCCTCTCGGTCGACAGCACGGTTTCGCCCATCGGCGTCGCGCCGCCGGTGAGCGACGACTGCGCGCCGACGGCGAGCAGCGTTCGTGCCTCGCGGACGATCGCGGGCACGTCGTCGACGCCGCGCGGCACGACGACGGCGGCGGCGTGGCCGCCGGGATAGTGCGCGGCGTCCGAGAGATATCGCTCCGGTGGCACGGGCGACGTCATCAGTGCGGTTGAACGCCTCCGCGCCCGACGTATCCCGGTTTGCTGAGGAGCGTCGGTTGCGGCGCGCCGGCAGGCGGATTCACGGTATAGCGCCAGGCTTCGATGAGCCAGCCGTCGTCGATCTTCATCATGATGAGCGTGCACCAGCCCGAATTCGTCTTCACCGTACCGAGTCCGCGTCCGGGTGTCGACTGCGGATCGTCCTGCAGGCGCAGCTCCCACTTGCCGTCGGCGATCGCCGTGTCGCTGCCGATGCAGCGGACGTCGGTGAGATCCACGGGGTGCTTCGAGTTCCGGTAATCGTGATTCGTGAACAGGCGGGCGCGGTTCGCCACAATCGTTTCGCGGCCGCGCTCGATCGTCCCGTCGGGATGTCGGATATCGCCGTTACTCGTGAACAGCTGGCTGAGTCCGATCGCATCCTGCTGCGCCCAGAGGTACGTGAACTGATCTCCGACCCTGCGGATCGCACGATCGTCATCATCACCGCAGCGTCTCGACATCCTCGGTAGTTCGCGCACTGCCGGCCGCGCGACAGGCGGCGGCGGCGCGGGCGGCGGCGGCGTGGCCGCTTTGGGTGCGGGCAACGGCGCAGTGCGCACCTTGTCGATGTCGTCGAGGATCCCGGTCACGAGCGCGTCGACGAGGATCTGTCCCTTCTGCGGCGTCGCGAGCGTCGCGTCGCCAAGCGTGCCCGACTTCGAGACGACCCCGCGGCCGCCCTCCTGACGCGTGAGCACGCCGCGGCCGGCCGGGTACTCGCGCGTCGCGCGCGTCATGTCGACCGCCGCCGGATCGACGAACAGCATCATCGACGTCGCGACTTCGTCGGCATGCGCGACCGAGATCCTCGCCTGCTTCAGGACGGCGTGCCTCATCGTCCAGTACCCGGGATCGGTGTAGCCGAGCAGGATGCCGGCGTCGGCGAGCGCGTTCGCAGCCGCTTGAAGCACGCCGAGCGTGGCCGCGCTCGTGTTGAGCACATAGAAGCGCCGCGGGCCGAAACGCGCGAGGGCGCGCACGGCGTCGACGGTGAGGTCGCGTGCGACCGTGTTGCTCAGCGACGAGGACCCCGGGTAATCGACGTAGTTGGGATAGGCGTGATACGTCAGCATCGGCGCAACGACGACGGCGCTGGCCGCTTGTGCGCGCGATGCCAGATAGCGCGCGAGGCGTTCGTCGCTGTTCAGCTTCATGTGCGCGCCCTGTTCGACGGCGCCTCCGCCGAGCGGCACGACGACGACCGCGGACGGCGTGAGCCACGGCTCAGCGTCGGGCCACGCGAGATCCGCGAGCGCGACGCCGTGCTGGGGCGGCGCCTGCGGCACGGGCAGTCCCGCGGCCACGGTCAGGAGCACGCCGATTCCCGCGATCGCCAGTCTCATGCCTGCCTCCGGATTCCTTTCAGACGCCGGATCGCCGCCGCCGGCTGCGGCGAATGTACACTCATTCGCGTGACCGAGTGGAACGCCGAGCGGTATCACCATATCTCCGCCCCGCAGCAGGCCTGGGGGCGGAAAGTCCTGGACCGCCTGTCGCTGGAGGGGCACGAGCGCGTGCTCGATCTGGGCTGCGGCACGGGACGCGTGACCGGCGAGATCGCCGCGCGTGTGCCCGGCGGCGGAGTTGTCGGGCTGGATCGGTCGCCGGCGATGCTGGCGACGGCGCGCGCGTGGCTGCGCGAGCGCGCGCCCGGCGTCGGGCTGGTGCTCGGCGACGGCGCGTCGCTGCCGTTCCAGCGGGCCTTCGACGCGACCTTCAGCGGCGCGACGTTTCACTGGATCCACGATCACGCCGCTCTCTTCCGATCCATCATCACCGCGCTCAGGCCGGGCGGCCGGCTCGTGGCGCAGTGCGGCGGCGCGGCGAACCTGGCCGTGCTGCTCGGACGCGCGTCACGGCTGATGCACGAGCCGCGTTTCGCGCGGTATTTCGAAGATTGGGCCGACCCGACGTATTACAGCGACGCGGACTCGGCGGCGCGGCGCATGCGCGCGGCGGGCTTCGTGGACGTCGAGACGTCGCTCGAGCCGGCGCCGACGGCGTTCGATTCGCCGATCGAGTTTCAGGATTTCATCGCGAACGTCTGCGTGCGGCATCACGTCGCGCAGCTCCCCAACGGCGATCGACAGGCGTTCCTCCGCGAGCTGACGGTCGCGGCGGCCGGCGACACGCCGCCGTTGACGCTCGACTACTGGCGGCTGAATCTCGCGGGCCGGCGTCCTGCATGACCAGTCCCGAGCTGCTCCGGGCGCCGTCCGCATGGTACGGCGGACGGGCCGCCCACTGGTCGGCCGCGCGCGATCGCGACACCGCCATCGCGACGCGGATCTCCCGGATCCGCCTCGTGACGTTCGGAGCCGGGGTGATCCTGATCGGCTGGGGCTGGCACGCGTCGGGCAGCGCCGCGGGCGATCTCCTGTGGATCGCCGGCCTCGCGGCGTTTGTCGTGTTCGGCGTCTTCGTCCGTCAGCATGCCCGCGTGCTCGATCGCGTCGACCGCGCCGAGGCGGGGCATCGCCTCTCGACCATCGGCCGCGCGCGGATCGTGCGCGACTGGCGCGCGCTGCCCGACATCGCGTCGCCCGCCGAGGTCGACTTCGATACGCATCCGTACGCGCGCGATCTGGATCTCTTTGGCCACGCGTCGCTGACGAAGTGGATCGGCCGGACGGCGACGACGGACGGCCTGCGAACGCTCTGGCGGTGGCTGCTGACGCCCGCCGATCCCGGCACGGCGATCGCGCGGCAGGCCGCGATCGAGGATCTGGCCGCGCGGCGCGACTGGCGTGAATCGCTGGCGATCGAAGGCGCGCTGACGACGGTTCCTGTTGGTGCGCTCGCGCGGTTTCTCGAATGGACCGACGGGCGTCGATCGGCCGTGCCGGTCTTCATGCGCGCCGCAGCCGTCCTGCTGCCGTCGACGCTCGCCACGCTCCTCGCGCTTTTTCTCGCCGGCGTGGTCCATCGCGCGTGGTGGCTGATCCCGTTGGCGGTCAACGTCGTGCTGTCGTTCGTTTTCGCGTCCGGGACCTACGCGACGTTCGATCGCGTGTCGGTCGGCGAGCGCGTCCTCGACCGCTACAGCCGGATGTTTGCGTTGGTGTGCGGGACGCCCTGGGCGTCGCCGCTGCTGGCGACGCTGCGTGCGGCGATGGACGCGGGCGAGCCCGCGCCGGTCGCCGTGCGGCGGATCGCGCGGATCGCGAACTGGTCGGAGCTGCGCACCGGCGCCGCGCTGCTGCACTTCCCCATTCAGGCGTTCACGCTCTGGGACTTCCACGTCCTGTTCGCGATGGAACGGTGGCGTGCGCGCTCGGGTGTGCACGTGCGCGCCTGGCTCGAGGCGCTCGGCGAGTTCGACGCGCTGTCGGCGCTGGCCATCCTCCGGGCCGACGAGCCCGAATGGACCATGCCGCGCATCGACGCCGGGGCGGACGCGGTCGCCGGCACGGCGCTCGCGCACCCGCTCATCGCGGCCGACCGCCGCGTCGCCAACGACGTGACGATCGGGCCGCCCGGGACGCTCCTCCTCGTCACCGGGTCGAACATGTCGGGCAAGAGCACGCTCCTCCGCGCGATCGGCCTCAACATCGTGCTGGCGCAGGCGGGGGCGCCGGTGTGCGCGGCCGCGATGACGCTGCCGCAAGTCGACGTGCAGACGAGCATCCGCGTGCAGGATTCGCTCGAGCTCGGCCTCTCGTACTTCATGGCGGCGCTCGCGCGGCTGAAGCAGATCGTCGACGCCGCCCGCCAGGGCGCGGCCGGGCCGGCACGGCGAATGCTGTACCTGCTGGACGAAGTGTTACAGGGCACGAACAGCATCGAGCGCGCGGTCGCCGTGCGGGCGGTCACGCAGCATCTGATCGACGCGCGCGCGATCGGGGCGATGACGACGCACGATCTCGGGCTGGCCGACGACGAGCCGCTGAGGTCGTCCGCGGTGCGCGTGCACTTCACCGAGCAGGTGCACGCCGACGGCCGGATGACGTTCGACTACCGCCTGCGCGACGGCATCGCGACGTCCACCAACGCGCTCCGGCTGATGCAGCTCATCGGGATCGAGCCGCGATGAAACGCGCCGCGGGCGTCTTCGCCCTGCTGACCGTGGTGATGATGTGGCCGATCGCGCGCCATCCGGCGTCGCTCGCCGCCCGGCATCAGGACGTCTACTTCAACATGTGGCGCCTGCGCTGGGTCGCCCACGCGCTGGTCACGTCGCCCACGCACCTCTTCGACGGCAACATCTTCCATCCGGAGCCCAACACGCTCGCGCTCTCCGACGCGATGATCGTCGAAGGGATCGTGGCGGCGCCGCTCACGTGGGCCGGCGTGAAGCCGGTGCTGGTCCACAACATCATGATGCTGCTGCCGATTGCCGCCTCGGGTCTCGCGATGTTCGCGCTCGCGCGGCACCTGACCGGCAGCCGCGGCGCGGGCCTCCTGGCCGGCATCGCGTTCGCCTACGCGCCGTACCGGTACGAACACCTGATGCACATGGAGCTCCAGTGGACGGTCTGGTCGCCGCTGGCGCTCCTCGCGCTGCACCGCACGCTCGAGACCGGCAAGCTGAAGTACGGGATCGCGACCGGCGCGTGTGTCGCGCTGCAGATGCTGTCGTGTATTTATTACGGGATCTTTCTCGCGACGTTCATCGCGCCGGCGGCGCTGCTGCTCGCGTTCGGCGATCGTGCCGTGCCCTGGCGGCGCACGGTTGGTCCTCTGGCGGCGGGGGCCGTGCTGGCGGCGACGCTCGGCGGCCTCTACTCGATCCCCTACGCGCGCCAGCACGCGCGCGTCGGCGATCGTCCCATCACCGAGATCAACAACTTCAGCGCCATGCCGTCCAACTATCTGAACGTGCCGAAAGAGAACTGGCTGTACGGCAATCCCGGGCGCCCCGGCCACGGCGAACGGCGGCTCTTTCCCGGTCTGACGGTCGTGCTGCTGGCGATCGCCGGCATGCTGCTGCGCCAGCCGTCACGATCGACGATCATGTACGTGCTGATTCTCGTGGCGGCATTCGAAATCTCGCTGGGCTTCGGGGGCTACGTCTATCCCGTGCTGCATCGCTTCGTGCCGGTGTTCCGCGGCCTCCGAGCGATGGCGCGGCTCGGCATCTTCGTCGTGATGGCGCTTTCGGTGCTCGCCGCGTATGGATACGCCGCCCTGGTGGAAGGACGATCCGTTCGTGTGAGACGGCTCGTCGTTGCGGTCCTCGCGGGAGTGATGCTCGCGGAGTATGCGACGCGCCTGAGCCTCACCGAGTTTCCGAACACGGCTCCGGCGGTGTACCACGTCCTCGCGCATCTCCCGCGCGGCGTCGTCGCCGAGCTGCCGGTCCCCGCGATGGACCAGCTGCCGGGTCTCGATCCGGATCGCGCCTACATGTCCACGTTCTACTGGTTTCCGATCGTGAACGGCTACAGCGGCAACTTTCCCGCGTCGTATCTGGCGCGCCTGGAGCGCCTGCGCACATTCCCGGACGAGCGGTCATTGAGGCAACTGAAGGCCGACAACGTCCGGTATGTGCTCGTCCATGCCGCGGCGTACTCGCTGCCTGAACTCGAGGCGATCCGGTCGGTCCTCACCGCCGCAGGCATGCACGAGATCGGCCAGTTCGACGACAGCGCCGAGAACCACGGGTTCCTGTTTTCGACGCGCTGACCGGGTTCGTGCAGAATGGGATCGATGACACCCGCTCGCGAGAAGGTCCTCGTCAGTGCTTGTCTGCTCGGTGCGCCGGTGCGGTACAACGGCAAGGACAAGCGTACGGCCCACGCGATCCTGCAGCGATGGATTGACGAAGATCGTGTGGTGTCGGCGTGTCCGGAAGTGCTCGGCGGCCTCGGCGTTCCGCGGCCGCCGGCCGAGATCGTGTGGATCGGCGGCCTGCGTCGTGTGGGGGCCAGCGACGGACGCGACGTCACGCGCGAGTTCGAGGCCGGCGCCGCGGCGGCGCTCGATCAGGCGCAGCGCGCCGGCGCGCGCGTCGCGATCCTGAAGGAGAGCAGCCCGTCCTGCGGCAGCATGCAGGTGTACGACGGGACGTTCACGAGCACGCCCGTGCCGGGCGAGGGCGTGACGACGGCGCTGCTGCGCCGCCATGGGATTCGCGTCTTCTCGGAGCACGAGCTCGAGGCCGCCGCGGAGTACGTCGCGTCGCTGGAGCGGTGAGTCCGTCGCGCCGCGCACTATACTGGCGGCGATGCCGACATCCTCCGACGCCGACGATCGCCCGATGGGGCGCCTGTACGCGCTCGTCATCCTCTGCCACGCCGCGGTGATCACCACGCTCTGGGCGATCGGCCGCATCTTCTCGCGTTGATCGGATGCGTCTCCTCGACTGGATCGTTGTCGCCGGCTACCTGATCTGGATCGTCACCGACGGCATCAAGCGGACGAAGTCGGCGTCCGAAATCGACGGCTACCTGCTCGCGAACCGCAGTCTCCCGTGGTGGGCGGTCGGCCTCTCGGTGATGGCGACGCAGCTGAGCGCGATCACGCTCGTCGGCACGACCGGACAGGCGTACGCCGACGGCATGCGGTTCATCCAGTTCTACTTCGGGCTGCCGCTCGCGATGGTGGTGCTGTCGGTGACGCTGGTGCCGTTCTTCTATCGATCCGGCGTCTACACGGCGTACGAGTACCTCGAACGGCGGTTCGACACGAAGACGCGCACGGCCGCGAGCGTGCTGTTCCTGGTCGGCCGCAGCATGTCGACCGGCGCCATCATCTCCGCGCCCGCGGTCATTCTGTCGATCATCTTCCACTGGAACCTCACGCTGACGATCCTCGCGATCGGCGGGCCGACGATTCTCTACACGATGCTCGGCGGCGTGCAGGCGGTGGCATGGACCGACGTGAAGCAGATGGGGGTGGTCGTCGGCGGTCTCGTGTGCGCGGTGATCGCGCTCATCCTGGGTCTCCCCAACGACGTGAGCGTCGGACAGGCGCTGCACGTCGCCGGCGCCGCGGGCCGCATGAACACGATCGACTTCCAGTTCGACGTCCGGCAGACCTACACGTTCTGGTCGGGCCTCATCGGCGGCCTGTTCCTGCACCTCTCGTACTTCGGGTGCGACCAGAGCCAGGTGCAGCGCTACCTGACGGCGAAGTCGCTGAACCAGGCGCGGCATTCGCTGCTCATGAGCGCGTTCGTGAAGATCCCGCTGCAGGTGCTCGTGCTGATGGTCGGCGTCTTCATGTTCCTGTTCTACGTCTTCAACCAGCCGCCGATGCTGTTCAACGGCCAGCACACGCGCGCGGTGGAGCAGAGCGCGCGCGCCGGCGAGTACCGTCAGCTCGAGCTCGCGTTCGACGCCAGCTACGCGGAGCGGCGCGATGCGGCCGGCGCGATGGCGCGTTCCGAAGGGGCCGCCCACGAGGCGGCGCGCGACCGGTTCCGCGCGGCAACCGCCGACATGCAGGCGATCCGCGGCAAGGCGGCCGCCATCATCAAGGACGTGGTGAACGAGCCCGGATACGGAGACAAAACGGGCGACACGCCGAAGCCCGACGTCAACTACGTCTTTCCGACGTTCGTCACGACGCGGCTGCCGCAGGGCCTCGTGGGCCTGATCATCGCGGCGATCTTCGCGGCCGCCATGTCGGCGACGGCAGGAGAGCTCAGCGCCACCGCGACCGCGACCGTGATGGACATCTACCGGCGGCTCCTGAACCCGTCGGCCACCGACGCGCACTACCTGACGATCTCGCGGCTCGCCGTCGCCTTCTGGGGCATCGTCGCGTGCATCGTCGCGCACGTGGCCGTGCAGCTCGGGTCGCTGATCGAAGTGGTCAACCGCATCGGATCGATCTTCTACGGTTCGCTGCTCGGGGTGTTCGTGCTGGCGCTCGGCTTCAAGCGCGCGAACGGCCACGGCGCCTTCGCCGGACTCGTCGCAGGCATCACCGTCGTCGTCGTGTTCGCGTTCCATCCTGCGACCAGGGGCGTGTCGTATCTCTGGCACAATCCGATCGGCGTCGCCGTCGTCCTCGTCGTCGGGCTGACGGTCAGCCTGATCACGCCGGCGCAGCCGCAGAAGGCATGAGGACGATCGCCACGGCCGCCGCCGCCCTGGCCCTCGCCGTGTTCACGGCGGCGCCGGTGGGCCAGACGTTCCGTTACGACGTGCTGATCGCCGGCGGCACGGTGATCGACGGCACGGGCAAGCCGGGCAGCGTCGCCGACGTTGCGACCAAGGACGGACGCATCGCGGCGATCGGCCGCCGCATCCCGCGATCGCAAGCGGCGCAGGTCGTCGACGCGTCGCACCTCGTCGTCGCGCCGGGCTTCATCGACGTGCACACGCACGCCGACGATCTGGTCGACCGGCCTGCCGCGTCCAATTTCGTGCGCATGGGCGTCACGACGATCGTCGCGGGCAACTGCGGCTCGTCCGCGCTGGACGTCGGCGCCGCCCTATCGGCGCTGCGCGACAACCCGGGCGCGCTGAATTTCGCGACGCTCATCGGACACAACACGGTGCGCAGCGCCGTGATGGGCACCGACAACCGCGCGCCGAAGGCGGGCGAGCTTGCGCGGATGAAGTCCCTCGTCTGGAAGGCAATGGCCGACGGCGCGATCGGGTTCTCGACGGGCCTCCAGTACGTGCCCGGCACGTACGCGCAGACGCCGGAAATCATGGAGCTCGCGCGCATCTCCGCCAACGCCGGCGGGATCTACGCGTCGCACATGCGGAACGAGGGAACCGAGCTCGAGCAGGCCGTGGCCGAAACGATCCACGTGGGCGAGATGATCGGCGGCCGCGTCGAGATCTCGCACCTCAAGGTCGACAGTCCGAACCGGTGGGGCGGGAGCGAGCGGGCGCTGACGCTGATCGACGCCGCGCGGCTGAAGGGCGTGGACGTTCGCGCCGATCAGTATGCCTACACGGCGGCTAGTTCCGGGCTCGGCGTCCGCTTCCCGTCATGGGCGCTCGAAGGCGGGCAGGCGCGCATCGCCGAGCGGCTGAACACGCCGGCGACGTGGGCGAAGATCAAGACCGAGATGCAGCAGCTGCTCGCCGAGCGAGGCCTGCGCGATCTCTCGTTCGCCGTCGTCGCGATGTACGCGCCGGATCGGTCGCTGAACGGCCTGTCGATGCGCGAGGTGGCGATCAAGCGCGGGGGCGCCGACTCGCTCGACGCGCAGCTCGACGCGGCTCGCGAGATGCTGCTCGAGGGCGGCGCCTCGATGGTGTATCACTTCATGAGCGACGAGGACGTGGACAGAATCATGAGGCATCCGCAGGTGTCGGTCGCGTCCGACGCCAGCGTGATCGCGTTCGGCGACGGCGTGCCGCACCCGCGGGGCTACGGCAACAACGCGCGCGTCCTGGGCACGTACGTGCGCGCGCGCCACGTGCTGTCGCTCGAGGAGGCGATCCGCAAGATGACGTCGCTGCCGGCGACGCACTTCAAGCTCGCCAACCGCGGCACGATCCGGACGGGCTACGCCGCCGACCTCGTCGTCTTCGATCCAGCCGCGGTCGGCGACGCGGCGACGTTCGAGGCGCCGCACGCCTACGCGACCGGCCTGACACACGTCTTCGTGAACGGCGTCGCCGTCGTAAGAGGGGGCGCGCAGACCGATGCGCGCCCCGGGCAGGTGATCGCGAACTCGCTGATGGAACGCCGTTAGGCCGCGCGCTTGACCGGCCCCTGCGACTTCCGCTTGCGGCGAATGGTCACGTAGCCGAACGCGAGACCGGCCATCAGGACTGCAAGAATCCAGAGCATTGTAGTCAGACCTCCCCTGTAGCTCGACAGAATGGCAAGAGCGGTGCCCGCGATTTCTCTCGAAAAACGGGGGTCTCCGGGGTTGTGAGGTGTGGATTCCGGTATCCCGATTGCAAAACCGTCAGAAACGGACGCCGAACGTCACATCAGCCCGGCGGGCGGTCATCAGGTAGTACTGAGCATCTCCCAGCTCGCTTTCCGAGACCGGGTCGCGGCGGTCGCCGATATTGCGCGTGTCGACGCGCAGCTCCCACCGGCCGCGGCGATAGCCCGCTCCCACATCGAAGGTGGCGAACGGATCCGCCAGTGCCGTGTTGCGCTTGTCCAGATATCGATCGCCCACGTACCGGACGACTGCGTTGCCGATGAAACCGGAAGGCGGAGAGACGATGAGGCCTGCCGAGAACAGATGCCGAGCCGACATCTCGAAACGGTTGCCGCCGAGCTGTGTGTTCGTCTCGTCGAACGCCTGGACAAAGTCGACGTACTTGCCGTCGTGAAAGCTGTAGGTCACGCGTCCGGACACGGCCCGTGGACCGCGCATCTCGAGCGCCATCTCGAAACCCTGGAACCGGGTCGATCCCGCGTTCTGCAGCGAGGGCAGGCCGCCGACGACGGTCGCGGTGACGAGGTTCTTGAAATCCATGTGGAACGCGGACGCTTCGAAGTCGAGCCGTCCGGCGGCGCTGCGGGTCTTGACGCCTCCCTCGTAGACGCGCGCGGTTTCGGGCGCCAAGACGCCCTCGTTCTCCGCCAGCGAGAAGTCGAACGCGGCGGGCTTGAAGGTGTCGCGATAGTTGCCGAACGCCTTCACGTAGTCGGGTCCGTTCGTCCACAGATCGACGATGGCACCGAGGCTGCCCGACGGCCGTGTATGCGTGGTGGATTCGCCTTCGCCGCGCCGCTCGGTGGTGATGTTCAGGCGAAGGCCGGCCGACACGCGCGTCCGGCTGCCTGGCCGCCATTCAGCGGAGCCGTAGGCGCCGATGAACTGACGTCGGCTCTCGGCGTCTCGGTCGAGCGTGGTTGGCTCCGGAACCGACGGCGCCGGTCCCGTGAGCGGAACAGAGTAGTTGAAGACCGCGCCCCGTCCCTCGCCGTTCCCGAACAGGAAATCGCCGCCGGCCACGAGCACGACGTGCGAGCGTTCCGCCGTGACCAGGTGCGAGTCGACGTAGATGTCGTTGACGTCGATCGTCTCGAGAAAACCGGTCGCGTTGTCGGGCGTGTTCGCGATCGCGGTCAGGAAGCCGCGCAGCATGCGCTGCCCAGAGTGCGAATACGATCCGGTCAGCGTCCATCGTGCATCCTTCATTGCTGCGCGTTCGAAGCCGGACGCGACGGTGAGGCGCGTCTCGTCGATGTAGGCATTGGCCGGGTTGTAGTTGGTGTCGAGCGGCGTCGCGGTCGAAAGCGCGGTGCCCTCGCGCGCGTGCGGGCTGGCGGGATCCTGCGTCAGCCAGTTGATGTCGGCGAGCAGCCACGTCCGGTGTCCGGGCCCCGTGCGCGCGCCGCGATAGTTCGCGCGCACTCGCGCGAAAGACGTGTGCTCGTCCGTGAATCCCTGCCGCTCGGTGTCGGCGCTGAGACGCGACTTCCACGAATCACCCGTCGAGATGGGCAGATCCACGCCGCCGCTTCCGCTCTTGTAGCTCCCGGCCGTGACGGCCGCGTAGCGGCGATCGGACGCGGCCGGGTTGTGGACGACGTGGATCACGCCGACGAACGAGGTCGCGCCGTACGTCACCGGCGCAGGACCCCGCAGCACTTCAATCCGTTTCACGTCCTGAAGGCTCAGCATCGTCAGCGACGGGTTGAACGCGCCGCCCCACGGGATGTCGTCGACGACGAGCAGGAAGGCGTCGAACTCGCGGAGGCCCCAGAATTCGGGGACGGCCCCGGCGGGTCCGCCATCGCTGCCTGGCGCGACGTCCACCCCGGCCGCCAGCGACAGCGCATCGCGGATGTTGCGCGCCCCGAGCGCGCGAACAGTGTCGCCGTCGATGACCTCCACGGAAACCGGTACATCGCTGGCGGCCTCTGGGATTCTCGTGGCGACCACCTGCACGGTCTCCCTGAGCGTGACAGGGGCTTGCGGAGACGCGGGCGGTTGCGCCGGCGCCTGCGCGTGGGCTCGAAGAGGCAGGACGATTGCGACGGTGAGCAGCAGGACCGTGCGGGGCGTGAGCATGGGCGCCTCGCACTCGACACTACGAGGCGCCGGCTGCTACTACCAGCGTTCGTAACTCGGGCTGATTCGTTCGGATTATTCGTCGGCGAAGATCACGTAGGCGGCGATCGAGGCGATGACGGCTGAGATCACCATCGCGGTCAGCGTCACGGCAACCCAGGGCGTGGTCAGCGACACGGCCGGCAGCGCGGCCGTCACCGACTGGGAGATGTTCGACAGCCAGCCCGCCGATCCCTTCACGCCGGCGATCGCGTAGCCGATAATGCTCAGGAACAGGCCGACGGCGGCGGCGATCGACAGCGCGTGGACGATCGTGATCGGCTTCTCGGCCAGCTGCGCCCGCTCCTGCCGCGCGCGCATCTGCGCGCGCCACCAGACGATGGCGGACGAGGGCGGCTGCGCCTCGGATCCCGCAAGCGCCGCTTCGCGCGCGATCGCGTCGGCGACGATGGCTTCGATCTCGGCGTCGGTGGGCTGCACGTGCTTCGTCTTCATGGCCGCCGCCTATGCCTGGAGCAGCGCGGCGAGCTTGCGGCGCGCGCGGAAGAGGAGCAGCTTGATGCTGCCGGTCTTGAGGCCCAGCACGCCGGCGATCTCGCTGTGCGACGATCCCTGCGCGTAGGCGAGCCAGAGCAGCGCGCGTTCACGCGGCTTGAGACGGCCCATGGCGCGTCGCACGTCCGCCCGCTGCTCCGCATCGGCGCGTCCAGCCGGCGCCTCGAGCTCGCTCACGTCGAACCCCTCGGCGAAAAGCGGCCGGGCGCCGCGCTTCGTGTCGCGCACCAGGTTCGTCGCGATCCGGTAGAGATAGTTCCGCCGGTGCGCTTCGCTCTCGAACGGGACGGCGCTCTTCAGCAGCCGGTAGTAGCACTCCTGCAGGAGATCGTCGGCCACCTGGCGGTCGCCGCTCGTGCGCGAGAGATACCCCCAGAGCGCGCGCGACGTGCGGTCGTAGAACGCGCGGAACGCATCCTCGTCCATCGCGAGCGCTACGTCCGCGGTGTCGGCCTCGAGGGCG
>Ga0066903_100002169_pt1 | contig 15094 bp, 14 predicted proteins | sample PanSoiMetaGPlot1_FD_67491 | JGI IMG/M metagenome (GOLD analysis project Ga0066903, IMG submission 67491) | Tropical forest soil microbial communities from Panama analyzed to predict greenhouse gas emissions - Panama Soil - Plot 1 (version 2) | ecosystem: Environmental > Terrestrial > Soil >...
TCCTCAGTACTTCCAGGACGTTGTGGCGGAGCGTTCGCACGAGGATCGGCGTCAGCGACAGCGCGATGGTCAACGCCGGCAGGAAGAGATGCCGGAGGTGCTCTCCGAAGTTCTCACCGTAGCCGCCGACGGGGAACCAGCGCAGTTCGATGCTGAAGACGAGCAGGAGCACGATCGCCGCCCAGTAGTTGGGCGTCGCGAGCGAGAACAGGACGCCCAGCCGGATCGCCTGATCGGCGGCGCGCCCTTTCGCCAGCGCCGCCCACGCGCCCAGCGGAAGCGCGACGAGGCCGGCGAGCACGGTCGAGTACACGGCGAGGAAGAGCGTCACCGGCAGGCGTCCCAGGATGATCGGCAGGACCTGCACGCGGTAAATGAGCGACTCGCCCAGGCGTCCCGTCGCGATGTTCTGCAGGAAAAACAGATACTGCATGAGGAGGGGGCGGTCGAGGCCCAGGGAGTGCCGCAGGCGCGCGACGTTTTCCGCCGTCGCGCGGTTGTCCAGCATGATCACCGCCGGATCGCCCGGAATCAGCCGGAGCAAAAAGAACGTGACGATCGTGATGCCCAGCGCGACGGGCAACAGCAGCAGCAGGCGCCGCGCGAGGTACCGGGCCATCTGCTACTTGGCGACCCACGTCTCCCACAGACGGTAATTGGCGGTCGGCAGCTGCGCAAAGTCGTGGACGTAGCTGTACAGCGCCGTCCGGTTGTCGGCATAGTAGAGAGGGATCGTGGCATACTGCTCCGCGGCGATCTTCTGAATCTCGAAGTACATCGCTTTGCGCTTGGCCGGGTCCATTTCGGCTTCCGCCGCGGCCGCGAGTTGGCTGATGCGGTCGTTCTTGAAGTTCATGTACTTCGCGATCGCCCCGCCGGCGTAGTCCATCCCGAAGGCCACCAACTCGTCGGGATCAATGACGTCGCTCGTGTAGTAACCGTTGATCATATCGAAGTCGCCGGCCTTGCGCCGCGCCCTGATCGTACCGGGCTCCAGCACCGTCACTTTGAGGTCCACTCCGATCGCCTTCCACTCATCCTTGAGGATCGTGGCGATCTGGCTCGCCTGGTTGTTGCCGGCCGAGGTAAACAGCTCGGTGGAAAATCCGGTGCCGTACCCGGCCTCCTGGAGCGCCGCCTTTGCCCGGGCGACGTCAAACGGATAGGGCCGCAGCTGATTGTTCCAATAAAGCATGGGCGGCAGCATGCTGGTCGCCACGCGGCCGTAGCCGAAAAGGACCGCGCGCAGGATCGCCTCGCGATCGATGGCATAGTTGAGCGCCTGGCGGACTCGAATGTCGCTGATCGTCTTGCGCGCGTGGTTGTAATAAATGTAGTCGTAGCGCATTTGCGGGAAGAGCTTCACGACAACCCCGTTCATACGCTTGAGCGCCTCCACCTGGTTCGGCGGCACGTTGGTGGCGATGTCGAGCTCGCCGCCGCGGAACTTCAGCATGCGGGTATTGTCGTCGGTCAAGACATCGAAGCGCAGTTCGTCGAGGTACGGATACGGCTTCTGCCAGTAGCGCGGATTGCGCTTCAGCGTAATGTGGTCGTTTTTGACCCACTCCATCATCACGTACGGACCGCTGCCGACCGGGTGGTCCCAGAAGCCCTTCCCGCCCGCGGCGACGAGCTTCTCGGGGACGATGGACGCGGCGTAGAGCGATGCGTAGGCGAGGAAGGATGCCGACGGCTTCTTCAGTATGACGACGAGCGTGTGCGGGTCGGTCGCGACCGCGTGGTCGATGAGGGCGAAGTTATCTTCGAAGTTCGAATCCTTCGAGGCGGCGCGCTCCAGTGTGAACTTGGCGTCCGACGCCGTTACCGGAGAACCGTCGGCAAATGTGAGGCCGTCCCGAATGTGGAGTACCCACGATTTGCCGTCGGCGCTCGTCTTCCACGAGTCCGCGGCATCCGGCTCCACCGAAAGTCCGTCTTTGCCGACGCGCACCAATTGATCGTACATATGCAGCATCGTCCAGATCGACATGTTGTCGAACGGCACGATGGGATCGAAACTGGTGGCGTCGCTGTCGGCGAGGCTCATGCGGACCATGCCGCCGGTCTTGGGAGCCGACAGCACGGGCATCGCGGTCAATGCGCCCAGGATCAGGATCGCGCATGCCGTGAAGATCACCCGGCGATTCCTGCACTCGCGCCCCATGAATCATCCCTCCTCGTATGGCCGTCCGGCCGTCGCCGGCGCGGCTCCGGTGGCGCAGATTTCTACGCGAGCCGGAGGGGCCCTTCGGGAGGTTGTATCCCACGATATGATGGTATGGAAGATGCACGACGATATGCCCGCCCCCCTAACCGCCGCGCCGGTTTCCACCGATGCGCTCTTTGCGCATCTCGCCGCGGTGCTGGACGAGGTGCGCGAAACGGCCGCCACCGGCCGAAAAGTGGCCCGGCTCGCGGAGTACCTCGCGACGCTTGCCGACGAGGATCTCCGGCGCGCCTGCACTTTCTTGTCGGGCCGGCCGTTTCCGCCGGGCGACGGCCGCCGGCTCGGCGTCGGCTGGAGCGCAATCATGGAAGTCATTCAGGACCTGACCCGCGCGCCCGTAGCGGACGTCCACGACACGTACCGGACACACGGCGACCTCGGCGACACCGCGGCGGCCTTGCTTGCACGGTACGCTCCGGCGGGTCGCCCGGTGTCGTCGCCGCTTACGCTCGCCCGCGCCGAAGGCGAGTTCGCGGCGATCGCCTCCGCGCGGGGGGCGGCTTCGCGGCGGGCCAAGGCGGCAGCGCTGCGCGACCTGCTCGGCGGGGCCGCTCCACGGGAAGCGGCGTATCTTATCAAGGTCATGACGTCCGATATGCGGGTCGGTCTGCGGGAAGGGTTGCTGCTGCCGGCGATCGCCGCGGCATTCCGCCGCGATCCCGCCGCCGTGCGGGCCGCGGCGCTGCTGATCGCCGATCCGGGCGAAGTCGCGCTGCGCGCGCGCGCCGGCACGCTAGGGGACGTGACGCTGGCCCCGGGTCGGCCGTTCCGCTTCATGCTGGCGAGTCCGGTCGCGTCTCCCGGCGAGGCCTTCGACGCGCGCACGCCACTGCTGTGGGTCGAAGACAAGTACGACGGCATCCGGGTGCAGGCGCACCGGACCGGCGGCGGCGTCGCCATGCTGTCGCGCACCCTCGACAACGTCACCGCGGCCTTTCCGGAAGTTCCGCCTGCGCTTGCCTCCCGCCCCGGCACCTTCATCATCGACGGCGAAATCGTCGCGTGGCGCGGCTCGAGGGCGCTCCCCTTCGGCCGGCTGCAGCAGCGCCTGCAGCGCCGGAACCCGGAGGCGTTGCTGCGGGAGATCCCGGTCGTCCTTGTCGCCTTCGATCTTGTTCATCTCGACGGCTGTGATCTCCTGAGCCTGCCCCTCGCCGACCGGCGGAGCGTGCTCGAAGCACTCCGGCTGCCCGAACCGGTGCGGCTTAGCACCGCCGCCCCGGCCGCGACGCCCGACGATCTCGCCGCGCGGTTCGTCGCGGCTCGGGCCTCCGGGAACGAGGGGATCGTGATGAAACGTCCGGACGCGCCCTACCAACCGGGGCGACGCGGGCGGCTCTGGACGAAGTGGAAACCGGGGGTGGGAACGCTCGACGTCGTCGTGGTCGCGGCAGAGTACGGGCACGGCAAGCGCGCCGGCGTGCTCTCAGATTACACCTTCGCGGTGCGGGACGGCGCGCGGCTTGCGACGATCGGCAAGGCATACTCCGGGCTGACGGACGCCGAGATCGACACGCTGACCGCGTGGTTTCTTGCGCACACACGCGAGGACCTCGGCTTCAGGCGGCTCGTCGACCCGGCGGTGGTCCTCGAGGTTGCGTTCGACGCGATTACGCGCAGCGACCGGCACGACTCCGGTTTCGCCCTGCGGTTTCCCCGCATCGTCCGGGTCCGCGACGACAAGCCGCCCGAAGAGATCAACACGTTGGACGACGTGCGAGAGTTGTTCGAGCGCCTCGCGCCCGCAACACATCCGGACGACGCGGTGCCGTGACGCCCGGCGGCAGCGTATCCAACGCACCGCCGGCGCCGTCCCTTCAGGGGATCCGTCCATGCGCCCTCGAACACTGCCCCATGTCGCCGCAGAGGCAGGTCGTCCTCGTGACGGGCGCGGCGCGCGGCCTTGGGTGGGGAATCGCCCGGGCGTTTGGGCGCGCCGGCGCCCGGGTGGCCGCGACCGATTTTGACGGCAACGAACTGGCGCGTTGCGCGCGCGACCTCACCGCGGACGGTGCGGAATTCGACACGTATTGCTCGGACGTCGCAGACCTTGAGGGCTGTGCGCGCGTCGCGCGGGACGTGGTCGCGCGCTGGGGCCGTCTGGATGTGGTGGTGCACAATGCGATCTACATGCCCCTGATTACCTTCGAGGCGACGACGCCGGACGAATGGTTCCGCCAGATCGCCGTCGGCCTCGGCGGCCTCTTCAACTGCGCGTACGCCGCGTGGCCGCACATGAAGGCGCAGGGCGGCGGCCACGTCATCGGGATCGCGAGCGGGTCAAGCATCCGCGGATATCCGAAGGAGATCGCGTACTGCACGATCAAGCACGGCGCCGAAGGATTCGTCAAAGCGCTGTCCCTCGAAGCCAGGGCGCACAACATCGCACTCAACACGATCGGTCCGGGAGCCCGGATCAAACCAACGCGTCTGACGTGGGCCGAGTATGACCGGGCACCCGAGGAGCTCAAAACGACATGGGCCGATCCGATCGAACTCGGCCGGGCCTGGGTGTGGCTCGCCTCTCAGCCGCCCGGCCGGTTCAGCGGCTACCGGTTTGACGCCGCACCGCTTGTGCAAACGCTCACACGGGAAGGGAACGATTTCGAGTTCGCCGCGGAAAAGGTGACGCTGTATCCGGACGATTTTCGCGCCCGCCAGCAATGGTATCGTGAGCAACGTGCAACGTAGCGGCGTGGGGCGCCGGCATCACGAGGGTTGAGGCGCCGGGGCTCGCCTACGCTCTCGCGGAGCCCCCGTAGGAATTCGTCACATAGTGGCAGGCGACGAGGTGCCCGTGCCCGATGTCAACGGCGGGCGGGTCAACGTCGCGGCACGGGGCGAAGACGCGCGGGCAGCGCTCACGAAACGGGCAGCCGGTCGCGGGCAGCGAAGACGTGAGGTCGGTCGCGAGGTCGCGGCTCTCCGCAAGCCATCCCGGGTCCAACCGCGAGCGCGAATTCAAGAGCGCCTGCGTGTACGGGTGCCGGGCCTGCTCGAGCGGCACCCCTTCGGGCAGCACCTCCACGATGCGCCCGCCGAACATGACGCCGATCTTCGGCGCGATGTAGCGGACGACATACAGGTCGTGACTGATGAAGATGACGCTCAGGGCGAGTTGAGTCCTTAGATCCGCGAGCAGATTCAGAATCTGCGCCTGGATCGAGACGTCCAGCGCGCTGACCGGCTCGTCGGCGATGAGCACCTCCGGCTCTGCCGCCAGGGCCCGCGCAACGCAGATCCGCTGCCGCTGCCCGCCCGAGAAATCGGAGGGATACCGGTCCGCGGCCCGAGCCGGCATCCCGACCTGGTCGAGCAACTCGGCAACCCGCCGCCCGATGCGGTGCCGGGGGACCAAGCGGTGAACCAGCAGCACCTCGCTCAACGCCGAGCCGACCGTCAGCCGGGGATTGAGGGAGGAGTACGGATCCTGGAACACGACCTGAATACGCCGGCGCGAGCGGCGGAGCGAGCCCGCGCCGAGCCTCGTGAGCTCGACACCGTCCAGCAGCACACGGCCCGCGTCGGGGCGATCGAGGAGCGCGAGACAGCGCGCGAGCGTCGACTTGCCGGACCCGCTCTCGCCGACGATGCCGATCGACTCTCCGCGTTCGAGCGACAGCGACGCGTCCGCGAGCGCAGGGCGCACGTCACGGCCGCGGTCGCGGCCCGGCGGCGTCGACCATCCACGCCGGTGCGCATAGGTTTTCGTCAAATGTTCCGCGACGAGCAGCATTTACGCTCCCGACCGGTCGGCCCCGACGAGCGCCGGGCGAAGTTCGCCGAGGCGATCGATACGGAGGCAGCGCGAGGAGTGTCCGGGCGATGTCTCAACGACGGGGACCGGCGCCTCCGTGCAGGCGGAGACCGCGAGCGCGCAGCGCGGCGCGAACACGCATCCCGGGGGCGCGTGTTCGGGGTCGGGCGGCGACCCCGGAATCGCCTGAAGCCGCCCCCGGCCGGCCACCGCCTCGGGCAAGCTGTTCATCAACCCGATGGTGTACGGGTGCTGCGGGTGGTGCAGGACCGTGCGCGCCGGGCCCATTTCGACGAGCTCGCCCCCGTACATGACCCCGAGGCGGTCGCACAGACCGGCGACCACCCGGAAATCGTGGGACACGAGGAGCAGGCTCATGCCGTGCTCGCGCCGGAGGTCGTCGAGCAGGCGCAGGATTTCGGCCTGAACGATCACGTCGAGGGCGGTGGTCGGTTCATCAGCCAGCAGCAGGGTCGGTCGCGCCGCGAGGGCCATTGCGATGTGGATGCGCTGGCGCATCCCGCCGCTGAACTCATGTGGGTAGGAGGCGGCCCGCCGCGGCGCGTCGCGGATCCCGACGCGCGCCATCATGTCGATCGCCCGCTTCCGGGAGGCGCGGGCGCCGACCCCCTCGTGCGATGCGATCACCTGCGCGATGGCGTCTCCGACGCGGAGGACGGGGTTGAGGGCCGTCATCGGATCCTGAAAAATCATCGCGATGGTCGAGCCTCGCAGCGCCTGCATTTCGGCATTGGTGAGCTCGAGGAGCGCGCGGCCGCCATAGGTCACGCGCCCGCCGGCCTTCGCCCCGCGCGGCAGGAGCCGGAGTATGGCACGGCATGTGAGGCTCTTTCCCGAGCCGCTTTCGCCCACGAGACCAAACGTCTCGCCGGGGGCGATCTCGAACGACACACCGCGCACGACGGGGCGGCCGGCCCCCCGGAACACGACCGTCAACTGCTCCACCCGCAGCGTCGCGTTAGGCCGCACGGACCCGGCGCACGAGATCGGAAACATTGTCGCCGATGAGGCTCACGAAGAAGCTCGTGACGATGATGGCCACGCCGGGGAAGATCACCACCCACGGCGCGGTAATGATGAAGTTCCGTCCCTCGGCGATCATCACTCCCCACTCGGGCGTCGGCGGCTGGACCCCCAGGCCGAAAAAGCCGAGCGACGCCCCGGCGAGGATGTCGAGCACGAAATCGCTCATGCCGAACACGAGCGCGGGGACGATCACATTGGGGAGCAGGTGGCGGAACATGATGCGGAGGTCCCCGAAGCCGAGACTTCGCGCCGCGAGAATGTACCCGCGCCCGCGGACACTCAACGCTTCTCCGCGGACGATGCGCGCGTACGCCACCCAGCTGACCAGCGATATGGCGATGTAAAAATTCCGCAGCCCCGGTCCCAACATCGCCACGATCGCGAGCACAAGGACGAGAAACGGGAAGGCTGTGACGACGTCGATGACTCGGCCGAGGAGGGCGTCCGGCCAGCCCGCGTAGTACCCTGCGAAGAGCCCGATCACGGCGCCCATCACAAGCGGAATGAGCACGCCGATCGTCCCGATCTGCAGGTCGATGCGCGCGGCGTAGAGAACGCGGGTGAGGATATCGCGCCCGAGCTGATCCGTGCCGAACCAGTGCGCCGCGCTGGGGGGTGTGAGGCCCTTCCCCAAGGCCAGCGCCGTCGGATCGTACGGCGCGATCAGCGGCGCGAGCGCCGCGAGCACGGCGATCGTCAGAATCCCGATCATCCCCACCCATAGGGATGGACCGGCGGGGGCGAGCCACCCGCGGCGGACGGGACGCGCCGGGACGACGGCCGCGGCCGTACTCATCGCTGGAACGATACGCGCGGATCCAACGCCGCGTACGCGAGGTCGGTGAGGAGATTGACGAGTATGACGAGGAACGCTAGCACAAGCGTCACGAACTGCACGATCGAGTAGTCCCGGGTCAAGATCGACGTGATCAGCAGCGACCCCACGCCCGGGATGCCGAAGACTTGTTCAATGATGATCGTGCCGCCGATCAGCCAGCCGATATTCAGGCCCAGCACCGAGATGAACGGCGTCAGCCCGTTGCGCAGCAGGTAGCTGACCAGCAGGGTCGCCGGGCGCAGCCCCATCGCGAGCCCGGTCGTCACGTATTCCGAGTCCATCACCTCGATCAGGCTGCTGCGAAGAGCGCGGACGAGGATGGGCGAGATGTGCAGGGCGATCGTGAGGGCGGGCAGCGTGAGGTGCCATAACGTATCGAAGCCGCCCGACCCGGCGCCGCCCAGAGCGAAAAGCCGGACCCTCACGCTGAGCAGCAGCGCGAGCACGATGCCCAACCAGAACGACGGAATCCCGATCGTTGCGGTGAACACCAGGCGAATGATGTGATCGACGAGGGTCTCGCGCCGGACCGCGGCGACGGTGGCGACGGGGACGGCGATGATGAGCCCGATCAGCGCCGCGTATCCAATCAGCACAAGCGTGACGGGTATCCGCTGCAGTGTCAGGATCGAAGCGTCCTCTCCATAGAAGAAGGAGAGGCCAAACTCGCCGCGCCAGGCATTGCCGAGGAAGTGCAGGTACTGCCGCCACATCGGAAGGTTCAAGCCAAGCTGATTTTGGACCCGCGCGATGAGCTCCGGGGTGGCGCGTTCTCCGAGGATCGCGACCGCCGGGTTGCCGGGAATGAGGCGGATGAGCATGAAGGCCACGATGCTGACGCCAAACAGCACGGGCAGGATCAGCAGCAACCGCCCCGCGATGTAGCGGATCATGTGGCGTTTCTGGGGCCCGGCCGCGGACTCAGCCCAAGCCGACGCCTCCGAGGCATGGGAACGCGGGCGTGGTCACCGCTTGCTGACGTTCTCGAATTCGTACTTGCCCTGCGAGTTCGGCGCGAAGCCGGCAACGCTCGGCAGGCTCGCGTAGAGCCGCGGCACGTCGACAATGTAGATCTGCGGCGCGTCGCGGCTTTCGATCCGCTGCAGCCGCGTATAGAGGGCCTGGCGCTTTCTCGGGTCGAGTTCCCTCCGCGCCTGCGCGACCAGCTGCTGCGCCTCCTGGTTGTTGTAGAAGGTGTGCGCGGCGTGCTGCGATTTGATGTCCATGGCCACGCCCATGAGTTCGTCGGGATCGGGAGTGTCATTCGTCCAGGCGGCGTTGTACACGGTGTAGTGCTCCGCGTTCCGCATCTGGATGAGCGTCGTCGTCTCGAGCCGGTCGATCTTCAACGTCACGCCGATCTGCTTGAGCCCGTTGCCCCAGATCGTCGCGGCGTCGAGGTACGTCTGGTTGCCGGCCGGCAGCTGCGCCGTGAGCGTGAAGCCTCCGGGTACCGACGACTTCGCGAGAAAGGCCTTGGCCTTGGCCAAATCGTACGTCATCGGGTCGGCGTTGGGATCGTAGTAGAGCGTCGTCGAGGGCAGCAGCGACCGTGCCACCGTGGCGAGGCCGAAATAGACGTTCTTGGCCACGGCCTCCCGATCGACGGCAAACGCGAGCGCGGCGCGGACGTTCACTTCGTCGAGGGGCTTGACGGTCTCGTTGAGAGTGTACCGGAGAACCGCGGTGCCGTTGACGGCATAGACTTTGAGGCCCGCCCCGCGAACCTGCTCAACCTGGTTGGGCGGCACGAAATCTATCAGGTCGACCTGGCCGGACTGCAACTGCAGTACCCTGGTGTTGTCGTCGCCGACCACCCGCATGATGACGCGATCGATCTTGGGTTTCCCGGTCTGCCAGTAGGCGGGATTTCGGACCAGCGTGATGGTTGAGCCCTTCTGCCAGCTGTCCAGCACGAAGGCGCCGGTCCCGAGCGGGTGCTGGGCCATATCTTGCCCGTACTTGTCGAACTGCGCCTTCGAATAGATGCTGGCGGCAAAGGTGGAGAGCGCCGCGAGCAGCGGTGCAAAAGGCTCCGACATATGGATGGCGACCGTCCGGTCGTCGACCTTCGTCACGGATTTCACGGGCGAGAAGAGAAAGCCCCAATCGCCCTTTTGGTCGATCGCCCGCGTAAGCGACAGAACAACATCGTCGGCCGTCAGCGGCGATCCATCCGAAAATTTGACCCCGGGACGCAGCGTGAAGGTCGCGGTGAGCCCGTCTGACGACATCGTCCACGAGGTTGCGAGTTCGGGCTCGACGTCTTTGTTGGACGGCGCCAGCTTCACGAGCCGATCGTAGACCGCCATCTGCGTGAAGATAGAGGGGTCATCCCCTGTGTGGTAGGGGTCCCAGGTCAGCATGTCCGCGTTCCGGGCCATCGTAAGCGTGGCGGCTGCCGCGCCGGCCGACGAACGCGGTGATACGAACGCGATGGGCGCCGCGAGCGCGACCGCCGCTACGCAGCTGACCACACGCAGTACCGTTCCGTGAAGCCGCATCGTTCGCCCCCCTCCACTGCCGGCCGCGACGCAGGAGCCAACCGGCCGCGTTGCCGTGCCCGCCTAGTTAGGTCACGCCGGAGCAAGTCCTGCTCCGACCACGCCGGTACTACGGCGCAAATCTCAGGACTCGGTCCCACCGTATGCCGGTTCGCCGGCGCTTCGCCTGGCAGGCCGCGCGGAACCGGCCGATCCGGCAGGGATGGCACCGGCCGGTCGCGGGGCCGGCCGCCGCGACTTAGCCGCTCTTGCTCGGCGTGTGCGCCGCCGGGCCAAGCTGGATGAGGCCGCCCAGGATCTCATCGACGCAGCCGTCGGCCAGCGCACGCACCTCCTCGTCGGTGCGGTCCTGGATCGGATGCGGCACGAACACCCGGGCCGGATCCGCGCCGAGCGCGGCCGCCTGAGCGGCGGCGGCCTGCATAAACTCCGCCGACGCGACCATCACCCCCGGGACTCCCGCTGTTTCGAGGTCTGCGATGTCGTGCACACTGCACGACGTGCAGGACCCTCAGTCCGCGAGTCCCTCCACCACGACGTCGCACCCGTCGCGTACCGCGCGCCGCACCTCCGGCGGAGCCGGCTTCGTATAGGTGGGTTTGCGGAAGCGCACGACTCGGTGCCCCCGCGCCTCGAGCACTTCCGCGAGGCGCCCAAGGAACACGTCGCCCCGGGGCTTAGAGATGTCGAGCAGGCCGATCACCTTGCCGTCGAGCGATACTGGACGCGCGGCCCGGTTGCGGCGTGCGGGCGCGCGTTCGTTCGTCGGGTCGAGCAGAATGCGTTCGGTCACGATTTCACCTCCCATGTGACGGGCCGGCTTCCGCCCCGGCCGATCCACCCGCCGATGAGCGCCGAGAACATACCGGCCGTCCCGCCCGCGTGTACGAACAACAGGTTCTCGGGCGCGAACTTCGGCCACGTCCCCGTCGCGAAAGTCTCCGGCATGCCCTCCGCGATATCTCCGGCGCCCTGCACGATCTCCGCGCCCGGGAGCGTCGTCCGCCGGACGAGCTCGTCGCGCAGGCGGGCCTTGGACCATTCCGCCGCGCGGAAGACCCGGCCGTGCTCAGGCGAGACGACAATGACGACATCGCACCCGCCGACAAGCTTGGGATGCGCCACGGTCCGAAGGCACGCCGCGTATGAGCCCGCGAGCGACTCGGCGGTTCGCGAGCGCTGATCCACCACGGCGCGGGGGCCTTCGGCGGCGAAAACCGTGACGGCGGAGGCTCCTCGTGCCACGCCTCGTTCCACGGACAGCGGCTCCCACGGCGAGCCCGCTTCGTCTTCGGCGAAGCAGAACGTGTACTTGCCCGGCTGACCGAACGTCGCCCGATCGACCTCCCCCGGCCGCCCGCCGCCGACGTTGCGGATGACGAGCTGGAGCGCCCGCCCGATCGTCGCGTTGGCGCGCGAGCCTTGGCCCAGCGCATTGACGCCGCTGTTCAAGCCGATCGCGCCGGCGATGGGGCCGTTCACGACAATCATCGGGCCGACGAAGTATGTCGTCGCCAGCACGCCGTGTATGTTGAAGGCATCGGTGCAGGCCGCTTCCACCGCGGCGATGACCACCGGGAGGTATTCCGGAAGGCAGCCCGCCATCACCGCGTTGATCGCGATTTTCTCCACGGTGCACTCCGCGTAGTCCGGCGGGACCGTGGCCACGACCTCGGCCGGCGCCCGGGTGCTGCCCTCCAGCATCCGGAGCACGCGCGCCGGCGTCGGCGGAACAACCGGTAGGCCGTCGCTCCAGCCGCGCGCGAACGCGGCTTCGATCGGATCTTCCAGTTCGCCGAGCGTGATCGGACGGGCGCGCAACTCGGTATCGCCTGCCGCCACAGCACGGGTCGCGAGTACGTCCCTGAGGGCGGGCTCGAGCGTGCGGGATCCGCATCCGGGCCGGTGGGCCGGCAACCCCGCACCGAGCCCGGTGACGCCGGAGAGCCGTTCCCATGCGTCGCGCTGCCAGCCTTCGGCACGGGCGACGACCCGTTGCCCCTCAACCCGGAGGAGTGTCGGAACGGTTTCGATCCCGAGTGACCAGGACGCGTCGAGCGCGGAATCATCAATCGGCGAAAGTCCCGGCGGAAACTCAGGGTCGTCCTGGGTGAAGATGGCCACCGGCGCGCCATTGGCGCGCAATTCTCCCAGCACGGAGACGATCAGGCGGCAGGTCGGACATTCGCGCTTGACGACCGCGATCAGACCGTCGCGAAGCCCGGATGCAGCGGCCGGAGCGACCATGCGTCTTGAGATTGCCGCTGGTTTTCTGAACTCCTGCTCGGCCACCGCCTTCAATCGCCGCGAGGCGGTAGAGGCCCGGATGACGGTCCTTCGGTGCCGTCGCTAACGTCCATCCTTGCCAAGCCTGCGCCCACGGACAAACTGGTCGACTTCTTCGCGGCGAGGGGAATCGGCGCCCGTTCGCATGCATGTCAGCGTGGCCGTCCGCGTCGCGAATTCGAGCACTTCGTCGATGACCGCCGCACCCGCCTGTTGCACCGCGCGCCTCGATGTGAGGCCGGCGGCCGTCGCGCGCGCCAATAATCCGGCGGAGAAGGCATCGCCTGCGCCGACCGTGTCGGCGACGTCGATTCGGGGCGCCGTGACGCGCAGCTCGCCCGTGGCGGTCCGCGCATAACATCCGTCCGCGCCCAGCGTGATAATCACCAGCACCGGACCGAGTGCGAGAAGCCGCGCCGCGGCGGCTTCGACGGGCGTCCCCGGCATCAACCACTTCAAGTCTTCCGTGCTCAGCTTTAGGATGTCGGCCGTCCGAAATGCACGGCCGAGCGTCTGCCGGTAGGCGTCGGCGTCGCCGATTAGATTGGGCCGAACATTGGGATCAAGAGAAAGCAGGCACCTCCCACGGAGACGATCCGCCAGGGCAAGCACGGCCGCCGAGGTGGGCGCCGCCAATAGACTGATAGACCCGAAATGCAGCACCCGCGACCGTTCGATAGCTGGAGGCACGTCGTCGGCTCGCAGGTGCGCGTCGGCGGCGGCGTCGCCGTAAAACGTGAACGCTGGGGCATCGTGGTCCAATGCCGCGAAGGCCAGTATGCTGGGCGCGGCGGATCGACTGACAAACCGTGTGCCAACCCCCTCGCGTTCCAGGTGCTGCATCAGGTATCGCCCGAAGAAATCGGTTGAGATCCTTCCCGCAAACTCAACCGGCGCGCCTAGGCGGGCGAGCCCGACGGCGACATTGGCCGGAGAGCCGCCGGCGTGTGCCTGAAACCTCATCGCCCCAAGCGGCGTCGCGAGCAGCGTAAAGTCGACAAGGATTTCGCCGACGGTCGTCAGCAACGGCCGGTGCGCCTTTTTGTCTACCCCGGCACAGTCATTGCACTCAAGGACTCACCCGCCCGGGCTAGCGGTCCGGCTCCGGCAGATGGAGCGCCGGGAGCTGAGCCTCAAGCGCATCGCGGCGCGGCTCGAGCCACGGCGGCAAGCGCAACCCGCTTCCGAGGGCTTCCGGCCGCTCGTCGATCGCGAACCCGGGCGGATCGGTCGCGATCTCAAACAGGACTCCGCCGGGCTCATGATAATAGATGGAGCGAAAATACTGACGGTCCCGGACCGGCGTCACGCCCACGCCCGCCTGAAGCAGCCGCTCCCGCCAAATCTGCTGCACCTCGTCCGTCGCCGCGCGCCAGGCCACGTGGTGAACGGTCCCCACCGCCACCCGGCCGGGTGACGCGTCCGGCGCGCCGACGACGTCGACATACGCTGCAAGACCGCCATCGCCGGCAGCATACCGGCGGCGATGCCCAACGGACTGCGCGGGCCGGAAACCCATGACCTCCGCCAGCAGTTGTTCGGTGACGCCGGGCGCATGCTCAAGCAGAACGACGCTGTGAAACCCGCGGATGGCCTTCGAGACCGGCACCGATGCACCGGTCCAGGGCTCCCCCAGATCCGGGCGGGAGTCCGCGACAAGTTCGAGCTGCAGACCATCGGGGTCTTCGAATTCGAGGACGGATTCATCGAAGGGCGATTCCTTCGCTTCAAATCTGATGTCGCGGCTCCCCAGGCGCTCCTCCCAAAATTCGAGCGAGTCCGGCGGGATGGAGAACGACACCACGGTCGCCTGCCCGACGCCGCGGCGCCCGCTGGGAGCGCCCGGCCACGGGAAAAAGGTGAGAATCGTGCCGGGGTGACCCGCCGCGTCTCCAAAATACAAGTGATAGGTCGAGGGATCATCAAAGTTCACGGTCCGCTTCACCAGGCGCAGACCGAGTGTCCCTGCGTAGAAGTGAACGTTTTGCTGCGGGTCCCCGGCGATGGCCGTCACGTGGTGGATGCCGGCCAGCCGCTCGCGCGCGTTCACGATGATGCGTCCTTCACCTCGACGAACACGTCGCCTCCCTCGACGCGCACCGGATAAGTGGCCACCGGCCGGCGCGCCGGTCCCATGCGGACCTGGCCGGACGTCACGTCGAACTGGCTGCCGTGCCACGGACAGGTGACGGTCGTGCCGTCGAGCTTTCCTTCCCCCAACGGCCCGCCCACATGCGTGCAGGCGTTGGCGATGGCGTGAAAAGTCCCGCCGACGTTAAACAGCGCGATCGCGGTGCCGTTCGCGTCGACCACCGTCCCCGTCCCGGGCGCCACGCGTCCGGCCTGCGTCACTTTGATCTCCGCCATATCCATCCCCCTCTACGCCGGCTCGCCGGGCGCGAGTCGCGGCGCTAATTGTCTCTGGCACGCGC
>Ga0066903_100002170_pt1 | contig 15094 bp, 13 predicted proteins | sample PanSoiMetaGPlot1_FD_67491 | JGI IMG/M metagenome (GOLD analysis project Ga0066903, IMG submission 67491) | Tropical forest soil microbial communities from Panama analyzed to predict greenhouse gas emissions - Panama Soil - Plot 1 (version 2) | ecosystem: Environmental > Terrestrial > Soil >...
GGCGCGCGTCGCCATGCGGATACTGATTCCGGCAGCGCGTCCGGCCATCGTCCTCGCGGCTCTCCTCGTGTTTGCCCTCGCGATCTCCGAACTGGCGGTTCCGATGTTCCTCCGGGTACCAGTCTTCCCCGCTGCGGTGTTCTCCCGCCTTGGCGGGATCGACTACGCGCCCGGCGAGGCCTTCGCGCTCGCTCTCCCGCTCCTCCCGCTGGCCTTTCTCCTGCTCGCCGTGGAGCGCCGTTTCGTGGGTCCCCGCGTGTTCGCCGTCGGCGGGCTGCGCGGGATGGCCAGGGAGCCGATCCCGCTAAGTGCTTGGCGCCGGATCGTCATGCTAGCCGCGTGGCTCCTCGTCCTGGTCACGCTGGCGCCGCTGCTGCTTCTGCTGCTCCGGGCGGCGCGAGGCGGCGGCCTAACTCAGCTCCCGCGCTGGCTGGGATCCGCTCCGTGGAACAGTCTTCTCTCCGGAGCGATCGCGGCAACGGTCATCGCGGCGCTGGGGTTCATCCTCGGCCACGCCACCGCCCGGAGAATCCGCGGCGCGACCAGCCTGGATGCACTGTCGATGCTGGCCTTCATCACCCCAGCGCCGGTTCTCGGGGTCGGGCTGATCGCCGTCTGGAACCGTGGCTGGACCCAGGCCGTCTACGGCAGCCTTGCTATCCTCGTCGTCGGATTCGTCGCGCGTTACGCAGTCGTCGCGCTTCGCACAGTTTCTTCCGTGACTCTCCAAATCCCGCGTCACCTCGAGGAGGCTGCGGCAACCGCTGGAGCAGGTGCCTGGAGGCGTCTCGGCGGGATCGTGCTGCCGCTGAGCGCGCGGGGCGTGTTCGCGGGCTGGCTGCTCGCGTTCCTGTTCTGCGTGCGAGACTTGGAGACGGCGGTGCTCTTCTACCCCGCGGGCCGGGAGCCCCTCACGGTGCGCCTCTTCACGCTCGAGGCAAACGGCCCCCCCGCGGTCGTCGCAGGTCTCGCGGTCGCACAGGTCGGACTGACGGCGGCGCTTCTCGTACTGGCGGTTGCAGTCTTCAGATCGCGGAAGGTGTGGCGGTGACACCCGCGATCGAGCTCGAAAACGTGAGCGTCACTCTCGGAAGGAGGCGCGTCCTCGAGAACGTCTCGCTGAGGATCATGCCCGGGGAGCTCGTCGCGCTTCTGGGCCCCTCTGGCTCGGGCAAGACGAGCCTTCTTCGCGTGGTTCTGGGCTTCCAGGCACCGGAGACCGGCGCCGTCCGGATCGATGGCAGTCCGGTCAGCGCCGACGGGCGGATCCTTCTGCCTCCGGAGGAGCGCGGGGTGGCGATGGTCTTCCAGGACCTCGCCCTCTGGCCGCACCTGACCGTGGCGGGCAACCTCGACTTTGGCCTTGCCGCTCGCGGCGTGCCTCGGTCGGTCCGGCTCGAGCGAGTCGGCGCGATGCTTTCTCTCGTCGGTCTCACCGAACGTGCCCGGGCGCATCCTGGCGAGCTGTCCGGCGGGGAGCGACAGCGCGTTGCAATCGCTCGCGCGCTCGTCCTCGAGCCCAAAGCGCTCCTCTTCGACGAACCCCTCTCGAATCTGGACGGTCTCTTGAAGCGTGAGCTGATGCTGCTGCTCTCCGAGCTCCTCGTGGAGCGACGCGTTCCGAGCCTCTACGTGACGCACGACCTGCACGAGGCCGCCGCCCTCGGTGACCGCCTCGCGGTGCTAGAGTCCGGTCGCGTCGTCCAAGAGGGCTCGCTCGAGGCCCTCCGCACTGCGCCTACAACGGCATTCGTCCGACGTGTGATGGAGGACCTGCCGTGATCCCCGAGCCGGCTCGTCCAGACCTCGGTCCGCGTCCCTGAGGCCGGAGATGCCCCTCGTCGGGATGCTGCTTCTCGTTGTTGCGGCAGGCGGACCCGAGCCAACGATCCCCTCGGCGCGCGCTGTCCGGGTGAGCGAGCGGCCAAAGCTCGACGGCACTCCGGACCCGATCTGGGACAGCATTCCGCCGCTCTCCAGCTTCACCCAGCAAACCCCCGATGAAGGGGCCCGGCCGAGCGAGGCCACCACCGTCCGGATCGCCTACGACGACCGCGCGCTCTACTTCTTCATCAGGGCCGAGGACCGCTCCGGCCCCGCAGGCATCGTCGCCAATCTGACGCGGCGGGACCGGGACACAGGGTCGGACGCGATCATCATCGACCTGGACACCCGCGCTTCTCACACCGGCGCCTTCCACTTCGAGGTCAGCGCCGCGGGGGTTCAGCGCGATGCGCTCCGGACGGGGGATGAATCCCTCAACTTCGACTGGGATGCGCTCTGGAACGCCACGGTCCGCCGGGACGATCAGGGCTGGACGGCATGGATCGAGATTCCCTTCAGCGCGCTGCGCTTCCCGGAAGCGCCGGTGCAGGACTTCCGCATGCAGATCCGTCGCTACATCGCGCGCCGAAATGAGCTCGACCTGTGGTCCTTCGTGCCACGCGAGGAGCATGGAGAGCTGCTTCGCTACGGAAAGCTCGAAGGCATCGAAGGTCTGAAGCCTTCGGGCGGACTCCTGGTGGTCCCCTATGTCACCGGGCGACTCCGCCACACGCGCGCGCCGGACAACCTCGGCCTCCCTGTGGGATGGGACTTTTCGCCCGGCGCCGGGTTCGACCTCCGATATGCCCTGACCCCGGGGCTCACGCTCGACGCGACCGTCCTGCCCGACTTCGGTCAGGTGGACGCCGACCAGGTCATCCTCAATCTCACCACCTTCGAGCTGTTCTACCCCGAGAAGCGGCCCTTCTTTCTCGAGGGCGCGGACTCGTTCTTCCTGCTGGACGCGTACGGTGAGCCCACCTCGACGCAGCCGTTCTATTCGCGGCGAGTCGGGGCCGCGGTGGACAGCCCAGTGGTGATTGACGGGTCCAGGCTGGCGCAGCTCCCCGAACCGGCGGGAGTCCTCGGTGCCGCAAAGGTGACGGGCCGCGCCGGCTCCGTCGAGCTGGCGCTCCTCGACGGCCTGACGGATTCGGAAACGATCGGCATCGCCAGCCCCGGAGGTCCGACCACCCCGTCCCGCCTCGTCCCGCTCAGCAACTTCGCCGTGGGGCTCGCCAGGGTTCCCTTCGCTCCTGGCGCGCGGATCGGCTTCATGGCGACCAGCGTGCTCCGGGCCGAGCAGCCGAACAGCATCGACGTCCAGGGCCTCTGCCCTGACGGTTACCCGCGGGGCGAGGACGGCCGCTGTTTTCATGATGCGCTCAGCGGAGCGCTCGATGTCCGGTGGCAGAGCCCCGCCGGCACCTGGTCGTTGACCGGTACCGTCCTCGGCAGCCTCCTCAGCCACGGGCCGTCGCGCCTGCTTCCGGACGGGACGATGCTCGGCCCCGGCAGCTCGGGAATCGGAGGCATCGCCGAAGTGGCCAAGGCCGGTGGCAGCCTCCTGCTCGACGCGGCGTTCGAGACCTACAGCCCCGGGCTGGACCTCAACGACGCGGGCTTCCTCCGCTCGCAGAACCTCCATCGACTCTTCACCCGGATCGCCTGGCGGACCTTCCACACGGGGGGACCGGCGCTGCGCACCGAGTGGGGCCTCGAGCTGTTCGGGCGCCAGTCCTGGGACGGAGTGCGAATCGCCCGCGGCATCCAGATCAACAACCGGACCCTGTGGCGCAACAACTGGACGACCTGGCTCGAGCTCCAGCGGTACCCGACCACGTACGACAACCGGGAGCTCCGGGATGGCGGCCGGATGGAGCGCCCCTCCCAGTGGGGAGTCGAAGTGTCGGTGAGCACGAATCCCTCCTCGACCTGGATCTTCGGGCTGGACGCGGTACTGCGTTCTTCGTGGAAGGGGATTCTTCTCGACTCCTCAGCGTCGATCACCGTCCGGCCTGCGTCGCGGCTCGAGTTGGCGCTGCTCCCGACGTGGAGCCGCGTCACCGGCGACCCGCGCTGGGTGGATACGCTGGGCACAGCGCCTGGCGATCGGACCTACCGAATCGGGCTGCAGGATGCCTCCGCTCCCGGCGTCACCCTGAAGTCGACCTTCACCTTCCACCCCAAGCTGACCCTTCAGATCTACGGACAGCTCTTCTTTGCATCGGTGCTCTACCGCACTCTGTGGGAGGTTCCAGCCACCGGCCCGACCCCGGTGGTCCACCTGACCGATCTCGCCTCTCCGGGCCACCTGAACTCGAGCTACGACACGGCCGACGCCGTCTTGAACGTGAACGTGGTCCTGCGCTGGGAGTACCACCCCGGCTCCGCGCTGTTCGTCGTCTACACCCGGTCTCAGCAGGGCGGGCTGGCGCTGGACCCGGTGGAGGGCCGACCAAGAGTCGACTGGGCGCGACTCGGACAGGGACTTGTGGCGGACACGTTCCAGCTAAAGCTGTCCTACGCGTGGGCGCGCTGAGGACGCTCAGCGCTCGCCAGAAATGCGAAGGGCGCCACCTGGGCGCCCTCACCTACCGCGTTGTCTGTGGAGCTAACCGGGATCGAACCGGTGACCTCTTGAATGCCATTCAAGCGCTCTCCCAGCTGAGCTATAGCCCCGGGGTCCTGCGCGGCCGCCCCTGGGAGGGCCGCCGAACGGGGGCAGGCTCATAGCGCAGGCGCGGCTCGGGCGCCAGTCCCCCTTTCGATCCGCGGGGTTGAGGGACGGCTGCCGAGGAAGTGCCGTCGCGCGGTGATTGCCGATCTGCATCTCGGCACCGAGTGAATCCGCTCCGGGCCTCATGGACGGGAGCCGTGCGGCGGACGAGCGACGGAGCGCCGCGCGAGACCCGGTGCGCGGCGACGGACTCGACACCAGCAGCGCCGATCGTTGCGCCGGCCACTCCTGTTTCGCTTCCTGCAATCCGCTCTGATCACGAGGCACGCGGTGACGGATGTCTCCGCGACCGGGCAATCGCCTTCCGAGAGGACGTGCGGGGACGCGTTCGCTGGAGGGTTTATGAAAACCGAGTCGCGCATTTTCTTCGCCATGGCGCTGGTCGCCGGCCTGATCGCCGGATGGGCCACCGGATGTGGTTCGACCAGCCTCCGGACGCAGGCCACCATCGGCCCCGCCGGCGGCACGCTCTCTCTTCCGTCCGAAGGAGTGACCCTCGAGGTTCCCGCGGGCGCGCTCACCTCGACGATGGAGGTGACCCTCAGCGCGAGCAGCGACGCTCGAGGAGTGCTCGTGGGCATCGAGCCCGCGCAGCTCGCTCTGGCGAGGTCGGCGCTGCTCGCAGTCACCCTCTCCCGGCCGGTTCACTTCTCGAGCGTGACCGAGGTCAGCGCCGAAGGGGAATGGCCGCTGGGCCTGCAGTCCCGCGTCGAGACCGCCACCGGCGCAAGCGCCCGCCTCCTCCTCGATCGCTTCATCCAGGTCCGCCTCACGACGGACGGCCCGACCGATGGCGGGGCGCCCGGTGCCTGCCGCGAGCACGAGGATGGGGATGGCGATCAGCACCGAGGTGATGACGGCGACGGAGCTCACGACGGCGGCGACGACGACGGCCACGATCACGGCGAGGACGCGGGCATCCGTCACGACGGAGGCAGCGACGAGCACCACGAGGACGGCGGCATCCACCGCGACGGAGGCACGATCGCCAACATGGAGTGCCCCGCCGGCTTCGAGTGTGATGACGGCGTCTGCGTGGCCCCCGGGGGCGACGACGAGGAGGAGCACGGCCACTGCGGCGACGCCGATGCCGGAAGCTGCCCCACCGGCCTCCACTGCGAGGACGGTCACTGCGTCGCCCCCCGAGACGGTGGTCACGGGGACTGAGAGCCCGTTCTCCCGGCGAGTCGCGCGTTCACGGAACAAGCGGACCAAGAGGCGACCTCCGAACCGGCGGGAGCTGCGTCCTGGGCACGTAACGCGCGCAGCGACGGTCACCGTCCGAGTCCTCCGCGACCCAGTGAACGTCTTTGCGGTCACCGACAGCGAGTCAGGAGTGGTGAAGGCACAACCTTCTGATCAGGGAGGACAGGACCCGGAACAACTGTAAACACCTGCATCCGCATCGCAGATGGTCGCCGGGCTCAAGTCCCCGCAGGCGACGATGCACCCTCCATCGTGGCAGTCTGCCTTGCAGACCTGCGGCGGGCTGCAGCTCATGGTGCAAGTCACGGTCTCAAGGACAATCGAGCAATTCATCTGGCATGGGCCCGGTTCGCAGGTTGGGCTGCAGGACGGGGGACCCTCACAGCTGAAGCTGCAGCTCGTTCCCGAGCAGTTGACCGAGCAATCGTGGAGCCCGGTACAGCCGGGTTGGCAATACTGGGTCCCGCACTCCGGCTGGCAGTCCGGCCCGGTTCCAGGACAGATGGGGGGCCCACCGTCCTTGCCCCCGTCGGAGCCATGGTCGGGGCCGCCGTCGGTCCCACCGTCCGTGCCGGTGGTCACGTTCGAGCCCACGACCTGGTCGATGGTGCAGGCCAGGGCCAGACCCACGGCGAGGACAGGGAGGACCGCGACCGCCCTTCTCACCGGTGCTCCCGGAGCGCGTCGGTGATGCCTGGAAGCTGGATGCTGTGCGGGTGCTGGTTGCGGAAACGGGCGGCGCGGGATCGGGCTTCCGTCAGCCGGCCTTCCCGGACCAGAAGCCGGATGATGAGCGCCTCCCGCTCCTCGGTCAGCTGGCCGCCGGGGAACTTTTCCGCGTGACTGGCCAGCAGGGCCCTCGCCTCTCGGACTTTGCCGTGGACGATGTCCAGTCGCGCGCGGTCGAGCAGCGACCGCTCCTCGCCGAGAGTGTCTTCCACAGCGGGAGGTTCCTCGGCCGGGGGCTCCGGAGACGGAGCCGCCACCGGGAGCGCTGCTGGTGCACGGACTGGCGGGGGCGGAGCGACGGCGGCCGGCTGGTTCCTCGCGCGCTCGCTCCGGATCTCCAGATAGGCGGCGGTTCCGCCGCCGACTCCCACCGCCGTGGCGACGCCGAGCACCAGGACCTTCTTCGCCAGCAGGGTTCCGACGATGCCGGTAGCCGTGGCTCCCGCGCCCCCCGTTCCGCCCGCGCCGGCGGCTGCGGTGGTCGCTCCGGCCGCAGCGGTCGAGGTCGCGGCCGCGGCCGTGGTCGAGCTGGCCACGGTGGCGGCGACGAATCCGGCGCCGAGGCCGAGCGTCAGCGCCACCCTGCCCTGAACCCGGTCCTTCGCGCCCGCGGGCGGCGCGAGCGAGGCGGTGTCCTCGCGCTCGAGGTCCTCCCACCCGGGAGGAAGATCGCCGAGCCGCTCGCTCATTCCTCACCTCGCAAGGCGGCGCTGATCTTCGCCCGGCCGAGCCGGAGGCGCGAGTAGACGGTGTTCAGCGGGACGTCGAGAGCGTCGGCGATCTCAGGAACTGAAATTCCGTGGAGATCGTGCATCACGACCACCGCCCGCTGGTGGATGTCCAGCTTCGACAGGGCCGCCTGGAGCCTGCTCTTCGCCTGTTCGGAGGCGACCACCTCGTCGGGGGCGCGGGCATCGTCGGCAGGCTCCGGGCCGGGCTCGGCCAGCATCACCTCGAGGCGGTGGCGCCGGCGCGACCCGGCCGCGACGCGAAACGCGATGCCCAGCAGCCAGGGTCGAAGCGGGCGCGACGGGTCGTAGGTCCCGAACCGGCGGTGGGCCACCACGAACACGTCATGCACTGCGTCCTCCACGTCCGCCTCCGGCACTCCCAGCCGTCTCAAGTAGAGCCAGACCGCCTCGAATTCCTGATCGTAGGCCGCGGCGAAGACGGCGTCGTCGGGCACGATGGCCCTCGAGGGGAGGGGGACGGCGGACTGCACTCCCCTGTTGATTGCCGCGGACCGCCCCGGTCCGTCACTTTCAGAACCGGCCAAAGAGCCCTCCGCCAACCGACAGCGAGAACGGCGGTGCCGTCCAGGCCGCCTGGGAATCGACCAGGAGCCGCGGGCGGATGAGGTTCGCGGCCGCATCCAGGTGCAGTCGCACACCGATGGGGTCGGCGAAGACCCATTCCCACTGCCCGCGGGCGCCGACCGAGAACATCCAGGCGTTGACCTCCTCGGAGCGACTGTAGCCTTCCCCCCGGGCGCGGATCGGGCCTGCCAGGGCCAGGCCGCACGCCGCCCAGCCGCCGAGGCGGGCACAGCCGACGAGCGCCCCGCTCACCATCGACGTCGACACCGTGCCGGTTCCGAAGGCGGTGCTCGTGCCGGGCAGCCACCGTCCTTCGAGCTCGATCGAGGCGGTGCTCGACGCGGCTCCGGCATGGACGAGCAGGCCACCGGCGACACCCGGCAGCGTCCCCACCGTCCCGATCGCGCCCACGCCCGCCACCGGACGCCAGCCCCCAGCCACCGGCTCGGAAACGGGGTGCGCGACCGGCTCGGCCAGCTCGGTCGCCACGCCGGCATCGACAACCGGCGCCTCGGGTCCGGCGTCGGCTGCCAGCGCCGAGCCCGCGTCCGGCGGTCCAGCATCGACGGTAGGAGGCGGACCGGCGTCGACGAGCGACGGACCCGCATCGGGAACGGCGGCCGGACGGGCCCCTGCGTCGCGCGCGACCGGAGCGAGGACACCCGCGTCGGCGACGAGCGTCGCAACGAGCGGAACGAGGCCCAGTGTGCTCACCGGGCCCGCATCCGGCGCAGCCCGGACCTCGGGCGGACGCGGCGGCGAGGGTGGCGGAGGCGACCGAGGCGGCGGGGCGGGAGGCCTCGACGTCATCGTCCCGGCGGCTCCGGCCCCTGCCGCGCTCGCGGCACCGGCCGCGACGGCTCCCGCAACTCCCGAGCCCGTGGCTCCCGGAGCGGGGCTTCCCGAGACGCTGCCGGTCAAGCCCGAGGCCGCTCCGACTGCGCCCACCGTTCCGGCGTCCACCGGGGACGGAACAGCAGCGACCGCGCCCGCCGCGACGGATGCGGGCGGTGACGGAGGTGGCGCCGGCGGACGGGCGAGCGGATCGATGGCCAGCGCTATCGCCAGCGCCACGGCTCCACCCAGCTCATCACAGGAGCGGCCAGTTCCCGAGAGCTCTCGCACTCCCAGGACGCGCCCGGACCGGACGTCGACCAGCTGCACCCGGGCGGCGATGCCATCCTTCTGCCCTCGGAGCACGCAGCGCACCTTGCGCCGGGCGCTCTTCGCGAATGATGGACGGCCGAGAATCTCGTCGACCTGCGCCTCGAGCTGGGCCCGGGAGGGACACCGCTCTGCTCCGGCCAGCTTCCGGTACTCGAACGACACCCGCGGCGGCTTCGGCCGGGTGCGTGCGCTCACGGCCGCGGCACCGGAGAGAGACAAACACAGCCCAAGAACCACCAGGCCAGCCGGGCGAGACATCGGCAATCCATCCTGCCGAAGCGGGCAGCGCCAGGCGAGGAAACAGACGCACTAGGCCGCCCGCCCGCATCCCGGCGGGACGGCTCGGCGGGGTGCTCGGTTACGGCGGGAGAGTGATGCGTCCCGGCGCGCTGTTGGTCCCGCTCTGGGTGTGGCAGCTATTGCAGTCGCCCGTCGCGACCTGGGTGCCCATCGCCCGCGTCTTGCCGTTGAACGTCACCTTGGCGGTGATGGGGAAGGTCAGGGCCGCCGAGCCGGAGAAGTTCCCCGACGCGCTGCTCGCAGTGAACGTAGCCGTGACGCCGTTTACGTCCGTCACGCTCACGACCGCACCCCCGGCTCCGCTTCCGTTGCAGTCGTCCGGCTCGTGCCCGGTCGGATAGACAGTCCCGCCGACGTTGAAGTGCGGGCCGCCCATCTGCGAGTGGCAGGTGATGCAGGCGTGGCCGGGCTCCATGTTCGCGCTGCCTTGCGTGCCGTTCGTCCAGTACGAGCTGCTGGTGCAGGTCGGCGCGGCGCCGAGAGGATCGGGCGGGCCGGCGTCGGGCGGTGGGGGTGGCACACCACCGTCGACCACGCAGCTGCCCGAGGGCATCCCGGCGTTGACCCAGGCCTGGAACGCGCTGGCGTCCGTCGACGGAACTGGCGCATTGCCTGAAGGGGGCATCGGCGAGGTCGTGGACTGCATCCGCACCACTGCCCGGGCGCCGTTGCTCTGGGACGGGTATCCGGGCGACGCGGCCTGGAGCTCGGCGAGCGTGACCAAGGACTGGGGGGCTCCGCCGTTCGGGGGTGTGCCGTGGCAGCTCCAGCAATGCGCGCTCAGGACGTCATAGGCGGCGCAGGGGAGCTCGGACGAGAGAACGGTCACTCCACCGTCAGGGCTCGTCCCGCCCGTTCCGCCATCCGTCCCTCCACCGGGGTTGCCACCGTTCTGCGGGCTTCCGGGTGGCCCACTGGTGCCGGGGCCTTCGGCGGAGGTGATGCTGCCGTCACACGCGAGCAGCGCCGCGAGCGCCACTCCCAGAAGAACTCCGAGCTCATTCGTCCGCAGCAGCGCGTCGCCAGCCCGACCACCCTGTCGTCCGTGCACCGATCAGCCTCCGCTCGCGCCATCGAGCAGACTCCCGCCCGGGATTGCGCGGGCCGCTTGAATCCGTCACGAGTGGCCAGAGGAGACTCGGCGCGGCTGTGCGGACGCCTGTGCGACCGCGAGGATGCGTGGCCAGGTGAGGCACGTGTGACCACACGGAATCGCAACCTGCTGGCAACCGCAGCGCTCTCCATGAGAGGACCGAGGCGTCACGCACTGTGGGCGGCCGGACGCGACGAGCCGCGAGGGCGCCAGCCTGGTGGCAAGGTCATCCGCTCACCCGGCATGAGCGGGCGAGTGGCTAATCGCCGGCGATCCGGGTGCCCTGCGCCGCGACGAGACGCCAGCGGCCATCCTGCTCGACGAAGACATGCGTGTACCGGCTGCGGGCCGACCAGGCCTGTCCCCCACCCTGCCCTTCCATCTGGGTGCGGCCAGTGACGACGGCGACGCTCCCGTACCGGCGCTCCCGCGACTCGAGCACCTCGATTCGCTCGAATCGGACGATGCCCTGGGTCATCGCCTCGAGGAGCCCCGCGCGCGGGATCTCTCCGCCCTGCAGCACGTCGATCAGGACGAAGTCGTCCGCGAGCAGGTCGCTCAGCGCCGGCACGTCCTGCGCGAGCAACGCGGCAAAGAACTGGCGGTCTCTTTCGAGCGCCCCTGAATTGGTCTTCTGGCCAGCCATCGACTCCTCCGGTGCTCGCACCGACGAAGTAGCGGACTAGAGGACGCACGAACGCCTCGAACGTTGCGGGGCGATGCAGCGAATGCCTGCTCGCCATGCCGATCGTGCAAGCCGATTGGTGCGGTGGACCTCGACGTTTTGAGATCGAGTAGCCGGGCTTCACCGAACTCGTTCTCGACGTCGGCGCTGGAGCAATCCACGGGCTGGTTCGGGACCAGCGACGCACCCTCCATGATCTAAGGATGTGCCGCCTCTTGCTGCGCCAATTCTTCAGCGCAGCTCGATCGCAAGTCACTTTCGTCGAGCTCTCAATCGACGTTCGGTCCACACGAGCCTACCTCAGCGTCGTGATCCTTCGGCGCGCACCGGCACTGTTCCACAACGCGAGATGAGGGTCGTGTCTCCCGGCCAGACACGGACGCAATCACGCGTCGTGCGCGAAGTGCAGAGGAGAAACATGTCTCGTCGAGCAGCTGAAGTCGGTATCGTGATTCAAGGTGCGTTGGTGTGCATCGCCGCGGCGTTCGCGGTCCTCGCCGCCGGATGCGGAAGTGGCGGAGGTGGAGGCGCCGGGAATGAGAACAACAACACTGGCGGGGTCAACGTCGCGACGAGATCGAGCGCGAACCTCGGCCAGTATCTCGTCTCCAGCGATGGCAGGACCCTGTACTACTTCGGACTCGACCTGCCGGGCACCGGCGGTCAGGCGCCGGTCTCGAACTGCACGGGAAGCTGCGTCCCTCTCTGGCCGATCTTCCACGTCGACGCGCCGGTGGTGGCCTCAGGCCTGAACGCCGCCGACTTCGGCGAGTTCCTGCGCTCCGACGGAGTGAAGCAGACCACCTACAAGGGCTGGCCGCTCTACTTCTACGCCGGCGACGCCCGGGCCGGCGACACCCATGGGGACAACTTCGAGGTCTGGTACGTCATCAAGGATCCGTTCTACTCGGTGGTGGCGATGACGAAGACCGGCGGCCCGGCTCTCTACCTGGCCGACCCGGCCGGAAGGACTCTCTACGTCGACTCCCGGGACACCGTCGGCTCCGCGCCCACCTGCGCCGGCGCATGCCTGAACAACTGGCCGGCCTTCGCCGCTGGCAACGGCCCGACTCCCACGGGGATCGATCCGTCGAAGCTCACGACCTTCACCCGGCCGGACGGCATCACGCAGTCAGCCTTCGATGGCCATCCGCTCTACTACTTCGTGCACGACGTCGCACCGGGGGACATCAACGGTCGAGGCGGGCTGCAGGGCGCGTTCGACCTCTTCAATCCCAGCACCCTCTAAGCACCACCAACACCATGGAGACGGTCATGCGAAGCATCCTGACTGCCGTGCTGCTGGTCGGAGGGCTCGTCCAGGCAGCGATCCTCAGCCCCTCGAGGAGCTCCGTGCTCGTCTCCCTGCAAGGGACGGCCGGGCTCCGCATCGAGGGAACCACTCACGACCTGGTCCTCGCCGAGCGGGAAGGCGATCTTGTCTTCCAGGTACCGCTCTCCGGGATCGACACGGGGATCGGCCTTCGCAACAAGCATCTGCGCAACGCCCTGGAGGTCGCCCACTTCCCCCAGGCCGAGTTGCGGGTGCCCCGGAAGTCGGTCGTCTTCCCCGCGCCGGGGAAGTCCGCCGAGGCCGATGCGCAAGGCACCCTGACCCTCCATGGCGTTTCCAGGCCCTGCTCCGTGCATTACCGGGCGGAGCAGGGTTCCTCGGGCGAGTACCGCGTCCGGGGCACGACGCGGGTCGACATGCGTGATTTCGGGATCGAGACCCCTTCGTACCTGGGCATTCACGTCGAGCCCGGGGTCGACGTACAGGTCGACTTCTCCCTCCGCGACCCATGAAGCGCGTCCGGTGGTGGGTTCTGCTCTTGACCTGGGCGGTGGCGGGAAGTGCCCACGCCTACCCCTTCATGATCCGGCACGGCTACACGCAATGCGCGACGTGCCACACCGATCCCTCGGGCGGGACCTTCCTGAACGAGTACGGCCGAGCGCAGAGCGAGCTGCTTCTCAGCTCGAGCTACGGCGGAAGCAGCACGGAGTCGGAGGGGGATCAAGACGAGCCCACCGCCGGACGCTTTCTCGGCTTCCTTCCCCTCCCCTCGTGGTTCCGGCCCGGCGGCTGGGTCCGGCAGGGCTACATCTGGAACGCTGTCGACGGGAAGATCGTCGATCGGCGCTCCCTCCAGATGCGCGCCGACTTGGGCGCCGATCTGAAGGTTGGACCCTTCCGGGCCGCGGCTGAGCTCGGCTACGCGAGCGCGGAGGGCACCCCGCGGCTCGCCCAGATCACCCATTCGACGACTGGGCCGAACCTCGTCGGACGGGAGTTCTGGGCCGGGGTGGAGACGTTCGGCGGAGACGGGCTGCTCCGCGCGGGACGGATCAACGTGCCCTTCGGCCTGCGAAACCTCGAGCACACCTCGTTCATCCGGACTGCGACCCGGACCGACTTCAACGAGGACCAGACCTACGGCGTGGCCTTCGCCATCTCCAGGCCGCGCTGGCGCGCCGAGGTGATGGCAATGCTCGGGAACCTCTCGGTGCATCCGGACGCCTACCGGGAGCGGGGTGCGGCGGGGTACGTCGAGCTGTCGGTCGGTCCGACGGCGGCAATCGGCGCGAGCGCTCTCGCGGCACGTGCCGAGGCATCGCTGACGACGCGGAAGCCCACGCTCCGCCAGGCCTATGGAGGCTTCGCCCGGGTCTCACCGTGGCGTCCCCTCGTCCTCCAGATCGAGGGGGATCTCCTCCTCGAGAACCAGCTCGGCAGCGGGATCCAGGACAGCGGCCACGCCGAGTGGCTCCAGGCCGACCTCGAGCCTCTCCGGGGGCTCCACGTCTTCGGCGCGGTGGAGGGGATGAAGACCGGAACCACGCCCGAGCTCCAGCGCGGCGCGTGGGGAGGGCTGTGGTGGTTCGTCTTTCCCCACGTCGACATCCGGGCGGATGCGGTCCAGCGCTGGGGCCAGGGCCCGCCAACGACGACCTTCCTGGTCCAGCTGAACGGGTATCTCTGATGCGCCTCCACCCACTGCTCCTCGCGGTCGCCCTCACCGCGCCCCTCGCCGCTCGATCGACGCCCAACTTCCCCGCCGCGATCCAGCGGAACCTCCAGCCGTCGTCTCCGCCGGCCTGCACGATCTGCCACGCGACGAACGACGGCGGGGCCGGCACCGTCACCAAGCCGTTCGGGAAGTACCTCGTCTCTCGCGGACTCGTGCCGTTCGACGAGAATTCCCTCGCGGGCGCCCTCGCTGCTGCGGCCGGAGAGCGGCACGACACCGACGGCGACGGAGTCCTCGACATCGACGCCCTGAAACAGGGGCTCGACCCGAACGGAGGCTCGACTCACACCTCGACGCTCGAGGATCCCACCTTCGGGTGCAGCACCGCAGGATCCGGCGGAGGAACGAACACCGCACTCCTCGGGCTGGTGGTCCTTCTCCGGCTCGCGGCTGCGCAGCTGAACCGCCGGCGCGGGCTCCAGACTGCGGGCGAAGCACGGGAGAGCGGGAGGGACTCGTCCGAAGGAGTTCGAGCCCAGGCCGGACCCGGGTAAGGCCGGCGGCAAAGGTCTCCTCCGCCGCGCGTCGGCGTCCAGCAACTGAGCCGGACGATGGCCCTCCCCTCACTCGAACCGGGCCGCGGGTGAGCCGCAGCGGTTTTCGGATGGCCTGGGAGTCGAACCCAGACGGCATCGAGAGACGCCCCTGCGTTAGCAGCGCAGTGCCTTACCGTTCAGACCAGCCATCCTCGTCAGCGGAAGGCGGAGGAATCGAATCCGGCCCCTGAAGGGGGCTTCCGGCTTTCGAGGCCGGCGGCCGCACCAGTGCAGCCCTCACCTTCCAGATCTACTGGAGCGAGGAGCGACTTGAGTGCTGGCGGACGTGCGCGGCCATCGACGAGACGACTCATAGCAGAGGCCGGGGAACGTCGCCATCAGCGGCGCTCGCCATTCGTCGGGAGAGTCTGTGGCCCTCCCCGGACTCGAACCGGGACGCGGGGTCAGCCGCAGCGGATTTTGAGTCCGCCTCGTCTACCAATTTCGACAGAGGGCCTTGCGACGC
>Ga0066903_100002171_pt1 | contig 15093 bp, 8 predicted proteins | sample PanSoiMetaGPlot1_FD_67491 | JGI IMG/M metagenome (GOLD analysis project Ga0066903, IMG submission 67491) | Tropical forest soil microbial communities from Panama analyzed to predict greenhouse gas emissions - Panama Soil - Plot 1 (version 2) | ecosystem: Environmental > Terrestrial > Soil >...
GGCGGGATGGCGAACGTCTACCTCGCCGAGGACCAGGAGCTCGGCCGTCGTGTCGCGATCAAGATCCTCGACGGCCGGCACGCCGCCGACAACTCCTTCATCGAGCGGTTCCGGCGCGAGGCGAAGAACGCGGCCGGCCTCTCGCACCCGAACATCGTCTCGATCTACGACCGCGGCGAGGCCGAGGGCACCTACTACATCGCCATGGAGTACCTCTCCGGTCGGTCGCTCAAGGAGCTGATGGTCAGCCGCGGGCCGACCCCGATCAAGATCGCTGTCGAATACACGCGCCAGATCCTCGCGGCGCTCGGGTTTGCCCACCGCAACGGGATCGTCCACCGCGACATCAAGCCGCACAACGTCGTCGTCGACCCGGATGGCCGGCTGAAGGTGACGGACTTCGGGATCGCCCGCTCAGGTGGGACGAGCCAGATGACCGAGGTCGGGTCGATCATCGGCACGGCCCAGTACCTCTCGCCCGAGCAGGCCCGCGGCGCGCCCGTCGACCAGCGCTCGGACGTCTACTCGGTCGGGGTCGTCCTCTACGAAATGCTGACCGGGAAGGTGCCGTTCACGGGCGAAACGCCGCTCGAGATCGCTATGAAGCACCTCTCCGAGGTGCCGGTGCCGCCGTCCGAGAAGCGGCCGGACGTTCCCGAGGACCTCGACTTGATCGTCCTGCGCGCGCTCGCGAAGGACCCGGAGGACCGGTATCAGACCGCCGGGGAGATGGACGCCGATCTCGCGCGCATCCAGCGCGGGCTCTCGGTCTCGAGCGAGACCGCGGACGCCGCGACCGCCGTGCTCGCCGGCGCGGGGATCTCGAGCGCGCCGACGATCATCGCGCCGCGCCCTGCCGCGCCACCGACCGCGCCGCCGCAGGCACCGCCCGCGGGCTACTACGGCTACGAGGGACCGCCGCGGCGCTCACGGTCGGTCTGGCCGTGGATCCTCGTCGCGATCCTGCTTGCGGCCGCCGGCGCCGCGGCCTGGTTCGCCTACGGGAAGATCACCGACGAGCTGAACGCGAACAAGCCGGTCGCCGTTCCCTACGTCGAGGGCCTCGCGCAGGCGCAGGCGGTCAAGAAGATCGAGGACAAGGGCCTGAAGGCCCATGTCGTCCCCGGGTTCAGCCAGTCGGACCCGGCCGGCACCGTGATGAGTCAGGACCCGGCGGGGGGCGAGAAGACGGACAAGGGCAACATCGTCACCCTCACGATCTCCCACGGGCGGCCCAAGGTGACCGTTCCGGACGTGGTCGGCAAGTCCCAGAGCGACGCGGTGGCGACGCTGACGGCCGCACACCTGACGGTCTCGGTCTTCCACGTCTACTCCTCCGCGCCCACCGACACGGTCACGGCTCAGGATCCGCCCCCCTCGAGCCGCGTGTTCTGGAACACGAAGGTGCACATCAACATCTCGCAGGGGGCCAAGCAGATTGCGATTCCCGACGTGGTCGGGCAGTCGTTTGCGAGCGCGCGCTCGAGCCTGCTAGGGGCGGGCCTACAGGTCGCGCGTAGCGACGTCGACTCGAATCAGCCGAAGGACACTGTGGTCGGAGAGTCGCCGAGCGCAGGCACGAAGGTCGGGGCCGGGACGACGGTGACGCTCAGCGTCTCGCGCGGCTCGACCGCCCAGACCCCCGTGCCCGACGTCTCCAATCAGGACGAGCCAACCGCGAAGTCGATCCTGACCGGCTCGGGCTTCAAGGTGAAGGTGGTCAGACAGCCGGTCACGGATCCCAGCGAGCAGGGCATCGTCCTGCAGCAGAGTCCACTCGGCGGGTCGAACGCGCCTGCGGGCTCGACCGTGACGATCACGGTCGGCAACTACAACGGCACGACGACGGGCCCGGTGCCGTGAGCCCGCGCGTCCGCGTGGCCGTGCTGATGGGAGGCCGTCGCGAGCCTTCGGCTCGCTCCCGTGGAGGAAACCATGTTTCCCCGACGAGCCCTCTTCTTCTTCTGAGTGCGGCGCGCTGCGCGCGCATTCCCCGGTGGGAAAACTGCCGGTTTCCCAGACCCTTCCCCACGCCCGCCATCGTTTCGAGCTGAGAGACCGATGACCAAACCCATTCGCGTTGCGGTGGTCATGGGCGGGCGCTCGTCCGAGCACGAGATCTCGGTCGCTTCCGCGCGCTCGGTGCTGGAGTCGCTGGACCCGGAGCGATACGAGCCCGTCACGGTCGAGATCGACCGCGATGGGAAGTGGCAGCTCGAGCCCGGCGGTTCGCCGGCGCTCGACCCCGGCACGACGGGCGAGCTCGACGAGGGCGAGGGCCGCACAGCAGTCGAGACGCTCCCTGTACCTACCGAGAGCGTGCCCGCGACGCTCGCGGACGTGGACGTGGTCATCCCCATCCTGCATGGGCCCTTCGGCGAGGACGGAACAGTCCAGGGCCTCCTTGAGCTGGCGAACGTCCCCTACGTCGGCGCAGGCGTGCTCGGCTCGGCGCTGGCGATGGACAAGGACCTGTTCAAGGCCGTCATGCGCGACGCGGACATCCCGGTCACTCGCAACATCACGCTTCGGCTCGGCGACGAGCCGCGCAACCCGTACGGCTACCCCGTCTTCGTGAAGCCGGCGCGGCTGGGCTCGTCGGTCGGGGTCTCGAAGGTGCGCTCCGAGGGCGAACTCGCGACGGCTGTGGAGCTCGCGTTCCGGCACGACGAGAAGGTGCTCGTCGAGGAGTTCGTCTCCGGGGTCGAGGTCGAGTGCGGCGTGCTCGGCTCGAACCGCAGCCCGATCGCCTCGCTCCCGGGCGAGATCGTGTCGCACGGGTTCGAGGCCCCCGACTGGTACGACTACTCGGCCAAGTACGACGAGGGCGGAATGGACCTGATCGTGCCGCCGCGAATCCCCCAGGCGCAGATCGACCGCGTCCAGCACCTAGCCGTCGAGAGCTTCGTCGTCGCCGAGTGCGACGGTATGGCCCGAGTCGACTTCTTCGTCCGCGACGACGGCGAGGTGCTCGTCAACGAGCTGAACACGATCCCCGGCTTCACGGCGACGAGCGTCTACGCGAAGCTCTTCGAGGCCTCCGGAATCGCGTATCCCGAGCTCCTCGACCGCCTGGTCGAGCTCGCGATCGAGCGCCACGAGAGGCGCTCAGGCTTGAGTTACTAGCTTCCTCGTTTCGCTCGCGTGCCAGGTCAGGTTCATCGCCTCGAAGCGCTCGATTGCGCGCTCGAGCAGCGTCTCGTCCTCGTCGACGAGCGCGTGGGCCCGAAGCGCAAAGGGCTCGAGATACGTCCCCGGGACTCCGAGCGCCTGCGCCTCGCCGCCAACCTGCGCCCGGTCGCCGAGCGCTGCCAGCACGTCCAGGCGCGCGGCGGCGGTTTGAAGCGCATACCAGCTATGGCTTCCGCGAAGGTCCTCGCGCGTGGGCATTAGGCGCTCGGCCTGGTCTAGGCGGCCGCGCAAGAGCGCGAGCCGCGCCCGCGGTGCCGCGACGACCGACTCGGCACCGCCGATGAGCTCGCCCGCGCGCTCCTCGTAGCGGGTCGCGGCCTCGTCATCACCTCGATAGGCCGCCGCCAGAGCCGTCACGAGGAGCGAGCGCGCGTTGCGGACGCAGGGGGTCGCGAGATTCGCCTCGACCGCGGCCTCGGTTCCCGGGGCAACGTCCAGCACGTAGTCCCAGCCGCCCGCCGCCTCCTCGATCTCGAGCCGTACGGCGACGCCGTGAAGCCGGTGGTGAGCGGACAGCGGCTCGACGATCGCTGCGTGCTTCACCGACAGCGCGCGCGCTTCGTCGAGCCGTCCGTTCGCGACGGCCGGCGGAATCGCATGCTCGTAGACGTCTGCGACGTGATCCGGGTCGCTGACCTCTTCGAGCATCTCGAGCCCTCGCCGCGAGCGGGCGAGCGCGGTCTCGAAGTCGGCACCTGCGAAGGCCGCATCCGTCCTCGCCTGCCAGGCGCGCGACACGAGCTCGGAGTTGTTCAATCGCTCGACTAACCCTCCGGCCTCCTCGGCGGCATCGCGCCGGGAGGGATCCCAGAAGACGCCCGCGAGCAGTGCCTTCGCGCGAGCCGGCCCTTCGTCCCCGGCGAGCTCGAGCGCACGGTCGATCCAACGCTGGACGAGCGCCGAGTCCGGCCGCGTCGTCCACATGCCGGATCGAATCGCGGTCTGGAAAGCGAGCTCCGCGTACGTGTCCGCTTCGAAGGCCGCGTCATTCGACGTCTCGAGCGACTTCTCCATCGCCGTCCAGAAGGCCTCGCCGTCGAACTTGAGCGCGTTCGCATCGCCGATCGCCCGCCAGATCGGGGCGCGCCCCGCCGGATCGTCCTCGAGCGCGAGCGCGCGCTGGAGGAGAGCGATGCCGTCGTCGAGCTCGTAACGGGCGACGGCCAGGTGCGCCGCTCGGCGGAGCCACGTGATCGCCCGCTTCCGCAGTCGCCCGAGCTCCGGCTCGTCTCCGACCCAAGCGAGGTCTGCGTCCTCAGGACGGACGGCCTCGGCGAGGTGATGGGCGAGGAGCGCTGCATGCTCGTCCCCGCCCGCGCCGAGCCGTTCGACCCATGTAGCGAACCCCGCGTGCAAGCGGGCACGGTCGGCCTTCGCGAGCCCCGCGTAGGCGACTTCCCGCGTGAGCGCATGCTTGATGGCGTACTCGCGCTCGCCGGCGATCGACGAGCTCGGCCGGCGCCTTACGAAGTCGCGCGCCTCCAGCACCTCGAAGTCCGGGACTGCGTCGCCGATCAGCTCGTACACCGGGCCGGCCCAAAAGATGCGCCCGATCACCGCGGCGGCCTGGAGCGCTCGCTTCTCGGCCGGCGCGAGCAGGTCGATCCGTGCGGCGAGCACGGCGTGGACCGAGTCGGGCACCTTGAATCCGGGCGGAAGCTCGGCCAGGCTCCAGCCGCCGTTCGACCTCTCGAGCAGGCCGCGGTCGATGAGGGTGGCGAGCAGCTCCTCGACGAAGAATGGGTTCCCCTCCGACTGCGCTACGACGACCTCCTCGAGGCCGCTGGGGAGCGCCCCCGCGAGCAGCTCGCCGAGCATCCGGACCGAGTCGTCCGGCGTCAGCGCCTCAAGAGGGACGGTCGTCCCGGCGACGCCCCAGCCCGGCCTGCGCTCGGTCAGCTCCGGCCGGCCGGTCACGATCAACAAGAGCGGTGCCTCGACGTCGAGCGCCAGCCGTTCGAGCAGGTTGAGCAGCGGATCTTCGGACCAGTGCGCGTCCTCGACGAGCACGATCGTCGGCCGGTCGCGCGAAGTGGCTCGAAGGAAATCGACCCACGCGTCCTGAAACCTGTCGCGGACTGCGAGCGGATGAAGGTCGCCCGCGACATCGAGGCCGAGCGCCAGCGCGAGGATCTCCCGACCCGCGAGCCGCTCGATCACGACCTCGGGCGGGTCGTTGTCGAAGATGCCGAAGTGCTCCTTCAGGACTTCCGCAAGCGGCCAGTACGTGATCCCGTCGCCGTATGGGAGGCAGCGGCCGACCCGTCGAAGGGGTTCGGGCGAGCGCTCGGCCAGGCGGCTCCAAAGCTCGCCGACGAGCCGCGTCTTCCCCACGCCCGCGTCACCCAACACGGTGACGAGCCGACCGGCACCGGCGGCGACGGCCTCGTCGTACGCGCTCTCGAGCACGGCGAGCTCGCTCTCGCGGCCAACGAAGGCCCGCTCGAGGCCGTGAACGCCGCGCGGGCGCATCAGCGAGATCGGCCGCAGCAGCTGCCTGCAGGCGACCGCCCGAGCCTTCCCCTTCGCGTCGATGGCCCTCGGCTCGCCGAACTCGAATGCTCCACGAGCAGCCGCGACAGTCCTTTCGCCGACGAGGACCTCGCCGGGCTCGGCGGCCTGCTCGAGGCGGGCGGCAACGTTGACCGCGTCGCCGGTCACGAACGAGCTGCCCTCCCGGGGGCGGTCGACGACGACCTCGCCGGTGTTGACGCCGATCCGCAGCGATAGCCGGTCGTCGATCTCGCGCAGGCGTCGCCGCATCGCGAGCGCCGCGTGGAGAGCGCGCTCGGCGTCGTCCTCATGCGCGGCCGGCGCACCGAACGCTGCCATCACCGCGTCGCCGGCGAACTTCTCGACCGTGCCTCCCGCGGCTCCTATCTCCGCCGCCATCTCATCGTAGAAACGATCGAGGAGGGCGCGCGTCCGTTCCGGGTCCTGCTCGTCGGCCAGCGCCGTCGAGCCGACGAGATCCGCGAACACGATCGTGACGAGCTTTCGCTCCACCTGCCGGATTGTCCCTCAGCTAACTGCTCGGCCTGACCTCGTTGATGTGAGCGAGATCGCTCGGGCCCAGATGCGTGATCCAGACGACGTAGTACTGGCTCGCGCCGCCGTGGAGTGACAACGTCGTCGTCCCGCTAACCGTTTGCGGGTCTGAGATGGCCGTGAAGGGCCCGCTCGCGGACGACCCGGCCTTTATCAACGCGACGAAGCCTCCACCCGCCGAGTCCGTCGTCACCTCGATCTTCGAGAGCCTGACGGCCCTGCCCGCGTCGAGCAGGAGGCCCACGCCCTGTTTGAGATTGCCGAAGTCCTGGTTTCCATAGGTCTCCGTCAACCAGTACGTCGAGTCCTTGCCGTCGGTCGCCAGGGCGGCGTCTCTGTCATGCTCGGTGCCGTCTCCCGGCGGAGGGTCATAACCCCTCAGGCCGGTCAGGTGGAGAGCAGCTGAGCCCCCCGCGGCGGCCGGTGGACGATTCGAGCCGCCGCCATTGTTGTGGAGCAGGAGCGCACCGGCCAGCCCGCCTACAAGCGCAGCCAGCCCGACGCCGAGCAGGACGAACGGAAGGGCGCGTGAGCGGCGCCGGCGCTCAGGCGGGGCGCGGCGCGCCCGCGGCGCCCGCCGCGGCGGCACGACCACCGTCGCGCCCTCCGCTCCGTCGAGCTCGGCATGGCAGGCCTCGAGCTCGGCCGCGAACTCGGACATCGAGGCGAACCGCTCGTCGTTGTCCTTCGCCATCGCTCGCTCCACCGTCCAGTCGAGATGCGGCGGAACGTCGCGCCGCACCTCGCCGACGGTCGGAACGGGGTCGTTCACGTGCCGCATCGCGACCGCGACGAAGTTGTCGCCGTCGAACGGCACCTCCCCGGTCAGCAGCTCGTAGAGCACGCAGCCGAGCGAGTAGATGTCGGACTGCTCGTCGACCGGCTCGCCGCGCGCCTGCTCGGGCGCGATGTAGTTGCTCGACCCCATGATCGTGCCGGTGATCGTCATCCCGTCCACGTCAAGCGCGTGGGCGATCCCGAAGTCCGTGACCTTTGCGCGCCAATCGGCGTCGATCAGGACGTTCTGCGGCTTGACGTCGCGGTGGACCAGCCCATTCTCGTGCGCGAACGCGAGCCCGCGGGCGACCTGGAGCGCCAGCTCGATCGCCTCGCGCGGCTCGAGCGGCCCGTCCTGGTCGAGCAGCTCCTTCAGGTTCAGGCCGTCGACGTACTCGAAGACGATGAACTGCCGTCCGTCCTGCTCGCCGCGGTCGATCACAGTGACGATATTCGGGTGAGCAAGCTGCGCGACCGCGCGCGCCTCGCGCCGGAAGCGCTCGACGTAGGCGTCGTCCCGCGTGAACTGCTCGTGCAGGATCTTCAACGCGACGGTGCGCTCGAGCAGCTTGTCGTGCGCCCGGTAGACGCTCGACATGCCGCCCGAGCCGACCAGCTCCTCGAGCTCGTACCGGCCCGCGATCAGTTCCCCGACCACGGGCTGAAGGATGCCCGGACCGCCAGCCGAAGGCGCTCGCATGCGGACTAGGGTCTACTCGAGAACCGAATCGAGCGCCTCTTCCCACACCGCCAGAGCCTCGTCGAGCTCTGCGTCGGTGAGGACCAGCGGCGCCAGCACGCGGATGCAGTTCGAGTAGATGCCGGACTTGAGGAGCAGCAAGCCCCGGGCGGCGGCCGCTTCGACGACGGCGCTCGCCGTGTCGGAGTCCGGCTCCTTGGTTGACGGATCGGCGACGAACTCGATCGCCAGCATCGCGCCCAACCCGCGGACGTCGCCGATGCGGGGCCAGCGCTCCTGCCAGGACTCCATACGGGCCCGGATCGTCTCCCCGACCTGCGCAGCACGGTCGCAGATGCCCTCGTCCTCGATCACGTCGAGGACGGCGAGTGCCGCGGCCTGCGCCACCGGGTTGCCGACGTACGTGCCGCCGATCGCGGAATCCGGCGGCGCGTCCATGATCTCGGCCTTGCCGATCACGCCGGAGAGCGGCAGCCCTGCGGCGATCGACTTCGCGACGGTCATCAGGTCGGGCTCGATCCCGTAGTGCTCGATCGCGAACAGCTTGCCGGTGCGCCCGAAACCCGTCTGGACCTCGTCAACCACCATGACGATCCCGCGTTCGTCGCAGATCCGGCGCACGCCTTCGAGGAAGGCCTGCGGCGCGACCACGAACCCGCCTTCGCCCTGGACGGGCTCGATCACGATCGCGGCGACCGTCTCGGCGGCGACCTGGGTGATCAGTGCGCGCTCGAGCGCCCCGAGCGCCCCCTCGGCGCTCGGCCCGCGGTACTCGTTCGGGAACGGAACCCGGTAGACCTCGGGAGCGAACGGCCCGAGACCGGCCTTGTACGGGTGCGTCTTCGACGTCAGCGATAGCGACAGCAACGTCCGGCCGTGGAAGCCGCCCTCGAAGCCGATCACGGCGGGGCGACCGGTGTACGACCGCGCGAACTTGATCGCATTCTCGACGGCCTCGGTGCCGGCGTTGAAGAACGCCGCCTTGGCCGGGGAGCGGAACGGCGCCGCGGCGATCAGCCGCTCGGCCAGGGTCACATAGACCTCGTACGGGACGATCGTGAAGTCGGTGTGGGAGAACTTCGTGAGCTGCTCCTGCGCCGCCTCGACGACCCGCGGGTGCGAATGGCCGACGTTCAGGCAGCCGACGCCCCCGGTGAAGTCGATGAACGTATTGCCGTCGACGTCGGTGAGCGTCACGCCGCGCGCCTCGTCGATGACGACCGGGAGGAAGACCGAGAGCGGATCGGCGACGACGCGTTCCTTCCGGGCCAGGATCTCCTTCGATTTCGGCCCTGGGACCGCCGTCTTCAGCTCGATCGTCCTCGTGATCGCCATCGGCCCGACGATACCGCAGCGGCCGGTCGCCGTGAATAGCTGCATAAGCGCAATTCAGCGGGAATAGCCCTTGCGCGCGGCCGTTGGGAATCCGTATGGTGGCCCGCGGGTCATGACCGCTCTCGCTCGCTTTGTAATGCGGCACAAGCTCGCGATCGTCATCGCGTGGATCGCGTTGACCCTCGTCGGCGCGTACTCCGCGAGTGCCGTGTCGAAGCGCTGGCTGGAGCAGTTCTCGATCCCGGGCTATTCGGCCTACCAGGCCAACCAGCGGACGCTGAAGACATTCGGGACGGGCGAGAACGCGCCGCTGGTCGCCGTCTTTCACTCGAACGGCGACGTCACGAAGGTCACGGCGATCAAGGCCGCGATCGCCGCCGCCGCGGCCCAGAACCCGGGCTCGAGGGTCAGCTCGTACTTCTCGACCGGCAGCGCCGCGTTCGTGTCGAAGGACCGCCATACCACCTTCGCCAACCTTTACCCACCCGGCAACCAGGGCTTCAACGGCAAGGTCAAGATCGGCGAGGCGCGCGACGCGCTGCACCGGGCAACCCCTGCCGGCGTCCAGTCCTACCTGACCGGCCGAGACGCGCTCCAGGAGGCCGCCAGCGGCGGCAACACGAACGGCCCGAGCGTGCTCACCGAGGGGTTGATCGGCGGCGCCGGCGCGCTCGTGATTCTGCTCTTCGTCTTCGGAACGCTGCCCGCGGTCGCGATGCCGATCGCGGTCGCGATCGCCTCGATCCTGAACACGTTCACGCTGATCTACGCACTCACGTACATCACCTCGGTCTCGCTGATCGTCCAGTTCCTCGTCGCGCTGGTCGGCCTGGGCGTGGCGATCGACTACTCACTGTTGATGATCTTCCGGTTCCGGGAGGAGTTGGCCCTGGGCGAGGACAACGAGACGGCGATCATCGAGACGATGCGGCACGCGGGGCGCTCGGTGATCGTCTCGGGCTCGACGGTCGCGATCGGCCTGCTCTCGATGGTGATCCTGCCGATCCCGGTGATCAGGTCGATCGGCATCGGCGGCTTGTTGATCCCTGCCGTGTCGGTGCTCACGTCGATCACGCTGCTGCCGGCCCTGCTTGCGAGCCTCGGGCACCGCATCAACAGCGTCCGCGTGATGCCGAAGCGGATCGTCGAACGCCAGGATCCGACGAAGGGCTTCTGGCATCGGTGGGCGGTTTTCGTGACTGGACATCCGATCCCGGTCGCTCTGTCCGGATTGGCGATCGTGGCCGTCCTGCTCGTGGCGGGGCTGCAGATCAACCCCGCCGAGGCGCAGCTCAAGGACTACCCGGGCAAGGGCGACGCGATCAATGGACGCCAGGCTCTGGCGGATGCCGGCATCTCGCCCGGCGTCATGAAGCCCTACATCGTGCTCGTCGAGCATGCGAGCCCGGGCTCGATCCGCGAGGTGGTCTCGGCCCTCGAGCGGACACCCGGAGTAGCGGCCGCCGTCGCGCCGCCCCAGTGGCGCCGTGGTAGCGACGCCCTCGTCGAGGCGTTTCCGACCTCGGACTCTGCGTCGAGCTCGAGCTCGCGGACGATCTCCAGGATCCAGCACGACGTCCTGCCTCCGCTCAACGCGACCGCGACGCTCGGCGGCGTCTCGCCCGAGGACCGCGACTTCGTGCACGCGGTCTACGGGAAGTTCCCGTACGTGCTGGCGTTCGTGATCCTGCTGACCTTCGTGCTGCTGATGCGCGCCTTCCGCTCGATCGTTCTGCCGCTCAAGGCGGTCATCCTGAACCTCATCTCGTTGGGCGCCGCCTACGGGATCATCGTCTTCATCTTCCAGTGGGGCCACGGCTCGAACGCGATCTGGGGTGTGCCGGCGACCGGCGTGATCATCTCCTGGATCCCGCTGATGATCTTCGCGTTCCTGTACGGGCTGTCGATGGATTACGAGGTGTTCATGCTCACCCGGATGCGCGAGGAATACGACGAGTACGGCGACACGCGGAAGGCCGTCGAGTATGGCCTGGCGCGGACCGGCAAGCTGATCACGAGCGCGGCGCTGGTGCTCATGTTCGCGTTCTTCGTTCTCTCGAGCAGCCCGGGCGTCGACATCAAGCAGTTCGGCATCGGGCTCGCGGCCGGGGTCATCTTCGATGCGACGGTGATCAGGACGCTGCTAGTGCCCTCGCTCGTAGTGCTGTTCGGCCGCTGGAACTGGTGGCTGCCGCACCCGATTGCCCGGGTGCTGCGCGTACCCGCTGCGCCGCTGCGGCCCGCAGGCGCAGCTGCCGGCGGTCGCTGATCCGTCACAGTTTCGGCGCACTTCCGGCGCTGCTGCACCCTTGACGAAATCCGGTGTCGGACACCGGTTTAGGCGCCCCATAGAATCGCGCCCGTGGTTCTTTCGGACAGGACGATCGCGCGGCTGCTCGACGAGGGCCGGATCCTCATCGACCCCTACGACGAGTCGCTGCTGCAGCCATCCAGCGTCGACGTCCGGGTCGATCGGTTCTTCCGCGTCTTCCACAACGCGCGGTATCCCTACATCGACGTCAGGGAACCGCAGGAGGACCTGACCGAGCTCGTCGAGATCGACGACGAGCGGCCGTTCATCCTGCATCCGGGCGAGTTCGTGCTCGGCTCGACCCTGGAGCGGATCGTGCTGCCGGACGACCTCGTCGCACGCCTGGAAGGGAAGTCGAGCCTGGGCCGCCTCGGCCTGCTGATCCATTCCACGGCCGGCTTCATCGACCCCGGCTGGGACGGCCACGTGACGCTCGAGCTCTCGAACGTCGCCAACCTCCCGATCACGATCTACCACGGAATGAAGATCGGCCAGATCTCGTTCGTGCAGCTCTCGGAGCCGGCCGACAAGCCCTACGGCAGCGGCGAGCTGGGCTCGAAATACCAGGGTCAGATGGGCCCAACGCCGAGCCGCTACTGGCAGAACTTCGAGCGTGAGCCGACCAAGTGAAGGTCCTCGTCACGGGCGGCACCGGGTTCATCGGCCCGCACATCGTGCGCGCCCTGGCAGCTAGCGGCCACGACCTGAAGCTGCTCGTCCGCGACGCGACCCGCTCCCGCGAGCTGCCCGGACAGCCGGTCGTCGGCGAGATGACGAACGCAGTGAGCCTGGGAACGGCCGTCGACGGCGTCGATGTAGTCGTCCACATGGTCGCCATCCGTCAGGGCCGCGACGAGGAGTTCAAGCGGATCATGGAGCAGGGGACGCGCGACCTCGTGGACGCGGCCAAGCAGGCGGGCGTCACGCGCTTCGTGCTCATGAGCGCGCTCGGCACCGGCGCCGACACCAAGGACCTCGTGCCCTACTACCACGGGAAGTGGGAGATGGAGCAGACGGTCAAGGGCTCGGGCCTCGACCACGTCATCTTCCGCCCCAGCTTCGTCTTCGGCAGCGAGGGCGGGATGCTGTCGACTTTCCGCAAGCTGGCGAGGCTGACGCCGGTGACGCCGATCGTCGGCTCCGGCGAGCAGCGGATCCAACCGATCTGGGTCGGCGATGTCGCCGACTACTTTGCCGCGGGGGTCGACAAGCCGGCGGCCACGAACCGCACGTTCGAGCTAGGCGGGCCGGACGCTGTCTCCTGGAACGATTTCTGGCAACGGCTGCGCGGCGCGCTCGGCATCAAGCGACGTCCCACCATGCACGTCCCGATCCGCCTGATGCGTGCGAACGCGGTCGTCACCGAGCGCCTGCCCGGGAACATCCCGCTCACGCGCGACCTGCTGACGATGCTCGAGCACGGCGACAACGTCGTCTCGAACGACGACGCGGTCCAGGTCTTCCAGCTGCCATTGGTTCCCCTGGACGAGCAGTTGCGCCGCGCGGCTTAGAGCGAGACACTCGTCACATGACCGAGCGGCTGGCAGGAGCGTGCAGCCGGCACCCGTGGCGCACGATCGCCGGCTGGGGCGTGGCCCTGGTGCTCGCGTTCGCGTGCATCGCCGTGCTACTGCCCGGCAACCTGACTTCGAACGGAGGCGCGGCCGGCAACCCGCAGTTCCGCCAGGCCGAACGGATCGAGTTCAGATCGTTCCCCTTCAACCCCCGGCTCAACTTCAGCGACCTCGTGATCGTCCGGTCGTCCCGGTACACGGTCGACCAGGCGGCCTTCCGCGCCTTCGTCGCAAACCTGAGTCGCGAGGGAGAGGCGACCCACAAGATTCACGACGCCCAGGTCTACTACTTGACGCACGACCGGACACTCGTCTCGCACGACCGGCACGCGCTCATGATCCCCCTGAACATCTATGACACGGGGGACGTCCCGGCGATCACGAACGTCGTCGACAGGAACAACGGCCGGAACGGTTTCGAGGTCGCGGTCACCGGCAACACCGTCCGCGACCACGACTTCGACCAGCTCTCGCAACACGATCTCAAGAGCGGAGAGCTCGAGTTCGGCCTCCCAGCGGCGCTCGTCATCCTCGTCCTCGTCTTCGGGTCAGTCGTCGCGGGCCTGGTACCGATCCTGCTCGCAATCCTGGCGATCATCGGCGGCCTCGGCCTCGTCGCGATCGTCTCCCAGATCTGGGAGCTTTCGATCTTCGTCGTGAACATGCTCACCGGCATGGGCCTCGCGCTCGGCATCGACTACTCCCTCTTCGTCATCTCCCGCTACCGCGAGGAGCGAACGACAGGCCGCGAGCGGCAGTCGGCGATCGAAGCATCCGGCGCCACCGCAAGCAGGGCCGTCCTCTTCAGCGGGAGCGCGTTCATCATCGCCATGCTTGGGATGCTGATCGTGCCGAACACGGTCATGCGCAGCCTCGCGGCAGGCGCGATCCTCGTTGGCGTCACCTCCCTCGCTGCCGCACTGACGCTGCTCCCCGCCGTCCTCGGGCTACTCGGCGACCGCGTCAACTCGCTGCGGATCCCGCTCTTCGGCGGCGGGACCGAGAGCCGGTTCTGGAACTCGATCGTGACGCGAGTGCTGCACCGGCCGGCGCTGAGCCTGATCGTCGCTTGCTCCGTTCTGATCGCGGTCGCGCTTCCCGTCTTCTCGCTGAAGATCGGGACGAACGGAATCAGCACTCTCCCCAACCGCTTCGACTCCAAACGCGGTTATCTCCTTCTCCAGAAGGAGTTTCCGCGGGCGACCGCAGACCCGGTGAGGATCGTCGTCGCGAATGGAGCCTCAGAGCCGGCGGTCCGCCTGGCCTTGAGACGCCTGCAGAGCCGCCTCGCTGCAGGTCAGGAGTTCGGGCGCGGCGTGATCCGCTACGCGACCGACGGAAAGGTGGCCGCGCTCGATGTCCCGATACACGGCGACGACGCTGGCGACAAGGCGCTCTCGGCCGTGCGAAATCTGCGCTCGACTGTGATCCCGAGCCTGTTCGGCGCAACTGACGCACGCGTCCTCGTCGGCGGCCGCACGGCTGAGCAGGTCGACTACGCCGACTCGGTCACGAACCCGACTCCATATGTGTTCGTGTTCGTTCTCGGCTTCACCCTAGTCCTGCTGACGCTCGCCTTCCGCTCGATCGTCGTCGCGGGGACCTCAATCGCGCTCAACCTCCTCTCGGTCGGCGCCGCCTACGGACTGATCGTGCTCGTCTTCGAGAAGGGTTACGGCAACGGAATCTTCGGCTTCACACGCACCGACACCATCGAGGCCTGGGTTCCGCTCTTCCTCTTCTCGGTCCTGTTCGGGTTGTCGATGGACTACCAGGTCTTCCTGCTCAGCCGGATCAAGGAGCGCCATGACCAGACAGGCGACACGACGGGCGCCGTCACGTGGGGTGTCGCCTCGACGGCGCGGATCATCACGGGGGCGGCGCTGATCATCGTCGCCGTCTTCGCCGGTTTCGCGAAGGGCGACCTGATCGCGTTCCAGCAGATGGGCTTCGGAGTCGGGGTCGCGCTTCTGATCGATGCGACGATCATCCGCTCGGTAATCCTGCCGTCGGCGATGAAGCTGCTCGGCCCCTGGAACTGGTACCTACCGAGCTGGCTCGGCTGGCTCCCCCGCATTGAGATCGAGAGGGCGCCAACCGAGCCGGCCCCTCTCGAGCCCGCGTAGCGCTTCGCGCTCGCTTCACGGGGGAAACCC
>Ga0066903_100002172_pt1 | contig 15092 bp, 14 predicted proteins | sample PanSoiMetaGPlot1_FD_67491 | JGI IMG/M metagenome (GOLD analysis project Ga0066903, IMG submission 67491) | Tropical forest soil microbial communities from Panama analyzed to predict greenhouse gas emissions - Panama Soil - Plot 1 (version 2) | ecosystem: Environmental > Terrestrial > Soil >...
GCCGTCAACACTGCTGCTCTCGGCGCAACGCTCCAATTGCTCGGCATAGAATCGGAACCACTCGAGACTGTCATCGCGCGACAATTTAAAAAGAAAGGCGACGCGGTCGTTGCACAAAACGTGGCCATCGCGCGCTCCGGCTATGATTACGCGGCTGAGCATTTCAGTGCGTTTCCGTGGAAGGCGTCCAAAGGCGCGAAGCCCTTGGGCGTGATTACCGGCAACCAAGCCATCGCCATGGGCGGCGCGGCCGCGGGCGTGAAATTTTACGCGGCGTATCCAATGAGCCCGTCCACCGGCGTGTTGATGTGGATGGCGGCGCACGCGCGCGATCTCGGGATTATGGTTCGGCAAGTCGAAGACGAGATCGGCGTGATGAACATGGTGATTGGCGCTGCGCACACCGGCTGTCGCGCGATGTGTGCGACAAGCGGCGGCGGCTTTGCATTGATGACGGAAGCGGTCGGAATGGCGGGAATGATCGAAACGCCGATCGTTTGCATCGACGTGCAACGCGCCGGACCGGCTACCGGGGTTCCAACCAAGACCGAGCAAGGTGATCTCTGGCAGATGCTCGGTGCCGGGCAAGGGGATTATCCGCGCATCGTCGTCGCGCCCACGAATCAACTCGATTTGTTCCAGACGATTCCGGAGTTGTTCAACCTCTGCGACAAATATCAATGTCCGGGTCTGGTGTTGTCTGATCTGCTGATTTCCGAAGGCACCGCGAGTATCGATCCGGATGATCTGAACTTTGGGGTGAAGATCGATCGCGGCGACTTGATTTTGTCGAACGGCAATGGCAACGGCGTGAATCCCGCCAGCGGCTACAACGACAAGACGTATTTGCGTTACAAGAACACCGAGAGCGGAATTTCTCCGCGCGCGGTGCCGGGAGTGCCCGGTTATATTTTTACCGCCGCAACCGACGAGCACGATGAAGATGGCACGCTCATCAGTGATGAATTCACTAATCCGCAGAAACGCCGGATGATGGTGGAGAAACGCGCCCGCAAAATGCAAGGCGTGATCAAGGACATCGCGCCGCCGAAACTCGTTGGTCCGGAGAAGGCCGATGTCACGCTGGTCGGTTGGGGTTCAACCGAAGGCGTGATCCGGGAAGCGGTGGAAAAACTGGCGGGCGAAGAAGGCATTGTCGCTAATCACCTCGCCATTAAATGGATGGTGCCACTGCACGCGGCCGAGATCAGCGCCATTCTCGGCCGGAGCAAGAATGTGATTTTGGTTGAGAACAATCAGAGCGGCCAGTTCGCGCGTTATCTCCGGAGCGAAACCGGATTCGATGCGCACGGTCACATCCGCAAGTACGACGGCGAGCCATTCATGCCGCACCACATTGTCGAAGCAGTGAAAGCGCAATTGGCCGGTAAGACGCGACTGTCGATCCCTGTCCATGAAGTTAATGCCTAACGAACCATGAGCGCGCCCACTGCACCAACCACCACCACTGAAGCCGGTCAGCTCACGAAGGAGACGTATCGCGGCCGAATCCATCCCGATTGGTGTCCGGGCTGCGGCGATTTTTCTGTGCTCGCGGCGCTTCAAACCGCGTTGTTCGAATTGGAGTTGCAGCCGCATCAAGCGTGCGTGATCAGCGGCATCGGCTGTTCATCGAATTTGCCCGGCTACGTCAACAGTTACGGAATGCACACGCTCCATGGCCGCGCCCTCGCGGTTGCGACCGGCGTCCGCTGCGGCAACCACGAATTAAAAGTAATTTGCACCGGCGGAGACGGCGACGGTTACGGAATTGGCGGCAACCATTTCGTTCACACCATGCGCCGCAATGTCGATCTGACTTACATCGTAATGGACAATCAGATCTACGGTTTAACGACTGGTCAGGTTTCGCCCACCAGCACCAAGGGGATGAAAACCAAGAGTACGCCCTACGGAAGTGTTGAGAACCCAATTAATCCGATCCCGATGGCGATCGTTGGCGGCGCGACTTATGTGGCCCGCGCATTCAGCGGCAAACAGAAGCACATGGTCGAAATGTTCAAAGGCGCCATTCAACACAAAGGCTTCGCGCTGGTGGACGTTTTCAGTCCCTGCGTCACTTACAACAAGGACAACACTTACCAGTGGTTTAATCCGCGGGTGAAAATTCTCGAGGAACAGGGCCACGACCCGACCAATCTCCAAAAGGCAATCGAGCGCGGGTATCAGTGGGGCGAAGAAATTCCCATTGGATTGTTTTGGCGCCGGACGGACTTGTCGTCCTTGGAGGACTTGGAACCGGTATTGCACACCGGCGAAGGTCCGCTCGCGTTCCGCAAGCTCGGCGTCTCGCAGGAGCAAGCCAAGCGTCTGATCCAGGAATTATTGTAACGATATTCTAGACAGGATTTGCCCGATTCGTACGAGACCCATCCAGCAAAATCCTGTTAATCCTGTCGATTTAGTCGCTAGCCGCCCTGATCGAGAGCTTCCTCGGTGCCGAAATTATCTCGTTCCCCGCTGAGTTCGCCCTGAGGTGCAGGCGCGCCTGAGCGCTGCTCCCCTGCACGCGGCTCTGCTCGCGTAATCTTTTGTCCCTGTCGTGAAAAGCCGGTTGTCCCGACCGCGACACACGTGCAACCTGTGTCTTCGGCACAACCCTGGCAGCAATAGGTCTCGCCATCATGCGTGTATCCTTCCCCAGGCCACTCGTTCTTAATCATTCTGCAACTGGGACACGCCGGCAATGGAATCGAGTTCACCAATGGATCGCTTTCATTAATTTCTGTTAGCATAGGTTTCCCATTCAATCTTGTCGACAGCCTTTCACTGATACAATCGATTCTATCCTCCCAATTGCGCTGGTGGCGCGAAAGGCAGAGGTCGTCTTTCGCCAGACGGTTAATTCCAAGAACGGCCTGGTGGACGAAGTCAAAATCCTCCAAAGCACCCCCTACAGAGAACTGAGCGAATTGGCCGTCGAAGCTCTCTTGCAATGGCAGTTTAAACCCGGCGCAGCCAGCCCAGTTAAAATGCTGGTGGAGTTTGCCATTCAAGGCAGCAATCGCATCTTGCACTGAAGTTGCTCGACAAACGTTGCGCGGTTCGAGCCGGTTGGTTTCATCTTCAGGGGCCAACGTTGAAACAAAACTAAAAGTCTTTCCCTCCGCGATATTTCAATAGGATGAGGTGGGTTTTTATCGGGGTTGCTGTGGCGCTCTTTGTCACATGGCTGATTTTTCGCGTTGTACTCGCGATTCCTCTGGGCGTTCTGAATGTGCTTTGGATGCTCGCCATCATGTTCGTGATAATGTGGGCGGCGCAGCGGTTTGCCTGAGGGATGCCAGAGACCGCGCGACACAAACGGAATCCAGCAGTTAGCGGCTAGGAGATGCAAGCTTGTTCGCCGGCACGGCTTTTTGGCCGCGTGGCGGATAGATGAGAATTCCGCCCACGTGATCGTTGTTGTCGACCTTGAATGTGACGCGAAGCGGAAGTTCGGCGGCAAAAAAGTCTTGCTGACTTTCGGGGTGGATTCGCAACTTCGGCAAACCCCAATCGGCCGGGAATTCGATCGTTAGAAAATCACCTTCGCGAACGATGGCGAAAATTCCTTCACCCTTCGCTTCATACCGGCCCTGGTATTTGTCGAGCAATGCCGGATCGATCTTGATCTCCTTATGTCTTGTGGTCGTCGGTGCCAACGGAAAGGCAGGCCGGAGCAAATGGCGCGCAATATCGTTCACATCTCCGATTTGATTCGACAGCACGACAACTCCAACGTGCTTCTTCGGATCGCACGCGATCGAGCTGGCGAAACCATAGGTGCCGCCCTCGTGAAAAATAACCCGGTCGTCACCGTTCTCCGCGATTATCCACCCGAGCGCTTGCTCTTTGCCTGCGGCGATTGGCCGCCGCGTGTGCAATGAAATCTCCATCGCGCGCTTGAGCCGAGACTCATGATAATTCATCGCCACCGAGAGAAGCCTCGAGAGGTCGTTGACGGTCGAATAAAGACTGCCGGCCGCTGGCATGATTGAATAAACGCCGAGATTCGAAACGCTCGGTGCAGGCTGTAACGCAGCGTCGTGCCCGGTGGCGAGATTGGCTTTCATTCTTGGCGAGAGCTGAAAATCTGTATTCGCCATTTTCAATGGACCGACCACGCGCGTGCGCATGAGATTTTCGAAACTGTCTTGGCCGCGAGAAGCAAGCGCTTCACCCAAGATCCAGTAGCCAATGTTTGAATATTCCCATTCAGCGCCGATGTCCCGCTTGAGCGTGTAACCGGCTAAATATCTTTTCAGATCGGCCACCGAATATTTGCCTGCCTCCGGATCGTTGAGCGGCGGCGCATCCTCGGGCATGAACGGCAGACCCGAAGTGTGCGTCGCAAGATCGATAAGTGTGATCGCACGCCCGTTGCGCTTCGGAAGTTTGATGTCGACGGGAAGATATTTCGATGCCGGATTATCGAGCGTGACTTCGTTTTTCGCGACCATGTCGGCGAGCAGAAGCGCGGTGAAAGCTTTGGTAACCGACCCGATCTCAAAAACGGTATCGCCATCCAACGGCCGGGAATCTGCCGCGTCTCGATGACCGAACGAGATGATTCGCTGACCCTGTGGTTCGATAACGCCGACAACAATGCCAACATCTTTTTCATTCTCGCCGACTCGTTCAGCGAGAATCTTCCGAATCTCATCGTCTGGCGGGAGACCGTTATGAGTTCCAGCGAGACCAGTCGTTATCCTGGCAAAGATCGACATCGTCGCAATCAGCGAAAAGCGAATCATGAAAACCTCCGGTTGTTTTAACTGGGATGCGCCGCGGGTCCGGTTTGGATTCAATGGCAGCCAAAAACCTTCGTGCGAATTCACGTTCATTCATGGTTAACTCGGAGGATGAACTCGAATTTCGTTAGTCTGCATCCGTATTTCAAAGCTCATCCCGGAAAACTGGAGCAGGTGAAGGCGAGCTTTTCGAGGTTCGTGGAAACAACGGCGAGCGAAAAGGAATGTCTCTTTTACGGATTCACAGTTAATGGCGACGAAGTCCTGTGTCGCGAAGCGTACGAAAGCGCCGGGGGCGTTCTAGATCATCTCGATAACGTCGGCGCATTGCTCGCCGAACTGCTGAAGATCGCCAATCTTACGCGACTGGAAATTCACGGTCCGGCGAGCGAGTTGGAAAAACTAAGGGAGCCTCTCGCGCACTTGAACCCGACGTGGTTCGCACTCGAAGCGAGCCTAGAAAAGTGACGAGTAAGCCGGGCGGCTTCGAGCCGGACTAACTAAACAAGTCGTCAGGACCGGGCGGCGATTCCCGGACAACTGCCTACTGGTTGTTAATCGTCAATGTGGTGGGGTCATGCCGGTGTAGTCGCCGATCACATATGCGCTGTACGGTCCGTTCATAATGGTTAAAGCGGAACCGGGATTAAAGCCGGGGTCGTTGATGGTACCGTAGCTGGCCACGATATTCCCCGCTGCACCAACTCGTATCACCTGATTGTTGAACTGGTCGCTGATCAGAGTGTCGCCATTTGTTAGACGCACCGCGCGTGTTGGCAGCGGAGACGGATTGCTGCCCGTGCGGGCGTTGGTGAAAAAGTGCCAGAAGTCGTTTCCGTGTTCATCGGTTTCCACAATGCGGCTGTTGCCAGAGTCGGTGATAAGGGTGTGGCCGTTGGGAAGCCGACTGGCAAAGGCCACAAAGCTAAAGGTCATTCCGCCAGCGGTAGTGTATTGGTGGACGATCGTGCTTGGTGTGTCGTGTGTCACTTCAAGGGCTTGGTTGTTGTTCTCGTCAGCGATGAGGATGTTGCCGTTCGGGCCGGGTAAGAGTTCGGCGGAGTTTGGATTAAACAAATTATCGTACTCCCACACGATCGCCTTATCCGACCGGCGTACCTCGATGATGCGATTATTGCCCTGATCCGTGATCAGCACATGGTCGTCCTCGTTTCCCTCGGGCAAATAGGTATTCTGCACCGGCACATTGAGTTGGTTGGGCCCGGACCCGGTAACGTTGAATTGCCCATATTGCCAGACGATGTTGCCGCGCTCGTCCACTAGTAATACACGGTTGTCCGCGCAGCCCTTCTTGCAATGCGTCGTGACGGATGCAGGTAACCCCGCCGGAATGCCGGTGCCCGCCATCAATGTGAGTGTCCCTACGCGTTCGGCGTCGTTGGTGCCGATGATTGCACTCGGTGTAGTGTTGCCTGGACCGCTGCCGAACTGCCAGACAATGTTGCCCGTTTTATCGATTTCTATGACGCGATTATTGAACTGGTCGGTGATAAGAATATTGCCAAGATTATTAAATCCAGTTCCCGCGCTAGCGATCCCGCTCGTACATAGAATCACGCCCACACTGACTAACAGTGAGAATACCCAATGTTTGTTTATCGCCTTCATACCTAATGTTCGCGGCGGCCCCGTCACAGCGTTCTAGGAAAATAGTAACAATTTTTACCTTTGCCCGACGTGGCCTCGCACGGAGCTATACGCGTCGTTATTGATTTGGAGGCTTGCCGTCCAGCACTAGACTTCCAACTCATGAACAAATTTGTATCCGCGATTGCAGCGATTCTCTGCGGAATAATGCTCGGCTCGTGCGCGTCGAATCAACCATCTAGCACGACCACAACGACGACCACTGCAACAACCAGCCATCAACAAGGCACCGGACTTCCTTCGCAAACGATGCAGCCACACGGAATGTGAGCCAAAAGCGCCAGCCTGTTATTTTTTAGATTTTGCTCGTTCGAGATTTTCCTTCACCCGGAACTTCACGATCCTGGTGATCAGTCCAAGCGGCAGCGGTTTGTCCAACGGGAACCTGATCGTGCCCTTGGACTGTTCGTAGCGGGAAAGCTCTTTTTTAAATTTCGCGATCGTGGCTTTTCTCGGATAAAGACCGATATGATTTTTGAAGGCGGCGAAATGAACCAGACTGCTGCCACAAAGAACAAACGTTGGGATTTGATAACTGATTGATTCTTCTGATGTCGGCGCGGCTTTACGAATTGTTCGTCTTAACGTTTGCAGAGTTTTCTGCACGGCTGGCGGGAAACCGGCGATGTATTGATCGACGTCACGCGGTGTTTTCATTTCGGTGTTAACGAGTCCACGACTTTTTCGAATCGCGGGTCGCCGCGGAGTGGGGCCCACCGTGGATGCAGTTTCAAATGGCCGTAGTTCGTGTACCCCGGCATGCTCACAAGTTTTTGCACGAGCTCGATCGCGCGGTCGCGGTCACCGGTCCAAGTATAAACCTGGGCGAGGCCTTCCAAAACTAACGCGCCATCATAAATGTCTTTCGAGATCGGCATCAGATCGATCGCATGCTGCGCTTCCTGAATCGCCAGATCTTTCTGGCCAAGACCGGCATCGACCTGCGCGAGCACGGCAATGGTTCGAGCGTGCTCCGGTTTAACGACCAAGCGTTGGGCCAAAATCTCGCGACATTCCCGAAACGCAGCCGTCGCTTTCGCCAAATCACCCTTCGCGCGGGCAATCATGGCTTCGTACCAGGATTTGGGAAAATAAAAGCTGAGATCGATGTCTTGGAAATCGTTAAGCGGCGAATCAGTCAAAAATTTCTCGGCGGTGGCATAGTTACGATCCAGCATCGCCATCCAAACGCGCATCGGTGTCTGCGCGCCGGCGAATTCCATTTGCGGATACTTTGCTAGAACGTCACGTAGCGGTGCCGAATTGCCGTTCGCGTAAAACATGCAGCTAGTCCGGCGGTAGTGGACGATTGGGACGGCCTCGCCGGCCGCGAGCACGTTGTCATAGACATGTACTGCTTCCATCAAACGGCGTTCAAGCGCGTAGGTGTCGGCGAGAAGATTGTAAGCATTCGGGTTACGCGGATCGAGTGCGAACGCGGTGGAGAAATCGCGCTCTGCTTCCGGAAAATGATTGCGGCGACGATTAATATAGCCCGAGAGAATAAAAAACGGTGTGCTGTTCGGCAGACCCGGCCGTGCGATCGCGAGCTCTTCCAAGGCGTGGTCGTAGTCGCGCGAACACCGGAACAAATAATCAGCCCGCGCAAAGTGCGCTTCCGCCGAATCAGGCCGTAGCTTCAGCGCCGTGTTGACCGCGTTCTCGGCGAGCGAAATGCGGTCCGGCGTTGGATCGAGATCGAAAAAGTAAAGGAGATCGTTCGCGCGCGCGATGTAGCAATACGCGGACACGAAGTTCGGATCGCGCTTGATCGCTTCGTCGAGCGATTTTAACGCTTGGAGCAAAGCCGCTCGCACGTCGGTCGCATTGATATAGGCGTCGACGCTTGGCTTGGCTTGAAGATAAAGTTGGAACGCGTCCAGATCCTGAGTCGGCCGCTCTTCAATCTGCGCTTTCTGCTCCGGCGAGAGTTTCGCCTCCAGCTGGGTAACGATTGATTGGGCGAGCTCGCTTTGAATCGCAAACAGATCGGCCGCGGTGCGATCGTAGGTCTCGGCCCAGACATGCGTGTCGGTGCGGGCATCGATCAACGTGGCGTTGATGCGAAGTCGATCCCGCGCACGTTGGACCGAACCTTCCATGATGTATGCCACGCCAAGCTGCCGGCCGATCTCGCGCATGTTGCGTTCAGCGCCGGTCTTGTATTGACGCACGCTGGTATGGCTGATCACTCGCAAATCGGAAACTCTGGCGAGATTGGTCAGGATTTGATCCTGAACACCATCGGCGAAGTAGGCGTCGTTCTTGTCGGCGCTCAGACTCGCGAATGGCAGAACGGCAATCGATTTATTTTCATCGCTGATGATTGATCCATTCGGCGCCGTGTAACGCCCGAGATAGAACAATGACACCGACACAACCACACCAGCGACGACAATGTAAATCCACGGACCATGGATCCTGTGCGGCTTCGTAGGATCGACATCCTCGGTCCGTTTGACTCCTTCGGGCGTTATTTCGAATGCCCACGCGAAGATCAGCGCGATTGGAAAACCGATGATAATGAGCGTGACAATCAAACGAATGACCCAGTTGGGAACATCGAAGACCGGAAACACCTGCGCGATTCCCTGAGCAAGCGCCCAACCCGCAATTGCGTAGGCGATCGCGACCTTGTAAACGTTGCGCCGTTTGAGCTCCGCGAAAAAATTCCCAGGGTTCATTCGCGGCTGCAATTTACGGCGCGATTTGAGCCGCTGAAAGCGTGCAGTGCGAAATTCTCGCACGCCATCGTTGTCGCAAGAAAATGACAGCTCGAAGTTAGCCGGCGGCCGGAGCTTTGTTACGCGCGAGCAAATGATCGACGGAGAATTTGCCGGGACCGGTGAAGGCGATAGCAGTGAAGGCAATCATATAGAGCGCCGCTCTGAGCCAGTCTTCTTCGAGGCGGACGCTGACGTAAAGCGCGCCGGCCATTCCGAGCGCGGCGCTGGCCGCAAAGGTCCTGGTCAGAAAGCCGCACCCAATCAAAAAGGCGCCGATGGATTCGTTAAACGTGACCGACAACGCCAATAAAACCGGGACCGGAAAACCCATTCTCGCGATCAACGTCGCGAGGCCGATATGAGATAGATCTTTTCCCGCATGAAGCCCAGTCCAATACCAGCCAATTTTCTGGACGCCGAAAGTCGCCGCCAGCAAAAGTCCGGCGCAGCGCAAGATAAGCAGCCCCAGATCTCGATTCATTAAGCGCTCCGTAATTTTCATTACAAAATCCAAAACTTCGGAAATCGATCAGCCAACCATTTGTCGACCCCGAGTGTGCGACCGGCGTTGCTAAAAAGAATGATGATCGCTAAAACAATGTCGGATTGATCGATACCTGGGCCCCACGGTGCCGCGCCTTTCGCGCACAGGTAATTGGACAGAAGGAAAAGCGCGACGCAGCTAGCCAGGCGCGTTGTAAATCCAATCACGAGAGCGATTCCGACGTAAATTTCCGCGATGATGACAAGCGTGCCGAAAGTTGCGGCGTGGGGCACGACGACGAAGTTGAGCAAACTTTGGTACCAGGAATACCCGTTCTTGAGCGCGAACTTCAAAAATCCCTCGAGCTCATTCGGCTGCGCGTTTGCGTGATCGCTAAACAAAAAACTAACGCCGAGATAGACTCGAGCGAAAACGAAAAGCGATCGGGCCACACTGCTCATTTCGGAGGTGGCGACACCGATTCTGCCGGTTTTGGTTTCAGTTCCCAGAGAACATTGATGATTTTCCACTCGCCGTTGAATTTGGCGACTTCCAGATAATCGATCCAATCGGAGGCAATGACCTTCAACACCGCCGCGTTGTTGTAGCGATCGAGGATCGTGACTTCTTTCAATTGTCGATCTTGTGGAATTCTCATGCCGATCCCCTCACGTGTGCGCTGCACGAGAGTCATCGCTCCCATGTGATTGAACTGGCTGCGACCGGTTTTCGAATCGGTCGAGATCATCCGCTTGGCCAACTCAGGATGAAGCGCGCGTTCCATTCGCGTGGCGTCACCGGTGTACCAACCTTCAATGTAATCGAGCGCAGTTTTCGTGATCGCTTGGTTATCCGAAGGCGAATCGGTTTGGGCAAAGATCGGCGTACTCATCAGAGTTAGAGCGAACAGCGATATCAGTTTCATCGGTTTGATCTTCGAGTCGTCCGTTTCACGTGTCGAAAGTGGCGGCGATATTGGCCGGGCGGAATTTTGAGCGTGCGTTGAAACACATTGCGCATCGCGTTCACGTTGCCGAAGCCGCACTCGCTCGCGATCGTTTCCATACTGTTCTGACTTTCTTCCAAGCGGCGCCGCGCCGCTTCAACGCGCAAACGTTCGACAAACTTTGCCGGCGTGGTTTTCATTTCCTTGTTGAATACGCGCGCAAAATTGCGCGGACTCATTGACACACGTTGCGCCATGACCGGGACGGTAAGCGGCTTGTGTAAATTATCGAGCACCCACGCTTCAAGCTCGCGCAACGGCTTTCGATCGGTCGCTTGCAACGAAAGCGCGGCGCTGAACTGCGATTGTCCGCCGGGCCGGCGCAAATAGAGCACCAGATTGCGCGCGACCTGCAAAGCGAGACGCGAACCATGATCTTCTTCGACCAACGCCAACGCAAGATCCATTCCCGCGGTAACTCCGGCGGAAGTGTAAATATTTTCGTCGCGGACAAAAATGGGATTTGGATCGACATCTGCTCGCGGCGCGCGGCGAACAAGAACCTCGCACCAGTTCCAATGGGTGGTCGCACGGCGACCGTCGAGCAAGCCGGCGCGGGCGAGCAACATCGCGCCAGTACAAACAGAACCGACCCGCCGAGTGCGGCCGGCGATTTTTTTTAACCAGCGCACCGCTGCGGGATTGATTTCGTTTCGCTCGATCGCATCACCACCCGCGACGAGCAGGGTGTCGATCTTCCCGCGCACGTCATGAAAAGTTTTGTGTGCGGTGACGCGCAGTCCGCAGTTTGCCATCAACGATCGGTGAGGGGAGATCGTGACGACTTCGACGGTGTAAATCGGCGGCGATCCACGATTTTCGCGCCCGAACATGTCCGCGGCGCGGGCAAAAACCTGGAGCGGCCCAATGAGGTCCAAAATCTCAACGCCCGGTCCGGCGACAAACACAATCCGTCGCGTCCTCTCAGGCGCGTTGCCATTGTTTCGATCGTGTGTCACGACTTCTTGTCAGCGGTTACGAATTTCCCCGGATCCGTGTCGAAGGTTTTCTTGTCGTCGTCCGAGCAGAAATAATAAGTCGTGCCTTTGTAGACGGACGTCGGCGATTTCTTTGGATCGGCGTCCATTCCGCAAACCGGACAGACCGGATGTTCGGCGGTTGAAACGGGCATCGTGGCGTAAATCTGATTCGACTCCGCATTCATCCAGCCTTTACCCTGATATTCCATGTTGTAGGCGGTCTTCTCCGCGACGTCGCGGCCGTAGTAACGCTCGACTACGCGCAGCGCGAGATCGATTCCGGAGGAAAGTCCGCCAGCAGTCGCGAGATTTCCGTTCTCAACGAAACGCGCACCGCGTTTCAGCTCGATCTTGGGGAACCGCATCGCGAATGATCCAAATGCTCCGTGAAACGTGGTCGCGTTTTTACCGTCGAGCAGTCCGGTTTTGGCCAAAACAAACGCGCCGGTGCAAACCGACATCGTGACGTCGCTGTTGTTGGTCGACTGACGGATCCAGTCGAGCATTGCTTTGCTCGGCTCGCTTTGCGCCGGAATCACAATCACCTTCGGCGCGGGCGCGTTCGTGAACGTGTAATCAGGAACGATTTTCATTCCGCCGCCGGCAGTGATCGGCGAGGTCTTGTCCGAAACGGTGTAAAGACGAAACGGGTGATCGCCGCTCGGCAGCATCACGTCGCGGAAAACTTCCCATGGCCCGCAGAAATCAATCACAACCGCGCCTTCAGAAATAACGAACGCCACCGGAATCGGAGGCGACGGATTGAGCGAATTGGTGTCGGAGCTGTTGGTCGGCGCCGCGGCGATGAAAATTGCGACGGGAAGCAACAACGCCAGCAAAGTCAAGATTGGCTGCTTTAGGTTTGATCGTGTTTTCATGCAACGATCTTCGATTCAGATCAGTCTGGCAGCAATGACAACAATCACCGAATTTCTGCCAATCGGAAGAAGTGACCGGTGACATGTGACGAGTGACAAGCAAGAGGGAAGAAGCGCCTATTCTTCCGGACCGACGAGCTCTTTTTCGGTCAACAACTTCTGGAAACCCGCATCGTTGCGAATCGGATCCCAAACCGGGTCGATTTTGAGCCGAGCGATGGAAACGGTATCGCCGGCGGGAATCGAAAACAATTGCCGCAAAATCGCCACGGCATCGCCGGTTTCACCGATCCTCGCTTCGATTTCAGCCAAACCGGTAAGGTTGTAATCGCCCAACAGGGCATCTCTTTGCGGAGGCAAGGACTCGGCCGCTTTGCGCGAGAGCTTTAGCGCGTCGACTTTGCGATTGAGCGCGAGATAAACCCAGCTCAACTCGGTCATGGTCAAAATTTCGGTCGGCCGTTCGCGCAATCGGTCCTCGAGAATTTTCAGCGCCTTCTGGGCGTCAGCTTGGGCGCCGCCGACCTCGCCCGCCAAAACATGAATCGCCACGCGCGCGGAAATTCCACGACGTTCATCGGTCGGGCCCGGACCTTCCCAAACTTTCAGGGCGTCGTCGAACTTTCGCGCAATAACCAATGCGTAAGCGCGTTCGCCAGTAATGCTGGCAACGCTGCCGAACAACGAGTTCGAAGTAAGTTTGCTGTCGGCGGGAAAGGTAGCGAGCGTGCGCAACGCTTCGTCAATAAGGCCGCGCCCGTTTAAGATCGACAAAAGCAGGCCGCGCATGCCGAATGGTTCGTGCGGATCGATACTGATCGCATGCCTGCCGGACGCCTCGCCTTCCTTCCACATCCGCAAATGCAAGTAGCTCCCGGCAATATTTCCTTCCATCGCAGCGTTGCGCGGGTCCTGTTCGACCGCTTTCTGCAGCTCGATTAAACTCTGAGACCATTTGCCCTGCCGGCGATGAACGTAACCCGAAAACTCCAGCGCCTGCGCATTGTTCGGCTGCAATTGGATTCCGCGCGCGAACTCGACGAGCGCACGGTCGTAATCGCGGTGAGCAAGGTAATGGAACATTCCGAGCGCGATGTGCGCTTCGGCGAGATTCGGCGCAATCGCCAAGGCCCGGTCGACTGTTTTGCGCAGCTCGGCCAGTTCCGGTTCGCTGAGAAATTCGACGAACCAATGTCGCAGGATTCGATTCTCAACCAGGCGTGCGGTGGCCAGCGCGAAATTCGGATCGCGCCCGATGGCCTGCTGATACCAGGCCGTTGCTTGGTCGAACGATTCCGGTCGCAAATTACTCCCCGCGAGTCGCGCTTCGTATTCGCCTTTGAGGAAGAGATCGTAGGCTTCGGGATCTTTTGTCGGCGCTGTTGCCAGCGTGTTCGCTTCGGCTGGCGAAAGTTTCGCTTGTAGCGAATCGGCGATCTCCTGCGCGACTTCGGTTTCGACCGCAAAGACATCCTTCATGTCCCGATCGTAGGTTTTCGCCCAGAGATGCGAATCCGCTCGCGCATCGATGAACTGAACGTTAACCCGTACCTTGTCACCGGCCCTTTGCACGGTGCCTTCGAGCACGCGTGCGACGCCGAGCTGTTGCGAAACCGTTTTTAGATCGTCCGGTTTACTTTGGTAATGAGCGGTCGAAGTTCGGCTGATCACTTTCAAATCCGCAACGCTCGCGAGCTTGGTCAGGATTTCGTCCTGAATGCCTTCGGCAAAGTAGGCCGCGCTTTTGTCGTCACTCAGATTTTCAAATGGTAAAACGGCAATTGACTTCTGCGGAATGGACTTGGCCGGAGCGCTTTCTTCCTCGGTTGGCGCGGTCGCCGGTTTCGGTTTCAGAAATTGGTAGGCGAGCAGCGCGGCCGTGAGAATGGCAACACCGACAACGAAGGCGACAAATTTGCGCCGGCTCCACTGTGGAATGTGTTCGTCGGGTGCAATCTCCGCGGTGCGCTTCATTCCTTCTGGCGTCATCTCGAAGGCCCACGCGATCACGAGCGCAACCGGAAAACCAATTAAGGTCAGCACAACAACCGCAGTCATTAGGCCATCCGGCAGATGAAGCGCCGGAACGATCGTCGCCGTCACTTGAATGATGAGCCAGCCGACGACTCCATAGGCGACCGCGACTTTATAAACATTGCGCCGCTTCAGCTCGCCGAGAAAACTTTTCATTGCGTGAGCTTACTTAGCAGCCTCGGTCGGAGCGAGAGAGGCCGCGATTTGTTCGAAGCGAGGATCACCGCGAAGCGGATCCCAGTTTGGGTGCAATTTTAGCTGGCCGTAGCTGATGACACTGGGGTAGCGCAATGTCGCCCGCAATTGCTCAATCGCCTGATCCTTCTCACCGGTCCACGCGTAAACAACGGCCAGGAACTCCATCATGTGAACTCCATTGATGGAATCTTTTGCGATCGGCAATAGCTCACAAGCGCGGCGCGCTTCTTCGATCGCTTCTTGTTTTCGGCCCAGGCCGGCATCAATCAGTGCGAGGGTGCAAAGACCCGAAGCGTAATTTGGTTGGTCGCGCACAATCCTTTCCATTTCTGCGCGCGCAGTGAGAAAGGCGGATTGGGCAGCA
>Ga0066903_100002173_pt1 | contig 15090 bp, 16 predicted proteins | sample PanSoiMetaGPlot1_FD_67491 | JGI IMG/M metagenome (GOLD analysis project Ga0066903, IMG submission 67491) | Tropical forest soil microbial communities from Panama analyzed to predict greenhouse gas emissions - Panama Soil - Plot 1 (version 2) | ecosystem: Environmental > Terrestrial > Soil >...
GTCGGATTACGTCTCGGCGCCAACGTTGGATATTTGAAATTCACCCCCACCTCGACCTGGAATCCGTTTTAAGCGGGACGCGGACATTGCAAAGTGGGCTGATGTCATTCGGGCGGCAGGCATAAAGGCCGAATGATACACGGCGCATTCCCGTGGTCGTCGCGAGCCCGGTCGACCAGCAGCTCGATCTTGAACCCGTGCGCTCGAGCGGCGGCGGCGCTTGCGGTGGCTGGGCGTCGGCGTCGGCATTGGTGTGCGGCCTACTCGCTATCATCTTCAGGTCTGCGGGTTCGCTTGGCGGCATTGGACGATTGCGACGCTCACGCGGCAGAAGGTCGATGCGTTCACAAGGTTCGTGATCGGAATGCCGGAAACATGATGCTATGCCCGGCTTGACTCCTGGACAGGTGGAGAAAAAAATCACGCCCCTCAATCAAAGCGGCTGGCTGGAGGATGTCGTCCCCGAAGTTGGGGCCATTTGTCTATGTTGGTCGTGCGAAAGCAGCCGGGAGATGAACATGCCTAACAATGTTGACGAGACGCAGCAGCTCAGGGACAGCATGGATGCGGCAACGAAGTCGTTTGGCGCTATGTCGAAGTGCTTCCGAACTACTCTAAGAGATCATTGGAGGACCATACGGCGGCCATGGAGAAGCTCATGACCGCCCGGTCGCAGCCCGCGTGGAGAGCGCCGATGGCTTGGTGCCGGCACTGGAAGCCGCCTTTGCGGCAGGCGGCGTTCAACTCGTCGCCGCACCGATCGATTATTCGGAGAACCTGCGGGTCTTGGTCGACGAGCTGCGTGCCAACGCCGCCAAGAACGGTGAGCAATCCTGATCGAGGTTGTCCAGCCGCCACTGTGGCGGATGGAGTTTTCGGAAGCGACACGTACCGTGAGGAACTCGCGGAAACTCATTTGACCCCAGTTAGTCTCGGCCATACGGGCGCCACTTGCCTGTGACGCCAATCCCATCGGCGCTCCATCATCTGACAAGCGCGGCTAAATCACGCTCGTTGACGGCGATGTAAAACAACAACTCCGATCGGTGCAACCCGGTCGCGTTCCTCCCGGCCGAGACCGGGATTGCAGCGATTGGCTCTTCCCCCGGGTGCCGCCCGTAACAGCCTGCCGGCGCGACAACGGCACGGCGGGCTTCTTCTCGCCACAACTCACCGGGCCGGTTGCCGCGGTCCCTCAATCTCAAAAGTGGTGATGTCCGACGCAAGCTCCTTCGGGAGTTTCGCGCGCTACTGCGAAAGACCTCCCAGAAAACGGATGATGGTGCTTCGCGTTTTCTCGTCACCCACTCCAGGTAATTCCATCCTGGTGCCGGGAAGCAATTGCTTCGGCGCGGTGATGAACTTGTCGATCGTCACTTCGTTCCAGACGATGCCCGATTTCCGCAGATCTTCGGAATACTCGAACCCCGCCACCGAAGCCGCCTTCCGTCCGATCACGCCATAGAGGTTCAACGTCTGCCCGTACATATCGGGCTCCCCTCCCTTTTCGTAGTTGTGGCACGGCGTGCACGTCGCCTCGAAAAGCTTTCTTCCTTCCGCAAGATTCTGCGCCTGAGATGGGTCGGCTTGGTGCAGAACGGCTGCAAGGAAGACCGCGATTTGAAGGACCGGTGCTCGGAGCATGGAAGGACTCACGCCCATCATTCCAATCCCTTGATCCGACGATAGGCATGCGGAACGTTCATCTGCTTGTGAGTCCACGGATAGAGCTTATAGCCCGAGTACGCCTCTGCCGTGGCGACCTTGACGGTCTCCTCCAAGGACAATCCCTTGTCCACAGCCGCCCGTACCTCACGATCCAACGTTTCGAGATAGCCGATGAAGTAGTCCAACGATGCCTCGATCGTGGTCGGCCGACCGTGGCCCGGCACTATGACCGTATCGGCCGGCAGGAACGCCTTCATCTTCCGCATCGTCGCAAGGGCAAGATCGTGGTTCCCTTCGAGCAGCCACGGGATAGCCGGCTTCTCCGCGAGAATTGCGTTGCTGGTGAAGAATATCTTCTCCTTCGGGAGCCAAACGAACAGATCGCCCTTCGTCTGGCCCAGGCCGAAGACCTTGAGCTCGACCGTTCGTCCTCCCAGATCGATTGTCGTGTCCTGATCGACCAGGATATCCCCAGCGCGAGGCTTGATGTCTTGGATTCCAACCTCCGCACCCATGAGTTTGATCATGAACTTCCGGTCTTGTTCGAACTTTTGATCGATGTAGCGCTTCGATTCCGAGTGCATGATGATTGTCGCACTGCTCGGAAACAAGAAATTCCCGTAGTAATGGTCTCCATGATAGACGGTGTTCACCACGTAGCGGATCGGCTTGTCCGTCAGTCTGGAGACATGATCCAAGACTTGATTGGCTAGCTTGGCGTTGAGCATTGATTCAATCACCAGCACGCCCTTCTCGCCGACGATGATCCCGCCCGTCGTACCCTCCGGGATTCCCGCCGGATTCTTCGTATCCGCGGTACTCGATACGAGCGCATAGACGCCGTCGGCGAGCTTGCGAGGCGTCAGGTCAATTTCCATCGCATTCCAAGGTGCGGAACGTAACGGAAGATCAAAGGAAAGGAGGACGGCCGCAGCCAAGAGTGTCGTACCGATCAACTTCGTTCGTGACGATTTTCGAGCTGGCAATGGTGCGCTCATCGACTCCTCCCATCATCCGGCTGCCCTCCGCCGGATTGACCAAATGGGTAGGCAAAAAGGGCTTGGAGACAACACCGCAGTGAGCAACGGACAATTCTCCTGCGGTGAACGCCAAAGCGGCGCGCGCGCGGCCGACTTAGACGGCCTCGTGCGAGCCGTCGCAGAAGGGCGGTGCCGTTGTTTGCTTGCACTGACAGAGATAGACGGTCTTCGTCTCCTCGGCAGAATACGCGAGGGGCATGAATTGTGATCCCTAGTGGGATCCATCGCAGAACGGCTGATTGTTCGATTTCCCACAAGCACACCAATAATAGGCTTTACCGGCTTCCACCGCCGCGGCGGCTGGAAGCTTATGGGCAACTTGTCCTTTCATGACGGACTCCTTCCTTGGCCGCAGCCTCAATATATTTCAGACCAGCTAAAGAGCTTCGGTACAACTACCGTAGTAAGCAACAGACAATTCTCCTGCGGCGAACTTCGAACGACCAAACCGGCTGCCGCCATACGAGTTGTTCCATCGGACTGTCGCATGCCTCTCAAGTAGCCTGGACGATCTTGGTCGAGGCCGCAGATAGAGCGTATGACGATAGTATCCAAGTCACCGCGCGACTGGATCAACGAAAACATAGAGCAGCTTGATGCGCCCGTCCTCAATATGGGCGACGTCCGTACCCGTGACGGCTACAGGGCCATCGGGCGGGCCCGCCCGCCAGAAGAGTCGCGCGGCGCCGTTGTGGCCCACGGCATGCCCAGTCGCGGTGAAGACGAAATCTGGCGGCAAGCTGAGGAGCAAGTTGTCAATAGCTCCCGAGATTGCCTCCCATCCGGTCGCGACGGTCTCGGGGTCGTAGAGGGTTGCGTCCTCGGTGTAGAGTTCGCCCAGTGCTGCGCGGCGGCGGTCCGAGTTTCGCTCGTTGAAAACACGCGCGATATTAGCTTGCATCAGTGCGTCGAGATCAGTCGCGTCTGCCGCCCCCGTAGTTCCGATATCGGCCTGTTGCTTCGAGCTGCTCATCATGTTCGTCCTCCTCGAAAGTCTAGATTGCAACCTTAGTGTTCGACGCTTCCGGCGCGTCACACGTCGACGGCCCACCTGACCTGGTTCGCTCAGGGTCCAGCGCGCACTTACCTCCGAAGCTCGCCTCAGCGCCGACCTGGCCCTCCAGCATCCATTGCACAGTCAAAGCAGTGTGCAAATGGACATGAAATCAAAGCGTGGCAAGCGAGCGAAGATTTTCGAATGATCGCCATAGCCGAGGTTGCACAGAAAATTAGACTTGACCTGTGAGCCTGCAAAAAATTCGCCATCCACCCCGGCGTTGTCGAACCCCGACATCGGCCCGCAATCCAGTCCGAGCGCGCGCGCAGCGATGATAAGGTAGGCTCCCTGAAGGCTGCCGTTGCGAAAGGCCGTCATCTCGATCAGCGGCAGCTTACCTTCGAACACGCCTTTCGCGTTCCGGTGATGTGGAAACAGCCTGGGCAGATGATCATGAAAAGCGAGATCGTGGGCAACAATGGTTGTAACCGGAGCCGCCATCGTCTTCTCGACGTTTGCAGGTGCAGGTGCGGCCTGAGACGTTCCTTGGCAGCCGCAGTGCGGAGGAACAGCAGCCGCATTGGCTGCGTGTTCATGCTTGTCGGACCGAATTTGGCGATATCATAGATCTCGCGAAGCAAACTATCCGGCACAGATTTGTCGAGCCAGCCGTTATGCGTGCGCGCATCCAGGAACAGCTGACGGAGCACGCTTTCGTTGACGCGCCGAGATCCGGTCAGCAATGTATCCGGTGGCTTCATGGTAAATTCCTCATTGCCGTCAACGCCGCCTCACGCCGCAGCGCCAGGAGGGGTAAATATGATCTGCTTGGTGCCTGGCGGTATGAAGTCGACGGCATTCGGCGCCCCCTCCTCGCGCCACATCTCGTAGGCGATTTCGCGAACGATCTTGCCGTCTTTCATTTCGAATAGGTGGGTCAGGCGGACGGCAAGCTCGGCCCCGACAGGATAGGGAATGTTGGGCATTTCGTTGCCTACAACCGTAATGTGGCCGATCTGGTCGTCGAACACGAACTGCTCGGTCGCGAACCGGCGCAGCGGCACCACGCGACGATAGGCGACAGTTCGGAAGATCGCGCGATAAGCTTCCAGGATCTCGCCCTTATCATTCATCACGACGCCGCGCGTAGGCGCCTCCCAGCTGATCGTATCGCCATAAAGAGCGATTGCTTTCTCGACATGCTCTGGTGTCTCATTATGGAAATGCGCTTCGACTACCTTTAGATTGCGCGCGATGATCTGCTCACGCGTGAGAGCGCTATCCGGAATGGTGGTGTCTACCACGATCGACGCTTCGATGACACGTTCAACGCCAGCCATTCGATCCTCCCTGGTCTTCGTTACTTGCGATGCGTGCTGTCGACGATCTTGTTGCTGATGCTGCCCAGCCCTTCGATCCGCGTGGTGAGCGAGGCGCCTGGCTTCATGTAGACCCGGGGATTACGGCCGATCCCGACGCCATCCGGCGTCCCCGTCAGGATGACGTCGCCCGGCCGCAGCGTGACGTGGCGAGACGCGAACGCGATGAGCTCTGGAGTGCTGAACACCATCTCCGCCGTGGTGCCAGACTGCATGACCTGCCCGTCCACGGTGGTCTCGAGCTTCAAATTCGCAACGGAAATAGCGTCCGCCGTTACGACGAAGGAACCGATGGGACAACTCTTGTCCACATTCTTTCCCAGCGCCCACTGACCGGTGCTCAGTGTTACGGATTGAAGCTGCGCCGCGCGGCCGCTGACATCGTTAGCGACCGTGTATCCGAATATGCTTGCTGCGGCGGCCTTTTCGTCAGCATCAATGACGGTCGCGCCAACGATGGCGGCCAGCTCAACCTCCCAATCGAGGCCGTCCGGTTCAGCGGCCGGCACCGGTATCTGCGCTCCATCGACGACGAGTTCGGATGCCCATCGCGCGAACAGGTTCGGGAAGGCTGGTGTCGGGAGCTTTGCTTCAGCCCCGTGCTTGACGTAGTTGATGGCAGCGCAAACGATCTTCGCATCGCGCGGCACTGGCGGCGCGAGCGGCAGGTCGGCGAGTGGGATTTCCCCCTCTTTCAGTTCCGACGCCCGCTGCTTCCAGACTGATAGATCGCCATAAAACGCATCGATGGCGGCGAGCGGCGCGACCATATCGCCGATCACCACACCCATCATGCGGTCTTGCGGATCGCGCCCACCGGACTTGACGTAGCCAACGAAACGCATGCCATCGGACTCCCGGCTTACTTCGCCGTCGGAAAAGCGAGATCGACTTTGGTGGGGTTTGTGTCGGGCCAGCGGCCGAGACAGTCTTCGTCCGGGTATGAAAGGCGATCGCGCCCGGACCGAACAGCTTTGTCTCCGTGAAGGCGCTGTCCTTCCAGCCGGCGAAGTTATGAAAGAAGACAGGAAACGGGATCGGCACGTTGATGCCGATTTGACCTGCCTCGACCTCGTCCACAAAACGGCGAGCAAGCCCGCCGTCGTTGGTGAAGATCGCTGCACCGTTGCCGAGCGGGTGCCGTGCGATGATCGCAATGGCCTCCTCGTAACTGTCGGCACGGACGATCGACAACACAGGGCCGAACAATTCATCGGAATGCAGCGCCATGCCGGGGCGCACGTGGTCGACCAAACTAGGGCCGAGAAACCATCCGTCACCCTTCGTCACGACGCCGCGGCCATCGACCACGACTGACGCGCCTTCAGATGCAGCATTGGCCAGATAAGACGCGATCCGGTCGCGACTTTCGGCTGTGATCAGCGGGCCGACGTCGGTGGCGGCTTCGGCGGGATCACCTGTGCGCAACCTAGCCAGTCCGTCTTTGATCTTGTGGACGAGGGCGTCACCAATCGTCCCGACAGCGACCACTACTGAAACTGCCATGCAACGCTGCCCTGCCGCACCGTAGGCAGCGGACACGGCCGCGTCTGCCGCAAGGTCGAGGTCGGCGTCCGGCAGCACCACCATGTGGTTCTTGCCCCCGCCGAACGCCTGGACGCGCTTGTTGCGGCTGACGCCAGCGATGCGAATCGCTTTAGCGACGGGTGTCGAGCCAACAAAGCTGATACCTGCGACGTCAGGATGATCAACCAGACGGTCAACAATAGCCTTGCCGCCGAGCACAACGTTGAGAACGCCCTGAGGAAGGCCAGCGCGGGAAAATATCTCAGCGAGGCGGAGTGTGGCCGAAGGATCGCGCTCACTCGGCTTGAGGACAATGGTGTTGCCGCAAGCGAGCGCCATTGCGCTCTGCACGACGGGGATCAGCACCGGGAAGTTAAAGGGACTGATCGCCACAACAACTCCGATGGGAAAGCGAACCTCCATCGCGTCAACGCCACGCGACACGCCCGGGCTGAACGCGCCACCGTGCCAACTGCCGATCGATGCCAACTGGCCCAGCACCTCGATGGCACGATCGACCTCAGCGCCAGCATCGGCGAGGGTCTTGCCCAGTTCGGCAACCACGATATCGACAAGTTCATGACGGGCGTTCTGGAGCGCACCGCGCAGTTCGAGCATTACAGTCGCGCGATTCTGCAGCCCCAGTGCGGACCAAGCCGGAAAGGCAGCGCGGGCGGCAGCGACGGCCCGATCGACCTCAGCCGGTGTACCGATTGCTGCGATTGCCGTGGGCTTCCCATTTGATGGATTGAAGATTTGCGAACCGTTGTCTGCCGACAACAATTCGCCGGCGATGAAATGGCCAACGTGCTTCATGCCTCTCCTCCCGCGACCGCGCGGCTCCCCGCCCCCGATGACCAACGGGGGCCCTTCAAGCGTTCGCTCAAGAACCACAATTTATATTTACTGTCAATAGTGACATAATGTCCAATTTAATCCCGCCCGCCCGATCGAGGCCATAGGCGCAGCCGACACGCGACATCCCTTGACGGCAATGAACGCGACCTGGAAGTCGAACGTCGCCGGATTCCAAAAATCCCTGATGCCGGGGCCCGGATATAGTGCATTCGACGTGCAGCGACGATGATGTTACGGTCATGCGATTCCCTTCGCTTCCCTCGACACAAGCGTGCCGGCTCAGCGGGCTGCGGCAATTCAGAGATTCGATGGCCAAGATCATCAAGGGTGACACGCCCACCATTCTCAATCGTAACCAGCGGCGACGCCAGCGGACGCGCGAAACCATCCTTGCTGCGGCCGAACTCGTTTTTCGGCGCAAGGGAATCGATGGCACGACCGTCAACGACATCACCGAGCAGGCGGACGTCGCATATGGTTCGTTTTACAATCACTTCAAGTCGATAGACGAGGTCGTGGCCGCGCTCGTTGCAGCGTCGCTGCAACGTGTCGCGGACCGCACGGGCAGCATCCTGGAAAAGGCGGAACGCGTTGAGTTGCTTCCCTGCGTCGGCGCGCGGGTGATAATGCGCACGCTGTGGCAGGATCCGGCGATCCGTTGGTTGCTCGGCCGTCCTTACGTCTTCGTCGATGAGTTTTACAAGGTAGCTACGCCATTCATGGTGGGCGCTGAGCGCGCAGCAGTGGAAGCTCGAGTCTTGCGGCCCGTCGGTGGCCATGAATATTGGCTCAAGGTCTTTCCGTGGCTTCTCATCGCAGAACTAACAGCGCTTGCTGAGACAGGAAATATCGCTGAACATGAGGAGCGCTTTGCGCGAGCAAGTATGCGCTTGCTCGGCGTGGATGACGCCCTTGGGCCAGGTCTGCTCGCACGTTCCCGGGAATTGGTTGCCGAAAGCGGGATACCCGAGCCGAAGTCGCGCGGTGCCAAGCGCGCCAGAAGCACCGCCGCTTCATAACAAAGTCAGAACACCCTCATTTGCCCTTCCACGCGAGCTCTCGCAGACTCGGCACGAACAGATCGGGCGTGATATCGACGTCGGCAACGCCAGGCGGATTGTAGCGACTGAGGTCGACGACACCGTGGGCAGCCAGTACCTCATCGTCGACAAAAAAATTGCCCGTCACGGTCTTCGCATCGGATGTGAGGATCAGATAGGCGGCATCGGCCATGATCTCCGGTGAGCGTAACGAACCAATATCGAGATGCGACTTGAACTCTGCCATCGCCGCGGTATCGATGGCGGTTCGCGGCCAAAGGGTATTGGCCGCGACACGTCCACGAAACTCACCGGCGACGCCGAGCATCACGAGACTCATGCCGTACTTCGAGATCGAATAAGCAACGTGTGGTGCGAACCAGCGTTCCTCAATGTTGAGCGGTGGCGAAATAGCAAGGACATGCGGATTCTCGGCCATCAAGAGATGGGGCAGGCATTTCTGCGTGACCAGGAAGGTGCCGCGCGCGTTGACGCCATTGATCAGATCGTAGCGCTTCATGGGCATGTCGAGAATCGTTCTCAGCCGTACGGCGCTGGCGTTATTGAGGCAGATGTCGATGCCGCCGAACCGAGCGACGGTCGCGGCAACCGCTGCCTCGACCTGTTCCTCCTCTCGGATATCACAGACGAGCGGCAGCGCTTGTCCGCCGCCTTCCTCGATCTGTCGCGCCGCCGTGCCGATCGTCCCAGGCAGCGAAGGATGTGGTTCCGACGTCTTGGCCGCAACTGCAATATTGGCGCCATCGCGGGCTGCGCGCAGCGCAATGGCGAGACCAATTCCGCGTGAGCCGCCGCTGATAAAGATGGTTTTGCCCGCCAGCGTCCTATTCATGGCCATCCCTTACGGTAGCAAGAGATAGAACGGGCGCTGGGCAGCCGCTGCTGCGACTTCGCGCAGTTGCGCACGATCTTGAGAACCCGGCCCGCGGCGCTGACGTGCTCGCGGGCGCGTTCGCGGCTTCGAGCTGCATCAGTAGCCAACTGTGAATCGGCACCTGGAATGGCTCGGCTGTTCGATCTCGTCGACCAACGCAACGGCATAGTCCTCGTAGGAAATCCAGCTTCGACCGTTTGCATCGCGTAGCACCGTGTCGGTTCCGAGTCTGAAAACGCCCGTGCGCTCTCCGGCGATGAAGTGCGCCGACGGTGAGAGAAACGTCCAGTCGAGATCACTTGTCTGCCGCAGCAGGTCGAGGAACGCGCAGCCTGCCCGTGATTCCGCCTTGTATGGTTCGGGTACGCCGCCCGCGTCGATCAGCTTGACGCCTTTGCCATCATCAAGACTACCCGCACCGCCAACGACGACGTAGCGAGGCACGCGCGCTTGGCGCACAGCGTCGATCAGCTTGTCGGCTCGGCCGTCCAAGAAATGGACGCTGCTGACTACAACGTCGTGGTCTCTGAGCATCGATGCGAGATCATCAACGCGATTGGCATCGCACTTCTTCGCGATAACGCCGCCGAGTTGCGGCACTCTCTCGGGATGCCGCACGATGGCTGTGACTTGGTGACCCCGCTGTGCAAGCTCGGCAAGAATTCGCGATCCGGCATGGCCAGTTGCACCGATCAGAGAAACCCTCATCGTCTCCCTCCCGCCAGTTCGTCTGTGGCGACGCTTGGCAATCTCACGCAAAGGCCGCGGTCAATTCGATGGGCTTGCCTGATTGCGGTCCACAGCATTGAACCATTATGTGCTATATGTCAACTATGACGTATTGTTCAATAACGGAGCAAAGAACGAGCATTGGCATTATCGGAGTGGGCTCCCTCGGTTCCAGCGCGGGCCGACTGTTGGGTCGATGAAGACGCGGACCGATGGCAGAAGGCCCTGGCGGTAGGGAATGAGCGCCGTGATTGTCAGGTCGGCGAAAGCGTGGAGGGTCCAGCGGCTTCTCGATGAAGATCGAGCAGGCTTGGAACGGTCTCGGGTGGTCGGCGACCGAAACCACATTCCGTTGCGATGCCGAAGTCCGCAGCAAACCGCTCGGCCAAATCAATCCGTTGCCGCGTTGCAGCGAGCCCGCCGCTCTGGTGCACCAGCCCAAGATAGAGTTCGGCCGATCGGTCGGGCCAAAGATCGCTGAGCGGTTCGTAGTATGCGGCATCCATCCTGTCGCGCGGAACGGGCATGTGCACCCAGGTCACGCGGCGCTTCGATCCCGCCACAATGGCATTGGCAAATTCGACGCTGCTACGAAGACTCTTCGGCTCGATGAGGTGTTTGTGTCCGGGATCGCCGTAGCAAAGATGTATACCGACGTCGATTCCTTCCGGAACGAAATCGACGTGCCTGCATATACGGCTCACTCCCCCCTCGAATTTGTCCGGGTAGTGAAGCGGGTACCCTCCGTCGTAGCCGACGATTTCCATGACCGCATCCCACTGCAACGCCAGTTCCTGATGAGGGATCGCCGAAGCTATCGCATCCGTTTCGCGCTTCAGGGCCTGTTCGATCGCCGGTTCGACCGCAGCGCGATCGGCAAGCGACACGAAACTGCTCACGAGCGCCAAAGCCGTGGGGATGCTGACCTGAAATCTCGTGTCCGGTGGAAGCTCGTCCGATTTTTTCAACCGACTGAACGTTGCGTAGGACGAGATCGCCTCTTTGGCGTAGCCCAGCGCCCCAAGTTCGACGTCAGCCGTTCTGTCTTTCAGCTTGAAGATTGGGCGGGTCTGCGCGTCCCTGATTCCCGCAATCGTCGAATCTGGAGTCTCCAATTCGAAGTTCGGATGACGTTCGAACACGTGGCGCTGCCAGCGAATCCAGTTCGTACGATGACCCGTTTCCCCGTCCGGATATCTCTTCGCGTAAATGCCCAGCCTCGACGCGAGCATCCGGAACACCGCTTCCGAGTTCGCAAGCGGAACACTTCCAACGAGAAGAACAGGCTTCAACTTCCTCATTGCAGTCCTCCCATGCGCTTTTAATTCGCAACCGAAACCCAGAGGCCGCGCTCACGCGATCGCAGAGACGGGATGTTCGATGATCGACTTGAACATGGCCAACAGCTCTGCGCCGAGCGCTCCATCCACGACGCGATGGTCGCAGGACAGGGTGACCGTCATTACGTCATGGAATTCGACGCGACCGGAGGCTGTCTCCTTCGGGGCACGGCGGCCTGCACCGACCGCGAGGATCGTCGACTGCGGCGGGTTTACGATTGCGGCGAACTCCCGCACGCCGAACATCCCGAGATTGGAGATCGAACTCGACCCGCCCGAGTATTCCGTGGGCTTCAGCTTCTTCGAGCGTGCGCGCTCCGCCAGGTCCTTCATCTCTCGCGAAATGCCGGTGACGGTCTTGCTTTCCGCGTTGCGGATGACCGGTGTGATCAACCCGCCCTCGATGGCGACGGCCACTCCGATGTCCGCCACCCGAAACCTGAGGATCCGGTCCCCGGCCCAGACCGCGTTCGCGACCGGAACGCGCATCAGCGCCGCCGCCCATCCCTTGATGATGAAGTCGTTGAGCGAGACGTGGTAGGCCGGACTGTCGGGGCTTTCCGCCGCCGCCTCGTTCACCTCCTTTCGGAGCACCAATAGACGCCCAATCGCGACTTCGGTCGTGAGGTAGAAGTGCGGAATGGTTTGCTTCGCTTCGACCAGCCGGCGGGCGATCGTAGCCCTCATCGCGTCGAGCGGGACTTCCTCATATGTCCGCTGATCGTAGGCCGCTGCGACTGCCGAGGACGTGAGCGCAGCGACTTGCGAGCTCCTGCCATCGAACGCGGCGGAGACATCGCGGGCGAGGACCCGGCCCCGGGGCCCGGTTCCTACGACTTCAGCAATGTCGATGCCGCGCTCCGCCGCAAGGCGGCGCGCAAGCGGCGTCGAGGCGGTCCCGTCGCTGCGGCGCGCCGGGCCGAAACTCCGTTCGGGCGTCCGAACGGCATTCCAAGGATCGAGGCTCGCGCCATTGGAGGTCTGGGCGGTGGGCGAGACCGGAAGTGCCGGTGCCGCCGATAGCACAGGCACCGCCGATTTGGCCGGAGCCTGCGGCGCTTCTCCCGCGCCGGTAATGACGGCCACCACGGAACCGACCTTCGCGACTTCGCCCACATGGACGTTGATCGCCGAAAGAGTCCCGGCGAAGGTGGCGGGGACTTCCATCGAGGTCTTGTCGGTCTCGATCTCGAAGAGATTGTCGCCGGCCCGCACCGGGTCGCCCGCGTTCTTGAACCATTTGATGATCTTGCCCTCGGCGACGGTTTCGCCGAGCTGGGGCATCAGGACGTCCATCTCGTGCTTCTCCGCTACCACACGACGGACACGTACTGATTTTCGAGGAATTCCATCATTCCCTCGTGCGCTCCTTCGCGTCCCAAGCCCGATTGCTTCATGCCTCCGAACGCGGCATCCGGATCCGACACCAGGCCGCGGTTGAGACCGATCATTCCGAAATCGAGGCGTTCCGACATGCGGAGCCCGCGGACCAGATCGCGCGTGAACACGTACGCGACGAGCCCATATTCGGTGTCGTTGGCGCGGCGTATCGCTTCGTCTTCGGAGGAGAACCGCTGGATGGAAGCAACCGGACCGAAGATCTCCTCATCGAGCATCTTCGCGCCGTCTGGGACATCGACCAGTACGGTCGCTGGGTAGAAGAAGCCGGGTCCCGCCGGAAGCCTTCCGCCGGTCAGCACCTTGGCGCCCTTCGAAACGGCGTCGTCCACCAGCTCGATCACCTTGTCGCGGCCTTCCTTGTTCACGAGCGGACCGAGCACGACGCCTTCATCCAGGCCGTTGCCCATCTGTAGCGCCGCCATCCTCTCGGTCAGCTTCTCGGCAAACCGATCATGCACGCTCTCGTGCACGTAGAACCGGTTCGCCGCGCGCCACGCCCGCAGGACGATGCTGGACCAGTATGCGCGCGCCCGACGACGGCGCGATCGAGACCTCTCCGATATTGCGGACGGCTTCTTCTGCATACCACCGGAAGAACTCCGCGGCGTACGCGACCTCGCTTCGGGAATCCGGAAGCGCCTTTCCGTTTTCCAGGGTGATGAGCTTCGCAAGACGCTCCGCGTCGCGCATGACGAGCTCATGGGCCTTGCGCAGGATCTCTGCCCGCTCACGGGGCCGCCGCGCAGCCCAAGCACAGAAGGCGTCCTGGGCCGCGTCGACCGCGGAAGCAGCGTCCTGCACCGAGGCGCTCGCCACGGACGCAACCACGTTCTCGGTCGCGGGATCGAAAACGTCGAACCGCGCGCCATCGGAGGATTTGCACCATCGCCCGCCGATCCAAAGATCGGTCGGGACTCCCGCCAGCAGATTGTCGTACATTGAACTACTCCGCCCCCTCAGTTCCCGAGCGAACGCCTGACCGTCTCGGCGATCCGGGCTGCGTTCGGGAGCACCATGTCTTCCAGGATGTCTGCCGCCGGCAGAGGGATGTGCGGCGTCGTGATTCGAACTGGCGGGCCGTCGAGATCGTAGAAAGCCTCATCGGCGACGATCGACACGATCTCCGCTCCCCATCCGCACAGACGGGGATTCTCCTCCACCGTGAACAGCCGATTGGTCTTTGCGACAGAACCGAGGATCGTCTGCGTGTCGAGCGGGACCAGCGAGCGCACGTCGACCACCTCGCTGTCGATTCCGTGCTCGGTCTTCAGCTTTTCGGCGGCCTCGAGCGCCCGCGGCACCATCAGGGCGAGCGCGCAGATCGTCGCGTCTTTGCCGGGCCGCACGATCTTGGCCGTGCCGAGCGTGTCGACGATCTCGCCATCCGGCACCTCGCTTTTGGTGGGATAGAGCGATTTGTGCTCGAAGAAGATGACGGGGTCGGGATCGCGGACGGCCGCCGCAAGCAGCCCGACGACATCGAGCGGGTTCGACGGCGCGACCACCTTCAAACCCGGAATCATCATGCACCAGTTTTCGACACTTTGACTGTGCTGCGCGCCGAAACGTGAGCCTGCTCCATTGCCCGTCCGGACGACGAGCGGGCACTTCGTCTGGCCGTTGGACATGTACCGGCTCTTGGGAAACTCGTTGGCGATGTAGTCGAAGCACACCGCTATGAAGTCCGAGAACATGATCTCCGCGATCGGCTTCAAGCCCGTCATCGCCGCGCCCATGGCGGCGCCAAGGATGGCCTGTTCGGAGATCGGCGTGTCGCGCACCCGGAGCGGGCCGAACTGCTCGTAGAGGCCTACAGTGGCCTTGAACACGCCGCCCGCTTTGGCGATGTCCTCGCCGAGAAACACCACGTCCTGGTCGCGCTTCATCTCCTGCGCAATGCCGCGGGCGACGGCGTCGCGATAAGTCAGTTCCGCCATGCCCAACCTCCATCCGCATAGACGTCCGTAAAGAGGATGTCGGTCGGCGGCATCGGGGCGGCCTTGCACGCCTCGGTCGCCCGGTCGACCTCTTTCCGAACCGATTCATCGATCTCGGCAATCTGGCGATCGGAGATGCCGAACTGCTTCAGGCGCTCACGGTAGATCTTGACGGGATCGCGCTGCTTCCACTTTTCCAATTCGCCCTCCGGTCGGTACTTCGCCGGGTCGGCGCGGGAGTGGCCGCTGTGACGGTAGGTCAGGCACTCGATCAGCGAA
>Ga0066903_100002174_pt1 | contig 15088 bp, 32 predicted proteins | sample PanSoiMetaGPlot1_FD_67491 | JGI IMG/M metagenome (GOLD analysis project Ga0066903, IMG submission 67491) | Tropical forest soil microbial communities from Panama analyzed to predict greenhouse gas emissions - Panama Soil - Plot 1 (version 2) | ecosystem: Environmental > Terrestrial > Soil >...
GCGATAACGGCGCGGGAAAAACAAATCATTGACTTGGATCGAAAGCAAAACCCATGACCAACGGAGTAGGCCACGAAGCTGGCGAAACTGCGCGCGGCGTTGTTAGCGCATTGAGCGGTCAACCAGTGATGATCTTTTTGTTGGTGTTCATCCTAGCGTTCCTTGGAATTTTCGCTTGGGTCGGGAAAAACCAGCTTGCGCACTATGATCGGCTTTATGATTCGTTGCTCGAAAACCAATCCAAAATGTTGGCGATTTGCAATCCGACCGGATCAAAGCAATGAGCATCGAAGGCGCGCTGCCGCCGCATCCGCCGCCGCTCGAGCCGACCCCTAGCTACGCGGTGCGCGAGCTCCTCACCGACGCGAACATCGCGGCGCTCAACGATGGGCTCGCCGATCTCGGCATCACACCCGATCAGATCATCAGCATCCAGTATCGAAGAATGCAAGGTAGCGCGAAATATCACACGTTTTATAGGAGCACTTCATCATGAAAATAGCCTGGAGCGTCGGGCACTCAGAAAAGATTCGAGGCATGCGAGGCTCGCCCGTGCCGCCGCAGTGTGACGAAGTAGATGAATGTCTGAAAATTTCCACCAGCGTTTGCGAGTTGCTGACAGCGAATGGTGTTGAGGCGCCGATGTTTTTCGACACTACCTCGACATCGCAGAGCCAGTACCTCGATGCCCAGGTGCGGTGGACCAACCAACAGAATGCCGACCTCGGAGTTCAATGTCACTTGAATGCGGGTGGCAGTCACACCAATCCGGTTGGCTGCGAGGTCTGGTACCACAGCCAGGAAAGCCTTGCGCGCAAAGTCGCAACCGCAATGGCCAATGCGCTGCATCTGCCAGATCGCGGTCCAAAATACACCAGCTCGTTGACGTGGGTCATGCAAAGCGATCCGCCCTGCATTTTGCTGGAATGCTTTTTCGGAGATAGCACGGCCGACTGCAATGCCTATCGGGCGAATTATGATGCGTTGGTGACTGCGCTGGCCGAGAGCATTTCCGGCATCGATATGGACACCGATATTGAGGAGCCGCCAGAGCGCCCGCCGATTGAGCCGCCACAGCTGCCGCCAAGCGATGACAATTATGTCGAGATGAAAACCGCCTCGACCGGCGAGGTAAAGGTGTTCATCAACGGCCAATTGATCCACGGCGAGGCGAATGATCAGCACGTCATCGACATCACTCTGGTTGGTCATGGCGATGTCGCGATGGAAATTAACGGGGAGATGTTTCACAGCGTCCCCCCTCCGATCGGCGGTGAGGGGCCGCCCGAAACAACAATCCCTTCCAATCAAACAAACATCATCTGCACCGTGTTCGGCGGCGACGCTGACGGCGAGTACAGCGCCTATGGTCCCTATGATAGCCAAGGCCGCGGTCCGTATCTGAACGATGATGACGACTACGTCAGTCTGCCGTGGACCGTTGAAGGCGCCGGCCTGCATAGCAACAAACGACTCAAGATCTGGAACGTTGTGAACGGTACGTCTGTTGTTTGCACCGTGGCCGATAAGGGGCCATGGTACGTCGACGATAACTATGTGAAGCTCGGCAAGCGCCCACTCGCCGAGCAACAATATCTCGCACATCAGCCGTGCGATCACGGCCCGAATGAAGGAACGATTCCCAACGGTGCGGGCATCGACATCAGTCCCCACGCGGCCAACGTGCTTGACATCGACGGCAAGGGCAAAGTGAATTGGGATTGGGTTGAACCCGAGACGGTGTGACATCTGGTTGTCACGAACGACGTGGACAAGTTGAAACCGCCTGTTGACGAGCTCGGGCGGCGCATCGTTGACTGGCTCGTCAACTCAATCAACCGAAAGGAGTCTATCCATGTCAGCAGTACCAGTTGTTCTGAATGGCGTGATGGTGCCGAAGGGCAGGAGCGGGCGCGATCAGCCTGTGCCTGCGGTGTTCATGGGCTACCTCAATATCCAAGGGTTGGAGGTCGGCGGCGGTCCGATCATTCCAGACAATCCTCCGCCCACCGACGCGCATCCCGAGCACCCGATAGTGCTCCCGACGCCGCCCGATCCGCCGATTGACGTTCCGCCTGATCCGCCAGAGCAACCGCCAAGCGGTCCTAATGTTGTCGTGGTTCTCAAGCCCGCACCGGTGACGGGCGGATGGGGCCTCGCATCGGACAGCGGTCAATTAAAATGGTACTACAGCCCCGCCGATAGTGGCGCGGGACCGAAGCGTTAATGAAGTAGGCACAAAAAAGCGGGGCACCGTGTGGTGCCCCGCGATATTTGTTAGTTCGATTTTCTCGCGTCCATCTCAGCTCGAAAATCATCAGGCGTTCGACGCGCCTTCCGCTTTTTCGGCTCAGCCCCATCCGGCGCCGTCGCAGGCTTGGTCGGGGCAGGGGGAGGGCCGGCCTCGGCAGTGTTCCCCGAGGTCGGCTTTTTCCTGGGCTTCACATGCTCTGGCCCCAGCTTGCCGAAGGTCGGCACCGGATCGTTGAGCTCGCCATTGCCTGCCGGCGGTTTGCTCACGTTGGCCTCGACGAGCTCGGGCGTCGTGTAGGCGCCGTTGGCCGTGATGGTCACCACCCGCTCGTTCACCAGCTTGTCGATCCGCTTGCCGCTCCGATTGATGGCGCGGCCCTGGAGATCGATCCGCTTTTCGTTGCGCGAGAGCGCCGCGATCAGCTTGACCCGCTTCTCCTGCATTCGCGCCAGGCCGGCCACGAGTGCATTGTGTTTCCGTCGAGCTCGCTCTACTCTTGGACTGTCAGTCATGATATTCACCTCGAAGGTTGGTTGACGACATGGCCTCGCCGGGAGTGACGCCCCGGCGGGGCCGCTTGCTTTCCGATTTGATTTTCAAAAAGCCCGGTCTCGATCGACCGTACCAACATTGTAGCAGGCGGGGTCCGCACTTTTCTCGAGTTCAACTATTGCTAATCCGCGAAGCCCCTGCGCCGCAGCGACTTGCTCAAGCGCAGCGCGGGGTTGACAGCAGGCGTGTCGGGCCTAGAGCGCATGCGATCAAACAAACAGACGGCACAGAAGTGCCTGCAGCACAGGGAGCGAAATATTTTTAGGAGGAGCAAATGTCGATCGGTGGTCTGTTGCTCGGGATCATCAACATCCTGATCGTAGTCGTGGTGCTCGTGCTCGTGGGCGTGATCATTCAGTGGGTGCTGACCGCACTGGGCTGGCCGATCCCCCAGATGGTGGTTAAGCTCTATCTTGCGATCGTCGCCCTGATCGCACTCTATCTGTTCGTTGCGTTATTGCTTGGTACGCCAGGCATTCGCATCATCGGCGGACACGTGACAGTGACGCCGCCCTTTCGAGTCGCACTCCAACTATCCTGACGCGCCGGTCCCGCCGGCACCACCTGACATCTGCAAGAATTGTTGAGTTTCGTCCGCAATCGAAGCGGCGGACGGAAGGCCGCGCCATGCGGCCCCTCCCTAGACTGGGCCCCGGCACTGAGGAGCTGCCGGGGCTTTTTTTATTGCTTGCGTTGGCCCTCTTTGATCACCTCGATGGCGCAGGTTTCACAATAGCCCTGACGCCCCTCGGGAACGAACGAGACGAAGCTTTCGCCATCGAGCTCGCCGGTCTCTTTGTTCTCGGACAGGCCCGGTGCCTCGATCATGACCAACGGCTTGAGTAGACCGCAACGCTTGCAGAAGCCGGGGCCGAAGATCAGTTCCTCGATCATCGCACAGGCCATCCGATGGCTTTGCTGACCTCCTCAATCGCGGTGTTCACGCGACCGGGATTGACGTCAAACATATCAGCCAAGGTGTGTTGGGCAACGCCTTTGATCAGATGGAAATAGGCGGCCTTGAGTTTCTCCTCGGGCGTCAGTTGCGTCTTATCGATGTGTCGGCGAGCGGTGGTCATCGATGGTCCTTCAGATGTTTGACGAAGACCTGGGCCTTGGCGAGCTCAAAGAACGCGAGACGATTCTCGATCGGCAGTCGATGCATAATCGACCAGGCCAGCATGGCGGCCACGAGCATGACCGGGATCGCTGCAGCCTTCACGCGCGCCCGCCTTTGATCAGCTTGACCGAGCTCCTCCGCGGCGCCCGCAGCACGGCGCGCAGATCGATCTGCGTCTGCCCGCACGCCAGCAGCACGGCAGCAACCGTCGCAAACTGCGGCCGCTTGGTCTTCTTGTGGAACCAATTGTAGAGCGTGGTGGGCGCGACGCCCGAAGCTTTGGCAATTTTATTCGGCCCGCCTTCGCGGTACACATAGGTCCGCGCGTAATCGATGCATGGATCCTTGTCGACGAAAGAATAGCTTTTGTAGACCTGCAGCGTTCGGCTAGGCTTTGCCATAGGCGCCATCCGCGTTTTTAGAAATCACACCTTTGCGGGCGAGCTCGTGGATTGCCGATGACACCGCCTTCTCCTTGAACTTGCCATCGAGCTTCTCGATCACCTGAAACCGGCGATACTTGCCACGGGCGAGCAACCGCAGCACGGCCTCGGGGGCTGAGCCGCTTAGCGGCTTATATTCGCCGCCGTTGGGGCCGTGCGGTTTGCTGCGGCGTTTGGGTTCCTCGGCCGCTTCGAGCTTGTCGTAGCCGACCATCGCCGCCCAGGCCGGCAGCTGCTCGATGAGCAGTCCCATCTTGGCAATGGGAATTCGCACGCGAACATCGATATATCGCATGGGTGTGTTCCTTTCCTGGCCGACTCTCGCTAGGCTCGGGACATATGTCAACCGGAGGTTCCCAGTCGTGCGGGCCTATCTGATCGATCCTTCGCTGCATCGGGTGTCCGACATCGAGCTCAGGGACGGAGGCGAGCAGGAGCTGCTCAAAGATATTCACAACATAATTGGTGCGGAGTGGCTCGATCACTGTCGCATCAGTGACAGAGGCGACGAACTATGGTGCGATGATCAGGTGCTGGCCCGAGGCGGTCCCTGCTTCGCGTTCAGGCTACGAGGCGAGGGTCCGTTCGGCGGCAAGTGCATCATCATCGGCAATGACAGACACGGCAACGCGCGCGCTCCAGTCGTGCCGCTCGCGATGATTGAGAATGATTGCGATTTTTTAGATGAAATCGTCCCGCAAGTCTTCTGGGTCGAAGAACAAGTCGAACGGTTCGGCAAAAAATTCACCGCGATCAAAAGCGTTATCACCTACTCGCGCTGCCAGAAGAAGTAAAATGAAGCGCCCATTCATCGACGGCCCCCTCGTTATGTGCGCGAGCTGCACCTTTCGCGCTGCGACACACTACATCACTGAGTTCATCGATAAGCGCATACAGTGGCGAGTACTCTGCTGCACGTGTTACGTCACGCAGGGCAATCAGCCGGCGCATTGGCATCCCGATTGTGTACGGGCCTGGCGCAGGAAGCGAGGCGACGGCAATGTGTAAATTCTGCGATCAGGTCAGGAACTGGCCACGCGCTATTGGGCGCTACCTCGGAGGAGGTCGACATGCCGCTCCGCAAATACAGCGACGATCCGCCATCATCCGACGCCGAGACCCAAACCTTGGTGATGGAATCGCAGGCGCTCGTGCAAGCAATCAAGCCGATTTTGGCCGGTCATCGGGCGGAAGCGCAGGGCGCGGCTCTGGCCGACCTCCTGTCCCTCTGGATCGCTGGTCACATGGTCGCTGGGAACGCACCGGAGACTGATAGCTTCCGCGCGTTTATACTCAACCAGCATATTAATTTGGTACGCGCGCTGATCCCGACGAGCGAAAAGGAAATCCTTGCGAACGTGAAGACGGAAGGCAGCGCCTGAAAAAAACTCCAGTGCTACTCATTTCGCCGGCCCAAGCTGGCGGACGAAGTCCACGCTGAGTTGCTGATCGATCATCAGGCGCAGCAAGGTCGCGAGCGACCAGGGGATCCCATAAACGTTATCCTCGTAGTATCGGATCATTCGCTCGCTGACTTGTAAGAGCTCGGCGGCCCGCGTCCGGTCGAGCTCGAGCTTCTGCAGCAACGCCACGAACTCTTTGCCGGTCATCGGTTTGCCCATCGAGCTCTCCTCATTGTGGCCGCGCCTCCGGGTGCTTCTGCAAAAAGTCTGCAAGCTTAACGCAGAATGGCTCGTCGGGATGCGCCTCGCAGAAGGTGGTGATGTCACGCTCGATCTCCCGGCCCTCGGGATCCGCGGATGGCGGCCGAGGGGGCGGATCTCGCCTGGCGCGACCGTAGGCCTGGGGCGGAAAGTCCGGCAGGCGCAGATCGCGCCTGGTGGGCGCGGGCAGCGCCGGCACAGCCATCGGACGGTGGAACGGGATCGAGCCGGATGGCGGCGGCGGTGGGGTCGTCGGCGAGTACACGACGGCCGGCGGCTGCGGGATGATCGGCGGCGGCAGATAGGGTGAGGATCTGCAGCCGTACTGGTTGCACAGCAGGACGGCGCCGGTTGGCGGCGCGATCCAGAAGCCGAACCCAGCGGGTCCGATCTCAATCCCGAAACCGTCGGCATGCGCCGACGGCATCAGGGCGACCAGGCAGACGGCCGCAAGGAGTGTGCGGCGCATCTCAATATTCCGAAGGCAAGAGGAATGTGGTGACCTCGCGATGGCCGGTCTCCCCGACCGGGTCGGTGATGATCCACAGCGTTCGGCCGTTCTGCTTGTAGCAAGAGTGCAGCCGATCATGGTTCTTGAGCGCCAGGTTGTTGAGCTCGCGGTCGTCGGCATCGATGTCGCCCCAATCGCCGGCCATGTGCCGGGCGATAGACGCGCCCAGGAAAGCGGGCCCGAATGTTGTGAGCGCGCCAGGAGTAGCGACCACGCGCCCGAGCTCGAACTTGCGATCGAGATTGTCAGTGATGTCGAATGTCATGTGAGTGTTCCTTTGTGTGTGAAGATTCAGCGACGGGGGAAGAGCGGCGGAAAATAAGACGTGCCAGTGTGGTTGCCACCAGCATCGTAGTAGTTCCTGCCGCCGTAGATGGGCGACGATCGGTCGATCACATTGCCACGCGCGTCGTAGGTCGTCGTATTTCCGGCACTGTCGCGCGTGGTCGTGCTGATGTGATTGCCGCGAGCGTCATAGAATTTCTCATCGGCGCGCGCCAACGCAATGCCGGCGAGCACGGTGAGACCGACGAGGAGAAGGGTGAGTGTCTTCATGTGATGGTCCTTTGGTTAGGTGTGGATGATGATGCGGCCGATCTTGATCCGCTTGCCTCTGTCGAGCCATCGGCCTTCGTCGGCGCCGACATTGAACCGCACGCGGAAGGTCCTGCGAAACGAGAGGCCGGGGCGCTCTGCTGCTACGAGCTCGGCCGGGATCGCCGCGAGCATGCCGGCGTCGACCGGATACTCGGTGCCGCTCTGATCGCGGTAGAGACCGTCGCCCGTGTTGGTGCTCGACACGAAGCAGTCATGGCCTTTGAAGCGGATGATGTGCGGCAGCATAGGGCCACCGCGCGCTTCCTCGGCCTTACCGAGGAGCTCGAGGAACTCCCGCCATTCGTTGTCGTCGCGGATGACGTAGCAGGGATCGCCGACGTAGTAGTCGCCCCGAGGCAGCTTGCCGATGATCTTCATGCGTGGACTCCGTATGCAGCGGCGGTGCCGTCACGGCCGAAGCGCACGAAGGCCGCGGATGTGACGGGTTGCTCATTGTCGCGGCGGATGAAGGATCCGCACTGATGCGGACGGTAGGTGATATCGACGCCCTCGGTGAGCTCGGGCGCGTTCGCGATCGTGCCGACGGCCCAGGCGTGCACCTCGCGATGGCCGCCAGCCACGATGGCCTGGCGGCGATTCTCTTTGACGACAAAGCGCACGTCTTGCAGGACGAGCTCATCGCTGTGGCGGATGACCTTGCCCTTGCCGCCCGTGCGCGTGGCGGCCGCAACCGACCACTTGCCGTTATGCAGCAAGCGGTCGTTGAGATTGCGATAGATGACGACGACGTCACTCATCTTGCACCAACCGAACGGCGCGACCGCGGCCGTTCTCCCAACGATAGTTGACGGGATCGGCGCACTCGACGACGCGAGTGTCGATGACGGACGTCCAACGCCAGGCGAGATCTTTGACGTAGGCCTCGGCTTCTTCGCGCGTGGCGAAGCGGCACCCGTTTGGAACGAAGGTGCCGGTGCTATCGGCGACGACTTCAGGACGAAAACTTGTAGCCATGTGAGTGATCCTTGGTTGAGTTGTTGAAGAAGAAAATGCGCCAGGCCTTCGCGAGACCTGGCGCTGGACTTCCGGGTGATTGCGCTCCTTTCAGTTCAGATATTTCAGGACATTGACGGCGAGGCCGTCGGCGGATGCTCCCCGAATGATGTCGGGGAAGTAGCGATGCTCGATGACGATGCCGTCGCCGAACATCAAAGCGTCAGCAGGAATGTGAGACACGACCCATTCGCGTCCGGTCTCTGTGTTCGAGTGCAGCAGCACGATGCTGCCGTGGTGGCGGAAGGTGAGATCGGTCACGTGATTATTCCTTCATGATGTTGCGGACGATGTTGCGCCGCTCGGTTGCGTCTTGCTCAAGCGCGCTGCGCCCGAGCTCAGTGATGCCGACCCAGCACTGCTTGCCCGCGCTGTTGGCAAGACGATGCTCGCGCACGGCGACGAACCTCACTTTCGCGAGCTCGACGAGCGTGGCGGTTTTGATGTTGAAGCGGGTCGTGAGGTTGTAGTCGGTGGTGCCGACTGGGCATCCCGAGAGGATGCCCAGCACTTCACGCTGTTGGGTGGACAGGAGGGTCATCGCGCCCCCCGTTCGCGGAGGGCCATCGCTTTGCGCAGGGCAATCGTCAGAGAGATGACGGCGGTCTGATCGACGTGCTTGCCCAGGCCGGGGAGTTCGATCATCGAGACCGCATCGAGGAGGCACATGCGATAGAGCATGCCCTCGTGGGCGAGCGCGGCGGCCTCGGTCTCGGAGAGGCCCTCGGCCTGAAAATGGGCCTCGGCCTCTTCCTTCATTTCGAGCCAGGTGGGGGTCTTCTTGGTCGGCTTAGCCATGTGAACGTCCTTTTGGTTTGGCAGAATTGCCAGGGGGTCATGTATGCCGTTTGTGAAGTATTTTCACGCCCTGTTGTGAAGTATTTTCACGGCCGGCGCCAGGCCGGCGGTAGCAACGGAAGGTTGACAGGATGTCGCAGCGGGCCTGAAATCGCCCCTGCCGGTGACCAGGGAGGTGGGGACCATGCGCACGGCAATTGCAATCGCGTTCTGCTTAACGTCGGGCGCCGCGGTGGCGGCCGATACGTGCATCGAGACTTTGCCAGAGCATCGATCGGGGTACTGGCATTATCGTTACGTTAATCACCAGAAATGTTGGTTCGGGCCTGGAGCGGAGAAAATCGCGCGCCGGGATCCTGAGCACAAAATGCTCGAACGCCGGCGCATTCCTGCGGCGCCGCACACTGCGCCGGTGCCGATCGAGAGCGTGGCAGCGAATATCGAGGAAGAGAAGGACGAGCCGATCGAGCCGACGGTCAAGCGGGTGCGCGTGATCCCGTTCACGATCCCGCCGAGCCCGAGCCGAATGATCCAACGATATTTCGACGAGCTCGTCGACCGGTGCCAAGTCAGCGTCACAGCTTGCGAAGATTTTCTGCGCTGACTAGATCGGATGATATAGTGACCTCCGGTTGACGCTCGCACGTTACGAGCGCCAACTTTGGAGTGGTGGGACAGCTGCCGCACGGCCGGCGGCTTTTGCCCTGCTTGCGGCGGGAGACTGGGGCCCTAGTTTCTCCCGCCGTATCTTTGGTGTAACACCGAGGCCTGGCGGTTCAGCTCCCCGAGGGCCGGTGATTCCTCCTGCAGCCGCGTCCGCCAACGGGCAACGTGAAAGGTCGTGAGAAGGCATTGCTCGGGCGGCTCTCGGTGCTCAGGATTTCCATCCCGCGAAGCGATGCAAGGCGGACCAGTAGGGGTCGGGGGCTATCCGCTTCCGGCCCCTAACTTTTTCCCCGGAAACCACAGGTTGACGGATATACCTTTCGGTATATCGCGCCGCTTCCTTAATTCCCGGTAATCTTCCGCCGCTCCGCAAGGCCTGCGGAGTTCAACTGAAGGAGTGTCTCGAATGAAGAGACTACTTACCGGGGCGGCGATGGCCGCACTACTATTGCTCGCTGGCGCGCAAGCTGCCAACGCGCAAGCACTAGGCATCCTTGTGCAAGACAATGGTGTAACGATCGCGTCCACCCCGTTCACCGCGGGAGGCGTTGCTAATCTGTCATTTAGCAATTCCAACTGGTCGTTGATCTCGATCACGGCGACGGGCAATCCGGTGCAACCCGGATTGGACATGGGCACGATCAGTACCAACGTGACCTCATCCAGCACGTTCTCTGGATCGCACACGCTTACGATCTTGGCCACGCAAGTCGCCAATGATCCGCTCGGTGCGCCGTCAATCGATGCCTTCAACTCGTATCAGATGCAGTTCCTCGCAGGTGCCGCGAATGTCAGCGGCGGCATTATGCAGAACTTCATCGATGCGGCTGATCTTGGTTTCGGTAGTACGCAAGCGTTGACGGTGGCGCAGTTGTTCTCTGGCACCGGCAACTCGTTCTTGAACCTTCCCGGTTCAGGATTGGTGAACGGTCTGTTCAGCGAGACCATGTTTGCGCAGTTCACCGTCGATGCCGGTGGCGTCAACGTGCAGACCAACGACCAGCTCGTTGCCAATGCAGTACCGGAGCCCGGCACGTGGGCGATGATGCTGCTCGGCTTCATCGGTCTCAACTTCATGTTCCGCAGGCGGATCATTGCGCGGGCAATGGCCTAACGGGGACTGCAACAACGGTCGCCGCGCACGCGCGTAGGCCAAGCACGGGGCAACACGTCAATCACTCGATGGGGATTTAAGGAGTTAAGATGAAGACAATTGCGACACTATTCGGAGCCACGATGCTTGCGATGAGCGCAGGCACCGCGATGGCTGACGTCACCATTATCGACAAACTGAGCGGTACTGGTGATAACGTGGTGTTTGATTCTGCGGTTCCGGGCAGTCTCGTCGTCGGCAGTTTCAACGGCCAGCATCAAGGGTTGGTCGATTTTACTTGCCTCGGCGGCTGCGCTGCTTTCACCGGAGCGCAGAACGGCAACGATATCAAAATCACCGCGACCGGCTTAACCAATATGTCGGTTCAGGTCTTTGATACGGCCGGCCTCAATGTCCTACCTACCGCGACCGATGTTTTCTCGATCACGGGTACGGGAAACGTCTTCGTGGGCGTAACGGCAAACGAGTCGGGCGGTGGCACTAAGTTGTTCACCTTCGACTTGACCTCGCTGTTTGGTCCCCTTGGGAATGGACAGAACGGGTTCACGTTGACAGGCATCAACGGCGAGACGATCGATCACTTCACGTTGCTCGATCAAGGCGGCACGATAACGGACTTCGAACACTATCGGATCGACGTTGCCGCTGGCGCTGTGCCAGAGCCAAGCACGTGGGCGATGATGCTGATCGGCTTCATCGGCCTCGCGTATGCGTTCCGCTCGCGCCGACGTATCGTTGGAATGGCCTAAAAAAGGGGACCGGCGTACGCGCCGGCCCCATCCCCCAACCCCACCCAGAGGGGTAGCCATGGGCCCCACCCCATGGTCAGCGCCACCGGGTTGCCCTCCGCTCCCGGTGGCGTATTTTTTCCAACACTACGACAGCATTAAGGAAGGAACACATGGCTTTAACCAAGGACGAACGTAAGAAGATCATCACCAGGCTGTGGATGCTGGCCGGCATCACCGGCCGCACCGACATTACCTGGGAAACGATGGCCGAGATGACGGACGCCGAGGTGGAAGACGTCGGCGCCCTGATCGAAGCGCACCCGACCGCGCGGATATTCGCAGACGTTGAGCGAGATCAGGACGCTGCCGAGGCCAGGCGCAAAAGGAGCTCCAGTGTTCGAGATCCACGGTGACCCAGCGATTGTGATCCCGAGCTTCCTCGCGATCTTCGCGTTTATCGGCTTGGTCGCGTTCTGCACCAAGATGCTGCAGAAGCCGAAGCGGATCGAGCGCACGCCGCTCGAACTGCGACCGCAACAAGATGACCTCGGCTGGGAGCTCGGCGCCGAGATCATGAAGAGCCGATGCCCGGATTGCGGCGAGCCGGATTGGTACTACGGGCCCGTCGGCGGGATCACGACCAAGATCTATTGCACCCGGCGCACGTGCCGGCATGGGTTCGAGGTCATGAATTTTGGCAACGGACAATGCTGGGCGAGGCGAGTTGAGGACGGGGCGGATAGCCTCTACTATTGAGCTCGGCCGTGCTTGATACCCTCACACGTGTCGATGCTAGGCCCCGGCGACCCGCTCTTCCCTTGCAGGATAGGCGGGTCGTCGCGCGCCTGGGGGCTGAAAATGAAGACGTTTCGGGTTACGATCCCGGTGCTGCTCGAGCTCGAGGTGGCCGCGGTGGATCCTATCGTTGCCCGTGACGCGGTCGAGCGCGCGTTCCACACCCTGGACCCATTGGTGCATGCGCGGGTCGGCCTGGCGGTCACCAGCAGCCTGCAGCCGCTCATGCGTGCGGTCATTGTGGGGGCTAGGGCTCAGGGCCCGGCCAGGATCGGATAGACGCACCAGCGGGCTTCTCTAAGGCTCGCGCGGTTGCGTGCCCAGCCAGGCGTTGAGGTCGAGCTCGGTCGCTTCGACCCTGGTCGCCCAGAGCTCGAACTGGCGCGACCCGTCGTCATTCTCGGCGATCGCATACACGATCGCGACCCAAAAACCGTCGAGGTTGAGCTTAATCGCCTTGCGGGTCCGCTTCTGCATGGGCCCTCACAGCCAGGCCGTGTTGCCGGGGGCGGGTCAGGCCTGGCTGCTTCGTCGAGGGGGCGGGCGTTGTCGTCTTGGGGGTGGGGTGTTGGAGAGACGGCACCGCACGATCCACCAGGCCGCAGGCAAGGGGGGCCAAAACCTGCGACCGAGTCGGATCATAAATGAAAAAGGGCCGGCGGAACAGGTGGACGCCGGCCCAGTCACAACGCTCCTCAGTCAAGGTGCTTACGGTTCTACTGGTGCACTGACGTCGACGTCGCCGCCGCGCGAGATATTCGGGCGCGGGCGATGCGCCAGGCCGAGGCGCATCGGGCGGGTTGTCAGGGCGCGCTTTTTCGGCGGGGGGTTGCCGCCGTTAGCCTTCTTCGCTGCCTTGGCCTTGTCGCGATGCTTCTTGCCATCGGCGCGTCGCGTCGCGATCTTCATCGACTTGCTGGGCCGCGTCAGCATGATCTGCATCGTGGCGGCTTTCTTGTCGGTGTCGAAGCTGTCGAGCACCTTACGCACCGTCGTCCCGATGAGGAAATGCACGGCCTCATCATCACCATCGTCGTCGCCAAAGACCACATAAGCGTCCTTGCCGGACCCGATGTAGGCTTCCTTGACGTTGCGATTGCGCTTGATGCCGAGCGCGAGCAAACAACGGTACGGGTCGCCACTGATCGCCTTGCTGCGGTCGGAGCGATAGACCTTGAACGCAACGTCGTAGCGCGCTTCCGTCAGCGGATATTCAGTACCGTCTTGGGCCGTGTACGTTCTAGCCACTGGGACCTCCTTTCATTTGATCCTCTAGGTTCACGTCATTGATTTCCTGTGCGACGCTGCCGAGCGCATCCATGACGGACCAGACCGCTTGCGCGATGGCATCGCGTCCCTCAGCGGTGAACTCCTTCCGTAGATCGATGTCGGCGATCTCATTGATGAAGTCCGTGGTCGGTCGGAGCAATTTGCGAATCTGCTGGTTGGCGGCATCGTCCATGCTGTCGGGATCGGCCTGCTTAAGCTTGCGGGCGGCGCGCGGGAGGTGACGGACCTTGCCATCGGCGCCGACGCGGGCAACCTCGTCATGAACCTCGTCACGAGCGGCAAGCTTCTTACGGGCACGCCTGACTGTGGCTTCGCCGACGCCAATCTCTTTCGCAATCAGTGCATTGGCCTTGTCCGGGCTCGCCAAGATCGCCGCCATGGCACGTTCCTCGGCCGGGCTTGCGCGCATTGGAGCATCGACCAGGATAGCCTCGGGCTCGTCGATCCAAGGCATTTGAGGAAGGTAGGGCATGCCGCAGCTGCAGGGTACGACCAGCATCGCGCTACATTTGACGCAATTGGCAGCGCCATGCCGGACACCGACCTCGCCGATCAGCTGCTCGATGCCTTGCAGGGTCAGCGGCGCCAGCCTGCGCTCGGCGAAGATCTTGGGGAGCTCATGAGCGACATAGGCCTGCCAGTCCGAGTCGCGTGGGAACGTCTGTCGCAACGCAATCACGGCAGCGCCGGCGGCGGGGCGTCTACGGCGCATCAAGGCGGTGATGATCGCGTCGAGATGGGCGCCGCGCATCGACGGCGGCGGCCGCACCATCCCTCCCAAGGTCTCCGCGTGCTCTAGGCCTACCGACTCGCCGCGCCAGGTCATGTCCCTGCGTGCGCGCCGCACGATGCGATGGCCCTCGGCCAAGGCCTTGCGGGCAACGGTAACGAACCCGTCCGCCTTCGCCATGTGAGGCGGTTTCTCGCCATTTGAGTCGGGCATGACTGATTCGCTGGCTAGACTGTCTAGCCAGCCTGCGCCCGGCTGGAAATATTTTCAAGCCCAGTCCGCAACATTCGGTTGACGTTTAAGAAGGCCTATTGGAACGTCAGGCCATGATTAATCTTGAGCGTTTAGAGACGTGTATGGCGCGCCTGCGCGAGCTCGCGGGTGATCCCGATGTCGGCAGATCGGAGGATGCGATCAACGGATGGTTCAATGAATTTCATCGCGCACTATGCGATGTCGAATTGGAGTTGCGCCGGCAGAAGCTGGGGCGCCCTGAATGGGTCATCGAGATCGGCAAGACCTATCGCAAGCGAGATGGCAGAAGCATACCGCGAACCGTCGTGTCCTATGATCCAAATGATCCTTGGTTCCGGGCCGGCGGCAAGGTGGTCATGTCGCATACGACCGCGAGCGGCGGGACCGCTCTGGACTCGATGTGCGGCGATTATTTCCGCGAGAACATGATCGAGGAGACGGAGAAAAAATGAACCCGAAGTTGACACTATCCGAGATCGCGCTGGTGTGTGAGGCGCTCAAGATGGCGGCGTCCCGGCTTGAATCCTATGCGCATGCTCGGCAAGGCGCGAACT
>Ga0066903_100002175_pt1 | contig 15086 bp, 15 predicted proteins | sample PanSoiMetaGPlot1_FD_67491 | JGI IMG/M metagenome (GOLD analysis project Ga0066903, IMG submission 67491) | Tropical forest soil microbial communities from Panama analyzed to predict greenhouse gas emissions - Panama Soil - Plot 1 (version 2) | ecosystem: Environmental > Terrestrial > Soil >...
GGAGGAAGCCGACACCATGTCTCGTCCCGCCGTTGCCGCGCTGCTCTCGTTCCTGATTCCCGGGCTCGGGCAGATCTACAACCGCGAGGTGCTCCGGGGGCTGTTCTGGCTGATCATCACACCGGCCCTGTGGATCGGAAGCGCGGGGCTCTTCGGGTGGATCGTCCACCTGATCTCGGCCGCCACCGCGCACCACCGGGCCGAGCTGCAGGACGGGCTTCCCCGGCCTTCGCGCCTCGACTGGCGCTCGCTCTAGGGAAAGCTCCGGCTACGGATTCGCGGCGGTCTTCTGGCCCTCGGCGGTCGCGCCGCGGAGCACCGCGAAGTTGATGTTCGCGTAGCCGCCGCCCTGGCAGCTGAACATCACCCGCTTGATGATCCGGAAGGGCACGTCCTTGTGGCCCTGGATGTTCACCACGCCCTTGAATGCGGTGCCGTCGTTGGCCAGCGCGTGGAGCTCCTCGGTCTCCTTCCGCTGCTCGCGGAGCTTCTCCTCGAGAGCGGGGATGGTGACGTAGTCGTCGCGTGACAGGTCGGCCACGCGGGCCACTGCGACGCCGTTGATGATGATGTCGTCGTTGCTGATCATGATCACCGGCGCCAGCTCCAGCTCGTCCACGTGCGTGGCGGTGGGCAGCTGGATGTCCTTGGTCATGTTCAGGATCTCGCCCGTCGCCGAGAAGTTGGCGATGAGGAAGAGCACGATGATGACGAACATGTCGACCAGCGGGGTGATCAGCAGGTCGACGTTGGAGGGCTTCCTCGACGCGTGACCGTGGCCGAAGACCTTCGACTTCCGGAGCCGCTTCCCGAAGCGCTTGCCTGGAGTCTCGATCGCCATGGTCAGGTGCTCACCGGCGCCACGGAGACCGAGGGGAACCCGTCACCGATGCATTCGTCGATGACGTGCACCAGGTCCTCGTAGCGAACCGCGTCCTCCGTCTGAACGGTGATCGCCGTCTGGTCGGGCCCCAGCTTCTCCTTCACGTCCTTGAACCGCTCGGCCAGCTTGGTGAGGTCGATCTGCTGCTTGGCGTCCCGGGTGATGAGGATGGGGTCGAAGGTGCTGGTGCCGACGGTGAGCCGGAGGTCCTTCTCCGAGAGGAGGAGGGTGACTGGAACGGTCTTGTCGTCCTTCTCCGGCGTGGGGTCGCCATCTCCGCCGCCCCCGGATACTTGAAGTCGGCCAATCTGCGTCCACACCGCGGTCATGATCAGGAAGCTGATGGTGACCGCCATCAGGTCAATGAAGGGGACCAGGTTGATGGTGGCATCGAGGGGCTTCTTCGGCCCTTTGCTGTCACCCAGGTCCATCCCGCCGGCCATGCGTGCTGTCTCCGGTCGCTAGGGTTCGCTGCCGTGAGGAATCGCCGCGGGGAAGCTACTCGTCGTCACGTCCTGCGGAGACGGTCAGGTTCTTGAACTTGTCCTTGTTGTTCACCACCAGGTTCAGCACCGACACGCTGGTCTCGTTGATGTCGTTGATCAACGACTGGGTCCGACCGTTCAGCAGCGAGAAGGCGACCAGCGCCGGGATGGCTACGAGCAGCCCGAAGAACGTGCAGTTCATCGCCTCCGAGATGCCCTGGGAGAGGATGGTGGCCTTGTCCGCCGGGTTCACGTGGGCCACCGCCTCGAAGCACTGGATCAGCCCGTTCACCGTTCCGAGGAGGCCGGCGAGCATCGCCGCGTTCCCGAGCATGGCCAGGTAGCCGGTGCGGGCCTCGAGCTTGGGCGTCTCGCGGAGGCTGGCCTCGTCGAGAGCGGCCTGCACCTCGTCCTCGCCCTTGGGGACGTTCATCAGGCCCGCCTTCACCACGTTGGTGAGCGGCGTGCTCTTCTGACCGGCCACGTAGTTGATCGCCTTGTCCAGATCGCCGGCGTAGATGTGCTTCTTCAGCCCGCGCAGGAAGCCGTCCTTGTTGATCGGCGCGGAGAAGTAGAGCACCACCACTCGCTCGATGATGATCGCCAGCGCGATCACCGCGGCGACGGCGATGGGGTACATCCCGCCCTTTCCGGCGCGGAACCGGGCGGCCATCTGGTCGAAGAAGGAGCCCGAGGCGGTCGCCTCCGCGGCGAGCAGCGTCAGTTGGGTCAGGAACCCCGCGGTCATCGATGGCCTCCGTACTGGTCAGCAGAGCGCGGCCGGCGGAGCCGCCGGATCACGCGCTGAACCCTGGAACGTTCAGGGGATGGAAGGTGCATCCTACGTCCCGCACTCGCCAACGTGTCAAGAATCCGGGGTAGGGAAGTACGCGCAACCTCTCCATATTTTTGGCCCACGGGACAGTTGCACCGCAGTTCGACTTTACCCCTTCGACGGCGCGACGCCCTCCTCGTCCGAGGCCCGCTCCAGGTCGAGGATCCGGGCCTCTCCCACATAGGGCTTGGTCTCGAAGCGAGTGATGCGGCCGATCTTCCGGACGATCTCCTTCATCCGCTCGGCCTCCTTGTGGATGATGTCCACCTTCGCCCAGGCGTAGTCGTCCGGAGCCAGCTTGCGCTTCAGCAGCTCGGCGTAGCCGAGCACCGAGGTGAGGGGCTGGTTGAGCTCGTGGGCCGCGGTGCCGGCCAGGGCGATCATCTCGGCGCTGCGCTCGCTCCGCTCCAGCCTCAGGTTGGCATCGGAGAGCTTGCGCTCGAGCTGCACCCGGTCGCGCAGGTCGCGGAGGATCCCGACGGTCGCGACCTCCCGTTCCCCCTCGTAGAGGATGGAGCCGGTCATGTTCACCGGCACCCGCTCCCCGGACTTGGTGACGACCTCCTCCCGGGTGAGCGCCAGGCGGCCCGGCCCGCCGTGCTCCGGAGAACGCATCCGGGCAAGCAGCTCGGTGTCCACACCCTCGCCGACGAAGAAGTGGGCGGCGGTGAGCCCTCCCAGCGCCTCCTGGGCGGTGTAGCCGGTCAGGGCCTCGGCGCCCTTGTTGAAGAGGATGAACTGTCCCCTCATGTCCAGCGCGACCACCGCGTCCACGGTGTTGTCCACCAGCTTCTCGAGGAACTCCTTGGTGCGGCGCAGCTCGTTCTCGATCCGTCGCGGCTCGGTCACGTCGCGGAAGCTGAGGATGGCAGCGGCGTCTCCCTCGCGGAGTGGCGCTCCGCTGACCGAGAGAGTCAGCTTCCGGTCGGAGGGGGTCCGGGCCTGCACGTCCACGTCGCGCTGGACCTCTCCCCGGGCCACCGCGCAGAGCATCGCGGTGAGGGCCTCGGCGCCCAGCGCTCCGGTCAGGTCCTCCACGTGCCGGCCCTCGAGCTGCGTGGCGTCCACCTGGAGGATCGACGCCCCCGCGGGGTTGAGGAGGAGCACCCGGCCGTTGCCGTCGAGGATGGCGATGCCCTCGGAGACGTGGGCGAAGAAGGCCTGGTAGCGCTGGAGCTCGGCGGCCCTCTGCTCGGCGACGAGCCGGGCCGACTTCTCGCGCGCCGACTCGCCGCGCACCGCCTCGAGCAGGCGCGCGTTCAGGAGCGCGACCGCGGTGGCGTGGGCCACCGTGGCCAGGAAGTTCAGCTCGGCGGAGCTGAAGGCAGGCCGGTCCCCCGAGCCGCGCACCAGGAGCACGCCCAGGACCCTTCCCTGGACGCTCAGGGGAAGTGCGGCGATGGAGCGAACTCCGGCTGCGGCCACCCGCTCGTGCATTCCCTCGAGCAGCGGGTGGCTGGGGCTGTCGTCGACCACGATGGGGTGCCCGGTGCGCAGGCACTGCCGCACCTCGGGGTAGCGGTCCATGTCGATGCGGAGATTCTTGAGGCCCGGCGCATCGCTGGCCGCGACCACCACCGCCGAGCCGGCGCCGTCCTCCAGCAACAGGCTGGCCCGCTGGATGCCGAGCAGCTCCGCGAGCCGCCGGGTGACGTCGTGGAGCAACGCGTCCAGGTCGGTCGACTCGGCATACCGCGCCGTGAACTCCAGCAGCGCTTCCAGGCTTTGCTGCTGGACGCGGGACTGCATCTCCAGGCGATGACGGTCGCGGGCCTTCTGCAGCCGCCACATCAGCTCGGTCTCCAGCTGCCCGAACGCGAGGAGCGCGTCGGCAGCAACACCCGCCGCCGGTCGCCGCTGGAGCACCGCCTGGTCCACCAGAGCCAGGACTGCCTGCGGGCCGCCGCCCTGGTCCAGACAGTGGAGCGCGGCCTCGCCGCCCGGGACGGTGAGATCCACCAGGACGTACGTCGCGTCTGCGACCCGGTCAGCGGGCCAGAGCGCAACGTCACTTCCGAGGAGTGCAGCGGTCACCCGGTCCCGTGCACCGGAGCTGTCCGGCAGGAGGACCAGGCCCGAAGGAGGCGCCATCGACACCCCCGGGGATGCTAGCACCAAAGCGCGTGACGGCCGATTCCCACATCCCCGCGCTGGTGACCTCGCTCCGCGCCGTGGCCGCTGCGACCGACCGGTTGCCCGATGCCGCGGACGAGGCAACTCGGACCCTCGCACGGCGGGTGCACACCCGGATCCTCCGCGATCTCCTCCCCCGTCTGGGGACCGAGGCGCCGCTGCTGCTGGTCGCGGTGGCCGGGCCGAACAACGTCGGGAAGTCCACGCTCTTCAACACGCTGGTGGGTGCCGACATCTCACCCGCGCGGGCCGAGGGCGGTCTCACCCAGCAGTGCTTGGCTGCCGCGACGCCGGCGACCGCGAGTGGCACCGGACGGGAAGCGCTCTCCGCCCGCTACGAGGTGGTGCTCCTTCCACCCGGGACCCGGGCGCCGGTGACCGAGCCGGGTCCGCCGGGACGTCTCTTCCTCACCGAGGCGGCGTCACTGCCTCCCGGCCTGGTCCTGGTGGACACGCCGGACTTCGACAGTGTGGTGCGGGAGAACCGGCTGCGGAGCGAGGCGCTGCTGTTGACGGTGGACGTGGTGGTCTTCGTCGTCTCTCGCCACACCTACCAGAACGCCGCGCTGGTGGACGTCGTGCAGCAGGCAGTGGGACGGGGCAGGCCCTGGGTGGTGGTCTACAACGAGGCACCGGAGATGGAGACGGTGCGCGCTCACCTCGAGAAGCTGGCGGCCGACGTGGGCGCACCGCCCTTCGCGCGGTACCGGAGCCCGCACGATCCGGAGGTGGAGGCCGGCCACCGTGGGCTCTCGGTGGAGCCGGTCGACGGCGGGCCAGGGCTGGCCGAGCTCCTGGGCGATCCCGAGCGCGGTGCTGCGCTCCGCACCCGCGCCCGGGCCGCGGCGCTCCGGGACACGGCCGCCGAGCTGCACACGCTCGCCGCGCAGGTCCGCGCACTCGCCAGCGAGCCGGAACGGCTGCGGACGCGCATCCGGCACGGGCTGTCGGAAGTGGGCGCCCGGGCCGCGCTCCGCGCAGTTCCCGCAGACGTGCTGGTCGAGGCGTTTCGCGACGAGCTCGACGCCCGGAGCCCGGTGCACCGGTGGATTCGCCGGCCCTTCCGCGGGCTCGCCGCCGCCTTGACCGCCGTCGGCCGGAGGCTCCGTGCCTCCTTCAGCCCGCCGCAGCCCGCGGCGCTCGAGGGGACTGCTGCGAGCGCGACCGATTCCGCGCTCCGCGACGGAGTGCGGCAGCTGGTCGAGGCGCTCGGCCCGGAGCTCACTGCCTGGCGGGGCGACGTGGGCACCCGGGAGGCGCTGGCGGAGGCGCTGGGGATGCCGACGCTCTCCGCCCTCCAGGCTCCCGGGCCACTCGTGGAGGACGCCTCGCTCCGCGAGGACCGCGCCGAGCTGCTGAGCCGGTGCCGGGAGCTCGTCCGTGAGCATCTGCCCGGCGGGTTCGAGGAGGGCGCGCTGCAGACCCTGGCGACCCTGGTGTATTCGGTGCCGGCGAGCGCGGCGACGGTGGTGACGGTCGTGACTGGCGGCATCGGGCAGGACGCGGTGGTCTGGGCCGGCACGCTGCTCACCACTCCCCTGATGGAGCGCTTCGTGGATCTACTCGGTACCGGCGTCCGCAGCGAGGTCGTCCGCACCTGGTCGGAGTCGCACGGCAGATCGCTCGGGCGAGCCCTCGAGGCCCGGCTCTTCGCGCGGCTGCTCGCCCGGCTCGATGGACAGGTGGCCGCGGCCGAGGAGAAGGCGTCCACCTTCGCCAGGGTGGCCGGGCAGCTCCAGGGAGGCGACGCATGAGGTGGTTCCGCCGCGCGAAACCGGAACAGGCGCCCCCGCCGGCGCTGCCCGAAGCCGAGCTGCTGCGCGCGCGGCTCGACGTCGCCTGCGCGCTGCCCGCGCTGGCCGATGCGAGGCCGCTGCTGGAGCGACTCGCCGACGACTACGCACGCACGCGCGCCCTTGCCGAGCGGCCACTCCGCATCGCGCTGGTGGGCTCGACCGGTGCGGGCAAGTCGACGCTCCTCAACGCCCTCGCCGGCACGGTGCTGGCGCGCGAAGGAGTGGATCGGCCCACCTCGTCCGAGGCGGTGGCCTACGCCCCTGCGGACGCAGAGCTGGGAACGCTGGGCGAGGTCGTGCCTCGGGTGGTGCGCTACATGACCGAGGCAGGGAGCGCTTGGTCGGGTCAGGTCTTCGTCGACACGCCGGACCTGAACTCCGTCGCGCGGGCCAACGCCGAGGCGGCGCTCGCCGTGCTCGATCAGGTGGACGCGGCGCTGGTCGTCTTCCACCGGGGATCGGTGGCCGAGGCGCGGCCGAGCGAAGCGCTCCGGCCGTTCGCTCGCCGGCGCGCGCTCCTGGGAGTGGTGAACTTCGCCGACCAGCTCGGGGCGGAGGCGCGACAGACGCTGCGCGAGCAGGTGGGCCGCGTGCTCCAGTCGGAGCTGGGGCTCGCCGAGCCACCGCCGGTGTTCGTGGTCAGCGCCCTCCGGGCGCGTCTGGGAGAGCCCCTCGACGACGACTGGGAGACCCTGCAGCAGTCGCTCCGGGCGCTGGCCGAGGCCGGGGTGGCCACGGAGCTCCGGCGCAGGAACGCCGAGGCGCTGCTCGGGCAAGTCCGGACCCGCGTCGCGGACGCCCTCCGGACGACGGAGGAAGCGCAGGCGGAAGTCCGGCTGGCGCTCGACACCGGGCTCGGAGCGGTCCGGGAGCCGCTGGGCGAGGACTTCCGGGTGCGGCTCGGCGGGGCGGGAGGATTCCTGCGGCAGAGCGTTCGTCGGCAGGCCGCCGGTCGTCTCACCGGTCCCATCGGCTGGGGTCTGCGGCTGTCGGGCTGGGGCTCCGGTGGGCTCGCCGGGGCAGCCCTGGCCTCGCAGGCGAGCCTCCCGGCCGGGCTCCTGGTGGCGGCGACCGGCGCGGTGCTGGACGAGGTGCAGGCCCGCGGACGCCAGGCGGCGGCGGAGCGGGTGGTGGCCTCGGCCGACGGGGCGCTCGATTCTCTCGCGCGGCAGGCGCTGGCTCCGGCGCGGTCGGTCGCCGCCGAGCGAGGCCTGCCCCCGGAGGTGACCGGCCTCCCGGAGCATCCGGCGTGGCTGGCCCGGCTCGCGGGAGCACGCGGCCTGGCCTGGCGCGAAGTCACCGGGCCGATGCTCGACGGGGCGGTGCAAGGATGGTGGCGCTGGGCGAGGCTCCTTCTCGTGCCGCTGGTGCAGCTCCCGCTGCTCGCGCTCGTCGGGCACGTCGGCTACCGCGTGGCGCGCGCCTACTGGGAAGGGAAGTGGCTGCCCGGTGGCTATTTCTTGAACGCCGGGGTGCTCGCCCTGCTTTGGACGGTGGCCGGGACGGTGGTCGCCAGCCTGACGCTCGCCGGCGTCGCCGCGGCCGTCGCGCGCTCTGGGGAGGCAGCCTTCCTCCGCGCGGTCGACGGGGTGAACGCCGACGTGCGGAGCGAGGTGGACCGGGCCCTCGCCGGCCCGCGCGAGGCCGCGAAGCAACTCGTCGCGCTCATTGGGAGTTGAGCCGGCGCCCGAGCTTCGTGACGTCAGCGGGGAGACGGAGGTAGCGGCCGCGGTGCCGATCCTCCATCGGGCAACTCCGGACTGCGCCCCGACACGGCGGCGAGGCCGTCGTCATGGTCGCGCGCCATCCAGGCCAGCAGAGCGACGCACACCACGAGCACGGCCCACACGGCGACTCGGCCGACGTGCCAGGACGCGCTCCGCACGATGTGACCAAGCCTAGGCCAGACCGGCGAGCGACTCGCGCTCGATGCGACTCAGCGCTGGGCGGGTGCCGTCAGCGCACCGTCTGCAGACTCGGCATCGGGGGCCTTCGGCGCGAGAGGGGCGGCGGGCATGCCCAGCGGCGGACGTGCCACCGTGGCCGGAGGCGAGGAAACCGCGGGAAGCCCGGGCCCGAGCGGCGCGGCGGTCTGCGGCGGCGGCGCATGGGTGAGCGGAGAGCCACCGGCGGACAGCGGATGCTCGACGCGGAGCGGGGAAGCGCGAACGGCAGCTCCACCCGGAGCCAGGCCCGCGGCGGCCGCATGCTGCTCGAGGCCGGCCGGAGCATGCGCATCGAGTCCAGCGGCGCCGTCGATGGAGGAAAGCGCGGCGGGCCGAACCTCGCCGGCCGGAGCCTCCGCAGCGGGAATGGCCCGCGGGGCGGGCACGGGTTGCTGACCGGCGATCTGCAACGGCGCCGCGCAGGGCGGGCTGGAAACCCACGACTCGAGCGCCGGATCGCCGAAGCCGGCCAGCTTCGCCTCGACGGAGGGATTGTTCCATCCGGCCGAGGTCGGCGTGGCGACCTTGAAGTGCAGGTGCGCCCCGCAGGCCCAGCCCGTCTTTCCGGAGTAGCCGAGGAGATCTCCGCGCCGGACGTGCTGCCCAGGCGTCACGGTCACCGACGAAAAATGCAGGTATTGCGTTTCGAGGCCGCCGTCGCTCTCGATGACCACGTAGTTCGCCTTGCGGGCCATCGCCGGATCGCAGCCGCCCTCGTCGCTGTCACCGCGTGCCAGCCGCACCACACCGTCGAGCGCCGTCACCACCGGCGTGCCCTCCGGCATCCGAAAATCCCAGGCCCACGCGTCGTTGCCGACGTGACTGCCGACGTTGTGAACCTGGCTCACCGGAAACGACATGCCGCAACCGAATGGAACGCCGACCTCGGGCGGCTCGAGTGGTAGCGGGATGCTGGCCGGTCCGACCTGCGCCAGTGAAGGAAGAGAGAGAAGGAGCGAAAGCGCGGGAAGGAGAGTCGAAGCGGGCCGTGCCACGGTTTGCTCTGTTGAATATCTCACCACCCCCATGTGGGTTCACCGCCGACCTCGGTCGGACGCTCGCCTGCTCCGGCTGACGGACTTCCGACATCCCGCTCCGACCAGCGGTTGACCTTGCGCCGGCCGTGCTGACTTCTGACCGGCGACCTAGAGCGATCTTTCCGATGGGTCCGGAGGACGGTGGTGACGACGGAAGACGGGGGGAGCGTGCGGGTCTCGCTCCTCGATGGCCAGCTGCTCCGTGGTGACTCACTCGCCCGGGTGCTCTCGGAGTCGGGTTACGTCGTCGTGGGACGACACACCCGAGCCGACGAGTTCCTCTCCTCGCTCGCCCAGGAGCAGCCTCAGATCGCCTGCGTCGACGTGACGCTCGACGACGACGAGGGCGTGGGCGCGCTCGCCGAGGCCCGGCAGTTCCATCCGAACCTCCAGGTCCTCGCGCTCGGCGACGGTCCCGGAGCGCTCGACCGCTGCATCGCCGCCGGAGCGGCGGCGTACCTCGACACGCGGACCAGCCTCTGCAGCGACGTGCTCCACACGCTGGAGCTGCTCGCGAGGGGCGAACGAGCGGTCTCTGCCCACATGCTCAGCGCCGTGTTCCAGGCCACCCGCGCTCCGGAGCACGAGCAGCTGCGGCCACTCTCGGCGCGCGAGCGGCAGGTCCTCGCCTGGGTTGCCGCCGGTGCGGACAATGGGGACATCGCGCAGAGCTTGCAGATCACCGAGCGCACCGTGAAGGCGCACGTCTCGAGCCTCTACCGCAAGCTCCGGCAGGACAACCGCACCCAGCTGGCGCTCCTGGCTCGGCACCTCGGCATCCGACCTCCGAGTCAGTGAGCTGAGCCGCTCTCGCAGCGGGCGGCATGCCTGGCGAGCGCCGGCCAGGCAACGATGCCGGCCTTCATGCGCGCGCTCGGCCTTCTCGTCCTCTTCGGCTGCGCGACGACCGGCAGGACGTCTCCGGACGAGGCTCGTCGGTCCCTCCTCGCAGCGCACGCGCAGGAACGCGCGACCCACCTGGCGCGGGATGCGGACCGGATCGCCGCGCTCGCCTCGGAGGGGTTCGTGCTCGTCGACGGCGGGGAGATCCGCACCCTGAGCGTCGCCGAGCAGCGCGCCCACTTCGAGCGGTACTTCGCGCGCGTCACCTTCGATCGCTGGGACGACCTCGAGCCGCCGCGGGTGTGGGTCTCCGCCGACGGAGGCTGGGGATCGGTCGCGGTCCGCAAGGAGGTCGTCACTCGGAGCATCACCGACGGCTCGGTGACGCGCACGGTGTTCGCCTGGCTCGAGACACGGGAGCGCACCGGCAACGGCTGGGAGCTCCGGGCGCTCGCAACGACACGCGGGCCGGAGGAGCCGGTCGGCCGCTGAAGGCGCGCCCCAGGCCTCAGCTCCCGGCAGGCAGCGGGCGGCGCGCCGTGCGCCACACGAGACCGCGCCCGACGAGCCCGCTTCCTGCGACCACCACGCCGATCTTCAGGACCGTCAGGAGGAGTCCGAGCTTCCGCGGCAGGCGGTCGCCCCGAGCCGCCACGCGTTCCGGATTCTCCCAGGCCCGCGACAGCGCCTCCAGCCGCCGACGGGGAAGATGGCGGGCCCGCACCCGCCGGAGTGCGGTGCTGGTCCCGACAACGATCACGATCACCGCGGCGAGCCCTGCCCCGGCGGCGATGAGGACTCTCCGGTTGTCGCGCACGAGGCCCTTGAGGTCCATCGCGCGCTGGCGGCGGCGGTCCAGCTCTCGCAGGGTGACGAGGAACTGGTCGCGGAGACGGTCCGCGGTCTTCTCGGCCACGGGCTGGATCTCGGTGCTCACTGGAGCTCCTCCCGGGTCAGCATCCAGTCGAGCTTGAGCCGATCGCGGGTTCGGGCGAGCGGTTTCTTCGGAAGCCTCTTCACCGCGAAGAACGCGAGCAGCGCGGCCAGAAGGAGCAGGATCACTCCGATCACCAGCGCCGCGAGCCACTGCTCGGCCGAGAACGCGAGGACGATGGCCATCGCAGCGACTGCCACTCCCGCCGGAGCGAGCAGGACGGCGAGGCCGAGGAGGATGCCTGCGTTCCGCGCCTCCCGGAGCTCCTGCTTCATCTCGGTCCGAGCGTGCAGCATCTCCGCTCGGACCAGGAGCTTCATCTCGGTCATCGCATGTCGGACCAGCTCCACCGTCGACATGTTCCGAAGCTGAGCCTCGTCCAGTCGCTCCTCTCCGAGTTCCACGCCTCACCTCCTGTGCGGGCTCCGACGCGCGCCACCGGGGCGGCGACACACCGAAGATGGGGACACCCGCGGCGAAGCGGAATCCGGCGGTGGCGCGCGTCGGAAGGCGACCACGGCGTCTGACGCCTGACAGAGGAGAGCGACGGCGGTCGCACCGGCCCGGGGAGCCCGCGTGGCCTCGCGTTCAGGAACGGCCCAGGTCGAGCACCGCCTGGAGCCGGGCAATCACCAGCTCGGCACCGGTGAAGAGCCGCTCGCCATCCCAGAGCGCCGGAGTCTCCTGCCCGCCGTGCGAGGCAAAGTCGGCGGCAGCCTCCGGGTACGCGACGTTCCGGAAACGCACCGCCGCGGCCAGCTCGTGGTCCACCACCCACCGGCGCACCCGGGCCGAGCGCGGCTCCTCGAGCCGATGGAACAGCTCGAGACGAGGAAGATCAGCGGCCGCCGGCACGGGCTGCCGCCACCCGGGCCCGCTCGCGCTGGATCCGGGCGGTCTCCGCCGCAGCCTTGGGGTCCCCGGGAGGGAGGGCAGCGAGCCGCTGCTCCGCCTCGCGAAGGGCCGCGTTCGCCGCCTCGACGTCGATGGAGGCAGCCGGCTCGGCCTGGTCGGCAAGCACGAGCACCGTGTCGCTCTGCACCTCGATGAAGCCGCCGGCGACGAACCAGGCCTGAGAGTTAGTCCCCTCGCGCACGGTGAGCGGTCCCGGTGCCAGCGAGGAGAGGAACGGGCTGTGGCCGGGACGGACACCGTAGAGGCCCTCCGCGGCGGGAGCCACCACCTCGTCGGCGTGCACGGAGACCAGCCGCCGCTCGGGGGTGACGATGTCGACGTTCAGCTTCGCCATGGGGCACTCACTCCTGAAAGTCGAGCCGCTGGGTCCGCGGTTCGACGGTCTCGAACTCCACTTGGTTCCGGTCGTTCACCCGGGGTTCCTTGCCCGGGACCCCGAGCACGCCCTCCATCCACACGAAGCGCCGATCGTACAGACGCAGCTTCCGGTGCGAGCTCTTCGGCAGCAGCTCGGACAGCTTCCGCTCGGTGATGACGTTCCCCAGCCGGTCGTAGAGGACGCCCACCACCACCGGTCCATAGGCGTCGAAGGGTGGCTTCTTTCCTGCCGCCTTCTTCTGCGAGGGGCTGACCGCATCCGGGTGGGGAATCGACTTCGGAAGCGCGGCCAGCACCCAGAAGTGCTCGCCGGAATTGCTGACGAAGTACTGATCGTCCACGGTTCCGACGCAGCGGGGCAGTGTCCAGGCCACGTCGGTATCGCGGGTCACCTCCACCCGACATTTTCCCGGCGCCTCTATCCGCATCACGATGCCGTACTCGGCGTTGGACGAGGCGCGGGTGCGGCTCTGTCCTGCCTCCTCGGCAGCCACGGGCCCGGTGAGCGCCAGGAGAAACAGCGTGGTCTCGCACCGGGCAGTCCTCACTGTCGCCTGCGCCCTCTCCTCCGCGGCGTCAGGCCGCGGCCTTCTTCGCCGCCTCCACGACCTCCTCGATGCCCCCGGCATAGAAGAAGTACTGCTCGGGGATCTCGTCGTGGAGGCCGTCCGCGATCTCCTTGAAGCCACGGATGGTGTCGGTGAGCTTGACGTACCGGCCCGGCTTGCCGGTGAAGACCTCGGCGGTGAAGAAGGGCTGGCTGAGGAAGCGCTGGATCTTCCGCGCGCGCGCGACGGTGAGCTTGTCGTCCTCGGACAGCTCGTCCATCCCGAGGATGGCGATGATGTCCTGCAGTTCCTTGTACCGCTGGAGGATTCCCTGGACCTTGCGGGCCACCGCGTAGTGGTCGGCGCCGACGATGTTCGGGTCGAGGATGCGGCTGGTCGAATCGAGCGGATCCACCGCCGGGTAGATGCCGAGCTCGGAGATGGGCCGGCTGAGGACGGTGGTCGCGTCGAGGTGAGCAAAGGTCGTCGCCGGCGCAGGATCGGTCAGGTCGTCCGCGGGGACGTAGATCGCCTGCACCGAGGTGACCGAGCCCTTGGCGGTGGAGGTGATTCTTTCCTGAAGGTCGCCCATCTCGGTGGAGAGGGTCGGCTGGTAGCCCACCGCGCTGGGAATCCGGCCGAGGAGCGCCGACACCTCGGAGCCGGCCTGGGTGAAGCGGAAGATGTTGTCCACGAAGAGGAGAACGTCGCGCCCCTCCACGTCGCGGAAGTACTCGGCGATGGTGAGCGCCGACAGCCCCACCCGGGCCCGGGCTCCGGGCGGCTCGTTCATCTGGCCGTACACCAGCACCGCCTGGGACTTCTCGAGTTGGTCGAGGTTGATCACCCCGCCCTCGCGAAACTCCTTGTAGAGGTCGTTGCCCTCGCGCGTCCGCTCGCCCACGCCGGCGAAGACGCTGAAGCCGCCCTTCTCGATGGCCGCGTTGCGGATGAGCTCGGTCAGCAGCACCGTCTTTCCCACCCCGGCGCCGCCGAAGAGGCCGGTCTTGCCGCCGCGGGTGTACGGGCAGAGCAGGTCCACGACCTTGATGCCGGTCTCGAAGATCTGCACCCGGACGTCCTGCTCGACGAAGGTGGGTGGGTCGCGATGGATCGGCCAATGCTCGGTCGCCTTGATCGGGCCCTTCTCGTCCACCGGCTGACCGACGACGTTCAGGATTCGGCCCAGGGTCGCCTTGCCCACCGGAACGACGATCGGCGAGCCGGTGTTGCGCGCCGTCATTCCCCGCGCGAGGCCATCGGTCGAGTCCATGGCGATGGTTCGGACGGTGTTCTCGCCCAGGTGCTGCGCCACCTCGAGGACCAGGTTCCCCTCCTCCTTCCCCAGGGAGGGGTTGGTCACCCGGAGCGCGGTGTAGATCGGCGGGAGATCCCCCGGGGGGAACTCCACGTCCACCACCGGTCCGAGGACCTGGGTCACCTTGCCTTGGCTCTGTACGGTCGCAGTCATGTTCGGTCGTTGCTCTCTTCGGTCAGTCGAGAAGGGCGGCGCTATTTCAGCGCCTCGGCACCGGAGACGATCTCCATCAGCTCCTTGGTGATCGCCGCCTGCCGGGTCCGGTTGTAGGTCAGGGTCAGCCGCGAGATGGCGTCCTCGGCATTGCTGGTCGCGTTCTCCATCGCGCTCATTCGCGCGCCGTGCTCGGAGGCCACCGACTCCAGCAGCGCCCGGTAGACACGGATGGCGACTGCCTGCGGGAGGAGCTTGTCGAGCACTTTCTCCTTCGAAGGCTCGTACTCGAAGTCGACCAGAGAACGAGCGTGGGAGGAGTCCGCCGCCTCCGTCGGGCGCTCGAAGGGAAGCAGCGGGGCGAGCACCACCCGCTGGGTGATGGCGGAGATGAACTCGTTGTAGGCGAGGAACACCTGATCCACCCGGTCCTCGAGGAACTCGGTGCTGAGCCCCTCGGCGAGCCCTCGGGCAGCCTCGTAGTTCAGGCGGGCGTACAGCCCAGGATGGTCCTGGCGGATCTCCAAATGGCGGCGGCGGAACCCTTCCAGGCCCTTCCGGCCCACGGTGCTGATCCGCAGGGTGGTGGACCGGTCGCGCTCGTAGTTGAAGCGGGCGACGCGGCGGATGATGTTGGCGTTGAAGCCCCCGGCAAGGCCACGGTCAGAGGTGAGGGCGAGGATCTCCACCCGGCGAACGGGCCGGGAGGTGAGCAGCGGGTGCGAGAGGCTCTCGCTCCGGGACACGAGATCCGCGATCATCTGGTCCAGGGCGCGCGCGTAGGGCCGCGCGGCGACGATGGCATCCTGGGCCCGCCGGAGCTTGGCCGCGGAGACCATCTTCATCGCCTTGGTGATCTGCTGGGTGCTCTTCACGGACCGG
>Ga0066903_100002176_pt1 | contig 15085 bp, 8 predicted proteins | sample PanSoiMetaGPlot1_FD_67491 | JGI IMG/M metagenome (GOLD analysis project Ga0066903, IMG submission 67491) | Tropical forest soil microbial communities from Panama analyzed to predict greenhouse gas emissions - Panama Soil - Plot 1 (version 2) | ecosystem: Environmental > Terrestrial > Soil >...
CCGGCCGCGAGGACCACGCGGTGCGCGGACTGATTCCGACGGGCTGGTACCCGACGGCGGTTGCGCTGGACGCGGCAGGTCAGCAGCTGTTCGTCGCGAGCGGCTACGGATTCGGATCGATCGCGCCGCTCTCGTCCGGACGCACGGGCCGGAGCTTCACGGATCGCGTCGGCGTCGTCTCGCTGCTGAACATCCCGGACGAAGGCCAGCTGGAGCGGTTCACCGAGCAGGTGCATCGCAACAATCGCCCGCGCGACGACGACGATCAGGGCGGCGACAGCCAGGGCGAGAACGACGATCGCGGAGGCCGGCCCGAGCCGATTCCGATGCACGCCGGCCAGGCCTCGCCGATCAAGCACGTCTTCTACATCATCAAAGAGAACCGCACCTACGATCAGGTGCTGGGCGACATGCCGCAGGGGAACGGCGATGCGACGCTCGTCCAGTTCGGCCGCGACGTGACGCCGAACAATCACGCGCTCGCGGAGCAGTTCGTGCTGCTCGACAACTACTACGGCCCAGGCGACCAGTCGGCGCTCGGGCATCGCTGGTGCCTGCAGGCGTATCCCAGCGTCTGGGTCCACAAGTACGGCAACGCCCGGAACAACCAGAACCCGATGCTGCTCGGCCCGACCGACGCCATCTACGACCAGGCGAAAGCCCGTGGCCTCTCGGTGCGCGCGTACGGCGAGCGCGGAGCCAACACGATCACGCCGGCGAACGCGACGTGGACCGACATCTTCAGCGACTGGAAGAACGGGACGCACAACGTCGACATCGCTGCCCGCGCGATCATCGTCGGCCTCCGCGACGTCTATCACCCGACGTACGCGGCCGCTGAGAGCCGCGTGCCGGATCAGCTACGGGCCGACACCTTCCTGAAGGAGTTCGCCGACTTCGAGAAGAACGGCAACCTCCCGAACCTCGTGCTGCTCCTGCTCTACGACGATCACACGGAAGGCACGAGCCCCGGCTTTCCGACGCCGCGAGCGGCCGTCGCCGACAACGACCTCGCGCTGGGCCGGATCGTCGACGCCATCTCGCACAGCCGCTACTGGAAGGAATCGGCGATCTTCGTGACGGAAGACGACTCGCAGGACGGCCTCGATCATGTCGACGGCCACCGCACGGTCGGCTTCGCCGTCAGCCCGTACGTCAGGCACGGTTTCGTCGACAGCAGCCTGTTCACGATCATCAATATGTACCGAACGATGGAGCAGATCCTGGGTCTGACGCCGATGAACCAGTTCGACCTCGCCGCCGAACCGATGTTCAGCGCGTTCACGTCGAAGCCCGACTTCACGCCGTACACGTTCCGCCCGAACCAGATCCGTCTCGACGAGATGAACCCCTCGCTCGCCGGGCTGCGGGGACTTCAGCGGGAGCTCGCGACGTTCTCGATGACGATCGACAGCTCGGAGCCCGATTCGTCCGACGCCAACCTGCTGAACCGCGCCATCTGGCATTCGGTGAAGGGATTCGACACGCCCTACAACTACGGCAAGCCGATCGAACGGAAGCACTCGTCGTTCGAATCGATCCTGCAGCTCGCCGGACGCTGAAACGCCGCCCGCCAGTCGCGGTCACGGAGCGACAGCCGACTCGCCGTCGCTCCGCCTCGATAGGTCTCTGCCCAACGTACGCAAGAAAGGACGCAACCATGATCAAGGGAACGTTGAAAGTCTGGACGAAGCTGGTCGTACTCACTGCCGTGCTGCTGTCTCTGTCGGCGCGCGTTCAGGTGCAGGAGCGGCGGGGCGATCGCGATCGAGACGACGATCGCCACGAGCACGGCGAGCGCATCCGGCTGCCCAGCGGCCAGTTCGTGACGCCGACGGCGCTCGAAGACTCGGTCCAGCAGTTCCTGAACCCGCAGCTGCCCGACTATCCCAACTTCATCGCGGGTGAGGCCGTGCGATCCGAGCTGAGCCCGGATGGCCAGACGCTGGCGATCGTCACGGCGGGACAGAACTCTCTGAGGAAGACGGACGGAACGACCGACACCGCCAACTCGACGCAGTACATCTTCCTCTACGACGTGGCCGGCGCGAACAAGGCCAGGCCCGTCCTCGCGCAGGTGATCAAGCAGAGGAACGCGCATGTGGGCCTCGCCTTCTCGCTCGACGGCAACACGCTCTACGCCGCCGGCGGCGCCGACGATTCGGTCTACGTGTATGGCAAGAGCGGAGGGACCTGGGCCCTGTCCGGCCAGATCGGGCTCGGCCACGCGAACCGCGGCGTCGGCGTCTCGGTCAGGCCGAACGCCGCCGGCATCGGCGTGTCTGCGGACGGCAAGACGCTGGTCGTCGTCAACAACTACAACGACTCCATCAGCGTAATCGACGCGACGACGCGGGTTGTCCGATACGAGCACGACCTGCGACCGTTCTTCGCGCGCAACGAAGGCCGCGCCGGCGGCGTCGGCGGCACGTTTCCGTTCGCGGTCGTCGTGAAAGGCAATGACACCGCGTACGTGTCGTCGGACCGCGATCGCGAGATCATCGCGATCGACGTGTCCTCGCCAACCGAGGGCCGCCTGATCACGCGCATCAAGCTCGATGGCAACGCGCTGGGCATGACGCTCGACGCTCAGCAGGCGACGCTCTACGTCGCCCAGGACAACGCCGACCAGGTGGCCGTGATCGACACGTCCGCGAACGCGGTGACGCGGAAGATCGACGCGCGCGCGCCGCGCGGATTCGTCCACAACACGAAGTACACCGGCGCAGCGACGTTCGCGGTGAGGCTGTCTCCTGATGGCGGCACGCTGTACGCGGTCAACAGCGGATCGAACTCGATCGCAGTCATTCCGCTGTCGGGTCCGAAGGCAAACAGCGTCAGCGCGCTCATTCCGACGCCGTTCGAGCCGCACGACATCGCCTTCAGCGCCGACGGCTCGTGGCTCTACGTCGTCAACGGCAAGAGCGTGACGGGGCCGAACCCCGGCCACCTGAGCGGGAGCACGGACCGCATCACCAACGTCATCTATCCCGGCGGCAACGCCGCCGCCGACGTGAGAGCCGCGGCGTCGAACCAGTACCAGTTCCAGCTCGAACGGGCGTCGCTCCTCAGTGCGCCGGTGCCGGACCGCAGGGATCTCGAGGAACTCACGGACATGGTCGCGGCGAACAACTTCTACTCCGGCGAGCCGAGCGAGCACGACGTGCAGGTCGCGCAGTTCCTGCGCCGGCACATCAAGCACGTGATCTACATCGTGAAGGAAAACCGGACGTTCGATCAGGTCTTCGGCGACCTGAGGAACGGCGCCGCGGCGGATCCGGCGCTGACGCAGTTCGGCGAGGCGATCACCCCGTCCAACCATCGCCTCGCGACGCAGTTCGTCACGCTCGACAACTTCATGGACCCCGGCGACGGCAGCATGGACGGCTGGTCGTGGGCGCTGCAGGGCCGCGTGACGAATACCGAGACGATCACGCAGCAGATCAACTACGCGTTCGTGAACCGCGGACTCTCGTACGAGTCCGAGGGGGCGAACCGCAACGTGCCGGTCAACTTCGGCACGGTTGCGGGACGTGACGCGGCGGCGGGCCCCGCCGGCACCACCAACTACAGCGCCGCCACGGCCGGCGTGCCGGGCGGAACGGCGAACGTGCTGACCGGAACGGGGAACCACGCCTCGACCGACGCGCCGTTCGGCATCCAGGGCGGCTATATCTTCAACGCGGTGCTGCAGGCAGGCGGCACGGTCCGCAACTACGGCTTCCTCGTGAACAACATCGGGCGCATCGGCACGGTCGCCGCGCCGATCGCCGATCCGTTCGCCGCAGGGGAAATCCAGGTTGCCCCGCTCGATCCGGCGCTCGCGCCGTTCACCGACGTCTACTTCCGCGGCTACGACCAGAACTATCCCGATCTCTGGCGCTACAACGAGTGGAAGCGTGAGTTCGATCAGTTCGTCGACAACGGCAAGCTGCCGAACCTCTCGCTGGTCCGCATCAGCCACGATCACATGGGGAACTTCGGTTCCGCGCTCGGCGGCCTGAGCACCCCGGAGGCACAGCAGGCCGACTGCGATCTGGCGCTCGGCCGGATCGTGCAGGCCGTCGCCGAGAGCCGGTATGCGGCCGACACGCTCGTCATCGTCACGGAAGACGATGTGCAGGATGGCCCCGATCACGTCGATTCGCATCGCGGGCCGGCGCACGTCGTCGGTCCGTACGTGAAGAAGGGCGCCGTCGTCGGCACGCGCTACAGCCAGGTCAACGTGCTGCGGACGATCGAGGACATCTTCGGGACCGAACACATCAACCTGAACACGGCGTTCCAGCATCCGATGTCCGACGTGTTCGACATCCACGGCTCCGGCAAATGGTCGTTCACGGCGCTGGCGTCGACGGTACTGGGCACGACGACGGTCGCGTCGGCAGAGAGCGGGCGGCTGCGATTCGCGCCTGGACCGATCGTCCAGCCGAAGCACGACGCCGCCTACTGGGATGCCGTCACGGCGTCGTTCGATTTCTCCGAAGCCGACCAGGTGCCGGCGGACCAGTTCAACCGAGTGTTGTGGACGGGTCTGATGGGGGACAAGCCGTATCCGGTCGTCCGCGGGGCCGCGGCCGCCGACAGGGATCGGAAGTAGATGCGCGGCGTCATCGCCATCTGCATCCTGACGGCGCTCTGCTCCAACGCCGGCGCGCAGACGGCGGCCTCCACGCCGCCGCCGGCGCAGCCGACGTTCCAGGACACCGTCCAGGTGACCGCGACGCGCTTCGGCGAACCGGTCGCAGAGGTCCCGGGCTCGATCACGGTGATCACCGGCGATGAAATCCGTGCCCGCGGTGCGACCGATCTGCGCACGGCTCTTGCGCTGCTCGGCGGTGTCAGCGTGGCGCCCGGGGGCGATGCCGGTCCGGCCGGCGCCGTCCCCGGTCTGATCGGCGTCCGCGAAGTGGACGATCTTCTGCTGCTCATCGACGGCATTCCCGCCGGCGGCGCGTTCATCCCGCAGGTCGAAGCGCTGAGCCTGAACAACGTCGAGCGCATCGAGGTCATGCGCGGCGCCGCGCCGGTGTACTACGGCACCACCGCATTCGCCGGCACGATCAACGTCATTCACTACGCCGCCGGCAGCGCCGATCGGGCCGCTGCCGTCCGGTTCGGCAGTTATCAGTCCGGCGACGTCAAAGGCGCCGCCGTGCTGTCGTCAGGCCGCGTCCTTCAGTCGGTCAGCGCCGAGCTGACACAGGACCACTTCTCCGGCGAGCGTGCCGACTCGCGCCGCGTGCAAGCCAACTGGCGGCTGGCAACCAAACTGGGCGGCGGCAAGCTCCGGGCCGACCTGGATCTGCTCGCGCTGCGCCAGACGCCCAACAGCCCGGCGCCGATCGACGAGGCGACCGGCGCGTTCAGCACGCTGCTGCCGGTCGACTACAACCAGAATCCTGTGAACGCCGCGCTCGACACGGATCGGTACAAGATGGTCCTCGCCTACGACAAGCCGCTGCGGTTCGGCCGCTGGGGGAACACGGCGGCCTTCACGCAGTCCAGGACCGACAGCGTCCGCGGGTTCATCGACGCGGGCGATACACCGCAGCCATGGACGGCATCCACCAACGCCGACCTCGAGTCGTTCCAGCAGTCGAAGGATCTGCGTGAGCTGTTCGTCGACAGCAACCTGACGATGGAACCGGTGAAGCGGATCGCGCTCACCGGCGGCGTGAATCTGCTCGCCGGGCGCGCGGACGCCGACAGTCTGCGCTTCGGTCAGCGCCTGCGCCTCGACGGCGTCAGCCAGGTCCCGAGCACCGAGACGATCGCGCCGAAAGGCACCGTCGCGCTCGACGACAACCGCCGATTCATCGGCCTCTACGCGCAGAGCCACTTCGAGGTGACGGAGAGCACGAGCCTGCTCGCCGGGCTGCGCTGGAACACGACGCACGAAACTCGCGAGGAGGCCCGCGTCAACAGCCGGGGTATCAGGACGGTGACGCCCGGCGTGCAGGACGTGGATCGGCTCACCGGATCGATCGGCGCCGCGTGGCGGGCCTGGAATGCGCCCGGCCGTCCCATCAGCGTCGTCACGCTGCACGGCTACCTGGGATACACGTTCCAGCCGGCGCAGATCGACTTCGGTCCGAATCCCGAGGCGCAGCCGGAGGGCGGCGGACTGCTCACGCCCGAGACGCAGCGCAGCGTGATCGTCGGCCTGAAGGCCGATTCGCCGAACGGGTTCGCCGGGTTCGACGTCGACGGGTTCTTCGTCGACTTCTACAACCAGCCGGTGCAGGCGACGGCCAACGGCACGACGGTCCTGCGCTCGATCGGACAGCAGCGCTACAAGGGCATCGACGTCGAAGGCGCGCTGCGTCCCGCGAAAGGCCTCTCGATCAAGGCGAGCCTCGGATGGAGCAACGCGGTGTACGTGGACTACGTCACCGACATCGACGGTCAGCCGACGCAGCTCGCGGGCAATCAGCAGGTGCTGACGCCTCGGGTGCGGTTCGGGGGAGGCGTGCTCTACGCGCCTGCACGTGGATGGCGCGGATCGTTCACGTCGAACTGGATCGGCCGCCACTGGCTGAACAGCCTGAACACGTTCGAGGCGCCGGCCTACGCCGTCGTCGATGCGTCGCTCGGTTACCGGTTCGACAAGTTCACCGTCGCGGTGCTGGGATCGAACCTCGGCGACCGGCGGGATGCCGTGCAGTTGAGCGAACTCGGCGAAGGGCAGTTCTACCGCATGCCCGCGCGCCGCGTCGACGCGACGCTCACGTGGCATTACAAGTAGCTCCGATCTTGTAGCCCTGTGTGAGGGCGAGCGATACTCGGGGCACGCACCCGAATCACAGACTTGTCTCGTTCGCGCTCGTCGCCGTCCTCGTCGCGGCGCAACCGTGGAGCGGAGCGGCTGCGCGGCCGCCCGGTCAGGCGGCGACAGGGTCATCGTCGCAGGTGGATGCCCTGCTTTCGCGCTGGGTACAGGCCGGCACGCCGGGCGCCGCGGTCATCGTCGTTCGGCACGGCCAGGTGCTCCTCGAGAAGGGCTACGGTCTCGCCGACGTGGCGACGCAGGCGCCCATCACGCCCCGGACGGTGTTCGACATCGCATCGGTGTCCAAGCCGTTCACCGCGATGTCGATCCTGATGCTCGTCGAGCACGGCAAGTTGCGCTACACGGACACGCTTGGCACGTTCTTCCCTGCCTTTCCGGCAGACGCACGCCAAGTAACGGTGCGGCAGCTGCTGACTCACACATCAGGCATGCCGGACTACACCCTTGCGTGGGGAGAGACGCGGCGACCGTCCGACGGCACACCGCGCACGGCCGGGAACGTCGTCGCGTTCCTTTCGCGACAGCGGCTGCGCTTCACGCCCGGCAGCCGCTGGGAGTACAGCAATTCCAACTACGTGCTGCTCGCGCAGATCGTCGGCGCGGCCGCTGGCGAACCGTTCCCGCAATACGTCCGCACGCACATCTTCGAACCGCTCGGGATGCACGACTCGTTCGTGTACGAACGCAGCGGCACGTCGACTCGAGCCACGGGTTACACCTCTCGAGGCAGCCGCAGCGCCGTCGCCGAACGGAACCCCGAGAACTACGTGTACGGCGACGGTCAGGTCAACAGCACCGTCGGCGACCTGGCGAAATGGGCCCGGGCACTCTCGGGCAACACGCTCGTCGGCGCCGACACGTTGAAAGAGGCGTTCACACCGGCGCGCACGCTGGACGGCACGCCGGTCAACTACGGATTCGGCTGGGGACTCGGACGCTACCGCGGCGCGAGCTTCGTCGGCCATGGCGGCGAGACGGACGGTTTCGCGGCCCAGCTCACGCACTTTCCGCAACTGGATCTCACCGTCGTCCTGCTCTCGAACAACGAAGGCATCCCGGCTCCCTTTGCGATCGCCAACGCCATCGCCGCGATCTATCTCGCAGACGAGCTGAAGTCTCCTGCGCCGATCGCCGTGGCGCCCGAGCGCCTTCGCACTTACGCGGGGACCTACGCGCTCTACGATCTCGAGCTGAAAGTCCGCGACGATTCGGGGACGCTCTCGCTGGTACCCACCGGCCGCAAGCCTGTCACGCTCGTGCCTGTCGCAGACGACGAATTCGTGCTCGACGGCAGCGACGGCGCGTCAACTCTCGTGTTCCACCGGAATGCCGGCGGAGCCGTGACGTGCCTGGCGCTGCTGGACCAGAACGGGACGACGTTCTGGAAGAACGCCGTCACCCGTTGACCGGTCTCACGTTCGCCCGTCTACCGGTCTCCGCCCGAATACGCATCGCATGAAATGTTCGAGTGCCAGTTCACGAACGTGCCCGTGGGGTTTTCCTTCCACGCCCACACGTGCAGCGTGTAGAACCGCGGCAGCCCGAACCGGTTCGGCGCCTCGAACTGATGGAACTTCTGTCCCATGAGCTCGGGGGCGGATGCGTGCGTTTTATCCCAGTCGTCGGCGAGCACGAGATAGTCGGCACCCGCGAGGCGCAGCTGCCCGTTGCCGATCGGCTCGTAGATCACGATCTCGGGATACATCGCATCGATCTTTCCATCCAGCACGTACCGCATGTTGACGTAGTGGAGCCCCATCGCCCCCTGGTCCGGTCCGCTGACGCAGCCGAACGCGAGCGCGTAGCCTGCCGCTTCGGCGGCGGTGACGTCCTTGTACGGCTCGGTGATCTCTCGAACGAGCTTCACGAGCGCGTTCTGCGTCGGCCCGGCGTGGACGTGCTCCTGCTCTGCGCGCGCGGGCGCGCCGGACACGCTTGCGAGCGCGAGCAGGCCGGCCATCGACAACGTGAAACGTACGAATCCCTTCCCTCTCATTGACTGACTCCTGAAATGAATGCGCGTCGCACCGAGACGAGGTCATCGGCAGGGCACGTGCGGACGCCGACATCGAAATCACCCTGCAAGATGGATATCGAGATCGGCGGATGAAAGGCGACACGCGAGCCCTGCAAGCCCCGCTCGAGGGGAACGTGTGGGTCTCGGAGAGGGACTGCTAGCGGATGGCGGTACTGAGGGCCTCGCGAAGCGCCTTGACGAACACGTCGAACCGTTCGGTCGGGTGCGTGCGGCCTTCGCGCGTGAGCGACTCGAACAGCGTCTGGCGGACCGCCTTCGAGAGCTCCAGCTGGACTCCCGCCGCCGTCAGACCGCGATTGCACAGGTTGCACGCCTCGGTCCCCTGCAGGTTCGGATTGGACTGCGGTTGCGCGTCGAAGCCTTCTCGTTTCAACACGCGGGTGATCAGCTCGCTGCGTGGCCCGTCGAGGCCGCTCACGAACACGCCCTCGCCCTCGCCTTCACCCTCTTCGCCATGAATCGTCACGACGACGTCCGACACGCCCAGCAGCGTGACGCACATCGGCTCGTCGAATCGCGTGCTCGTGATGTGGAGTTCCTGGTTGCCCGAGCCCTTCAGGCCCTCGAACGTGTAGAACGAGTGTTCCGGACCGGCGACGGCATCGGCGATCTCCGACGTCCCGCCCTCGATACCGCCGCCGTGCGGCGCGACGATGGCGAACGCTGTTTGTGCGCGACGGACGGCGATGTCGTACGTGACGCCCGACTGCTCGTGGCGCTCGAGATCGGCGAAGTTGCGGTATTTGTCGGCCATCGTACTGATAGAGACGGACCCGATCGGAAGATTCCGTCGTCGGGTCCGTCGCGAGGCTGAGCTGGCACGGCCGGCTGAGCTCAGATGGCGCGGCGGACTAACGGCAGCACGCGATCGCCATCGCGATCGCCGCGTCGCGGTCCAGCGAACGGCCATCCGTCCACAGCTCCTGAAATCGAGCCGAGCTCAGCGCGTGCTGCACGCGCTGCACCACCTGCGCATACTCCTCGTAACGCAGGACGGCCGCGCCGATTCGATCGCGCAGCGCCTCGGCGGCGCCCAGCAGCCGCGCGGCGCCCTCGACATCCGACGTCATCGCCAGCGTTTTCGCGAGCTCCTCGAGGCTCCTCGACGCGAACCACCATTCGTCGAGTCCTCTCAGCGCCTGAAGACTCTCACCCAGCAGCCGCGTCGACGCCGCCACGTCGCCCATCTGGCGTGCAAGCGCGCCGAGATTGCGAAGCGCCATCCCGAGCGCCCAGGAATCCGAGAGCGCGCGGCAGAGCGCGGCGCTCTCCTCGTAGGCGGCCATCGCCTCTTCTCGACGGCCCGCAAAGCAGAGGACGTTGCCGAAGCCCATGAGCGAAATCGCGACCTCCCACGGATCGTCCGCGCGTCTCGCGACCGCGACCGCCTCGATGTCGGCCGTCAGCGCCGCCTCGATCTGCTGGCGATCGGCCCGCACCTGCCCGAGGAAATCGAGCGCCCGCGAGAGAACGTGAAGGGGACCCGTGACGCGCGACAACCGGACGGCCTCCTCGAGCCGTTGCTCGGCCGCCGCGGACCCGCCCTGGAACCACGCGAGCGCGCCCGCGCCGCACAACGCCTCCGCGCGCTCCGGCGTCTCGTCATTGCTCCCGTCGAGCGCGGCCTCGAGCCACGCGCGCCCTTCCTGCCACTGGTTCGTGTGCAGCCACCACCACCACAGCGCGGCGGTCAGGCGGACCGCGTCGCGCGGGTTCGAGCCCAGATGCGTGTGAAGAGCGGCGCGAAGATGATCACGCTCGAGCGAGAGCGCCGCCAGGACGTCCGCGCGGCATGGCCCATTCACACGCGTCCGGTGGGCCTCCGCCACTCGCGTGAAGTACGCGGCATGCCGGCTCGCCAACGCCACGTACGTCTGCTCGCCAAGCCCCTCGCGCGCATACTGGCGGACGACCTCGAGAAGCCGGTATCGCCGGCCGGCCTCCGCTGACGCGCCGACGACGGTGACCAGCGATTGATCGACGAGGGACGCGAGCGCATCGCGGACGTCGCCGCCGGGAACGTCACACACGGCCGTCATGGCGTCCAGCGAGAACGTCGACGCGAACACGGAGAGCTGCCGCAGCAGCTGCCGTTCGCGATCGATCAGGAGCGCATCGCTCCAGGCGATCACGGCATGCAGGCTCCCGTGCCGTCCGCCGGCCGTCGGTGCCTGAGCCGGAAACGACGCAAGTTCGTCCTCCAGGCGCGCGAGAAGATCGGCGGGCGCCAGCGCGCCGGCGCGGGCCGCGACGAGCTCGATCGCGAGCGGCAGGCCATCGAGCCGCTGGCAGATGCGTGCAATCACCGGGGCCGTGTCGTCGGTCCAGGCAAACTGCGGGTCCGCGTCACGCGCGCGCTCGACGAAGAGCCGCACCGCGTCGGCATTGCGCCCGGTATGCGCAGCGGCGTGCTCCGCCATGTCGAGCGGCGGCACGACGAACACCAGCTCGCCGGCGATACCGAGCGGCATACGGCTCGTCGCCAGGATCGAGAGGCGCGGACCCTCGGTGAGGAGCGCCTTGGCGACGGCCGCGCACTCGGCTACGACGTGCTCGCAGTTGTCGAACACGAGCAGCAACTCCCGGCCGCTGACAAAATCTCCCAGCGCCTGGAGCAGGCTCCGATCGTGGCGGTTGCGTAACCCCACGATGGACGCGATCGCGGGCACGACCAGATCCGCACGTTCGATCCCCGCGAGATCGATCCACCAGATGCCGTCGGCATACTGGTCCTGGCGCTCGAGCGCGATCTCGGACGCGAGCCGCGTCTTCCCGCACCCGCCGACGCCGCGCAGTGTCACCAGCCGCCGCGTGACGAGCGCCTCTCCGACGGCCGCTCGCTCGCGTTCGCGTCCGATGAAACTGGTGAGCGCCATCGGGACGCGCGTACCGGATGACGGCCGGTGAAACCGGTAGCCGCGGCCATGCACCGTCTCGACGTAGCTCGGCGCGTCGGCCGGATCGTCGAGCGCCTGCCGGACCTCGCGGATCGCGACCTTGACCGACGCGTCGCCGACGAACACACCCGGCCACACGGCGTCGAGCAGCTCATCTTTGGTGACGAGGCGGCCGGGATGCTCCGCCAGGTACCGAAGCAGCGCGAACGGACGCGGCGGCAGCGGCACACGCTGCTCGCCGCGCCACAAACACTCGGCGTCACGGTCGAGGCGATAGGGCCCGAATGTGATCGGAGCCGCCACGGCTGCGATTTTACCGCGCGCTTACCAGCCGCTCATGACGTGTGCCACCCGGGAGCCATACAAACGGACCATGTCGATCGACCGTTCACGATCGGATGCGGTAGTCATCGGCGGCAGCATCGCCGGCCTGCTCGCGGCGCGCGTCCTTGCAGAGGCCTTCGAGACGGTCACGATCCTCGAGCGGGACGTCCTGCCGTGCGGCCCGATGCCGCGGCCGGGCGCGCCGCAGGCCGCGCATCAACACGTCCTCCTGCTGCGGGGACTGGGCATTCTCGAAGCGCTGTTTCCGGGTCTCACCGCCGAACTCGTCGAGCGCGGTGCGCCCAGGGTCGACATGGCGCGCGACGTCGCGTGGCTCACACCGGCCGGTTGGGGATGCCGATTCCCGTCCGGGCTCGAGATGCTGACGTGCAGTCGCGATCTGCTCGAGTGGACCCTCCGTCAGCGCCTGCGTCGGATACCGGGCATTCACGTCAACGCCTCGAGCGAGGCGTGCGGACTGATGCACGAACGCGGCGCCGTGAAGGGCGTTCGGGTCCGCACGCGCGGATTGGCCTCAGCAGCGCATGAGTGCAGCGCCGACCTGGTCGTCGACGCGAGCGGCCGTCACTCGAAATTGCCGGATTGGCTGACCGCGATCGGCTACCGCCGTCCGGAGGAACTCGTCGTCAACGGGTATCTCGGATATGCGAGCCGTGTCTACCGACTTCCCGCGTCCGCCGGACTCGAGTGGCGCGGCGCGTACGTGCAACCCGCACCGCCGCTCGATCGGCGCGGCGGCGTGCTCTTCCCGCTCGAGGACGATCGCTGGCTGCTGACGCTTGCGGGTATCGGCGCCGATTATCCGCCGATCGATGAAGCCGGCTTCGTGGCGTTCGCGCAGAGTCTGCGCAGTTCGATTCTGGTCGACGCGATTCGCGACGCCGAACCGCTCACCCCGATCGCGGGGTTCCGCGCGACCGAGAATCGGTGGCTCCGCTATGAAGCGTTGCGGGACTGGCCGGACGGGCTGATCGTGCTCGGCGACGCCGTCTGCGCGTTCAATCCCGTGTACGCGCAAGGCATGACCACGGCGGCGCTGGCGGCGGAAGCCCTTCACGCGGCGGTGTCACGGCAGCGGCGCAACAGCGGCGCGCTCGTGACGGCAGGCCTGGCGAGATCGTTTCAGCGTCGGCTCGCGCGCATCAACGCGGCGCCGTGGCGGCTCGCCACGAGCGAAGACCTGCGGCTGCCGCAGGCGACCGGCGGCCAGGCGACCATCGGTGTTCGACTGCTCCACGCCTACTTCGATCGGATCGTTCACCTGACGACGACGCGCCCGGACATTCGTCTGTCGTTCTTGAGAGTCATGCACATGCTCGACTCCCCGTCGGCCCTCTTCTCGCCCAGGGTCATGCTTGCCGTTTTCACATAGACGCCGCCGTGGCCCGTACGGTGCGATGCGGGGATGAACACGAAAGATTCCCTGCTCAGCGTGGTTGCGCGCATTACACGTGTCGCCGCCCTGGTCGTCGCCTCGGGAACGCTCTGCGCGAGTTCCGCATTCGCACAACCCGAGGCTGCCCGGACTGACACTCGACCGACGGAGGTCGCCGCCGCGCAGGGACCCCGCACAAACGATCTCGAGAGCGAAGTCCAGGCGCTGAAGGCCGAGAACGCTGTCGTTCGGGACGTTCTCCGCCGGATGGAGGAACAGCAGAAGACGCTGCTGGAGCAGGTCGATCGGCTGCAGCGACGGCTCGATGGCACGACGACCACCGCAGAAGCGCCTCTTCAAGCGGCCTCGACGCAGCCGGCATCGGCCGGCAACGAGACACAGGACAAGGATCGCTACCGGGACGGCATCATCATTTACGAGAACCCCGAAGACGCGAAGGTGCCGTTCCTGCTGAAGTTCAACAACAACACGCAGATCCGCTTTCTCAACACGGTCAACAGCGCGGACAGCTTCACCGACCATCTGGGCGTCACACGCGACGTGCACCGGCGCAACGACATCACCGTCAACCGCTCGATGTTCATCTTCGCCGGCTACGTGTTCGACCCGAAGCTGCAATACAGCCTGACCGTCTGGACATCCGCGGGAGCGGCCTCGATCGTCGTCGCCGGGAACATCGGCTGGCGATTCAACAAGGGACTGACGTTGACGGGAGGCTACACGGGCGTGCCCGGCAGCCGATCGCTCGTCAACACGTTCCCGTTTTTCCAGCCCACCGACAGGAGCATGGCGGACAACTTCTTCCGCCCCGGCTTCACGCAGGGCGTCTGGGCGAACGGCGAACCGCGGAAGGGTCTCAATTACCTCGCGTTCGTCGGCAACGGCCTCAACACGCTCAACATCACGGCGAACAAGATCGATACGAACCTGCTCCTCTCCGGCAGCGTCTGGTGGGAGCCGCTGGGTCCGTACTCGGAGCCTGGGAAGTCGCGCCAGATGTATGACGACTATTTCGCGTCGAAGAAGATACGGATCCGGATCGGCACGAGCCTCACGCGGTCGCGCGAAGACCGGTTCTCGGAGACCGACCAGTCGAGTCCCGACAACACGTCCATCTACAACTCCGACGGCGTGCTGGCCTTTGCGACCGGCGCCTTTGCGCCAGGCGTGACGGTGCAGCAGGCGACCTACAAGATGTGGGCGATCGACGGCGGTCTCAAAAAGAGCGGTTTCTCACTCAACGGGCAGTACTACTTCCGCCGCGTCGGCGACTTCGACGCCGACGGACCGCTGCCGCTCGCGTCGATGTTCGATCACGGCTTCGAGCTGTCGGCCGGGCAGTTCGTCATTCCCAGGACGCTGGTGCTCTATGGACGCGGCTCGAAGGTGTTCGGACAGTTTGCCAACCCGTACGAGTACGCCGGCGGCGCGAAGTGGTACTTCCTTCCGACCGAACGTGTGTGGATGACCGGCGAGCTGATGCGGGTCCATGGCGCGCCGTACAGCGGGGCCTTTACGCCGTACACGGCGGGCTTGAACGGCTGGGTGCCGATGCTTCAGACGATACTCGCGTTCTGAGGCGTCGACGAATATCTCGCCACGAGCGCGGCGGCCGC
>Ga0066903_100002177_pt1 | contig 15085 bp, 7 predicted proteins | sample PanSoiMetaGPlot1_FD_67491 | JGI IMG/M metagenome (GOLD analysis project Ga0066903, IMG submission 67491) | Tropical forest soil microbial communities from Panama analyzed to predict greenhouse gas emissions - Panama Soil - Plot 1 (version 2) | ecosystem: Environmental > Terrestrial > Soil >...
GATTGCGGATTGCGGATTGCGGATTGCCGATTGTGGATTGCGGATTGCCGATTGCGGAATTAGGATGCGGACAAGGAGTTCCCGATGATCCGCCGAGCCTCGCTCGCCGCTCTCGCCTGCCTCGTCGCGCTGTCGGTGGCGCCCCACGCACAGAGCAAGCGTTTCATCACCGAAAAGGACTTGTTCAAGTTCACCTGGATTGCCGATCCGCAGATCTCGCCCGACGGATCGACGGTCGCGTTCGTGCGGGTGTCCGTCAACGAGAAGGACAACCGCTACGAGAGCTCGATCTACACGGTGCCCGTGAAAGAGCCGGCGTCCCCCCACCGCTTGACGTCCGGCACTCGCGATCTGGCACCGCGCTGGTCTCCCGACGGCAAGCGGCTCGCCTTCGTGCGGTCGGTCGCCCCGACAGGCGGCGGCGAGAGCAGCTCGAAGCCCCAGCCGGCGCAAATCTATCTTCTCGAGATGGAGGGCGGCGAGGCGCGGGCCATCACCGACGTGGCGCCGAGCACGATCATCCTTCCCACCGGCCCTGTCTGGTCGCCCGATAGCAAGCTGATCGCCTTTACCGCGAGCACCGCGCCTGTCCGGCCCGCCGGTGCCGAACCTGCCGAGCCGCGGAAGGACGGGAACGCCGACAGCAAGCACGAAACCGACGTCAAGGTGATGACGAAGGCCGTCTATCGCGCCAACGGAAACCCTGGGTGGCTCGACGACGATCGTCACTCGCATATCTTCACGGTGCGCGTGCCCGAAGGCGCCAACGACAAACCGGCGCCGACCGCGCTCACGAGCGGCGAGTTCAGTGAAGGCAACCTCGCATGGGCGCCCGGCGGATCGACGATCTACTTCGTGTCCACGCGGGTTTCGGAACCGTATTACGACGAGTCGGGGTCCGAGCTGTTCAGCGTCCCTTCGGCCGGCGGCGCGATCACGAAAGTCGCGGGCATCGACGGGACCATCGATAATGTGTCGCCGTCGCCTGACGGTAAGCGAATCGCTTTCATGGGCACGCTTCGCGGCCGGCCTATCCGCTCTTACAGCCAGCCCGATGTCTGGGTAATGGACGCGGCGCCGGGCAGCACGCCAAGAAACCTCACAGCCGCGTACGACTTCGACATCGGCGGCGGCATCGGCGGCGATCAAGGCGCCCCGCGCGGCCAGAACCGCAAGCCAATTGTCTGGTCCAAAGACGGCACCGCGCTCTTCCTCGTCTCCGCCGAGAAGGGCTCGGCGAACCTCAAGCGTGTGACAATCGCAACCGGCGCGGTCGATCCCCTCACCGAAGGCGCTCAGGACGTCGCCGCGTTCAGCGCCACCCCGGACGGAACGACCCTCGTTGCGACCGTGTCGACGCAGACGACGATCGGCGATCTGGTCGTCCTCAAAACCACGGGAGGAGTCCCCGCCACACCGACTCAAATCACCCACGTGAATGAGGAGCTGTTCAACGACATCCGGCAGAGCGAGCCGGAGGAAATCTGGTATAAGAGCTTCGACGGCAGGAGCGTCCAGGGTTGGATTCTGAAGCCGCCGGACTTCGATGGATCCAAGAAGTACCCGATGATCCTCGAGATCCACGGCGGGCCGCACGCGGCGTACGGCAACGTGTACACGCACGAGTTCCAATGGATGGCCGCGTCAGGCTACGTGGTCCTGTTCACCAACCCGCGCGGGAGCACGTCTTACGGCCAGGAGTTCGGCAACATCATCCAGTATCACTACCCTGGCGACGACTACAAGGATCTGATGGCAGGCGTCGACGAGGTCCTCAGACGCGGCTACGTGGATCCAGACCGGCTCGGTGTGACCGGTGGCAGCGGCGGCGGGCTGTTGACCAATTGGACAGTCACCCAGACGCGGCGCTTCAAGGCAGCCGTTTCCCAACGCGACATCGCGGACTGGTACGGCTTCTGGTTCACCGCGGATTTCACGCTGTTCCAGCCAACATGGTTCCGCAAGACGCCGTGGGAGGATCCGCAGGATTTCGCGGCGCGCTCGCCGATCACGCACGTCGCCAACGTCACGACTCCCTTGATGCTCGTCCTCGGCGACGAAGACTACCGGACGCCGCCGGCTGACGGCGGCGAGATGATGTTCCGCGCGTTGAAGTACCGACGGATTCCTACGGTCATGGTTCGCTTCCCGCGCGAGAATCACGAGCTCTCTCGCTCGGGCGAGCCTTGGCACCGCGTCGAACGTCTGCAGCACATCGTCGGCTGGATGGACCAGTGGCTGCAGGGACGGCGGCATGCGGAATACAGCACGCCGCAGTAAGGAAGCCCACCGTCTTTTCGGAGGGCTCCAATGACTCGGTGACATCCCGCCCGCGCTATTTGTCCTTCTCTCTGGCAAAGCTCAGGCGATCGAGACCGATCCGGCCGTTGCTGATGACGAGCAGCGGATCCTGGAGCGTCGTGATGGTTTCGAGCGGATTCTGCTCGACCGCGATGAGATCGGCTTCGAACCCCGTCTCGATGAGGCCAATCGATTTGTCGAGGCGGAGCATCTCGGCGTTCACCACCGTCGCCGACTGAATCGCCTCGAGCGGCGTAAACCCCATCTCGACGAAGTGCGTGACCTCCTGACCAATCCGCGTGAGGCTGTTCGGCCCATAGCCGGTGTCGCCGCCGGTCACAATCTTGACGCCCATCTTGTGAGCGCGGACGATGGCATCGCGCAGGCGAGGCAGCATGTGCTGACCGCGAATGCGCAGCACCGGGACGTCGTAATCGCCGCCGGCTTCGACAAGGTCGATCACGGTCGTGTAGGTCGGATCGAAGTACGTCCCACGTTCTTTCATGAGCTGGAGCGTGGCATCCGACACGTAGGTGCCGTGTTCGATGCTGCGTACGCCCGCCCGGACCGCAGCCATCGCGCCTTCCTCGCCGTGGGCATGCGCCTCAACCGGGACGTTCCTGGTTGCCGCCTCTTGGACAACGGCGCGGATCTCGTCCTCGGTGTACACCTGCTTCCGCGGGTCGGTGTCCGCCGTCCCCGCGCGATCGGTCGCGAGAACCTTGATCCAGTTGACGCCGTGCGACAGGTTCATCTGCACGGCCTTGCGGATCCGCTCGATCGTCGTCACGCCGGACATCAGGTCGGCGAGTTCCGGATGCTGGAGAAACGCTTCCTGCGCCATCTGGGGACGGATGTGGTATCCGGCCGAGATGACGTCGGGACCCGCGACCACGCCGTCGCTGACAAGCCGATGAAAGCCGACATCGACGAAGTTCGACACCCCGGCGCTCCGAACCGTCGTGACGCCCGATTCGAGGGCGCGGCGGAACGCGGCGAAATCCGAGGCGTGAGTATGCGCATCGATCAGGCCGGGCAGCACGTATTTGCCCTTCAGATCGAGCACGCGTGCGCCGGTCGCGCTCCCGCTCGATGCGCCGATGGACGCGATACGGCCCCCGGACAGCTCAAGGGTGACGCCGCGTCTGATGCTGCCATCCCTGACGTTGACGATGTTGGCGTTGACGAGCGTGAGGCGCGGCGGCGACGCCGGACCCTGTGGCGCTTGACTCGCGAAGACTGCGAGAGACAAATGCATCAGCCACGCCGTTGCGGCGATCGTCGGAACCGAGAGCGCTTTAACGTTCACTCGCACCTCCTCTACCGTCCAATTTCGCGTGAATTATGAAGGATGGCCTTGCCCGAAAACGGGACGGAGATACCCGACCGTTTCGGTCGTCTATTGGCCACCCGGTGGCCCTGCTGCCCGCTCGGCACCCCCTACAACCCGTTCGCGAAAAACGTAATCGAACTAAGGCGCGTATCTTCTATCATTTGGCGCATGCACAAGCCGATCAAGTACGTCGAGAAGGGTTTGTCGATTGCGGCCAACGGCGCATGGGTCGTGTTCAACAATCTGAACAAGATCAATCAGCGGCCGTCGTTCGTCCCGAAATGGTCGGACAAGCCTTTGCTGAAGTCTTACGAAAAGACTAAGCCGCCGCTTGGCTGGCCGCGCGAGACCGACTCGCTCTGCCCGACCTGCACGCGCGAGGCGCGCCAGGCCATTCTCGACGGCAAGAAGGACGTCGACGACCTGCTCAAAGAGAAGGTCGGCGAGATCAAGGCGACGATTCTCGAGCGCGACGGCAAGATCATGATGGTCAAGGACTGCCCCATCCATGGCCACTTCGAGGACGTGATGGCCATCGACACGGCGTTCTTCAAGCACCTGGAAGAAGTCTTTCCGGGCCGCGATATCCGCGCGCACAACGACGAGAAGCTGCATAACCACGGCAGCAGCACGATCCAGCACGGCCGCGGGTCGGTGCTGACCGTCGACCTGACCAACCGCTGCAACATGATGTGCGACCCCTGCTTCATGGACGCGAACCAGGTCGGGTTCGTCCACGAGCTGACGTGGGAAGACATCAAGACGGTGCTCGACAACGCGATCACGATCAAACCGCGGCGGCAGATGTCCGTGCAGTTCTCCGGCGGTGAACCGACGATTTCCCCGCATTTCCTCGACGCGGTGCGCTATGCCCGGAAGGTCGGGTACAACAGCGTTCAGGCTGCCACCAACGGCATCGAGTTCGCGAAGAACCCGGAGTTTGCGAAGGCTGCGGCCGAAGCGGGACTTCGCTACGCCTACCTGCAGTTCGACGGTATCGGCAACGCCGCCAACTCGCACCGCCGCGTCGGGAACCTGTTCGACGTCAAGCTCCGAGCGATTGAGAACCTCTACAACGCCGGCGTCGACATCGTGCCAGTCATCACGATCGTGAACGGCGTCAACAACGAGCAGGTCGGCCGCGTCATCGAGTTCGCGCTCGACAACCCGAAGAAGATCAACTTCCTTTCGTTTCAACCGGTCAGCTTCACCGGCCGCGACGAGGAGGTCACTCCGGAGCGCCGCGCGGCGCAGCGCTACACGCTCTCCCATCTCGCCCACGACGTGAAATCGCAGACGGGCATCGGCGAGCCGACTCGCGACTGGTTCCCGATCTCGTTCATGGGCACCTTTACGGACTGGGCCGACGTGACGCACGGGGCCGAAAAGGAGTTCGGTCAGCTGACGTGCGGCTGCCACCCGAACTGCGGCGTTGGCATGGCGGTCATGATCGACAAGCAGACGAAGGAGGCCGTTCCGGTCACCGCATTCCTCAAGGCCGAGCAGCTCGCCAAGGACGTGGCCGCCGTGACCGACGCGGGCCGAGGGCGCTTGCTGTCGAACGTCGGCATGGCGCTGGCGCTGATGCGCAACTACGATTCGTTCAAGTCGCCGACGCACTTCAAGCTCGTCGACCTGCTGAAGAAGTTCGACAAGACGTTTGGCGCGACCCGGTCAGCGGAAAAGGGCAAGTACGGCAGGGTCGAAGGCGATCGCACCTCGGCCGACATCGACAAGCGGCGGGCCGACCGCTGGAACTTCCTGTTCATTGCCGGCATGTGGTTCCAGGATCTCTTCAACTACGACTTCCGGCGCACCGAGATGTGCATCATTCCCTATGCCACGCAGCAGGGCGAGATTTCCTTCTGCGCGTACAACACGGGCCTCGGCTGGCGCAACATCATCGAGAAGATGCACATGACCGCCACGCTGACCAGGTGGTATGAGGAGCACGGACGTCACGAGATCTTCGCCGGCAACAAGAGCGTGCCTCTCAACTCGACCGAGCACTCGCTCGTGCTGAACGAAGAGGCGGTTCGGGCTGGTGCTCAAACCGACCTCGACGTGCTCGGGATCGCCAAGAACGCGCGTGAAGAAAAGCTAAGGGCGCGCGCGCATCCCGGGGGAGTGACGCCGGAACGAACGAAGGCACCCGAGGAAGTTGCGCGTGAGGCGGGACATCACGAAGAAATGGCAAAGCTGTACCGGCAGCACGTGCTGAAGGAGCAGCCGACCCTCCAGATTCAGGGGCTGGGCGGTAAGAAGAAGGCTTCGCAGCCCGTGGAGGTTCTGCACAAACCGATCGTCTAGATCCAAACTTCCAGATTCCGACGCGTTTTTCCGTTCGGGCCGGCAGATTCTGCCGGCTCTTCTTGTTTTTCGTTGTCTCAATCGCCAGACGAGCGCATACAATCACCTCCCAATTTCGGACGTTTGTCGGTTTGCACGAGAGCAGGAGGTTGGGTGCATGAAGCTGGTCAGTCTCGCCTTGGCCCTCACATTCGTCGCGGCTCCCGTCAGAGCGCAGTCCACGGCCACTCTTCAGGGAGCGGTCACTGACGCACAAAACGCGGTCATGCCCGGCGTGACCGTGACGATCCGGAATGCCGCGACTGGCATCGAGCGCACGGCCGTCTCGGATTCCGCCGGGCAGTACGTTGCCGCGTCGCTCGACCCGGGCCACTACCTCGTCGTCGCGCACCTCGAAGGCTTCAAGGATCAGAACGGCGAGACCGACCTCGGACCGGCGCAGACCGCCGTGCTCAACTTCAGGATGAGCGTCGCTTCGCTGACCGAGAATGTCACTGTCATCGGATCGTCGCCTCTCATCGACACGGCGACCGTATCGGTTGGCCAGGCGATGGCTGAGAAAACCGTCCAGGAGATTCCACTGAACGGGCGGCATTTCGTGGATCTCGGTCCGCTGATGCCCGGCGGGTCGACCTCGCCCCAGAATGCGGGGCTCAGCGCGCCGCTGCGCGGCCAGGGATCGTTCTCGTTCATGTCGGCCGGCAACCGCGAGACCGCGGTCAACATGATGGTGAACGGCATCAATCTGAACGACCTGTCGAACAGCCAGGTGACGTTCCAGCCGTCGATCAACACCGTGTCGGAATTCAAGGTCGACAACTCGACGTTCAGCGCGGAATACGGCCGGAACTCGGGCGCGATCGTCAACGTCGCGACGCGCTCGGGCGCGAACCAGTTGCACGGCGAGGCGTTCGATTTCTACCGGAACGACGCGCTCGACTCGCGCAACTATTTCAATCCGCCCAGCATTCAGCCCGACGGGAGTGTCACGCCGAAGTCGGTGTTCAACCGCAAGCAGTTCGGCGCGAACCTCGGTGGGGCGATCGTCTCGAACCGGTCATTCTATTTCGGCAGCTACGAAGGCCTCCGGCACGAGCAGGGCGTGGATCTCAACTCGGGGACACTGACGAACGCCCAGCGTGCGGGGGTCACCGATCCGGTCGCGAAGAATCTGCTTCAGTACATACCTGCCGCGAACGACCTCACCGGCACCCGCGCCATCAGCTCGCCGCTGGCGCCGGTCACGATCGACCAGTACACCATCGACTCGCGCAACAGTCTGCGGCAGAGCGACGAGCTCCATGTCTACTACGCGTTCCAGTCCGACTCCCGCATCGAGTCGAACGCGCAGGGACAGACTGTCGCCGGCTACAGCGATACACGCGGGGGCCACCGTCAGATCCTGACGATCAACGAGACCCACGTCTTCAGCCCGGCGCTCGTGAACGAAGTCCGCGGCGGTTTCAATCGCATTCACATTACTTTCATCCCCAACACCCTCGTCGATACGAATGCGCTGGGGATCAACGTAGGGCAGACCGAGATGCCGATCGCCCTGCCGTCGATCACCGTCTCGGGTCCCAACCTGAACTTCGGCGGCCCGGCCGGTTTCCCGAGCGGACGCGAAGTGACGACGTTTGCGGTCGGTGATACGGCGACCTACCTTCATGGAAACCAGATCATCAAGTTCGGCGGCGAAGTCAGACACGTCAAACACTACGGGTTCGGTCAGGATCCCGGGCGCTTCACCTATCCGAGCGTTCAGGCGTTCCAGCAAGGATTCGGCAGCGTGTTTGGCATCACGCTTGGCACCCAGGCGTTCAACGTGTACGTGAACGCCATCGGTGGCTTCGTCCAGGACTCGATTTCCGTGGGATCGACGCTCAAGTTCGATCTCGGTCTGCGCTACGACTACCTCCCGTCGCCGACGGAGCAGGACAACAAGCTCGTGACGTTCGATCCCGCGACGGTTTCATTGATTCAGATCGGCACGAACGGCTTCACGCAGGTGACCAAGAACGGCAGCGACTTCCAGCCACGCCTCGGCGTCATCTGGAATCCCAAAGGAGACGGCAAGACCGTCGTCCGTGGCGCCTATGCGGTTCTGGTGAACCAGAGCAACACCGGCTACTTCACGGGTGAAACCGGGAACCCGCCGATCGTGTCGCCGTTCTCCGCGCAGGCCTCCGGGACGACATCAAGCAACATCAAGCTCGACAATGCGATCGGCGGCGCGTCGGCTGCGTCCCTCACGCCGTCGTTCACGGATCCGAACTTCCTCCCGGCACGGATGCAGTCGTGGAACGTCAACATCGAACGCGAGTTTGGCGGCACCGGCGTGATGGTCGGCTATTTCGGGTCCCACGGCGATCGGCAGCGCATTCCGATCAACCTCAATCAGTTCGTCACGCCTGGCGGGACGGTCCGACCGTATCCCAAACTTTCGGCCACCAGCCCGATTCTTCCGAGCACCGCGCTCGGCAACATCATCGAGTCGACGAGCCTCGGCTGGTCGAATTACAAGGGCCTCTGGATCACGGCGAATCGCCGGCTGACGCATGGACTCCAGCTGCAGGGCTCGTATACGCTGTCGAAGTCGACCGACACCAACTCGTACGACGGCACGGGCGCCGGCGGTAACGGCTCGCTTCAGGACAGCACCAATCTGGCCGGGAGCGTCGGACCGTCGGACTTCGACGTCCGGCATCGCTTCGCGCTCAACGCCAGCTACGATCTGCCGTTCTCGGGCAACCGCTGGAAGGACGGCTGGCAGGTGGTCGTCGTCGAACAGCTGCAAACCGGAAACCCCTTCAACGTCATCACGAACATCTCGACGATTACGGGCGTCTCGTCGGTGCGGCCCGATCTCATCGGCCCGTTGCCCTCGATCGTCGCGACGCCGAACCTGGACAAGAACGGTTTCCCGGTCAGCTATCAGTGGTTCGACGGGACGACGGTCTGCGATCCGACGAAGGCGGCCGGCACCGCCGGCGCGTGCACGTCGTCCTCGGTCTTCGCGCTTCCGTATAGCGCCGCCGGAGTGGCGCACTTCGGAAATATGCCGAGGAACGTGCTGTACGGTCCCGGCTTTGGGAACACCGATCTGTCGCTGATCAAGAACATCGCACTGGTGGGCTCCTCGCGCGCGCAGCTGCGCGTCGAGGCGTTCAACTTGTTCAATCAGGCAAACTTCGGCCAGCCGGGCCGGATCGCAACGGTCGGCAGCACGTCGTTCGGCGTGATCTCGAATACGCGCTTCCCGACCGGCGATTCCGGGTCGGCGCGTCAAGTACAGTTCGCGGCGAAGTTTCTCTTCTAGTCGCTGGGAGGACGTGGTTGGTGATGAGGCGAGCTCATCACCAGCCACGAATGGCCGCAACTAATCTTTCGTCGCCGGCACGACTCGCACCCCCTCACGCACGGCCGCCGTCACCTCGATCTCCAGCATCAGCTCAGGACGAGCGAGTCCTTTGACCTCGACGAACGTGCTGGCCGGCGTCACGTTGCCAAAATATCGGGCTCTCACCTCACGAACCGCCGGCGCCTTGCTCATATCGGTGATGTAGCTGTTCATCTTGACGATGTCCCCGAACGTCGCGCCGGCCGCCTTGAGCGCGGTGTCGAGGTTTTTGAAGACCTGCTCGGCCTGCGCCTTCATGTCGCCCGGTCCGACCACGTTGCCCGATGCGTCGAAGGCAATCTGACCGGAGATGTAGACCATCTTGACGGGACCGACCGTCTCGACCACGTGGGTGTAGCCGGTCGGCTGCGAGAGCGACGGAGGATTCGTGCGCTTGATGTGCGGCGAGCCCGACTGCGCAAGCGCGAGAACCGGAACCAGCAGAATCAGGATCAAGGGTCCGAATCGCATAGGTGTCTCCATCCTTCGTAACTTGCTTACTTCCTCACTTCCTGACTTCCTCCGTCACCCCCCCCGCCCTTCTTCGTCGGCTTTGTTGGCGTGGCTGGCTTCGGTGGCCCCGGCCGGTACTCGATCATCAGATTGCTGACCGCGGCGATCGGGCGCCCCTCCTGCGAGAACGTCGCCGGCGGCGTGCTCATCCCCTCAACGGTCAGCTTCTCGCCGAGCAGGCTCACTTGATCTTCGCTCTCGGGAATCGCCACGACGATCGATTCGGTGCCCGTCGGCGCGACCGCCTTTACTCCGCCGGGACCGGCGCCGCCCCCGACGCGATCCACGAAATCGGCCGCGGTGCGGAATTCGTTCTGCACGACCGCCCGGGCAATCAGCGTGTTGTCCATCGTCAACACGCCGATTGTCGCGGTATAGCGCGTGAATGCGCGCTTGGTCTTCACGAGCTCGTCCGAATAGACATGGAGGTTGTGCAGATCGAAGGTCAGCGTCACCGGGCCGCGATGCGGCGGAATCTTGACGAGGATGCCGCGAAGCGGGTCGCGGTCCGCCAGCACTTCGCAGAACGCGATCTTGGTCTTGATCCCGACGCCGAGCGGCGCGGGGCAGGTCGTCTGCGGCACTACCTTGGCCGGCGCCGGCGTGGGCGGCGCTGGCGCAGGCTTCTTCACGGGCGCCTGGGCTCCCCGTGTCTGCGCGCCGGCCGGCAACACCTGGCAAGCTGCGGCGACGATCGCGAGGGCGAGACGGGCCGCCGACGTTACACGTGAGGTTCCCGGCAGGGATGGCCTGCGTCCCGCTCTTTTCATAGTCAGTGGTTGGTCGTCACGCTGCCCTTCAACTGCGCGGCGAAGAAGTCGTCCACGCGATGCCACGCATCGCGAAGGACGTGCTCGCGCGTGAAGTAATGGAACTCGCCTGGATACGTCATGAACGACACGAGATGACTCTTATCCTTCTTCATGAGCTCATCGATCAGTCGCACCGAGTGCAAGTACGGAACGTTGACGTCCGCCGTGCCGTGCAACACGAGCAGCGGCGTCTCGAGCCGGGAGACGTTGGAGATCGGCGATGCCTTGGCGTACACGTCCGGATGCTGCTCCGGCGTGCCGATACGGCTCGCGGTCCAACCGCCGTGATACGGATCATCATAGTACATCGCGTAATCCACCACGCCTGCGACGTCCACCGCCGCGCGGAACAGTTTGGGTTGATCGGTCACGGCAATCAGGGTGAAGAACCCGCCGTAGCTCAATCCCCAGACGCCGATCCGCGTGGTATCCACGAACGGCAGAGTCTTCAGATAATTTACTGCCATCCAGGCGTCCTTGGCATCGCTGCCGCCGACGTCCATATAGACGCCCTCCCGCCAACCGCGGCCGTAACCAATGCTCCCGCGATAGTCGGGCGCAATGACGATGTACCCCTGCTGGAGCAGGTATTGATGGAAGCTGTAGTAAACCGCGTAGTTCCGCTGGACGTGCCAGCCGTCGTAGTTCTGGTTCACGCCGTCGCCGTGAATCCAGACGATGGCGGGATGCTTTTTCGAGCGATCGAGGCCCTTCGGCACGAACAGCCACGCCGGCACCTGCTGCCCGTCTGGGCCGGCATACTGTACCGTCTCCGGCTCGACGAACTGCGATCGGTCCATTGACGTCGGCACGGAAACCGACAGCCGGGTCGCCTGCTTGGTGGACGTGTCGATCGCATACAAGTCCGCCGAGTTCTGCGGATCGGTGTGCTGATAGACGATCCGCTTGCCGTCCGGCGACCAGACCGGGGCGATGTTGGTGCCCCGCCCCGTGGTCATCGCCGCAATCGTCGCGCGCGCCGGATCATTCCCGATGGTGGCGACGTAGAGGTGACGAGTGCCGTAGCGACCAGGCTCGTTCGCGTCGAACGCGATCCGTTGGCTGTCGGGCGACCACGTCGGGCGCCAGGCTTCGAACTTCCCCTTCGTGATTTGAATGGGCGCCGCCGGCTCGCCCGACGAACCGGAGTGTGCCGGCATCACGTAGAGGTGATCCCAGCCGTCGCGATCGCTGAGAAACGCGATCCACTTCCCATCGGGCGACGGTTGCGCGTTCGCGCCGGCGTCGCCGGTCATGCTCCAGAACTTGTCTTCGACGTCCTCGTGCAAGACCTTCGGCTCACCGCCTGCGATGTCGACCAGATAGGTTGTTCGTTTCTTGAAATCAGGGGACGTGCGGTCGAACACGAAGTGTCTGGCGTCCACCCACCGGCGGGCGGCATTGCCGCCAAAGCCGCTGACGGTCACGGCGAGATGTCGCGGCGGTCCGCCGACCGCCGGCACGACGACGGTCTCGCCCGGGAGATTCTCAGTAATGGTGTAGATGATTTTCGCGCCGGAGTACGAGGGCGTCTGATCGTGGCGGATCGCGCGCGGCGCGTCGCCGGCCACGAGGTACTGGCCGTCAGGTGACCAGCTGATGCTGCCGATCGCATGGTTGTCGGCGCGAAGGACGCGCGTCTCGTGGCCATCGGCAAGCGAGCGAACAATGAGGTCGCTCCCATCCGTCGCAGGACCGGCGCCCTGGAGTGTGCCTGTCGCCGGCTCGGCGATGGGCCGAACGAACGCGACGCGAGTGCCGTCAGGCGAGGGGGTGATGGCCCGCTCGGCTTGCGGCGTCGTCCAGACGGCTGACGCCGCGCGGCCGTCGATCGGCACGCGCCAGAGGTCGCCGCCCCGTGGAATCATCAGGGCGCCTCCGTCGGCGCTCCAGAACGCCCCCGCCAGCGTCGCGCCTGCCTCGGACAACTCCCGCGGTGCCGGGGCTGGCCCGCCATTCGTTCCAGCCTCCGCCGCTCGGGCCACGAAGACCTTGGAGACCCCCGCGCGATCCCAGACGAACACTACCGACTGCCCGTCAGGGCTCCACATGGGGTTCGACGGGTGCCGGATATCAATCAGCTGCTCGATGGTGAGTCGGTGGCGACCGTCGTTTTGCACCGCGTGCGCTGTGCATCCAGCCGCCGATACAGCGAGAATCAAGCCGGACAGGAGTATTGCGGCCGACTGTGCACCGGAAGCCGCGCGTGCGCTCATGTTTCGTGCCTCCGCGATGGATGGGCCGGAGTATAGCGAGAAATCATCCGCCTCATTGTGACGACATTCTCGTCGGATTTACCCGGATGAGGCACATTCCTGTCTGAAACGGAGCAGATCAGATTCAAGTTTCCGTAACTCGCCCCTCATTGTTGAAATTCTCGTGAAATGTCCGCTCGTGCTCGTTGTCCCGCTTGCCGGAACCTGTTAGAACTCTTGCGGTATCTCGAAGCAACGCTGTTTTGAGGAGGTATCGCATGCAGCACGCGCTCAGGTTCTTGGCTGTGTTTGCGCTCGCGGGCGTCGCAACGTCGGCGAACGCTCAGGTGCAGACTGGCAGCATCCTGGTGAAGGCCACCGACCAGCAGGGCGCCGCGACGCCGGGCGCCTCGGTAACCATCAGCAGTCCGGTACTCGTGTCCGGCTCGATGACAGGGGTGACCGACGCAGTCGGCGTCTACAGGTTTCCATCGCTCGTCCCAGGGACTTACTCCGTCAAGCTCGAGCTCTCCGGCTTCAAGACCGTCGTCCGCGACGGCATCGTCGTTCTCGTCGGCCAGACCACGCCCCTCGACCTCTCGTTGACCGTCGCTACGCTGGCCGAGACCGTCACCGTCGCCGGCACGTCGCCGACCGTCGACACGACGAGCGCCAACGTGAGCGTGAACTTGAGCGAACAGCTCATTCAGGGGACGCCGGGCGGCCGCGATATCTGGGCGCTCGTCGAAGCCAAAGTGCCCGGCCTGGTGATAAGCCGGCCTGACGTGGGCGGCACGTCAGGTGGGCTTCAGGGAACCTACAGCGCGCGGGGGACGGCCAGCGCACAGAATTCGCAGTTCCTCAACGGCATCAATGTTGGCGACCCGGCAGCCATCGGCGCCGCGGGCTACTACTACGATTTCGATGCGTTCGACGATATTCAGGTTTCCACCGGCGCGCACGATATCTCCGTGCCGACCTCGGGCGTCTTCCTGAACATGGTGACCAAGACCGGCGCCGATACGTGGCGCGGCGGGACGACGTTCACATGGACGGGGGACAATCTGCAGGCGAGAAACGATCACAACCCGTATCTGCAGCAGTACGGGATTCGCCCGGGCAGCAACACGTCGAATTTTGTCTCCGACGTGAACTTCACGATGGGCGGCCCGGTCATCCAGAACAAGCTGCGCGCGTTCGGATCGTTCCGCGACTGGCGGGTGCATCAGAACGTGCCGGTGCAATTGTCACAAGTCGTCCTCGACCAGACCAACATCACGTCCGGACTCGTGAACGCGACCTGGCAGGTGAATCAGAACAACAAGATCACCGGCTTCTACTCGCACCAGCGTTACAGCAAGCCGAACCGACTCCTGAATCCCGCGACGGTGACCGTCACCGACTCCACGGTGGACGAGGAAGACCGGTTCGACGTCTACCAGGCACTGTGGAACTCGGTCATCGGCAAGAACCTGTTCATAGACGCCCGGTTCGGGGTGAACAAGATTCTGTTCCCGACCTATTTCAATGGCGGCAACCAGCAGTCTCTCACGGACAACGCCACAAACATCATTTACGGGAACAACACCTCTCAAGTGATCCGCAACCGTGACCGCTACCAGACCAACGCGACCGGCCAGTACTACATCGACCAGGCGCTCGGCGGCCGCCACGAGATCCGTTTCGGTTTCGACTCCACGCACGCCGTCACGCAGAACAATACGACGCGCGTCGATGATGTGAATACGTTCTACGACAGCACGAAGTCGCCCCAGGCGCAGACGGTGAACATCTACGCCACGCCGCTCATTGACATCTCGGCGCTCAACGTCACCGCGCTCTTCGCGCAGGACAGCTACTCGATCAAGCGCTTCACGCTCACGGCGGGTCTCCGTTGGGAGCGGCTCGAGGGCTACCTCCCCGCCCAGAGCAGCCCGCCCAGCGTCTACTTTCCCGATCTGCAGCGGAATTGGCCGGAGGTCCGGAATGTCGTCCTCTGGCATACGGCCGGCCCCCGTGTAAGCGGCGTCTACGACGTCATGGGTGACGGAAGGACGGCGGCCAAGGCGTCCTGGGGGCGCTATTACTACATCCTCTCGACCGGTGGCGGCGGCGTCAGCAACGTCAACCCGAACTCGAACTACTTCACGACCTACGTGTGGAACGACGCGAACCGCGACCTGAAGTTCCAGCCAGGCGAACAGACTGGTGCGGGCACTTT
>Ga0066903_100002178_pt1 | contig 15084 bp, 14 predicted proteins | sample PanSoiMetaGPlot1_FD_67491 | JGI IMG/M metagenome (GOLD analysis project Ga0066903, IMG submission 67491) | Tropical forest soil microbial communities from Panama analyzed to predict greenhouse gas emissions - Panama Soil - Plot 1 (version 2) | ecosystem: Environmental > Terrestrial > Soil >...
GTGATCGGCTCCGCTTTGGTAATTGGCGAGCGGCCTGGCCCTGACGAGATTTTTGGCTTCGCACTCATTCTTGCGGCCGCTGGTTCAGTGCTCTTTCAACACGACAAAAAGGCAGCCGACGCCGTCCCGCCCGAATAATCGCATGAATGCTTCACAGTCGAGCAAAGGATCCGAGGGCGTACCGCTTTCGCATGGCGTGTCAGCGATTAGCTGCAGCATGTTCGCCTTCGTTATCGGCGCGCTGGGCATAGCACACCTTTAATGAGGGTAAAAGCACGCTGACGAAGCACTCAGTCCTTCACTCGAGCAGCCAGAATTTTACCCAGCCAATGCTCACCGGCAGTGGTCCGCGCGTAGCGCTGTGGGTTGTCAGGTCCAACACAGCTTTCAATGCCGTCAAGTACGACGTCATGATTAGGAATCTGGAAGAACGCAATCGACAATCGAGATTGGTTTCGCGTTTCCGCCGACGGATTAACTACTCGATGTAAGGTCGAGACCCATCGGTCGTTCGTCCAGCGCATTAACATGTCTCCAATATTTATAACATATCCATTCGGCACGACTGGCACGTCGATCCAGTCTCCGCCACGCCGAATTACTTGGAGACCGCCACTTCCCGTCTTTAAGATAGTGAACGCATCGTAGTCTGAGTGTGCACCAGCGCGAATCTGACCAGGAAGCGGCGTCTTCTCTTGTGCAGGATAATAATTGATGCGCATGGTGCTGATATGTCTATCAATCTTATCATTGAAATAGTTGATATCCTTTCCCAGAGCCAACGCGAAAATCTGGCAAAGCTGGCTGGCCAATCTCTCCATCTCGCTGTAGTAGAGCTCGACGGCGTCTCTAAATTCTGGCATTCCTTTTGGCCAAAGATTTGGATGGAAGTAGATTAGCGCATGCCCTTCTTCAAAGTACGCACCAGAGCCGATCTTCAGCGGACCGAAGCCTAGGCTCTCCATAAGGTCAGGGGGGGTTTTGTCTCCAAGCGTCTTCGCCAAACTTTGATCGGCGAGCCGATTGTAGCCCCGACTAACGCCCGGCCCGGGCCGCTTTATCTCCATTTTGTTGTCTATTGGTTTGGTGAAGAATTCATCGCTCTCCTTCTTCACCACATCGATGGCGTCCGCCGACACGCCATGACCGGTAATCACCAAAAATCCGATCGTTTCACAAGCGAGGGCAACCTGAGCTACTACGCTCTTAGCTGCAAGTGACTTCGGGTCGGCGAGAAATGGCGCAATATCAATAACCGGAACGGTGGCGTCCGCGGCGGCTGCACGGTCGCGTTCGGGTACGAAATCTTGGGACTGTTCCTGCATAAGTTTCCTCCTCTATGATTATCCCTTCGAGGTCTTTTCACGAATGACCATAAGGCCTTTGCGGTGATCCCACGGTTCGCCTGCCATCAGCAAGATAGGGGCTGACGGCGGTAGGTACGACCTGCTCGACCTCGGTTGCAAATGCCAATCCTAGGCACGACAGGATCGATTCTCGATAACCCAATGGTCAGCCACCCGGAGGCTTGTGGCACCACAGGCGACCGCTTCCTTCCCGAACGAAATGGCTTCGTGGAAGGGGCTGAAACCATCGAAACTCACACCGAGTCGCGCGCCCATGATTTCAGACCTTCTGACAGGACCCCGTAAGAAAAGGCCAGCGTTGAAGCGCCGGCCTTTTCGGATTGCAGCTATTTCAAAAATTCGTTGGTCGAGACCGCCCCTGGATCAAGGGGCTTTTTTATCATATCGAGGCTGACCATTGTGTGCATCAACGCGTTCCAGCCCTCCGCGTCGGAATGCCCGATACCATTGGCCCTGGTATCAGCACTGTTGGTCAGCTCAAGAACTGCAGGCAACTTGATCTTATTGTATTTGTTATCGAGGGTCGGGTTGGCCGCCACCGTCAGAGTGTAGGCTTCATCTGGATGCTCGTTAGCGTAGGTCCACCCTTTGACGAACGCCCTCGTAAATCGACGAACGAGGTCTGGATTTTTCTTGATCATGTCCTGATTGGTAATCAAGCCAGAACTGTACATCGGTAATCCGAAATCCCGAAAATAGATCCAGCCCATATCAACGCCTTCGGCAACTGGCAGCAGACCATCATTGAACGCAAATGCTACCCCTGCATCGATCCGGCCGGCGAGGATCAGCTTTGCCACTGCCAAGTCCGCGGGGACTTCTGTGATTTTAGATGTGTCGATATCATTCTTCTTGACGACCGCGCGCCATTGACGCTCGACCGCACTCTTCAATTGCAATCCTAGCCGCTTACCATAAAGGTCCTTCAGCGTCTTGATGCCGGTCGACGTGGGAAACACGATAGCGACGGGGTTCTTTTGAAGAATAACGGCGGTAGTGACAACTGGCAGTCCTTTGTCCGCCGCAAGGACCGCTTGGTCTGCCGTGGCATACCCGAACTCGACGTCCCCCGTTCCGACGAGCTTGACCGTTACGCTGGAGCCCTCGCCGGGCAGGACTTGAACGTCAATACCTTCTTCCCGAAAGAAACCTTTTTGGAGGGCAACGAACACTCCGGAGTGCTCAGTGCCAAACACCCAATCGAGGCGCATCTTGACCTGGTCGAGAGCCATTGCCGGAGCGCTAATGCACGAAAGCGCAAGAACGCTTGCCCAAACTATGCGACGTATATTCATGACAGATCCCTTCTTCTATTGACCTTGGCTTCTGAAACTAAGCAGTCTCGGCTGTTCCCTCCACAGCGGCCAGTAGTCCCCGCTCTAAGAGCACGACAGCGAGAAAGAAGAGACGCCGAGCGCGCTTAGCACGAAGATCACACCGAACATCAGCTCCGTGTCCGGTGAGATGTAGCTAATCACGTAACCAAGGCCCCGATCATGCATTCACCGATGACGGCACCAGCGACCGCCAATGTCATTGCGATCTTGAACGAAGTGTAAATGTACGGCAAGGCAGACTGATCTTGAAAAATACCAAGACGCGCCAAGGGACTCCATATACTGGATCAGCTCTGTATCGACGGACTGGAGGCCACGCGCGGTGTTGATGACGGTTGGGAAGAAGGCAATCCGGGCCGCGATAACCACCTTTGGTGTGAGACCAAGGCAAAAGAGCACCCATTAGTGCCGTCTCCTGAACGCGGTTTTCGGTGGCGCTGAAAGTCTCTTCGGACAAGCGCACTCGCCGTTTTTGCGCTGCGTTTTCCTAGACCAACCATAATTCCCAATTCAATGTCGGTGAGATCCTTACTTGCTGTGCGAAGACTATGGAAGTGCTCGCCATTGATTTCTCCGGCTCTCCGAGACGTCCGTCGGTTTGCGAGTCGGACTCTACTACTTTATTCTCGGCTGTGATCACACTCGGTCTGGATCGCCGAGTGCATATGGGAGGATACTCCGGCGATGCGATTGGGCATTTACTTCGACGGATTTTCTCCTGCCTCAGAGATGATAGAAATTTCGCGGCAGGCTGAGATGGCTGGGGCCGACAGCCTCTGGTTTGCGCAGCACATGGGCTACCGAGAAGCCCTGATCATGGCAGGCGCGGTCGCGGGATGCACGAAGACGATCAAGCTCGTACCGACCGCCATCACGCCGTATCTGTGGCGTTCGCTGCCGACGGCAATGTCACTTGCCACGCTCGACGAATTGGCGCCCGGTCGCATCAAGGTCGCGGTGTCAGTCGGAAACCTGCTCAACCTAGGCGAGTCCGGGGCCGAGCCCGTTAAACCGATCCGTGTACTCGCTGAATATGTCCACATGATTCGCGCTCACCTTTCGGGGGGCTCCGTCCACTTTGATGGCGAATTGGAAAAGCTGCGCGGCAGCCATATGGAATTCGGAAAAGACGCGCAAATTCCGATTTATATCGCCTCCACCGGGCCGCAGGTTCTGAACTTGGCAGGCCGGATCGGAGACGGTGTGCTGCTGTCAGCCGGTTTGACACTCGAGTCCTGCCGCCGTTGTCTTGCTTCGGCGGACGCGGGAGCAACGACTGCCGGCCGCGACCCAAACGTGGTGCGCAAAGCGGGCTTCATCAATTTCAACGTGTCAAAGGACGGAAAGGCTGCAAAGGCAGCGCTGCTGCGCAAACTTGCCTTTCTCTTCCGCAGCAAAGGTCATGCGGAAAATATCAGATCATCCGGTCTCGAAATCGATCATCAAGCCATCATGGATGCTCTTTCGCGGCGGGATCTCGATGGTGCTACCCGTTTGCTGCCGGAAAAGGCGGCTTCCTTGTTCGGAGTCGCAGGCACGCCGGATGAGTGCGCTGAATTGCTCAACGGATACCTTTCGATCGGACTAACCGAGCCGATTATCGAGGTCTCGGGACATGGTGAAGAGCGGAGGCTCGCTCTAGACGTCTTGCGCCAGTTCGCGAGCCGCTGATTGTGCTCTCCTGAATTTTGCTGCGTGCGGCATGCTACTATATGCTGCTCGACGTAAAATAGCGTCTCGCCTTATTCATTCCTATGCAAGCTCCCGCGCGAAACACATTACAGCTTAAAGCATATCGAGTCTTGTCGCATGAGCTGATGATCGGCCGCCACAAACCCGGCCAGCCGCTCAGTTTGCGACGCTTGGCCGCGAGGCTCGGGACGAGCCCAATGCCGATCCGTGAAGCCGTGAGCCGGTTGATCGCGGAGCGGGCTCTCGTTCTGTTGCCGAACCGCAAGGTCATCGTCCCCTGGATGACGCGGGAACTATTTACCGAACTGTCTCGCGCGCGCCAACTTATTGAGGGCAGGGTTGCCGAGATTTCATGCAAGCGAATAACACCGGGGCTGCTGGCGGAGCTTCGCCGTATCAACGCGGTCATCAAGAGATCCCTGGCGAAGAAAGAGATCGGACGTGCGCTAGCGCAAAATCTTGATTTCCATCTGACGCTCTATAACGCATCGCGCGTTGATGTGCTGCTATCCATGATTGAGATGCTTTGGCGCCAGGCCGGCCCGTTCATTGCCTTGAGCCCAGACCTGCCAGGTGTCAAATGGACCGCGCGCTATCACGACGAGATCATCAAGGCGCTCGAGGCCGGCAGCCTCTCCAAGACGCGCAGTGCTGTGCAGCGCGACATCGAGGATACGCTGCAGGAACTGCTCAAGCACGCTGTCTTTGAAGGAGACCAAGTGGCTGGTACTGGAAATTAAGCGGCGGCGCTCCAGAGTCCGCGAAAGCGGGCAGCGACAATTTCCTCGTACGACGGGTCGCCGGAGAGAAGGCCGATCGCGCGCGAATATCGCTTCATGGACACGACGGAGGCTTCCGAGATCGCGGGATCGTAAAAGGGAAGATCGCGCGCGACGACGTCAGCGATCAATTTCGCCTCGCGCGGCTGAAACAGCTTACGTCCAACCTTCGTCGCGAGTCCGATCTCCCGCTTCAGCGCCGCCTGGGTTTTTATGATCGCACGCACGACTCCGGCAGCGGCATCCGGCTGCTCGGAGATCAACACGTCGGTCGTGGCAATCGATGGCATCGTGTAGTGGAAGCACTCCTCCGGGCCATCGCCACGCCGTACGTCCAGAACGAGGTTGCCGATTCCGTCGCGTAACGCGACCTCCGCGCCCATTCCATTCGCGAAAAACCCGTCGATCTCGCCGTCGCGAAGAGCGCGTGCGGCGAATACGCCGAAATTTACGCCCGGTTTAGTGGCCGCCGAAGGCATGCAGATTTCGATCTCATCGCGCACTGGGTCGATATTCAGCGCGAGCAGAAGCTGTCTAAGAGCAGCGCCGACAAATGGAACGGCAGCAATCCGCTTTCCCTTGAGTTTGTCGAGATCGCCGCGGGCAATGTTCAGATCCCTACGCATAACCAGGAGCCAATAGGTGCCTTGCGACTGCGCGCACAGAAGCTTCGCTTTGTGCCACTCCGGAAAGGCAAGAAGCGGCGCATGCGCCGACGCACCAATGAAATCAACAATGCCGTCACGCAAAGCCTTGATGCAATCTGGTAAAGGCGAGACAAGCTCAAGCTTTATATCGAGCCCTTCCGCCGCGAAAGCCCCCAGCGCGGCCGCGGCGACGGCCGGAAAGTAGGAGTTCGAAACGAGATCCGGAACTGCGATTCGCATCAAGGCTTTCAGGGCGAAGCCGATTGCCGCTGGGAGTGAGGATCATGTGGGGCCAGCCACTCTGGGTCAAGCTGTGATCACATCGGAAGGGTGCAATCCCGTCGAACCGCGACGGGGGATTGTCAAACATCGGACTGGTATGGCAAAGAACTCGCACGTGATGCTTGTGATCACACCGGCGGCGGTGCGAGTAGAAGGACAAGTCCGTGCCGATAGTCAAGTCCGTCGAGACCATTTTGATCCAGTTGCCGACACGCCGCGAGCACAAGTGGACCGGACTGACCGAGCCGATTGGGCGTTACATCCTAACGCGGATGACCGACAGCGACGGAAGAAGCGGTTGGGGTGAGGCGCCAGCGCTCAAGGACTGGGGCGGCGAATTCGGCCGTTATTTCGGTGAGTCGCCACTCATCGTGAGTAGCGTAATCGGAAACTATCTGGCGCCGGCCGTGGCCGGCATCGACCTCGGAAATGTGGCTGACCTTCATTCGCGCATGGACGCGGTGATCAAAGGCTATCCCTACGCCAAAGCCGCGGTCGAATTCGCGTTCTACGATCTCACTGGGCGCTGGTTGGGAGTACCAGTTCACGTTCTCCTCGGCGGGCGCATCCGATCTCGCGTGCCGATTACCCATTCGATCGGGCTGATCTCGGTCGCAGAGGCCGAGAAAGAGGCAGGGCAGGTCGCGGCCGAGGGCATTAGGACGATCAAAATCAAGATTGGCGTCGACCCCAGGCGCGACATCGAGATCGTCAAAGCGGTCCGCATGGCGGCGGGCGAAAACGTCGACATCTGCGTCGATGCGAACGAGGGCTACAAGACGCCAGGCGAAGCCATCGCCGTCGTTCGCGAAATGGCGAAGCAGCGTCTGAAGTATGTCGAGCAGCCGGTGGTGGGCATCGAACGGCTGGCCGAAGTTGCTCGGGCGATCGATGCGCCTGTCATGGCCGACGAATCCGCCTGGAACGCGCACGATGCTATCCAGATCGCCGAGCGCCGTGCAGCGCAGATTGTTTCCATTTACACCACCAAGCCCGGCGGTCTGTACAAGGCGATGGAGGTTGCTGCGGTGTGCCGGGCGGCCGGCATCGTTTGCAACGTGAACGGTTCAGTTGAGACCGGCGTCGGCAATCTCGCGAATATTCATCTTGCGGCTGCGGCACCCGCGGTCACACTCTCCTGTGTTATCCCAGTGTCTACACCGGCGGCGTGGCAGACGGGACAGATCGGCGGAATTTATTATCGCGACGATTTGATTGCTGAGCCGATGCGCCTCACCGACGGAGCCGTCGAAGTCCCGAGCGGGCCCGGAATGGGAATCGACGTCGATCTCACAAAAATTGAGCAGTACCGGGTCGCCATCTAGCCGCAAAGGGAAGAAGGAGCATGCGGAAGGATATTCTCGAGCGGCAGGTGGTTGCAATGCGAGCTAACCGCTTTGATGCAACGATCTCGTGCTCGCCGGAGAACTTTGCGTACGCCACCGGCTTCGTCGTGCCGTCGCAGCAGTTGATCCGCCACCGCCACGCCATGGTGATTTTGACCGCATCGGGCAGTCCGGCGATCTTCGGCGTCGACATGGAAGCAACGACCATCGGCCGCCGCGAGCCCGATGTTCCGAGACGGATCTGGGCGGAGTTCAGCGACGATGCCATGCTGGTCCTCGCTTCGCAGCTCTCGGAGCTGGGTCTCGCCGAAGCGCGCATCGGGATCGAGATGGATTACCTGCCGGCCGGTGACTTCTTGCGTCTTCAGAAGGCTCTGCCGCGTGTTCGTTTCGAGCCGTGCGAGCATATTCTTGCAAGTCTGCGTCAGATCAAAACACCGGGCGAGATCGAGCTTCTACGCAGGCTCTCGCGTATCGCCGACCAAGCCATTACCGATTCTCTGATGGCGGTGAAACCCGGCGATACCGAGATGGATCTCGCCGGACACCTTACGCGCAATATCTATGAGTTCGGGGCGGAGCAGTTCAAACTTATGATCGTTGCAACCGGCGATCGCAGTAGATTGCCCAATGTCGGCCCGAGTGAGCGGAAGCTGCAGCGGGGCGATGTCTGCCGTGTCGAGATCTTCTCGGTCATCGCTGGTTATCAGGCCGGCGTGTGCCGAACCGCAGTTGTCCAGGAGCCGCCGCCGAAGGCAGAGGAAATCTGGAAACACCTCGTCGACTGCAAATATCAAATCATGGAAATGGTGAAACCCGGCGCAAGCTGCCGCCACATTTATGATGCCTTCATCGCCAAGTTGTCGGAGGCGAATTTGCCGCCGATCTCGTTCGTTGGACATGGGATTGGGCTGCATCTGCACGAGGATCCCTACCTTGGCAAGACGCCGATCCTCGGCAAGCCAGGTAGCGACGCCGCGATCGAGAAAGATATGGTCCTTGGATTCGAGCCGCTCTGTTACGAGACTGGCTATGGCTTCGGCATGCAGAACAAGGACATGCTGCACGTCACCGAGGCGGGTTGTGATCTGCTCTCCGACTATACGAATACAGACAAGTTGCTCGTCGTGCAGTGATCCTTGCGAGGGCAGGCGTTCCGAGATTGCTGACCAATATTCGGCTGGCTGTGCTACTTCCGTCACAGCGCGCCGTCGATCGACGCGCCCCACGCTGCTGTGATCACAGCTTGACGGTCTTGGGAGCGGATCCTAATGTTTGGCCCTTCCTGGCGGTAAACTGCACGAGTCAAAGGCTTGGGAGCGTGGTCTCGATAACATCGCGAACGAAAGTGGTTCAATGTCAAATTTCGTCGCGATCAAAGATGTCGAATTGGTCTACGGCCGGAAAAAAACGCGATTTCAAGCGCTGAAGAATCTTGACCTTGAAATCAAACGCGGCGAATTCGCTGCCGTCGTTGGCCGCTCTGGCTGCGGCAAATCCTCTCTGATGAAACTGGTGAGCGGCCTTCTGCCTCCGACCGAAGGGACGGTCGAGGTCGACGGGAATCTGCTGGACGGGCCCCTAAAGATCGTGGGCATGGCGTTTCAGAATCCGACGCTGTTGCCTTGGCGTACGCTCTTGTCGAATGTGATGCTGCCTTTCGAGATCGTCGATGAGCATCGCTACAAGATTCGGACGCAGCGCTCCAGCTACAAGGAGCAAGCGGGCGCCCTCTTGCGTTCGGTCGGGCTGGAAGGCTTCGAAAACAAATATCCCTGGCAGCTATCTGGAGGCATGCAGCAGCGCGCCTCGCTCTGCCGCGCACTTGTGCATCAACCCGACCTACTGATGCTTGACGAGCCGTTTGGTGCGCTGGACGCGTTCACACGCGAGGAGCTCTGGGACGTGCTCCAAAATCTTTGGATCAACCGGAAGTTCACCACGATTTTGGTGACGCACGACCTTCGGGAAGCAGTCTATTTGGCAGACCGGGTTTTCGTCATGTCGGAACGCCCCGGACGCATTCTGGCGACGCATGACGTGCCGATCGAGCGTCCACGACGATCGGAGATAACATTCGGATCGACGTTTCTGGATATTGTTCATACGCTGCGCGACCGGATCAAAGCCGTGCCAGCGACCACCGCACTGACCATAGCATGAGTGCGCCCATTGTGAAATCGGTGCGGAAAAGAAGGTTTAGTCTCGAACGCGACGCGCCTTGGGTGACGCCGGCACTCCCATGGGTCGTCTGCGCCGCAGTGGTCGCGATTTGGGAATTGTGCTGCTACGCGTTCGCAGTGCCGGAGTTCGTCCTGCCCCGGCCGAGCAGAATTGCAGCCGTTTTAATCGCCTCCGCGGGCCCGATCTGGTTTCATACCCAACACACCTTGATCACGACTATGATCGGCTTCGCGCTTTCGGTAGCGGTCGGACTGGTGGTTGGGACCGCTGTCGGTTCTTCGAAGCTCGTTTACGGGGGGTTCTATCCGCTTCTCGTCGGTTTCAACTCGGTGCCGAAAGTCGCCTTGGTGCCGGTGCTCGTCGTCTGGTTTGGCATCGGTACGATTCCAGCCGTGCTGACGGCGTTCCTCATGAGTTTCTTTCCCATCGTCGTGAACGTCGCCACCGGGCTTGCCACGGTCGAGCCCGAGCTGCACGACGTATTGCGCTCGCTGGGCGCGAAAAAACGAGACCTTATCTTTAAGGTCGGTCTCCCGCGGTCGCTGCCGTATTTCTTCGGCTCACTGAAGGTGGCGGTGACGCTTGCCTTCGTGGGCTCGATCATTTCGGAGTCCATCGCCTCGAGCGAAGGTATCGGTACTTTGATGGTGCGGGCCGCTAGTGATTTCAGAATTCCACTGGTGTTTGCAGGACTCGTTGTCACGGCGGCGATGGGAATTGCGATGTACGCGGCCTTTGCCGTCGTGGAGCGGCACACCACGGGCTGGGCAACGCGCAGAGTGGACGTGGAGTAGAATCAGGAAACGACAAAAATCATCACCCGAATATAAGAGGAGCGGCAATGCTGAGACACGTTTTTCAAGTTCTAACCGCGATTGCGACGTTCGCTGGGGCGGATTTCGCCGCCCAAGCACAAACGCCGGTGAAGCTCGTTCTCGATTATGCAATTCAGGGTCAGCAGTCGCCACTCGTTCTTGCCGCAGAGGGCGGGTATTTCAGCCGCGTCGGGGCGAACGTCCAGGTCGACCGCGGTTATGGCTCCGCCGACGCGGTGTCGAAAGTTGCGAGCGGCGCCTACGACATGGCCTTCGCCGATCTTGGTGTTGCCATTCAGTTTAACGCCAAGCAGGGTGAGACAAAGGTCATCGACGTCTTCCAGGTGTACGACGTCGCGCCGATGGTGATACTCTCATTGAAGAAATCTAACATCACCAAGCCAGCCGATCTTGCCGGGAAGCGAATCGCCTCGCCGGCCGGCGCGTCGAGCCGGGTGATGTTTCCGGCTTTTGCCGCGGCGAATCATATCGATGTGGCCTCTGTGAAATGGATCGATGTGACCCCGCAGCTTCGCGAGACTCTCTTGGTCCAAGGGCAGACCGACGCGACGACGGCCCTCATCACCGATCTCGCTGGTCTCAAGCATCTCAACGTCACCGACAATGATCTTACAGTCATGCGCTTCAGCGATTATGGGGTTAATATCTATGGTCATGCTCTGATCACGACGCCGGAGTTCGCGGCCAAACATCCCGATGTGGTGAAGAAGGTGGTCAAGGCCGTAACGGAAGCGCTGAAGGCGTCCATTCACGATCCCGCGGTTGCCATCGCGGCGATCAAAAAACGCGATCCCCTAGTAGATGACGAACTGGAGCGGCATCGTCTGGAGCTCGTTCTCAAAAACGCGATCATGACCGATCATGTCGAAAAGGCCGGACTCAGCGCGATCGATATGGACCGCATGAAGAAGACCAGCGACATCGTAACGACGGCATTCAAGTTACCGCCGGTCGATGTGGGGACAATCTATCATCCCGACTTTCTGCCGCCAAAGGCCGACCTGAAGTTGCCATAGTCGGGGCCTGTGCAAGGCGTGCAGAATTCCAAAATGCGGATGCGGTAGCGCCCGTCCCGGCGCTACACCATAGCTTTTTTCCACACGAGCCGCGTTCGTCATTCGCGCTTACATAGTCTCCGGAGTCGTTTCAATAGCAGCCTGCCATGACAGGACCATCCACTCAAATAAGACGACGGCGAGAAAGAACAGGACACCGAGCGCGCTCAGCACGAATATGCCAGCAAACATCAATTCGGTATCGAGCGAAATATTTGCGTAGCTGATAACGTAACCGAGGCCACGGTCGGATGCTACAAACTCCCCGACTACGGCGCCGACGACTGCCAACGTGATGGCGATCTTGAACGAAGCCATGACGTAGGGGAGTGACCACGGCAGGCTGATCTTGAAAAAAATTTCCCGCCAGCCGGCCCCGAGCGAGCGCATATACTGGATGAGCTCGACCTCGACCGATTGCAGCCCGCGCGCGGTGTTTATTACGATGGGGAAGAATGCGATTAGCGCCGCAATCACGACCTTCGGCGTGAGGCCGAAACCGAACCAAATCAGGAAGAGCGGCGCCAGCGCGATCTTGGGCAAGACCTGCGCCGATACGAGGAAGGGATAAGTCAGTTCGCTGATCCAGCGCGAATATGCGATTCCCACCGCGATGATGAATCCGGCAATGGCGGCGAACAAGAAGCCGCCTCCGATCGCCAGGAAGGTCGGCCATGTGTGCTGCATCAGGTATGCCCAATGCTTCCCGATGGTCAGAAAGATCACGCTCGGCGCGGGCAGGATCACCGGCTTGATCTTAAAAATGTCGACGAGCGCCTCCCACGCCAAGAAAAACGCGACAAAGACGCCGATTTGGCCAGACACGCGAGAGAGATAACGCAACCACATGGTCAATTTGCTCCGACCGGCTTGCTTTCGCGAAGTTTGTGGCGGATGTACTGCACGAGCTCCGTAAAGGCCGCGCTACCCCGCAACTCTTCTCCGCGCGGACGGGCGAAGGGCACGTCGATAATCTCGTCGACCTTGCCTGGTCGCGCTGACATCACCACGATCCGCTCGGACAGCAGCACCGCTTCACTGATGCTGTGAGTGATAAAGATGACGCTGCTCTCGGTAATGCTCCAGAGGCGCAGCAATTCCTCCTGCATCGTCTCGCGCGTGATCTCATCGAGAGCGGCGAACGGCTCATCCATCATCAGAATAGGTGGCCTGAACGCAAGTGCACGGCTCAGCGACACGCGTTGTTGCATGCCTCCGGAGAGCTCGTTCGGCAGCCGGTCCTCAAATCCGGCGAGTCCGACGAGTTCCAGCCACTTGCGTGCTTCGGCCAGCCGTTCCTCGCGGCCCAGGTGCTTCTTTGCAACTTCGAGAGTGAGCACGACGTTCTCGATTGCCGTACGCCATGGCAGCAGGAGCGGACGCTGAAATACATAACCGATCTTGCCCGACAGATCGGCCTCCGCCAGCGACTTGCTGTCGAATTTGACTTCGCCGCTGGAGGGACGAAGCACGCCAGAAAGAACTTTGAGCAAAGTGGTCTTGCCGCATCCTGACGGCCCGACAATGCTGACAAAAGAATTGCGTGGAATGTCGAGTGAAATGTGCTCCAGCGCGGTCAATGCGCTGCCCTTAGTGCGGTAGCGCACGGACAGGTCGTTAATGCTGATATTGGGGACGCTGATCACTGATTCAGCCTTCTGTAGTTCCTGATGCCGATTGAGCATCCAAACTACGCCTTCAAAAATGTGCGCAAGACATCCAGTCCGTATCGTTGATCCTCCAACGTGCCAGCGAGAAGCAGCACAGCATCCTGGAGCCCGGCCTCGGCGAAGTCATGCAAGCGGTCGCAGCATTCCTGAACGGTGCCCGCGATAGCAAAGATCTCGACCGCATCATCCGGCACCAGTTTCGTTGCTGTCGCGAAGTCGCGTTTGCTCATCGCCTCAATTATCGCACTGTGGTTGATCGGGATGCCGGAGCGCTGCAGGTTCTCCGCCATAAATTGATTTCGGAGGAGAAATGCGAGCTTTTGGCGCACCGTATCGACGGCATGTTTTTTCTCCCGCGCAGCCATGAACGAGATGTAACCCGCGGATCGAAATGCCGCGCCGGTGCGTTTCGCCGCCGCCATGCCCGCCTGCGCTTGATCGAGGGACCAGCGCACCGAGTGCGTCGACAGTCCCGCCGAGAGCACAACACCGTCAGCGATCTTGCCCGCCAACTGCAGCATTTGTTCTCTCATGGGGGCGAGATAGATCGGGATCGGTTGCGGCGGTTTGAACATCATGCGCGACCCGTTCAGGCGAAAGCGCAGGGCTTCCTGTCGCACTGGTTCTCCGGACCAAAGGCTTCGAAGCGCTTCCACGAACTCGCGCATGACCCGGACCGGCTTCTCGATTGTTTCGCCGGCCTCACCAAGAAAAAGTGGATTGCCAATGCCAACAGCCAGCGCGGCGCGACCGGGCGCTGCCTCCGCGAGCGTCGCCATCTGCATTGCGGTCGGAACGGGGTGGCGGAGATAGGGGCTGAGTGCCGTCGGAACCACGAACACGTCAGAGGTCGCGAGTGCGAGGCCTAGGCACGATAGGATCGCTTCGCGGTAGCCGAGATGGTCCGCCATCCAGAGGCTCGATGCACCCGCCGCAACCGCTTCCTGAGCGAAGACGACTGCCTCCTGGTAAGGCGAGAAGCCGTCGAAGCTAATGCCGATCCGTAACATTCCCGACCCTCAGTGTCCGTTTTCGAGAAATGATGGCAGATGACGCCTCTCGATCGAGGCCAATCCCATCTTCTCGAGAGTTAGGCCGCTTTTCCAGAAGTCGCGGCCGACTGCATAGACCGCCAGTGTCACCAGCGCATCAATCGTTGGAGTTGAAATGCCGGCGAGACGGCCGAACGCAGAGAAAGGCACCAGGCCGTAGCCGACGTCCTCGTGCACGTAACGATGATCGAGAGACGAAGGCGAACGGATCGTGGCGTTTGGCGCACTCTCCTCGCACGCGCGTTTGATGGACCCGCTTTCCAGTGCTTCGCGCGTTGTGAGACCGGCTCGATAGAAAGCCTCCAGGAAACTGACCGACGGGATACCGAGCGCAGCCGCCACCGCCATTCGCTCATCGTCGACTGCTTTGGTCACGCGACCGACCGCGTCGGTCACTCCTTCGGCGTAGAAAAGAAAATCGCCGTTCGTCCGTTCGATCCAGCCGGCATTCATGATCATTCCGGGCGGGTGGAAGATGGCATTGATATTGGTCAGCGCCGTTTCCAATACACTCGATGAAAGAATGATCTCGGGGTAAAGAGGCTTGATCAGTTCATGAAGCCTGGCGGCGTGTTTCCCGGGAAATGCCGCGAACGCAAGACGCTTAGTATAGCTATAAATGTTGACGCAGGTTTCACCCTCCATGCGGGTAATGTAGGTGAGCGTCACGCTTTCGCAGGTCTGCCGCTCGCCCATGAATCCGGCGCGTTTGAGCTCCCGACTGAAATGCAGTCCCCCGCCGGTGTGACCCGGGTTGAGAAACACGGGTTGGCTCGGCTTCAGAAGGTGCGCCAACGCCTGCGCATAGCTTTCATGCGCAATAGAGGGAATCACAAG
>Ga0066903_100002179_pt1 | contig 15083 bp, 16 predicted proteins | sample PanSoiMetaGPlot1_FD_67491 | JGI IMG/M metagenome (GOLD analysis project Ga0066903, IMG submission 67491) | Tropical forest soil microbial communities from Panama analyzed to predict greenhouse gas emissions - Panama Soil - Plot 1 (version 2) | ecosystem: Environmental > Terrestrial > Soil >...
GAAACATCGCGTCGAGATAACCGTGAGCGCGCTTGATCAATGCGCGCGCCTTCGCGATCAGAGAGCGCACCCATTCCCCGCATGGCCTGAATACCGAGCGTCCAATTCTGCCCTTGGATTTCATCGATACGCGCACCAACATCAGGCGAAGTGATCGAGGTTGGCAATTTTCCGTATACATATCCGGTGGCAGCACCAAGGTTTTTATGGCCTTCCAATTCATCGAGCCGGCTAAGCATACGATTGGTCGTGCTTTCGAGCTCAGGCAAACCCATCTGCGTTTTGCCCGCGACGGTGCCGCGCTGTTTTGCTGCCTCCTTTTCGGCTGTGCCAGAACCGGGAATTGGGGCACCAGTCGTAGGACCGCCGCCACCTTCCGCCGCTGGCGTGCCTGCCGGTGGTGGCGGTGGCACGCGGGTCGGAACCGGCACCATCCCTTGATCTGTCTGAACCATTCGGGTTGCCTGCGCCGGTGTCGCACCGGGCGGTAAACCGCCCGCCTCGACAAAGCCACCACGCGAAGTCGGTTGATACATCTTGAGCGAATACCCGCCAGGTGCATTGGGATCGGGTACCCAAAATTGCTGCACTGAACCATATTGCTTGTTCTGCAATTCTTGCCTGGCCTGCAAAAAGTCCTGAAATGATCCCTTGAAATTGCCGCCACTCGGGCTGCGGGCAAATTGGTATTCCTTGATTTCCGCGGTGAGATTGGCCAACCGCTCGGACTGCGCCATCTGATCGCGATGTAGCTGGAGTTGCTGCTGATGATAGCGCGCGGTCTCAGCTTGCGCCGCAGCTGCCTGATCGGCCGCCGCCCCGCGCTGATAGCCCTGCATCGCTGCACCCCATTTGTTGAAGGGATTGCCGGCAAGCATCCCGAGCCCGAGCCCGGCGAGGCTCTGCCATGGGCCGCCGCCCCCGAGGCCGGTCGTTGGCGATGGCGGGGCTGGGGCTGGCGCCGGTGTCGGCGCAGGCGTTGTGCTCGGCTGAATTGGCTGCGTTTGATTGCCGCTCTGGTCGCTCGCCAGCACATCCGGGGGGATGCCCTGTTGTTGCTGCCAGCCCTGCGGATCACCCCCGAGGCCCATGCCGGCGCCCTGCTGGCCGGTAAGCATCGCGATTTCGTCGGGACTGAATAGATCGGCCATCTGGTCACCTCAAAAGGGCGTCCACGCCCGTCTTAGCGCCTAGAGGAAGCCACCCATTGCGGCGCCGCCGAGCGCCCCTATTCCGGCACCCATCGGGCCGCCAATCGAACCACCGATGCCTGCACCGGCTAGGCCGCCGCCAAGCAAGCGCGTCATCAATGGTTGCTGCATCGGGGTTTGCGCTGTCGAGACCGTGCCCCCGAGTGCGGCGGGAGCGCCAATCACCTGCGCCTCGCGTGCCAGATTCGTCCATGGCGTGTCGTATTGCGCTTGCGCGCGATCCTGCAGATATTGCCCGACAGCAAATTGCATCTGCGCGGGCAGATATTCGGCTTGCCCGAGCTGCGTCAGCATGCCCATTCCACCCATCATTTGCTGATTTGCCGTTGCCCCGATGCCGGCGGTCGTTTGCCCGACCTGGCCAAGTCCTTGCGTCGCCTGCTGCGCGAGTTGCTGACGCTGCATGTAGTCTTGCGCATAAACCGGATCGGCAACCTCTTGCATCGCTCGCGACATGACATCGGTATATTGTCCTGAGCCATAACGACCTGCCCCCGACATGCCTGAGGCAATGCGATCTGCGGTCTGCCGTTGGTTGCCGGCAATCGCTTGTTCGAGCCATGGGTTTTCAGTACCAATGTTCGTCTGGTAGAGGTTTTCAAATTGGCCGCCAGCCTTTTGCAGAGTATCAAGCCCGCTTTGCACCGTTGGCGTGATGCCCCGCTGATTGATCATTTCAGCAAGAACATTTTTGGCAACTTGCAATTGCCGATAATAAGTTCCCTCCTGATTGCTCGCCTGAATGTTGGCGATGTTCTGGATATTCTGTAGCCCCTCGCCGGGCGACCACAATTCCGGCACCATCGGTGCAACGGCGTCGCGCCCCTGCAATCCCGCAGCCGCCCCCCACATCTGCTGCAAGAACGGCAGATTGGGCACATTGGGGACGCTGGTCTGCGTCGAGGTGGTGACAGGTTGTCCGGTTGATCCGCTCATAGCGATTTTTCCATCATGAGATGTGTCATTCGGTAGCCGTGACTTTTAAGCAGAGGTTTCCAGCCAGGCCGACAAATAGGTTTGATAATCGTGCAGCGCACATGATCCTTCAAATATTGCTCGATCTCTTCAAGACAGTGTTGCCATTCTTTTGCGCCAAAACCCGTCACCCAATGCACCTCACCGATAAGCTGTGGTCCCGCCTTACGATATTGCAAGCCGATCAGGGCGCGCGCCTCTCTTCTTTCGTCATCCCAAATGACGCCTATCTGCATGCGAAAGGTGATAACAAGATCAAGAAGATCATCGATCGTCTCATTGCTGCGTTCCGCGATCTTCGGCAGAAACGGCAACCAGTGCGCCTGATATTTCCGCAGCGCTTGCTCCGTCGTCGGTATGGCGACAAAGTGCATCATAGCTTGATCATCACGTTGAGATAGATGCTTGGTGACACATTGGTCCCCCCGACACTAGTCTGCTGCGATACAACAACGCCTGTGCCGAGAGGGTAGTCCCTAAGATGTGACACAATAAATGAGCCGGAGCTGCCATCGCCACCAGGGATACCGATATCATCAAAAGAGATTCCGTGACTATGTCCTGGTACGTCACTGGCTTCAGAACCAAATGTGCTGCCGAGTGTATGCGCCGTCAGACCGCTGCCAGCACCCGCAGCGCTCAATGCTCGCCCTTTTGTTGCTGGTAGAACCAAACGGCAATGCGTAGCATACGCGGTTGCCGCGGCCCCTTGTGCTGCGCGCGTCGTGGCGGCGCCGCTCGAGGTTTGAATGGGCGCGGTAGCATCGGTGAATGGCGACGCATAAAAAAGCGTGAATAATCCCAGCGTGTCGGCATTCGCGCGCGTAGTTCCGCCGGACGTAGCATCGCCGATCGAACCATCGTCCATCATAATCCAACCGTCGTCGGCAACACTCTTATAGGTCAGCTTGATATCGCCGGTTGCCCAACCGACAACGCTTCCGATCAAAAGCCAATTGGTGCCGTCGAAAATAACTTCAGGATAACTACCCGCTATCCAATTGCCGGACATCACATCGCCGCCGAGCAAGTCCTTGACCGGCGCCGCTGTCGTGGCATCGAGTTGCAGTGTCATCGGTCCTGTGTTGGTAAGGGCTGGCCCAACCTTTGGTCGCACGATGATGCCGGTTGGCGCCGCGCCCGCGGTATAACCCACATCGGAAGTGATAATCTGCGCGTTCGCTGTGCCCGTGGTGATGTAGCCGCCGTTGCGAAGTTTCCTGTCCTTCGCCATCGCCGCCATCATCGAGCGCGCACTATTATTGACCGAATTGCGCGGCTGATTCTCTTGCCAGTTGATCCCGGCATCGGCGTTTGCATTGCTTGCCGCCGTCACCGACCAACTCATGAAATCTTCGCCTGGCATTATCCGAACTCCGTGATAATCACGATTCCGGCAGAGCCATTGCCACCGCTGGCATTGGTTGAGCCGCCTTGCGTGAGACCGGGAGAGCCCCCTGCCCCATAGTTGGAAGCATTGTTACCAGTGGCTGCGCTGCCACCAACCGGCGTCGGCCCGGGCGCACCGCCACCCAGTGCACTGCCTGCTCCATTGACCGGATCAGAAGTCTGGTTAGACCACCACCCACCACCGCCGGGATTGCCCGCCGCAGCAATGTCACCGGTGCCGGCGACGCCGCCTGGACCACCGGCCGGCCACGGCACAGCCACATTACCTTGCCCGCCACCCGTTCCACCCTTAGCGATCACGAGCGTGCCAACCGATGTGTCGCCGCCATTGCCACCTGCCCCGCCGCCGCCTGTTCCAGCCGCACCGATTGTGACTGTTTGCGAGGCTCCCACAGCAGCAGCCAATTTTCGCGATTTAGAATAGCCACCAGAACCGCCGCCGGCGCCTGATACGCTATTGGTCGAATTTGCAATACAACCGCCGCCAGCACCGCCGCCGCCAACGCATTCAATGAGGCAACTGACCATTCCGCTTGTCGGTGTATACGTGCCGCTGGAGGTAAAAACTTGAAAACCGATCAATCCGCCGCCGCCGCCACCCCCGGGCGGTGCAGCCCACGTGCCGTCAGCCCGCAGGAAATTTGTCGTACCGCCACCACTCAACGGGGCGAGTCCCTTGAGCGCTGAAGTGAATACGTTCAGATCGGCGGTCAGTTGCGTGTTGGTAACGTCGATCGGTGTCGCCGTCGCGCCAGTATTGTTGCCCTTGTAGGTGTGCGCGGCCATGGTGGCCAAGCGCGCGTTGGCTAACGTGCCGGTCCAGCCGAGCGTGAGTGTTTGGGCAGAGATCGTGCCAGTGACATTCGTGTCGTTGGTGATGGCTTGCACGACGTTGGCATTCAATCGCGCCGCCGCCAGCGTGCCGGCCCATCCCACCGTGATCGATGTTGCCTGCAGCAGCGCCGTGGCCGGCGTACCGCCAAGCGTCAGGGTGACGTTAGTGTCGTCGGTCTTGGTCAGCGCGGCCGGCGTGATACCGCCGCCCGGAGGGACTGCCCATGTACCATCAGCACGCAGAAAATTAGTTGTCCCGCCGCCCGAGCTCGGCGCTAGACCTTTGAGCGTTGTCGTGAAGACGTTGAGATACGCGGTCGCACCGGGGGCATCGTATTCGCCGAAGACACCGGCGTTATCGTAAAGAATGCGTCCGCTGACACCGCCGGTGATCGTGGTCGATCCGATCGCGATCGCGCCTGCCGCGCTCGGGTTAGGCACCCATTTCGCACCATCCCATTTCCACACCACACCCGCAGCGGAATATGTGGTTCCGGTTGTCGGTGAATTTGGAAAGTCCAGCGCCACGCTTAAGCTTCCCTTACGGCGGGTTTAACACGGTAACAACCCATTGCTGGGAGGTGCCGTCGTCGTACCAGATATAAAGCTGCCCATCCGTGCTGTTCCACCACAGCGTCCCCGGTGACGGCGATGATGGTGCAGTAGAAGAAATGACGGCGCCGACGCCAATCGGCACGGGAATGTTTGTTACCGTGACCCACTGCGTTGAAGTGCCATCATTGTAGTAGATGTAGAGTTGCCCGCCGGTTGAATCCCACCACAACTCACCCACCGTCGGCGATGCCGGCGGCGTTGCGCTGATGACGACACCAGCACCTCCGCCACTCGGCACGACAACCCAACTTCCATTCTTGCGGCCGTAGATATTGCCGTCGCTCGGCGCATCGGCGATGCCGCCGCCGGTGCCGGTGATCCCCAAGGCGTTGCGCGCAGCATAAGGATCGCGGGCAAAATCGAACGTGCGACGCCAGTGCGGAACGGGTTGTCGCGACGCGGGCGCCGTATTGGGAGGCAGGTCAGTCATGCTGCCCCATCCGGTTGCGCTTCCGCGAGCATGCCCATTGCATGTGTCCACGGTTCGCCAAATGGAAGCTTGAGTGTGAAGCGATGCAACCGCGCTGACGTTAACACCGATGCCGAGCCGGTGATCTCAATCGGATAATCGGCTGAGGTGACGGGAAGATCAGCAAGCCGTTCGCGGGTATCGACCGCAACAGCTCCATTCCCGGTATCGCACAACGGATAAACCTCGGAACAGAATGCGCGCATCCCTGGCACAAGATGCGCCTCTGCGGTCTGCAGAGTTGCGGCGAGATTTGGGCCGGCAAGTGAGCATAATTGCCCCTGATCGTTGATCGCGCACACCAGCGGGCGGCCGCCCTGATAGGCAAAATTGTCGAGCGATGGCGAAGCTGAATCAAGATTGGTATCGTTGGGATCGGTCAGGCTATCGGTGTCGAGATCGAGCCCTTTGCTTCCGAGCGGCGCCCATGCTTCAGCATATATGCTACCGGTGGTAAATCGCTGCAGCGCCCAATTGTAGACGATTACTCGATCATAATATGGAACCGCCGAATTTGAGTGAAATGCAAACACGACATAGGGCTTGTTTGCCACAAATACCTCAACCAAATTGCGCCGGTTGACATCAGAATTTTCCAAAAACCAATCCGAACATTTCTCCTGACCGATTGGATTGAGTTGATTGCCGGCAAGCGAATACGGCCCATCCTCCGCCATGAAGTAGAGCGTATCGTCAAATGAGCACGTGACGCCGTATTTGCTGATCGTGCCCTTGTCCTTGACCACCTTGCTAATCTGGAAAATGAACTGGATGTCACCCGGAAGGAATTGCATTAGCCGGATACAGCGGTCTTGGACGATATAGGCCAGCGTGTCGCCAACAGTTGCCATGATTGGGCCGCCGTCGGCCATCTCCTGTTCGTCGCACAGGTTCATTCCGACGGTCCATTGGCTCGCGTCGTTAACACCGGACCAGCGCAGTCTCCGTGGGTTTGTTGCCAATCCCGAGAGCACCGCAAAATCGCCGATCGTGCTCACCGTTGCCGCGCGCGGTGGCGAACCTGGCAGCGCGACAAATGCCGAGCCGGCCTCAATGTCGGCCCATTGTGGATCATCATTGATACCGGAGACCGCGAGCAAGTGTGTGCCAAATTGCGTAAACGACCATTCATCGACAACGCTATAATTGCCGCCCGAGGCGCGCGTGAGATTAATCCAGGCCGAGCCCGACCACTTGTAAAGGTCGGTTTGAGTACCAGCATAAATTTCCCAACCACCATCGAGCCGGCGCGCTGCGGTGAGCCCCAGACACGGCGCCGGCAACGCCGCTGTTCCGAATGGCAACAAGCTCGGGATCGGCCGGTAATCGTTGATACCGGGGAATACGTTATTAGCGATCGACGCAAATTGATTATCCAGCAGCGCGATATCGGGCCGCCACTCGCCGAATTGCAGCGTTGCTTTAGGCATCTTGCTCCTTGTTGCTAAGTTTGATGACGCGAACGGCAAGATCGAGATAGCGTTTAAGCTCCTCTGGCTCTTCGCACACGATGCGCCCTGCATCGTCGCGCAAAGTGAATCTGCCGGAATGATCACCAAGTGTGGGGCGCATCAATTGCGGGGTGTGAAAACTCACCACGATCTCGCCATCGGTGAGCGCAGCCATCTGGTTCTCGGAAAGCGTGACAAATCCGAGTTCATTACCGTCCTTGTCGAACACATCAACCATAGTAAGCCTTCATTCGGTTTTTGCGGACGCGGCGTGAGGTTTCGCGGCGCAGATAATCGAGACAGCGAGCGCCGGCTTGCTCAGCGTTCTGTACCTGTGCAGCATCGCGGATCGGAAAGGAATAAAGCCGCTTGAGTACAGTGTAGCGGATGAGATCAAAGCCGGCATTGGTCCATGCGTTTTGATCGGTATCGGCCGCGAGTGGTATGAGACGCACATGACCAAAGATGCGTAGCGGATATGACTGTCCTGGTGGTGGCAACGGATAGATGCGCAAGCACCCATTTTCGGTTGCCCACCACGACGGCTGACCGTTCGAAAGCGTCGAATAATAGTGTTCGACCGTTTGCCAATCCGTTTGTTTGACCGTGTACCACACGCCAAGCGGGGGCGAGAGCTGCGCCCGCACTGTGTCGATCATGATGAATTCTTGGTACCCTTGCTGCGGGTTGAGCGCGTAGCAATCACCGCGCGCGCTGCTGACTGTGTCGCTTGGTATGCCGCCATTCGCGCTGATCGTAAGCGCGTAGGCTTGCGGGTAAGTTTGGTTGAACCAGAATCTTTCACTGTCGTGGTCGCGGATGGCGGTGGGGATGGCGGCAGCGATTTCGGGGCCGAGGTTGGTTCGGCGCAGGTCGCTGACGATTTGGTCCTTAAGGTCGCCGAGGGTTTTGGCCATGGCTTATCCTCAGTTTGCCCGGGCAGGTCGTAACCCGCCCGGTGCAAGTACCACCATGCCGATCCCATTATTGCGCGCCGGGTACAGCGTATTCGACAACGATGACGCCAGCACCGGCGTTGTTGCCGGCACCTGAGCCCCACGTCACCCAGATGTCGGTATCAGCTGCGACCGGACCTGGCACCGCCGAGGCCGCCAGCGTGATGGCGTTTGGCCCAAGCGTCGTGATGGGACCGCCAGCAAGCGCGGCGAGCGTGACACCGGATGCCGCCACGCCGAGCCCCACGGTTGGCGTGGTACCGTTGAATACCGTGCCGATGACGGTTGAGGCGCGTAGCACAGCTGCGCCCGCCGGGATCGTACCAAGCTTGAACGTGCCGCCGCCAGCAACGAACTGATTGCCGGCACCACCGACACCACCGATGACCGCCACGAATTTTTGTTCCCGTGCCGGGTAGTCGCGGGCTTGTGAACCGAGTGTACCTGTAGGCATGATCGTCTCCTTTTGGCTTTTGCCGAATGGCCTTGGTTTGTTGCCGTAAAGAGTGCCGCGGCATTAGCGCCGCGGCGAGGTGACGAGAGTTCCTAGACAACCGGCGCGGCGTAGGTCGTCACCACCACGGTGGCGAAGTCGACGCTATTCCACACCAGTTTTTTGAGGCCGTAGATTGACCACGCGGATACCTCGAGGCGCCGCTTGTGGTCGTAAAGTTCTTCGTTCCAGCGATAACGGTTCTCGCCGGAATTCATGCCGAACGCGATCGCCGCCGATTGCGCCCCCATGAAGACAGCGCGCCGGCTATTGCTCTGTGCCGCCGCGGTTGTGGAGTGCACACCCATCGGGATTTGCTCTGACTCCCGAATGATGACCTTATTATACATTCCCAAGGCGCCGCTGAAGATCGGGTTTTGGCTGATCTCGCCGCCCGTCATTGCCGCCTTTTGGATGTCAAGCCATTGCCCAGTTGAAGTCGTGGTGCGCAATGACGTGACCTGTATCGGGTGCAGATACATCACGTAGTGTTCGCCGCCCTCGATCCTGATCGGCCGGATTTTGGGCAAGCCCGTAGAGCCGCCGGTCTTGGCAAGCTCCACGCATTTGTCGATCAAGTTGAGACCGAACACTGCCGTCGTCGTGGTATTGACGGTCTCATCGTTAGCGATCGAGGCACCGGCACCACCGGTATCAAAACGCAGGATGCGCCCGGTCGCTGGTGCGATCGTTGCATTCAATCCAGTGAACTTGACCGAGCTTGGCGCGGTAGTACCGCTGGTCGCGGTATTGCCGCAGACCTGATTGAAGAACGCTACCGAGATACGCCGCGCCCACCAATCTACCAGGCCGTCTTTGGCCTCCTCGCGCAGATCAAACGACACGCGCTGCGCGTCGATTGTGTTCTCAGAGCGCACACCAACTACGTGGCCGAGCTCATTGATAAATAGGTTGTCGGCATAGGTGGTGAGCGCTTCGCCGTTGCCTTCGGCAACGTCCGATTCGGTGAAGCCGTCACCGCGAAGCTGCATGCGCAGCCCGATGGTGACACGATCACCGGCGCCTTTCTTGGTCTCGGTCTTTTCCTGGATGACGGAATTTGAGTCGGGGCCGATAAGCGGATAAATCTCCGTTGCTTTCACCGCTTCGTGCGCAAGCTCTTTGGCCCACAACTTCACGGCAAGGGCGTCATTGACGCCGTAACTAGTCGATGCCATAGCGGCACCTCCCGTGTTGGGTTGCGGAATGAGTTGGTGCCCCATTGCAGGAGCTGGCGCACAGGCGATGCGTTCGCCGGCCAACGAAACGCCATCTTGCGGTGGCGAGCCGAAACGCCTTTTTGCGGGGGCGAGCCGAAACGCCGTTTAACGGTGGCGAGCCGACGCCTTACTCTTCAGTGTGAAGCGCCTTTGAGTCGACGAAACTGCGCGGGATGCTTATCGATCCAATCGCCGAATCGCCCCTCCGGCATTCGCGCTAACTCCTCAAGCGTCATATCCGGGCTGGAGCCACCCCCACCGAGCTGGCTCAACGTGCCTGATTGCCGCTGCCCAGCCTCGATCACGTCAAACCGCGGTTGCGGCTGGGGCTGGGGCTGCGGCGGCGCCAGCCTGGCACCTTTGACGTAGCCGACAGCTTGCGCCATCTCATATGCCATCTTGACAGGATCGGCGCGCGTCTGTGTCGCTCGTACGAGCAGGTCGTTTTCTTCGGCCTTGACTTGGGCCGCCGCCGCCTCCGGCGCCATTCCCATGATAATTAACTGGCGCGCACGAGTATTTTGTAGATGCGCTAGCGCCTCATAATAATCGGGGTTGGTTTTGACGAATTCGGCCTCACGCGCGCGTGCCCAATTAACAACGCCTTTTATTTGCTCCTCAGCCTGCATTCGCCGCTTATATTGGTCGATTTCTTGGCCGCGATTGCGCAATTCGCCTTGCATCTGCCTAACTGCGCCGAAGATGTCCTGATCGGGATTGACTGGCGCCATGGGCGGCGGCGCAGCCTGTGGCCGCGGCTGTGTCGCCTCGCGAAGCATTTTCCAACGTTCTTCCATGCGCGCCTGCAACAATTCGGCATTGCGCGCGCGTTCTTCAGCCTCCTGGCGGCGTTTGCGCTCCTCCTGCAGCGTTCCAAGCGGTACATCTCGCGGCCGGTCGTCGGCGGGCCGCTCGCCCTCGGCTTTGGGTTCCTCGGACTTGATCCGGGGCTCAGTAGGAGGAGACGGCGCCGGCTCGTCCGCGGCCACGGGGGCCGGCGCCTGCGCTGGCGGTTCGACGGTGGTTGATACCACCGGCGGTTCCGAGGTCGGTGCTGGGGCCTCTTCGGACTTGATCTGGGGGGTGCCAGGAATGTCCTTTTCTCCGCGGCTGTCGAAATAGGCGCGTTCTTCCTTGGTAAACGGACCTAAATCCATTTCCTTTTGCGGCTCTGCCATCTTACAGCCTCCCGATATGCAGCCAGCCCGGCAGCACCACCACCGCGCCGAGCACTTGCAGGATCACCCACAAGACCACAAGGACCAGGATCAGCACCAATAGCACATGGATGATTTGGGCAAACGGTGCCGGCAATGGGATCAACGGCAACAGTTGCGTGATGGCCCAATAGATCACCCCGACCACGATCAGAACGATGATGATACCGATCAGGGTGCCGATCACGGCTACATGCTCCTGCCGCCGCGGAATTTGCCCCGTCCGCCGCGCCCAGTGCCGAAGCCGGCATCAATCTCGGCGTTATCCTCGCGGCTGTCGCTGTCATTGGCCTCGAGCGAAGTGAAGCGATTCACCGTGTTCCCGGCGCGGCAACTCTCCTGAATTGACGCCGGAACGCTCGAGCGCGCATCCATGGTGGCCGAGCCGCGCTCGCTCCCGGCACGGGAATAGCTGCTATCACGAGCTCGCGGCATGGCCGTATCGCGCATAGGGCCAGCTATGGCGCCAACACCCCGCGGTTCGGGCGTCAGATGCCGTTCGGTCGAGTGGAGGCTACGATCGACGCCGCGCTCACGCTCGGTGGGACCGCCGTCGCTGCGCTGCCGCGACATGTTGGTTGTGCCAGCCTGCCGTCGTGTCTCGCCGGAGGGCGTGACAATGCGCTTACCCCGATTACCGGGGGTTGGCCGTGTTACTCCGGCATAAACCTTCTTAGCGTGGGGCGGTAGACCACCGCGCCGTCCGCCGCCTCGACCGCCACCACCTCGCGCCATGGTTACCTCCTCTTTTTCGGCACCGGCTGGGAGCGGGTGCGATGAAATAAGGTGCGCTGATCGGGGACATATTCCTGGCTTTGAGTCTCGCGCTTGCCATAGGCGAGTGGACCGAAGGTCTGTTTGCCCCCGTTGAGGATCGAGGTTGGCGTTGGCGAGGTTGCCGCATTGGTCTTGCCGGAGGGCGTGAGCCGCGGGTTGCGCGCGGATCCCGGCGCCGTCGGGCTGCGGATCAACGAAGGACCGAGTTGGTCGGCCATCCCCGCGCCCCCAGGGAACCCCGCGCCGCCACGGTAGGCATTGGCCACCTGGCTAGTGTTGAGGGTGCGCCCGGAGGGCGTGCCGTAGCGGTTACGGCCGATCTTGTTGAATAAGGCCATGGCGACGACGACGCCTCCTTTGTTCTGCATTTCTGTACGCAAGCCTACAAATCTTGCAACGACGCGCCAGAAATGCCTTACCGTTTCGGCGCCGTAGTTGCCAATGTGTATTCTCATAGGTCATTTCATGACCCTGCGGACAATGCGTGGAAGGCGGCCGGCGCCGACCACGTGCCCAAGCATTTTCTAAAGAAGTAACGGGCTCAAGATGAGCGGGATTGATGCAGCTTTTTATTCGACAAAGATGGTCGAGTTGCAGACCTGGAGCGACCGGCCCTTTTTCCATCTCATAATAGAGACGATGCACCGCTCTATTTGTCCCGTTTGCCCACATTTGGGCATACCCGTGAGTATTCAGCGAACCAAGCCAAAGGAAACATCCCGAATTTGGTTCGGGAACATACCTCGCTTCAATCCGCTCCCGTACGCTCATCCTCCAAGTCCCTTGCCAGCAGATCGAACTGGCCTCGGTGCTTCCGGTTGCCCCGGAATTTGCCCAATATGGGTGGGCAAGCCGATAGGCATATTAGCACGTTGGGCGAGTTGTCCAGCCATCAATTCGGTCGCAAAGCGGGTTGCACCAGCCTTGATCCCAGCGATCAGCCCCTCAGCCACCGGATCGGGATTTGGGCCACCGTTAGCGATGGCTATATCTGCAGCCTTACCGTGGCAACGTATTTGCTCTTGCGCGATGCGTGAACGCAGATCGATCATGGCCTTGGCATTCTCGTGCTGTAGATCGATCGCGTGTTCTTGCTGCCGCGCTTGCAGGTCAGCAACGTGCTTTTGCTGACTAGCTTCCACATCGGCCTTTTTCTCGGCCATGATCAGCGTAATTGGATCAGGCGGCGGCGGTGGAGCGGTAGCCGCCGCCTGCGCCAACGCTTGCTTGATTTTCGCCACCAAGGAAGCGGGCAGCGGGGAATAGTCAAGCAAGGTTAGAATGACGGCCGGAGGAGGATTCATCCCCTGCAACATCGGCAGCATGGTAACGAGCGAATTCCAGACCAACTCTTTCTGCGATGGCGCGCTTGGTGCGTCATCGACAATCACGTCGTACTGCAGCACATTGGGGTCGTGTATAAGCGGGACATATCGGTCGTTTTCCTGACCGACGATACGAATGAGCCGCCCGTCGGCCAAGAATTCCGTTATAAGATAGAGCAGGACGCGACCTTGTACGCGTCGATACCGGCGCAGACTGTCAAACAAGGGGGCAAGGATGATGGTAGCGGACTGACGACGTTGATATTCCTGTGAGGCGGTCTTGGGATCATTAGGCGTATCGGGATTTGAGCCCGAGAGCCCGAGCATTTCCACATTAAGTCCAGTCACGCTGCGGATATTTGATACCGCAAACTGCGACATACCGACAAAATCTTGCGGAAACGGCGAGACCGGCTTGGGCGCGACCTTGCCTCCAGTCAGCGCACCAGCCTGAAAGAACGAATTTGATCCCGGCAACGCCCACTGCTCCTCAAATTGCTCAATGTCTTCAACTGCGCCCTCCTCAAGCATCAAGCCGCCCTTGGCGTTACGCGCCATGATCTCGACCGCGGTGGACAACCACTTGTTAGCCCAGGTCTGTGGCCCGCGCATCGGACGCACCAAGCCATAGAATTGCTTGTTGTTGCGGTCCCATTTTGCAGTCATCGCGTTGAGCGTGAAAGCGCTCGCGGGCTTGCCCGACGGCCCTTGCATCTTGCTGACTTCGAGCACCTCGCCGCCGACGAACGCCGAGTAGTAGACCTTGCGCACCTGTTTGACCGCACGATAGGGGCGCCCAAGCATGGCCGAGCGCGTTTGCGCAAGGGTGTGTTCCTGCTCATTCAACTCGGCCATCTGCGGTTGCCCGGTGACCGGATGCGGCTGCATGGCGCGGTAGTAGTCCTGCCGCTCGAACCATTGAACGTGAACGATTGTCACCGTGCGTTCTTGGTGCCCTTCGTCGCTTTCGTGCTTCAACGGTTCGCCCGGATAGTGCACCTCGTATGGCACTTCCTGGTCGGCGATATCGCCGGCCCATGCGGCATCATAAAGCGCATCATCTTCGATCGGTTGGCCGTAGATATCGCGTGGCCACTTGGCTTTGGCATCATTGAGCGGCATCTTGCGCCGCACACGAAAGAGACGCCGCGCATCTTTGACGTTTGCCTGTTTAGCGATGCTATCCCAGACCATCTCAAGCGGATCGATGCGTTCTATTTTGGGGTCGCCGTTGGGGTTTTCTTCATAATCAAGCCGAGTTTCGGTCCAGCCCATGCCACAGGTCGCAGCATCGGCAAAGGCGGCACTCTCTTCAAACTCGGCATCGCACTCATCGCGGAACCAGCGCGCCGCTTCGGTAAGCGTCTCGTTGACGGGGGCGTCGCCGACCTGCCGGGGAACATAACGCACCTCCTGCCGGTTAGTGATCTCCGAACCGGTCACAACATCGATCACAGGATCAATTTGATTGAAAACCAGACACGCGCGTTGCTGCGCGTCTTCCATATAGCGCTTGTCTTCTTCCGGCCATTGCTCGCCGGCACGGAAGTTAAAATCGAGCTTGGCTTCTTTGTGCCACTTGCGGCAGTTGGGATAATCGATGCGCCACCATTCTTTGACGCGCACCAACAGGTCGGACGGAGTTAACTCGGGCGTGGTCTTTGCATAGTTGGTCTCGCTCTCGGTATTGCTACCGGGATCGTCATAGGCAAAGGCCATCGCCCGCCCCCGTCGTTAGTAACCGAATGGTCCGCGCCGGAAGGGCAGCCGTGGTGCGAGCGGTGCGCGTGGCACATTGGGCGGCCCGATCACACCGGGTGCACCAAGCGGGCGCGCAATCGGGCCAGCGAGCGGCGGAGTTGGCAACGGCTGTCCCACCGGCGGTCCCATGGCCGGCCGCGGTAGACGCGGTGCCACGCCGAGCGGTGCGCCGAGCGGCAGCGCCGGACGGCGAAGCGCGTGCATCGACGGCGCAGCATGATGGATGTGATGATGGACAATGGTGCGCGGCGCCGCCGAAACCGCCGTCACGCGGATTTTGGGCTTGCGCGGCCCTTTGCTGGAACGTTTTGCCATGAGAGGCCCCTGTGTTGCACCACCGCCGCGATTGGGCGGGGCGAATGCCGAATT
>Ga0066903_100002180_pt1 | contig 15080 bp, 9 predicted proteins | sample PanSoiMetaGPlot1_FD_67491 | JGI IMG/M metagenome (GOLD analysis project Ga0066903, IMG submission 67491) | Tropical forest soil microbial communities from Panama analyzed to predict greenhouse gas emissions - Panama Soil - Plot 1 (version 2) | ecosystem: Environmental > Terrestrial > Soil >...
GAGAGCAGCTTCAACAGGCGCACCTCGTGCGGCGTCAGCCGCTGGGTGGGATTGGCCGGCTCGTGCGTCTTGCGAAACAGGGTGATGACCTTGCGCGCGATCTCGGGCGACATGGGGGAGCCCCCTTCGTGCGCCTCGCGGATCGCCTCGAGCAGCCGCGCCGGCGGGGTCTTCTTGAGCAGGTAGCCGCAGGCGCCGTTGCAGATCGACTCGAAGACCTTGTCCTCCTCCACGAAGACCGTGAGCATCAGCACCTGGAGGCGGGGGTTGCGGGCGCGGATCGGACGGACTCCTTCCGAGCCCATCATGCCGGGCAGGTGGATGTCGAGCAGCAGCACGTCGGGATTGCCGGCCGCCAGCGAGGTCAGGGCCGATTCCACCGAAGGGAAAGTGCCGGCGAGGCGATAGCCCGGCGTGCCGGTGATGAGCATGGCCAGCCCTTCGCGCAGGGCCGGATCGTCCTCCACGATGGCGACGCCGATGGGACGCGAGGCTTCCATGGACGTAAAGATACGTCAGGAAGCGGCGGCGCGGCAGAGCATGTTCATGCTCCCGATTGCTGCAGGGTGCAGCTGAGCAGAAGCGTCGTTCCCCGCCCGGGAATCGAATCGACGCTCAGGGTTCCGCGCAGCTGCTCGGCCCTCGCCGTCATGCTGCGCAGGCCGTGCCCCCCGCCGGTGCTGGGAGCCCGGCGGGCGGCATCCTCCGTGAATCCGCTGCCGTCGTCGCGCACCTCCACGCGCAGCCGGCTGCCTTCCATCGACAGCGTGATCCAGACATGCCGGCAGCCCGAATGCCGCGCGATGTTGTTGACCGCCTCCTTGATCAGGAGCAGCAGATGGCGCCGATCCTCGGGGACCAGCTGCACCTTGCGCGCCTCCTCGGGGACCTGCAGGTCGAGCACGATGCCGCGCGGCTCGAACATCCCGAGCGCGAACTGCCGGACGCGGGCGGCCAGGCTGGCCAGATCGTCGCGCTTGGGATCGATCGACCAGACGATGTCGCTCATCGCGTCGACCAGCGAGCGCGCCGACTCGCCGATGTCGGAGAGCAGGCGCTGCGCCTGCTCGGCGGAGACCAGCGGCAGCTTGACGAGATCGCTCTGCATGGCGATGCGCGACAGGCTGGCGCCGATGTCGTCGTGCAGATCCGAGGCGATGCGCGTGCGCACGCGCTCGAGCCTCACCAGCTGAGCGACGCGGAAGCGATGCAGAGCGTAGGCGAGCGAGGCGGCCGCCGCCGCGCACAGCGCGAGGAACCAGCTGCGCTGCCAGAGGGGAGGAAGAATGGTGAACGAGACGGTGGCGGGAACGGGCGACTCCTGGCCGTCGCTGTCGAGGGCTTTCACCGTGAACCGGTAATCGCCGGCGGAGAGATTGGCGTAGTTGACCAGGCGGCGCTCCGAGGGCTCGCTCCAGCCCCCTTCCGCCCCTTCCAGCCGGAAGCGATAGCGCAGCTTCTCCCCGGCGCTGTAATCCAGGCCCACGAAGCCTATCTCGACGTCGTGCTGCGACGGATCGAGCTCGAGCCCCTGCAGCGAGCGCTCCCCGAGCAGATTCATGGGCTGGCGGAGGCCGGCCACGCTCAGGCTGCTGATCCAGACCGGCGGCGGTCGGGCCGGCTCCGGCGGGCGCGGCACGAGGCGCGAGAGCCCCGCCTGCGTGCCGAACCAGAGATTGCCGGACGCGTCCACATCGGCGATGCTCACGTCGCTGCCCAGCAAGCCGTCGGCGGTGGTGAAATGGCGGATGCGGCCTGAGTCGGGATCCAGCATGTCGACCCCTCGCCCCGTGCCCAGGTAGATGCGACCCCATCGATCTTCCACGAAGCAGTTCACCTGGCTGCTGGACACTCCCTGGGCTGGCGTGATGCGCTTGAACACCGGCCTGGAAGCGGACGGATCGTCGATGCGCGCCGCTCCCCCGTCGGTCGATCCGATCCAGAGGCGATGCTTGCTATCCAGGAAGATAGCCTCGATGGCTCCGGCGGGAACGCCGTCGGACTCCTTGAACCGGTCGATGTGATCGCCGCGATAGCGCGCCAGATCGCCGTTCCAGCCGCCCAGCCACACATCGCCCGACGCATCCTCCCCCAGCGCGTGAGGTCCGTCGTCCTCCAGATGGACGATGCGATCCTCCGCTCTCTTGTAGCGGTGCAAGCCATAGGCGGAGATCCAGACGTCCCCGCGAGAATCTCCGAAGAGCCTGAAGATGTCCGGGGACGCCAAGCCGTCGCGCGTCGTGTAGACGGCGCTCGGGCGGGCGGTCGCCAGATTCTCCGGCCTGGCGACCCGGGAGAATCGCACGAGCCCCTGCGCCGTCGGGACCCACCAGTCGCCCAGGCGATCCTGAAACGTGAGCTGCGCGTTGCCCCAGCCGCGCCCTTTGAGGCCCGACGGCACGTTGATGCGGAAGGCGGCCTGGGGAGATCCGTCGAGCCGGCTCAGCGCCGTCTGCCCCTCCATCGTGTGCGTGCTGGCGTAGAGGGCGCCGCTGCGATCGTGCAGGAACGAGATGCAGTAGGGGGCCGGCAGGCCGTCGCGGGAGGAAAAGGAGGTGAACCCGGTCCGTCCTATCTTGAACGCGCCCGAGCCATCCGACCCGACCCAGACGTTGCCGCTCCGATCCTCCGACACGCTGATCGTCTTGATGAGGGAGAGTCCCTGTCGCGGTCCGATCGCGTCGAACGCCGGCCTGCCCGAGCGCTCCGAGAGCATCGCGATGCCGAAGGCCGCGCCGACGATGAGGCGCTCCTGCGGGCCCGGTCCTCGATACAGCGAATAGACCTGCCGATCGGGCAGCCCGTCGGAAGCGGTGAGCCAGTCCCCCGCCTCCATCCCGCCGTGGGCGTCCGGCACCAGGTGCCGCACGCCGTCATAGCCGCCCGCCCAGATGCCGCCCTGGCCATCGAAGGCGATCGATCGGATGTTCCCGGCGGGCGGCTGGAAGACGCGCAGATGGTAGTCGAGCGTTCCGTCCGGATGCCGGCAGATCAATCCGAGGTAGCGCGTGGCGATCCAGAGATTGCCGGCGGAGTCTTCGAGCAGGTCGTTGATCTGGAACTTTCCCGACTGCTTCTTCGGATCGTCCAGGAAGATGGGCTCGAAGGTCTCCTGGTCAGGGAAAAAGCGGAAGAGCCCGTCGAACGTTCCGACGTACAGCGCGCCGTCGCGCGCCTCCAGGAGTGTTCTCAGGCTTCGGCGGGCCTGGCTTCCCTCCGGCCGGAAGGTCTTGAACAGCGGCGCGGCGGATCCCTTCCCCTCCATGCCACGAAACCGCGCGCCGGGGTCGAGCCGCGTAAGGCCGTCGTCGGTGGCCACCCAGATGGTTCCATCGCGTGCTTCGATGAGATCGGTGACCGATTTCCCCGGCAAGCCGTCCTCGCTGCCGAAGGTGGTGAACGAGTAGCCGTCGAAGCGGGACAGCCCCTCGGCCGTGCAGAACCAGAGAAAGCCGCGCGAGTCCTGCACGATGCACCACACGACGTCGCGGGCCAGGCCGCTGGCGGTCGTATAGGGCTGGATGGGCAGGAGCTCGGCGCGGGATGGGATGGCGGGAAGCCAGCAGCAACCGGCGCAGAGAAGAAGGCGCAGGAGGCGCGCAGCGTGCGTCCAGGAGAAGGGCCGCCGGATCATTCGCGTGGATGTCCCGAATCGGATTCCGGCGGATCTTATCACCGAACATCGCTTTGCCAGCGCCGCTATTTCACCGGTCTGTCCTTATTCGTAACGACCAGGAACTCGGTAGCCAGTTTGGAGGCTTTGAAATCGAACCCGTCCTTTCGCATGGCCTCCAACAAGGTCTCCGGTTTGTCCTGATCGTACTGGAACGAGACGTCAAACCTTCCTTCAATTCCAGTTTTGTCTACGACGGGTTTGTTGAGCACACGTTGCATCATTGCCACCAGTTGCCCCATTCCCATTCCCGTCATCTTCAATATGCCGCCCCCCGCCTGTGTTACTCCTCCGGCGCCGGCCGCCTTCACCAACCCCGGGGGCCTGCCGGCGGGTGCCACGACTATCCAACCGTCCGTTTCACGGACTTCCCGCTTCGTCGTCACCTGGAAGGCGATACCGAGCAGCTCGGGTAGGGCTTTTTGCAGAGCTTCGTCCTCACTCCCAGGTCCGAACACAGAGACATCGTAGCTTGTCCTGTCATCCATCCCGTCGCCTTCCACGAAGGAAGAGGGGATCGAGTAGACTGCCGCAAACAGCTCCCGCATCGTCGTTCCGAGCCACTGATGTTTTCCCACGGACATTTGCATCCCTTGGGTCGTCCCCGAGCTCCGCCTTACGATAATGTCCAGCATGGGTGTCGACCCCGCTTCCAGACCCGACTGAAGGCTCTTCATAACCGAGCCGACAGCTGGTGCCATCTCGGGCTCTTTCCCTGCCAACAAGTCCTCAAGATTCTTCTCGGTGAGCGTCGCGGGCTGTGTCATGCCAGCGATCATTCCATGGCTGTCTATCAACACTGTGGAGGGAAGTGCTTCCAGACCGTATTCCTTGAAGAGCTTGTTTGCCGGATCCAAGCCAATCCAACCAGCAATCGGTCGCGCGTTCAGAAATCGCTTCACCACGGCGCTGTCTTCGGAGGTCACGGAAATGAACTGGATAGGCCGCCCCTCGAACCTCTTCACGAGCTGATTGAAATGAGGGATTGCCTCGACGCACGGCCCACACCAGGTTGCCCAAAACTCTAGGACGACGGCCTTGCCCTCCAGCGCCTTCAAGCTGGCGTGACTTGGCGGCTGATCGGGGATTATCGCCTCGAGCGCAATGGCTGGCGCAGGATCACCGGTCTTGACTGAGCAGAAAGCAGGCGCGGCCATCAAGAGATCCAAGAGAATCAACAGGGCGGGAAGAATCCGGCGCATTACTGCTGCTACCACCTCCACGTGACTTGGAACCTTCGCTAATCGTCCGAGTCTGTCAACTCTGAAAACGATTCGGGTAGCTTCTAACGCAAGTGGTTGTGAGTTGTCTTTCTCAAGCATTTTTGTCCTTTACTTCTCCAAGCACGTCATGACGATATAGCATTACTCATCCAAATGAACCATGTGCACATATCTGGCTTTTTCATGCTCGAGCATCTCACAGGGGGAGAGAAAATGTCATTGGGCCATCTCGAAATCCATTGACACCATTTTCCCTCAGGATTAGGCTTCCCGAAAAGTAAATCCTCTATTTCTTAAAGGAGGGCGTATGAACAAAGGTCGCGTCGTGTGGACCATGTGTGTCGGGATCGCTCTTTTCCTCTTTCTGGGATTACCTGACGATGCACTCGCCTTCCAGTGTTGTGGAACCATCTGTTGTGATATTTGCAATACAGTCTGCACGGAATGTTCAGCAGGTCAAGGCTGTTCCGTTACTACTGCCTGCTTAGACGGCATACCAATCATCTTGCCTAGCTGCACAAGCTCTGGAGGGGGAGGTTGCGGAGGTTGTCACGGCCGAATATGTTGCCAAGGGTCATCTCTTGATGTTACGGGAGTCTCCGCCGAGACTGTAATGGAAAAGCTGACGAACGAGAATGGCATGAGGTTTCAAGCCGGAGCAATCGGACAGCGTCCCGTTACGTTGAAGATTCCCGCCATGGATTTCATCGCTTGGACTAACGAAATAGGTAGACAATTGGATTCTGTCCCGGTGTACCGAGGTAAGTATCAAACGATCGAATACATCCCAAGGAACTTGGTGGACGGATTCCACTACAGCCTTGAAGCTACCAAGGGTTCGCTAGACATAGCTTTTGTCAATACCGACGTCCGGGATGCTTTGTTGAGTATTGCCTACTTCGGCAAGATCGACATGGTGTTCCCTGAAGGACTCCACGGAACTGTGGACGCAGACTATAATGGAAAAAAGATGGGTTGGGACGAGGTTCTCCGTGATGTCCTCGATCGGACAAATAATCAGAAGGAAGTACTAGTCGCCCCTAATGGACTCGTTTGGTTCTCCCCTCACAAATAGAATGACATAGAGGCTTTGCGGGTCCTAGAAGCACGATCCTTGTTCCCACATTCGACATCGTTCGATACGTGGTCTCGAAAGAAAAAGGGCCTCCGCCATCGGAGGCCCTTCGTGTCTCAGGCATAGATGGTTCTCTGGTGTGAGCACGAGCCTACTTTCTAAGTCGTCGCGATACGCCTCAGTTTTTTGTCCTTCCAAGCAATACATGTTAGGTGGCGGCGACGTCGAGGACGGCGCGGAAGCGCACCGTTCCTTTCTGCATGGCGGCGAGGGCCTTGTGCGCGTCCGACAGAGGGAACCTCTCGATCATCGGGCGCACGCCGTGCCGGACGGCGAATTTCATCGCCTCGGCCGAATCGCGCGCCGTCCCGGAGGCCCATCCCTGGATGCGGGCATCGCGCCCGATCAGATCGGTGGCCCCCACCGGCATCGGCTCGAAGGGCGCCGCGACTATCAGCAGACATCCCTCCACGCCCAGCGCCGGAATCAGCGCCGCGATCGAGGCGGCGTGGGGCGCGGTGGCCAGAATCACCTTGGCGCCTCCCAGAGCCTGCATCGCCTCGGTGACATCCTTGCGGCTGGAGTCGAAGTAATGATGCGCGCCGAGACTCTTCGCGAAGCCCTCCTTGTCCGTGCCCCGCGAGATGGCGGCAACCTCGAAGCCCATCGCCGCGGCATACTGGACGCCGAGATGCCCCAGTCCGCCCAGCCCGTGCACCGCCACCAGGTCGCCCGAGCGGGCGGGCGCGTTGCGCAAGGCGTTGAAGGTCGTCATGCCGGCGCACAGCAGCGGCGCCGCTTCGGAAAATTCCAGCTCTCTGGGAATGGGCGCGAAGGCCACTTCGGGAGCCAGGAGAAACTCCTGGTAACCTCCGTCGAAGGAGATGCCCGTGATGCGCGCGTTGCGGCAGAAAATGAAGTGGCCGGTCAGACAGCGATCGCAGGTGCCGTCGTGCCCGCCGTGCCAGCCGATGCCGACGCGATCGCCCGGCTCGAAGCGGGTCACATCGGCGCCGATGGCATCGACCACGCCCGCCACCTCGTGACCGGGGACACGGGGCAGCGCCAGATTGGGCCAGATGCCGTTGGTGACCAGCTGGTCGCTGTGGCAGATACCGCAGGCGTGCACTTTCATCCGGATCTCGCCTCGACCCGGCATGGGAATCTTCCGTTCTTCGGCGCTCAGCGGAGCGCCGGGAGCATGAACGACCATCGCTTTCATGAAGACCTCCTTGCTGGGACCCTGTTGAGAGTTCCCATTATTCCCGCTTTCACACGGCAAAGCGACCCATGACAACCCGTGAAGGTGAAGTGGCTATTCCAGCGCGTAGAGGTTGCCGTCCATGCTGCCGACGTAGACCGTGCCGCGATCCACGGCGGGCGATGACATGATGGCGCCGACGGAGATGAAGCGGTGGAAATCGAGGTACATGTCCTCGAAATCACCGAACACCGGCGCGAACGCCTCCTGGTTCAGGCTGCCGTCCGGATTCAGGACCTTCATCGGGTCCTTCTTCGAGCCCTCGCTCTGGAATTCCCAGGCCAGCTTCCCGCTCCTGAGATCCACGGCGTACAGCTTGCCGTTGTGATCCCCGACGTAGGCGAGGTCGCCGGCCAGGGCCGCGGAGGAGAACATGTAGGCCTTGGCGTCGAAATTGAACCGCAGCCGCCCGGTCTTCGCATCGAGACCCATGAACCGCGCGCTGTCGGACGTGCCGACGTAGACCATCCCGTCGCGCACCGCCGGCGTTCCGATCACCCACGACTTGCTCGTCGGATAGTCCCATCTCTTGCGGCCCGTCGCCGCGTCGAGGGCGTAGACGTGCGCGTCGCGGCACCCCACGTAGACCGTTCCGTCCACTACCGCGGGGGAGGACTGGAATCCGACCTGGTTGTGAATCGTCGGATCCTCGCCGGCCTGGAAGACCCACCGCGGCTGGCCCGTCTCGGCGTCGAGGGCGTACAGCCGGCTGTCCCAGCTCCCGATGTAGACGGTCTTGCCCGCCACCGCCGGAGACGAGTGCACGACATCCTGGGTCGGGAACTTCCACTGCAGGACGCCCGTCTTCGCGTCCACCGCGTAGACGTTGCCGTCGCCGCTGCCGAAATAAACCTTGCCGTCGGCCACGGCCGGCGAGGAGGTGAAGATGTCCCATGCGTCGGGAATGGTCTGCGCGCTCGAAGGGTAGCCGTGCAGGTTCTTGGCTTCGAATTTGCGCTCGAACTCCGCCGCGAAGACCCAGCGCGGCTTGCCGGTCGCGATGTCGAGGGCGGCCAGCGATCCCGTCGACGAGACGAAGTAGAGCGTGTCCCCTTCCACCGCGGCGCTCGAGGCGATGGGCATGCGCGACTTGAAGTTCCACTTCTCCTTGCCAGTTTCCTGATCGACGGCGTACAGATGCCCGCTCATGCTGCCGATGTAGACGACGCCTCCGGCCACGGCGGGCGAGGTGACGATGGGCCCGGCCGCCTTGAAGACCCACTTCACCTTCCCTTCGCGCGTCGGACCCGCCGACGCATAAACGCCGGTGCGCGCGTTGTTGCCGTGGAAGGTGCTTTGCGCCTGCAGCGGGGAAGCCAGGAGGGCCAGCGCGCCGAGCAGCAAGATCCGCTTCATGCAAATCTCCTGTGAGGACTTGCGGGGGGTTGCGGGACGGACGGAGCCGATTCCCGATTCTCACGGAGATTTACGGAGGCGAGATGCAAAAGTCGCCCGGCCGGACGTAAAAAGTTGTCTCCACGCCGGCTTGCGGCACGACGGGGAGAAGGACGAGCCGGTCAGTACTCGACGACGTAGCTCTTCGCCTTCAGACAGGCGCTCATGGCCTTCTTGAAGTTCGTCACCCGGCCGCTCAGGAAGGCCTGGGCCTGCTTCTTTTCTCTGGCCTGGCGGCGCGCGATGAGCGCGCCGACCGTCGCATCGCTGCTCCCGCCGGGTCCTGTCGCGGGGCCGGTGATGTCTCCAATCAGCGCACCGGGCGCCGCCTGGCCGGCCTCGGTCGGTTTCACCGGCGCCGTCACTTCCGGCATCTTGAGCTCCTCGCGCGGGGCTTGCTGGGCCATGGCCAGAGGGTCGACCCCGGTCACGCGCGCCGCCCACGCATAGCAAAAACCTTCATCTTCCGCCTGCTTCTCTTCGCTCTGCCCCGCGGACGGAAAGGCATAGACATTCAAGGTGGCGCCCGGCAGCGTCGCTCCGGAAGCCGCCGGCGCCGCTTCCTGGCAAACCGCCGGCGTGCAGGCGAGCAGAGCCAACGTCAGCATCAGGTAAAACGGTCGTCGCATCGCAGCTCCTGCTCTCAGATGGAGTTGTCGTTATCGGAATTGTCCTTGGTGGCGTCTTTCGGAGCCGGCGGAGGGTTCCCCGGCGGCTTGGGGGTCTCTTGGGGAGGCTGTGCCGCACCCGGCGTCGCGCGCAGCGGCGTGCAGGTTCCGAACAGCGACACGCCGAAGCCGTTGGCGGTCACCGAGGCCGACAGCATGCCTGCCTTCTCGTCGATGACGAAGCTGAACGCCTTCCCCTTGTCGGCGCCCTGCAGCAGGATCGAGCCGTCCTGGCGGCGCAGGTTCTGGATCTCGGTCACCCGGTTCTCTCCGCTTCCCCGCGTCGTGTGCATCAGCTTCTTGGCCAGGTCGAGCTGGATGAACATCGGGAAGTTATAGAGGTAGGCCGGCCCCGATTCGCAGGCCCCCTCTTCGTCGCAGGCCGTGGCATTGCCCGCGGAGCACAGGATGCGATTCGCGCCGGTCAGGTCGTCTCCCCTGGCCACGCCGGCCGCGGCCAGGAGCAGCGGCAGAACGATGGACGGCAGCTTTCTCATGGAGTCCTCCTTCGCCGAAACGCCCGTCTGACGGGCTGTTTGGCGGATTTGCTGGTCCGGAGAAAGGCATGGTGGTCCAATTTCCCGCTCCCGTCAAGCCATTTCGAGGAATCGCCCTTCTCCCCGTCGCTTGACACCGGCGTTCAACACGATATGGTTCGCCTCGCTCGCACCGGCAGGGTCGTCGGGGCCGGATGGCTATCCGGCACCCACAAGCACCCTCGGAGCAGAAGGAGAGGCTGATGAAGCGCAGCGGAATTGCTTGTGCGTGTCTGGCGGCGGTGGTCCTATCCAATCCTGCCAGCCAGGCCGCCGGGAAGTGGAGCTGGGATGTCACGCCTTATATCTGGGCCAGCGGTGTGAAGGCCGACGTTTCCGTCAATGACGAGCCGGCGTTCGGGGCGGATGCCACCTTCCCGGATCTGATCGACAAGGTGGACATCGCGGGGATGCTCCATTTCGAAGGGAGGCGCGGGAAGGCCGGATTCTTCACCGACGCGATCTTCATCTCGCTCACCGATGAGGACACTCTATCCTCGAATCCTCCCTTGCCGGGTGGCACCGAGGTCCATGCCGACAGCGACCTGGGTCTCTACGAAGCGGGAGGCTTCTATCGCCTCCAGGACGCGAAGACCGGCCTCGACATCCTGCTGGGCGTGCGGCTGACCGATTTGACCAACACCCTGACGTTCGACGTTCCGGCCCCCATCTCCGCCCGCGTCGAGGAGGAAGGGTCCGGCACCTACACGGACGCCATCATCGGCGCTCGCTATTCGGCCCCGATGGGCAAGCGCTGGACCTTCGCCCTCCGCGCGGATGCCGGCTTCGGGGACACGAAATCGGCCTGGAACGGCGTGGCCTCCTTTGGATTCACCTGCGATGCGAAGGAGCGGTACCGCCTGCGGATGGGATATCGGTATTTCAAGACCGAGCTGGAGTCGCACCATGGGAACGTGGATGTCGAGAACGACATGACGCTGCTCGGACCCTACCTAGGCTTCGGCTTCGTCTTTTGATTCCGGGGTCATTGCTGGGCTTGCCCGCGAGTCGTGCTACAATTTTCGTGCTCGCTTTCCACTTGAGAGGGTGGCTACGTGGACGCAGCGCTCCGGCGTCGGTCCCGGCTTTTCTATTTTTTTCTGCTTGCAGCTTTGACGTTCAGCTCATCGGCGCTGGCCCGTGAGCTGCCCAACGTCGACGCTCTGGCCTCCAAGGGGAGGACGAAGCGGCCGCTGAGAGTTCCCCCCTCCCAGCTCGATGCCTACGCGCGGCCGGATCGTCCCCTGCATACCCAGGACATCCTCGGCGTTCCCGATTTCCTCTGGGCCAGCCCGGCCGATCCAGGCCCTTCGCCTTCCCGGCGGGGGCTCGATGCCGTGCAGGCGGCCCGCGAGTATCTGGGTCGCTACGCGCCGCTCTACGACCTCGATCCCTCCCAGGTCCAGGACGCCCTGGTGGGCCCCATCCATGACACTGGAAACGGCGCCATCATCGTCGCCTTCCGCCAGCAGGTGAACGGGATCGACGTCTTCCGCGATACGCTGCGCCTGGCGATGAGCCGTGATCTCAGCCTGATCGCCGTCTCCGGCTACCTGGCGGGAGCTCCCGCCCGGGACGCCCTGCGCGTGCCGCCCCTCTTCTCGCGCTCGGCGCGCGAGGCGCTGGCGGCCGCTTACCGCGACCTGACGGAGGCTTCCCTCTCCGCTGCCGATTTCGAGCCGGCCGGCAAGCCGGCGGACGGTTATGAGTTCTATCGCATTCGTGGAAGCGTGGAAGCGGGGCTCGAACGGCCGCTCGTCCAGCCCGCGCGCCTGCGCCCCGTCTATTTCCATCTGCCGGATCGGTTGGAGCCCGGGTACTACGTAGAGATCAATGCCGGATCCACGGCTCTGCCGGATTCGGACTATTACGCCTACGTGATCTCCGCCAGCGACGCTTCGATCCTGTTCCGCAACAATCTCACCGTGAAGGACTCGTTCGGCTACCGCGTCTGGGCCGAGGGCGGCGCGCTGCCCCTGCCCAACGACGGGCCGCAGGGGAATACGCCGACGCCGCATCCCACGGGGCTGCCGGACGGCTTCCAGGCCTCCTTCATCGCGCCCGCGCTCGTCAGCCTGCAGAACGGCCCGATCAGCACCAACGATCCGTGGCTGGCGCCCGGCTCGACGGTGACGACGGGCAACAACGTCGAGGCCTACGCGGACCTCGTTTCCCCCGACGGCTTCAGCGCCGGCGACCTGCGTGCCAGCACGACCTCGACGAACACCTTCGATCGAACCTACAACACCAGCCTCGCTCCGGGGTCCAGCTCGACGCAGCGGCAGGCGGCCATCACCCAGCTCTTCTACGACACCAACTTCTTCCACGACTGGTACTACGATTCCGGCTACAACGAGGCGGCCGGCAACACCCAGACCAACAACTTCGGGCGGGGTGGTCTGGGCAACGACAGTATGAAGGCCGAGGCGCAGGACTTCAGCGGCCGCAACAACGCCGACATGACCACGCCCGCCGACGGGGCGCGCCCGCGCATGCAGATGTACATCTTCGACGGCATCGGCGCCCGCGCGCTGAACATCAATTCCCCCGCTTCGATCGCCGGGGCTTACCCGGTGGGAGTGGCAGTGTTCGGGCCGACCTCCTTCAACACCACCCAGGGCGTCGTTCTGGTGAACGACGGCGTAGGGACCACCTCCGACGGCTGCGAGACGCCGTTCACGAACGCGGCCGCCCTCTCGGGCAAGATTGCCTTCATCGACCGGGGAAACTGCGCCTTCACGGTGAAGGTCAAGAACGCCCAGGTCAACGGCGCCATCGGGGCGATCATCGCCAACAACACCGGCACCGGCTTCCTCGACATGTCGGGAACCGACGCCACCATCACCATCCCCAGCCTGTTCGTCTCCCAGACGGACGGCAACACGATCCGCGCGCAGTTCGGCGCCGGCGTCAACGCGAACCTGTTCCGCGGCGCGGCGGTGGATCGCGACGGGACGATCGACAACACCATCGTGGCGCACGAGTGGGGGCATTCGATCAGCAACCGCCTGATCGGCAACGCCAACGGCTTGAACAACAATCAGGGCGGGGGGATGGGTGAAGGGTGGGCCGACTTCCACGCCATGCTGATGGTGGTGCGTCCGGAAGATGCGCTCGTGGCTTCCAACCCGAACTTCAGCGGCGTGTACGCGATGGCAGGCTACGTGGAAAGCGGTGGGACCAACGGGAACCTGCCGAACAACGGCTACTACTTCGGCATCCGTCGCGTGCCCTATTCCACCGACCTCAACAAGAACCCGCTGACGTTCCAGCACATCCAGCTCGGCGTGCCGCTGCCGAACACCGCGCCCATCGCCTACGGGACCGACGGCTCCCTCAACAACGAGGTGCACAGCACGGGGGAGGTCTGGGCCACGATGCTGTGGGAGTGCTATGCCTCGCTGCTGCGCGACACCGGCCGATTGACCTTCGATCAGGCGCGCGATCGGATGCGCGCCTATCTGGTCGCCGCCTACAAGATGACTCCCATTTCGCCCACCTTCCTGGAGGCGCGCGACGCGCTGCTCTCGGTCGCCTACGCGGCGGATCCCGCCGATTTCGTGCTGTTCACGCAGGCCTTCGCCAAGCGCGGCGCCGGCATCCGGGCCGTGGCGCCCGATCGCTATTCGATCAGCCAGCAGGGCGTGGTGGAGAGCTACACCGCGGGCAACGATCTGAGCTTCGTCAGCGCGACGCTGGACGACAATGTCGCGTATTGCGATCGAGACGGCGTGCTCGACAGCGGCGAGACGGGAACGCTCACGATCACCCTGAAGAACACCGGCAACGGCGCGCTGAGCGCGACCACGGCGACGGTCACTTCGTCCAATGGAGCGCTCGGGCTGCCCGGCGGACCGGTCGCGGTCCCCGCCTCACAGCCCTTCCAGACGGTCGCCGTCTCCATGCCGGTCACGCTTGCCGCTGTCTCCGGCATACAATCGCTGCCCCTGACCATTCAGTTCAACGATTCGGCCTTCGCGATTCCGGGGGCGGTGAGTATCGGCTCCGCGCAGCGGGGTAACTACGACGACGTGCTCAGCCAGTCGTCCTCGGACGACGTCGAGAGCGCCCATCCCGCCTGGACCCCCGGCTTCAACCCTGCGCTGGACACGAGCGAGCCGTGGCGCCGGCTGGCGGTGACGCCTTCCGACCACCGCTGGCTCGGGCCCGACTCCAACGCTCTCGCCGACCAATACCTGATGTCTCCCGCGCTGAACGTGGCCGCCACGGGCAGCTTCAGCTTCTCCTTCAGCCACCGCTACTCGTTCGAGACCGACGGCACGAGCTTCTTCGACGGGGGGGTCATCGAGATCAGCAACAACGGCGGATCGAGCTGGACCGACATTGGAGCCTCGGCCTCGCCCGGCTACACCGGGAGCCTCTCCGCCGGCGGCGGGAATCCCCTGAGCGGCCGCAATGCATACGTGGGAGCGAGCGCCGGCTATCCGGCGTTTGCGACCGTCACGGTGAATCTCGGGACCACGTACCAGGGACAGACCGTGCGCGTGCGCTTCCGCATCGGCACCGACGCCGCCACGGGCGGCCCGGGGTGGGAGATCGACAACCTCGTCTTCAGCAACCTCACCAATCTTCCCTTTGCGGCGCTGATTCCGGATCAGCATGTCTGCATCGACAGCGATGCCGACGGCACGCCGGATCTCAACGACTGCGCCCCGAACAACGCCTCGGTGTGGGCCGTGCCGACCGAGGCGCGCGATCTGGCGCTCGACGCCGCCGCCGCGACGAATCTGACCTGGAGCGCTCCGAGCAGCCCGGGAGGAAGCTCGGTACTCTACGATCTCATCCGCGACACGACGGCCTCGTTCGCGGGAGGCACCTGCCTCGTCAAGGGAACCTCCAGCCTCAACGCCGTCGACGCGAACGCCCCCTCGACTCTTTTCTACTATCTGGTGCGCGCCCGCAATACCTGCGGCGGCAATCTGGGCACCAGCTCCGCCGGAATCCCCCGCACCTATCCCGACTGTCCCTGAGCTTGTCCCAGTCATGCCGTGGAGTCATCTCAACGGCTATCGCCGGTGAAGACTCAATCGTGCATCGTAAGAAGCAACATCAGCTGGATGGGAGAAGTAATACCGTGGGCGATCGCCGAGGCGGGAGTGAAGAGCGGGTTGATGTGCACGGATGCGCTCCAGGGTACGGTGAAGCGCATCCGTGCACGCGTTGCTATTTCTGGCTGGCGGGCTTGGGCGTGGTCGCGGCCTGGGCCGCGGCCGGTGCGGCAGCCGGCG
>Ga0066903_100002181_pt1 | contig 15080 bp, 5 predicted proteins | sample PanSoiMetaGPlot1_FD_67491 | JGI IMG/M metagenome (GOLD analysis project Ga0066903, IMG submission 67491) | Tropical forest soil microbial communities from Panama analyzed to predict greenhouse gas emissions - Panama Soil - Plot 1 (version 2) | ecosystem: Environmental > Terrestrial > Soil >...
GCCCTCGAATGCGCCACCAACCCCTTCGACGGGACCGGGGACGGCCGGCTGATCATCAAGTCCATTTCGGCGAAGCAACGCCCCCGGCGTCCGGCCTGACAGCGCCAAGGCCCGCTCAGGCAAGGTCTTGGGGCGATTCTTCGGAAAATGTTGTGATTCTTCGGAAAATGTTAAAAAGGGACCCCCCCTATCGAACCAAAGAAAAGAACCCAGGGGGTGACTTCGCCCACCTCACACCGCGACGACGCCGAGGACAACCCGGACTTCATGCGTCCGCCCGTCATCAGTTAATTGAACTGCGGTCACCGGCTGCCCGTCACACATCACCTGACTCACCCCGCGCTCCACTCCGTCCGGATTCTCGACGCGGCAGCGGTAGACCGTCTGGCCGTGGCGGTACTCCAACTCGTACTCCCGCCAATCCGCAGGGATGCGTGGGTCGAATGTCAGCTCATTTCCTCGACGCGTGAATCCCAGGATCGTCTCCACCGCTGCACGGTAGAGCCACGCGGCCGAACCGGTGTACCAAGTCCAGCCGCCGCGGCCGACGTGCGGCGGCACGCCGTACACGTCCGCGGCCACAACGTAGGGTTCGACCTTGTAGCGGGCAACTTCGGTTGCCGCGTTCGTATGGCTGATCGGGCTGAGCATCTGCCACAGGGCGTGCGCCTCCGCGCCACGGCCCAGCCCCGCGAGCGCCTGGCATAGCCAGATGGCCGCGTGCGTGTACTGCCCGCCGTTCTCGCGGATCCCCGGCAGGTATCCCTTGATGTACCCCGGCTGCAGCGGCCCCTGGTCAAACGGCGGCTCGAACAGCTTCACGAGCCGGTTCTGCCGATCGACCAGGTGGCCGATCGCGGAGTCGACGGCCGTCACGGACCGTGCCGGGTCCCCAGCACCGGACAACACCGCCCACGACTGCGGCAACGAGTCGATCCGGCACTCGTCGTTGACTTTGGACCCGAGCGGCGTGCCGTCGTCGAACCAGGCGCGCAAGTACCAGTCGCCATCCCAGGCGTGTTGCTCAATCACCGCCCGGAGCTGGTCTGCCTGCGAATGCAATTGCGTCGCACGTTCTTTGTCGCCGCGCAGCTCGGCCACGGCCGCGAACCGGTTGCGGACGAGAACCTGGAACCACCCGACCCAGACGCTCTCGCCCTTGCCGCCAGCCCCAACCAGGTTCATGCCGTCATTCCAGTCCCCACAGCCCATGAGCGGCAGGCCGTGCGCCCCGAGCGCCCAGCCGCGGTCCAGGGCCTTCAGGCAGTGGACATAGAGCGGGTCGGCCTCGGTGGTCTCGTCCGGTAGGAAGTACGCTTCCTGTTCGTCGTCCTTGAGCGCGGGACCGCGGAGGTAGTGGACCGACTCGTCGAGGATAGACGTGTCGCCTGTCACCTCGACGTACCGAGCGACTGCATACGGCAGCCACAGGAAGTCGTCGGAGAAGCGCGTACGCACCCCTCGGCCGGCCGGCGGATGCCACCAGTGCTGTACATCGCCTTCGATGAACTGCCGCGACGCGGCCCGCAGCAAATGTGCCCGCGCCTCGCCGGGTTCGGCGTAGAGCAGGGAAATCACGTCCTGGAGCTGGTCGCGGAATCCGAACGCCCCGCCCGACTGATAGAACGCCGTCCGTCCCCACACGCGGCAGGCGAGCACCTGGTACGTCAGCCACCGGTTGACGACTACGTCGAAGCCCGGATCCGGGGTCTTGACGCGGACGGCTGTGAGCCGGCGGTCCCACGCGGAGACGACCTCACGAAGCGCATCCGCCGATGCGTCCGGCCGGCGGTACCGAGCAGCGAGTTGCTGCGCCCGCGTCGCGTCCGCCGCCTGGCCGATGACGAAAACGACCACCGCTTCCCCGTTTGGCGGGACCCCGAACTTGCCGAGCAGCCCGGCGCACGGGTCGAGGCCAGCGCCGGTCAAGCCACTCAACTCGGTGCGTCCGAGGGCGGCTGGCCGCGTCAACGACCGGTTGCGGCCGATGAATTCTGTCCGGTCCCCGGTCACAGTCCGCGGCCGCAGGCTGATGTCCGCGAAAGCGATCGCCGAACCAAACTCCGGATTGAACACGTTCCGGGCGAACAAGGCCCCGGACTCCGGCTCCAACTCCGTGACGATCGTCCACGCTGTCTGATCACGGACGGTGCCCAACACCCATTCGGCATAAAAAGCCGCCGCGAGCCGCCGCGGCCGGTTGTCGCGATTCCGCACCTTGAGGCGAAGCACCTTTACCGGTTCTTCGGCCGGTACAAACACGGTCAACTCGGTGGCCAGCAGGTTCCGTTCCTGGATATAGGTCGTGTATCCGGCCCCATGCCTGACGACGGTCGGCGCTGCCCGGCCGGCGGGCAACGGTGTCGGCGACCACGACTGGCCGGTCTCCTCGTCTCGGAGGTAGACCGCTTCCGCCGGCGGGTCGGTGACGGGGTCGTTGCTCCACGGCGTCATCCGGTTCGCCTGGCTATTGCCGACCCACGTCGACCCGAGACCGGCATCGGTCACCAGACAGCCCGCGTTCGGGTTCGCAAGGACGTTGATCCACGGCGCCGGGGGGATGTTGGCAATCACGTACTCGCGGCCATCGGCCGTGAATCCACCCGCGCCGTTGCCAAATCGCAATTCGCCGATGTGCGGGACGCCCGGCGCGGGCGCGACCGGCTGACGGCTTGGGACGTGGAGGGGCGGCAGGTCGCGACCGCGGCCCAGAGCATCCGTCTGGTCGGCAAGTGTCCCGCGGTCGCCGTACAGCACCACGCGGGCCGCCGCGAGCAGGAGTTGCCGGTCGTCCCCGAGCTGCCCGGCGCGGCGGACGAATACCCCGCCGGGTTTGTCGATCAGGTCGCGGCTGTCGGAGGCCCGGGCGAGGGCCCCGAGCGCATCCGCGACCTCTTCGCGATAACTCGTCGGCCGATCGGACAACAGCACGAGGTCCACCGGGAACCCACGACCGCGCCAGAACGCGTGCGCCTGCAGCGCCTGTCGCGCGAGTGGGAGGCCATCGCCTTCGTTGATGCAAACGAGCAGGATCGGCAAATCGCCGGAAATGCCGTGCCGCCAGAGCGCCGGCTGTCCCTGCCGATTGGCCACGATGGCGTGAATGGCGCGCAGGGCAGCGGGCGGGAACAAGACGTGCCCGGCCAGTCTCTGGAACAGGTGAGACACGGCGGGCGACAGGCCGAGGTCGTTCAGCTCGACCCGGCTATGCGCCCAGGCCAACTCGAATGCCCGTCCGGCTGCGGCCGGTGACCGGTAGTGGTCGGCAACCGCGACCGCCGCCTCTCGCGTGTCGGTGACGGCCGTCACGAATGACAGCGTGGCGCTTGTCCCTGGCAGCAGCACGAGCGATCGCCGCAGCGCGAAAACTGGGTCAAGGACGGCTCCGACAGTTCCGGACAGCCGTCGCGTCAGCGCTTCCGGGTCGGCCGGCGTGCGCCGGCGGCCAAGGAACCGGGCCCGGTCGGTTTCGTACTCCGTCGGCCCCATTTGCTCGGCGTCGGTAGAGACGCTGTGGACCGCGAAGACCGGCTTCTGATCCGCCGACCGCGGCCGCCGTCGGCACATGAGCGCGTCCCATTGGGGGAGCCACTCGGTCTCGAGAAACAGCTTCCCGAACGCCGGGTGGGCCAGGTCCGCGCGGGCGTCGTTCAGCGCCACTTCCTCGTAGCTCGTGACCTCCAGAGTCCGGACGGCCGTGTCGTGGTTCGCCAGGGTGAGACGCCGGACCGCGACGTCGCGGTCAGGAGCGACCGTGATTTCCAGGTAAGTCTCGATCACTCCATCCCGGCGACGGAACTCCGCCTTGTCGGCCGAGTAAGTGACTTCGTACGTATCCGCCGCCACGCATAGCGGTTGGTGACCGGCGGACCAGGCTTTCCCGGTTGCCATGTCGCGGACATACAAGAATGTCCCGTACGGATCGCACGTCATGTCCGCCCGCCAGCGCGTGACGGCAAGGGAAGATCGCATGGTCCAGCCGCCACCGGCATTGGTGACCATGACGGTGAAGTGGCCGTTGGACAAGAGATGCGGCCGCGGCGCGGCCGTGTCGGCTCGCGTGAGCCGGCGGCTCACGGCCTCGGTTGCCGCCGCACCGGCTCCTTCGGTCCCTTCTTCCGGCTGGCGGACTTCCGGGGCATCGATCGGGACGCGCTCGTGCAGCAGCAATTCGACGGCGCGTACGGCCGGCTCCGCTCGCAACCGCCGCGGGTAGACGTCTCCCTTCAGGCGGTTGGTAATTGCGCACAAGCCCATGCCTTGATGGTGGGCCATGTATTGTTTCACGACTTTGCAGCGCTCGCCCTTCTCCAGCCGGTCCGGGGTGAAGTCGACCGCCTCGTAAAACCCAAACGGACCCTCGGCGCCGTAAGCCCGCAACGTGTCGAGATTCGCCACGGCGGCGTGCGTGTCGACGGAGACGGCCAGCATCGTCGCATATGGGGCGACCACAAGGTCCTTGCCAAGCCCGCGCTTCAGCCCAAGTCCAGGCACGCCAAATGACTGGTACTGGTAGTCCTGGGAAATCGCGTCGATGACGTAGAAACCGGACTCCGAGATACCCCATGGTGTGTGCGTCTGGCGGCCGTACTCGATCTGCCGCGCCACGCCCGCACGCTGGGCCGTGTCGAGCAGAGTGCCAGGCGGGACGGGGAGGAACAGCCGTGGCATCAAGTACTCGAACATGGTTCCGCCCCAGGAGACCAGTCCGGGCATCCCCGCGGCGCGCGTGGCAAGTCGGCCGAGCTGGAACCAGTGCTTCCGCGGGACCACGCCGCGGGCAACGGCCAGGAAGCTGGTGATCGACGCCTCGGACGCAAGCAGGTCGTAATGAGCGGTATCGAGGCGCTCGAGCGGCAGGTTATACCCGATGGCGAACAGGTTGCGGGTCTGGTTGTAAAGGAACGAGAAGTCCATCGCCTCCGCGAATGTCCCGGCGCGCCGGGCGAGGTCGTTCAGGGCGGAATCAAGTTCGGCGACCGTGGACTTGGCGAGCGCAGTGGCAAGAGCTTCCGCCATTGCCTCGTGGCCCGCGGCGGGCGTTCCTTTCGCCCACCCCGCCAGTTCTTCCTGAAGGCTCGGAATGCGCTGGGCCCAGCGCTCGAGCGATGCCGGGGTGTTTAACTCGCGGAGCAAGACCTCCCACTGCATCGATGCCGCTAAAGTTGATCTGTCCCCATTCGTTCCATTCCCGGTTGCTGGAACGCCGGAGGATGACAGCGCTTCCTTGAGTGTCGGAATCCAGGGACAGACGCTCAGCAGTTCGGACCTCTCGGCTCGCAGGTGCGCTAGTACAGCCTCGCTCCAGATCTCTGGACCGCTCGGCAGTTTCGCCGCGAAGTCCTCAGCCATCGCGAGCCAGGAGTCGTAGCCGACCAGGTCGTCCGGCAGAGAATCGACATGCCGCTTCAGGTCATCGGCCGTGCCCGCGGGCAACGGTTCGGACGCCAGGTTGAGGACATCGAGGAGTCCCTCGCGGGCAGCGGGGCCTGGAATCGTCTCTGTCGTCTTCTCCGCCAATCCGCTCCGCAGGGCAAGCAGACACGCGAGCAGGTTGCCGCTATCCACGGTCGAAACGTACGCCGGCGGCAACGTCTTCAGGGTGACGGTCTCGTACCAGTTGATGAAGTGCCCGCGGAACTTCTCCAGCTTGTCGAATGTGTCGAACGTCTTGCGCAATCGGTCGACCAGCGTCGGTAGAGTCACGTACCCAAGGTCGTGCGCGGAGAGGGTCGAAAGCAAAAGGAGTCCCATATTTGTCGGGGACGTCCGGTGCGCGATTACACCCTTCGGATCCTCTTGATAGTTGTCCGGCGGCAACCAGTGGTCTTCGTCGGTGACGAACGTCTCGAAGAATCGCCAGGTTTTCCGGGCCGTCTGACGCAACTCGAACCGGTCGGCCGGGGAAAGCGGTGGTTCCCGCTCGGGAAGCGGCCGGCTCACCAGATACGCGACCAGCGGGGAAAGGATCCACGCCGCGAGCCACGGAATGGCGGCGGGCAACGCTCCCGGGTTGACCAACCCAACGACGACCGCTAACGCCGCGGATGTGACGACGGCCAGCCCCATGCCGACGACGAAGGCGAGCAGCCCACTGCCGAGCCGGGCCTCCGCGGCCGCCGCCGTTTCCCATTCGAGCAAGTGTTTCCGCGTGATGAACAGCCGATACAGGGTGCGCAGGATCGCATCCGACGCGATGACTGCCTGATTCGCCAGGAAAACAGCCGAAAGCGCCACCTGGCCCGCGGTCGCCCGCAGGTTCATGTGCGACTGCCGCAAAATGGCCCGCACCGACGCGCCGCCGACCAGACGGAGTAGCCCGTCGAAGAGTTGAAGCAAAAGGGGCAGGGCGAGAACCGCAAGTGTCGCGGCTGACCAGAGCCAGGCCGAACCGGGGAGGACCGTCCATCCGAGTACGAGCACAAGGACGAGAGCCGGTGGTACCAGGCTGCGGCGCAGGTTGTCCAGCACCTTCCACCGACCGACCGGGGTCAGGGGGTTTGGCTGTCGACCGTTCGGCGTCGGCACTGTCCGGCCGAGCCACGGCAGGAGCTGCCAATCCCCGCGGATCCAGCGGTGCTCACGCCGGGCGTACGCGTGATACTTGGGCGGGAAGTCGTCGAAAACCTCGATGTCGGTGACCAGGGCGCAGCGGGCGAAGTTCGACTCGATCAGGTCGTGGCTGAGGATGTGGTTGTCCGGGAACGCCCGGCCGGCGGTGGCCGCGAACGCATCGACGTCGTAGAGCCCCTTACCCGTAAACGTGCCCGCCCCGAACAGATCCTGGTAGACGTCGGACGAGGCGCTCGAGTATGGGTCGATCCCGGCGGACCCGGCGAAGATGCGCGCGAACCAGGAACGCATGCCGGTGCGGTAAAGGAAGCTGACCCGCGGTTGCAGGACCCCGTAGCCGAATTCGACACGCCGGCCGTCAGGGGAGAGGACTGGCCGATTGAGCGGATGCTCGAGCGTGCCAACCAAGCGCCGGGCCGCGTCGCGTGGCAAAACTGTGTCTGCGTCCAGCGTGAGCACATAGCGGATGCCGAGACTGGCGACATCCCCGGTTTGCACTAGGTATGTTGTTTCCGCAGAGCCACGCAGAAGGAGATTGAACTCCTCGAGCTTGCCGCGCTTCCGCTCCCAGCCCATCCAGCGGCCCTCGGCCGGGTTGTATCGCCGGGCGCGGTGGAACAGGAAGAATCGGTCCGCCCCATCGCCAGCGTGCCGTTCGTTCAGTCCGCGAATGGCTTCGACGGCGGCCTCAACGAGGGCCTCGTCCTCCGGCATGTGTTCGGCCGGGGCGTCCGCCCAGTCGGTCAACAAGGCGAAGCGCAGATGCACGTCATGGTTGGCGAGGTAGTGCAGTTCCAGCCGCTCCGCGAGATGCGCAGCGCTCTCGGGCCGGAACAACATCCCCGGAATGACCACGATCGTGTCACACCCGGCGGGGATGCCCGAAGTGAAGTCCAGTTTTGGCAGCACTCGTGGTGGAAGGAGCCGGCAGACGAGGTAGTTCACCAGCCCGACGGCCAACTCGCTGGCGGGGAGCAGGAGCACCAGGAACGCCAACACTGCGGACGCGGGGACTGCCCAGGACTTCTCCCACGTGGATGTCACCATAAGCGCGACCAGCCACCAAGCAACCAAAAGGGTGATGAACCCAATCACCCCGAAGTAGACTGCTTGCGGATGTTCGGTGAGGAACGCCCGGCGGCGATCGCGAAACTTGAACTTGCAGCCGAGCTCGGCGGCGAACTCCTTACGCCCTTCGGCGATCAGGTAGTACCCGACATGTCCGGCCCGGCCTTCGCCCTCCATCGCCCGCGCAATCGCCCGTTTGGCGACTTCGACCTCGTCCTTCTTGCTCGCCTTCGCCAATAGCTCGACCGCCTGTCGATACCGGTCGCGCGTGGCGAACTCCTGCCTGGCGTATACCCCCGTCGGCTCGGCCCGTAGTACGGCCTCAACCGGGCTCGCGTTCTCGAAGAAGATGGGCCAGTCGATCGCGTGCAAGAGGCGCAGACTGGTGACGCAATTGCCGACCGACACCTGGTTGGCCGCCTGCCGCCGGTGCTCGCGACAGAGCACTTCAGACAAATCGTCCGCGTGGCGGGCCAGCCAGTCCCGCAACGGGCCGACGGGAATATCGCTTTCCCGGTCGCGCAGGGCCTTGTGCCAGGCGACGAGAAATGTGTCCGTCGGCCGATCGGGCAGCGGGGGCGGGACTGGCGTGCCGACGGCCCGGCCGACCCACGCGGCCGCGTGCCGGGCCTCGGCCCGGGCGGCAAGCATCTGGGCAGCGAGGCGGCGCAGATTCTCCAGGAGCGCCAGCCGGAGCATGGTCGGGATGGCCCACAACTCACCCGTGGTAAGCGGGGCAACTTCCTGAAACGCCTTGACGAACCGGAGGACGGCGCCGTCTTCGAGGTGGCTGTCGGTGTGCGTGATCAAGGCAACGGCCAGCGCATAGATGCGCGGCACACCAGCCCACGGCCCCACGGTGACGACAGGCAACTCGTCGTAATAGCCACGGGGCAGGTCCTTGCGCACCTCGCGCAGGACGTCCTCGATGACGAAGAAGTTGTCGAGCAGCCACTCCGCTTCGGGTGCGAGCGGCTCCTTGGCATCGGCGTCGCCGGCGGCTGCAGTCCGCGCCGAGTGCAGGACGCGTTCGTTGTCGCGCAGCCGGCGCAGGAGCGTATGTGCGCCGGGGCGCACCGCGGCCGGCCACTGGCGGGCGACGGAGCGGGCCAGGTCGTCGAGATGGTCGTAGCCCAGGACGTGACTGCGAAACGGGCCGTCGGCCTCACTTGCGAAGGGGTCGTCGACGGGTTCGCAGGGGTCAGTCCGATTCATTCACGGCCCGGAGGTCATGACGGGAGAGGCAATGGGCCCGGACGCAAACCAGATGCCGGCCGTCCCTGCCGTCGAAGGAGTTGTTTTAAGAGTGAGGCCGTGGCATGCCAACCGCCGACGATGTATCGCCCGGGCTGAATTGCCACCGACGCCTTGGCGTAGACTAAACGAGCGATGAATGCCGACGCGGCCGTCCAGGGCATCAAGATGCCATCCGAACTCTACAGTCCATTCAACCCGGCCGAGGCCGTTGCCGCCTTCGGCGATCCACAGACGGCGCAGTGGTTCTGCGACGGCCAGCCCGTCGTCCTTCCGAAATCGGTGCTCTGTTTCGCAACCGTGGGAAACCCGGACTCGCAGCCGTTTCTCGGCACACCGGCGTCGTTTGTGTGGAAACCAGGACGACTCAATTACGACTCAAACGACAAAGTTCCGTGGTTCCCAACCGCGGTACGTGAAGTGTGGGGGTCCAATCGCGAGACACTCAAGGAACACCACGTTTTCCTGCGCCCGCAAGGCGACGAAAAATTCATCTACGTCGGCAATGCGCACCTGGGCAGCTGGGGCGGACGGCCGGGCGAAGTGGGCGAAATGTCTGCCGGCTTCTCTCTAAACAGTAAGTTGCCGCGTGACTTGTGGACCCGGCTCGGCGGGTACCCGGGTTGGGAGGTCGAGGTCAACCACCAGGTTCGACGCATGGACATTGGCGACCTGTCTAGCTTCCGCTCCCTCCTCGACGAACTGAGCAGCCAGAAGTTTGGGCACTTGCAGATCACCCGGTACGAGGAGGACTCACTGACGATCCACACCAACAGCCGCCGGGGTTGGCTCATGTATCTGCGTTTTCCGGCGGATAGCGGACTCTACACCCACGACGAGCAATACGCCGGTGATTCGGAAGCCGAGGAGTTCTTTCTTTGTGCGTGTGGAATCGACTTGGAGTTCCTCGCCAGCCGGACGCTTCCAAAGCCTGCGGCGCTACGCCTAGTGGAGGAGTTTTTTGTCTCGGGCGAGTTGCCGCGGTCGGTGCCGTGGACCGCGTCCTATTAGGTCCAGATCTCTGAAGTTCCCACCGCCCGGCCGACCCGTTGTCATTTCGCTGACAGTTATTTTCAGGCGAAAAACTTTTTCACCACCGACATCGCTTTGCCTGGGAGGATCGGGTAGCCTTATACACCCATACACCAATCCTTGACGGCTCGTCCGCGAGGGCGGGCCAGCGTACGACCACACCGCGGGACTTCGCGAATTCGAAAGGGAATCCATGGCGATCCAAAACAGGGACCTTCAGAACACTTTGGCGGCGATCGAGAAGGAATTCGGTCAGGGGTCGATCATGCAGCTCGGGGACGCGACAAATAACGAGGTCGTCGGTATCTCGACTGGTTCGCTAAGCCTGGACGTCGCCCTCGGCGGCAAGGGTCTGCCGCGCGGCCGGATCGTCGAGATCTATGGGAACGAGTCAAGCGGCAAGACGACCATCGCGCTGCACGCGGTGGCCAACGCCCAGAAGAATGGTGGCGTAGCGGCGTACATCGACGCGGAGCATGCCCTCGACCCCACCTGGGCCAAGCGGATCGGCGTTGACCTCGAGAGCCTGCTGGTCAGTCAGCCGACGTTTGGCGAGGAAGCACTCAGGATCGCTGAGATGCTGGTCAAGTCGAATGCGGTGGACATTATTGTCATCGACTCGGTTGCCGCGCTGGTGCCGAAGAATGAGGCCGAGAACGATATTGGCGAGCCGTCGGTCGGTCAACAGGCCCGGCTGATGAGTCAGGCATTGCGCATCCTGAATCCGACTATCGGCAAGACTCGAACGTGTGTCGTCTTCATCAACCAGATTCGACAGAAGATCGGAGTGATGTACGGCAACCCGGAGACCACAACCGGCGGCCTGGCGCTGAAGTTCTACGCGTCATGCCGGTTGGAAGTGCGCCGGGGGCCGGCGGTGAAAGATGGGGACGACGTGATCGGCACGGAAGTGAAGGTGAAGGTGGTCAAGAACAAGGTGGCCCCGCCGTTCCGCACGGCCGAGTTCGAGGTATTGCACGACCGGGGGATCAACTCGTTCAGCGACCTGGTGAACATCGCGGTCGATTGCGGGGCGCTGGAAAAGAGCGGATCGTTCTTCAGCTTTAGTGGACAGCGCCTCGGCCAGGGGAAGGAAAACGTCAAACAGTACCTGACGGAGAACGCGGGGCTTGCCGAAGAGGTGCGGGCAAAAGTGCTCGAGATCCAGCGGGTCAAGGCCGGCGTGATCGGCGGCGAGGCCACTCCCGACGACGAAGAGGGAGAAGAACCGGAACCGCTCGAGGCAACCAAGGATCGGAAGCGAAAACAGGTCGGCTAGCTCAGCCGAGTGGGATGGGGTCGCGAACGGAGCGCTTGAGGTCGGCCGCGAACGTCGCGGCCACCTCCACCCAGCCGCGGGCGGCCCGCGAGGTCGGGAATCGATTGGTGAAGGCGGTAAAGTACGCGAGCACGGCGTCGCACAGAGAGTTGAAACACCGGCGCGAGACGGCCTTTCGGGCTTCCTCCTCATCGGGCCGACTTGGCTCGCGAAGCAAATCCACTCCCCCCTGGAATTCCGTCACACGAGCCAGTGCCTCTCGGACCTCCGGCCCCGCGAACGGGAAGTGAATGCTGGCGAACGCCGTCAGGTGTTTCATCAACTCCACGGCACGATTGACAGCCAGGGCTGGCCGGCGGGCGCCAACGGCCGAGGCCAGCCCCTCGCGTACGTGGTCCATCCGGGCCAAGAGCCCGATCAATTGATCTTCGTAGTCGCCCTTCGGCTCGTCATCCTTCGGAGCCTCCGGCCGCACGCGAGTGCCGGAGTGCGGCAGCTGCATCAACTTACTCATCTATCGAGCCCCCTGGGGGCAGAACTCCCGAACGGCTCGCACCAGCGCGGCCGGCTCAAATGGCTTGGTGAGATATCGATCAGAGCCGGCCATTTTTCCACGCACCTTGTCGAGGAAGCCATCATGCGCGGACAGAATGATCACAGGCACCCGGGCCGTGACCGGGTCCTGGCGAATCCGCTTGCACAGCGTCAGGCCATCCATCCCGGGCATGATCACGTCCACCAGGACTACGTCCGGAACGCCTTCCAGGCGAATTTGCTCCAGGGCTTCCTCCCCATCACCCGCCTCAACGACTTTGAAACCGTTCTTGGTCATGGTCAGCCCGACCAATTTCCGGATCGTCGGGCTGTCGTCCACGACCATGACCGACTTGGGCGCTGGCGGCTGAGCGGACGAGTGCGGACTGGGCGGGGGCGGTTCCGGTCTCGGCGGCGGCGGCGCGACCAGGGCCGCCATCGCGATCTCCAGACCTTTGACCTGGTTGGCGAATGCGTCATCGCCCGGGCGAAGCTGGAGGGCCGCCTTGAACTGGGCCAGCGCCTCATCGGCCTGGCCAAGGTTCAGGAGGGCCATCCCAAGGTAATAGTGGTTGAAGTAATCCGGCTTCGCGCGGATCACGCCGGCGAGTCGGTCCGCTCCTGCACGCACTTTCACCATGTCGGGCGGTTCGGTGGTCAGGGCCGCATCCGGCCGGGCCAAATCGAGGACCGCGCGACAGCTGGGGCAGGTGGTGAAGCGTTGGGTGGCCTGAGCCTGACAGATCGGACAGTACCATCGGGCCGCGGCCAGGCGCGACTTCTGGTGCTCGATCCAGGTGGGAACCCGCGGATGCTTCGGGTTCAGTTGCAGCACCCGCTCCAGATAGCCGATCGCTTCGATCGGATCGGGAGCAAGACCGGCCAACCACAACCAGGCGCTCTCCAAGTCCGGGTCGATGCCGACGGCATCGAAAAACAGTATGCGCGCACGGGCGTTTTCGCCGGCCCGGGCCGCAGCGATTCCGTCCTGCACGAGCTTGGCCGCCCGCTCCGAGGGCATGGGGTTCGCCTTCTTTCCGGTCCGCCGCGACCGGCGGGTGGGTGGGTGAGAGGGTCACTCCTCGGCCATCCTGGCCGAGGCCCGGGAAGTTTCATTCGACCAAACGATGGGCGACTCCGGGCGATGCGCGGAGTGCACCGTCCGACGAGTTATCACGACTGTAGAACAATGCGGGCCCCGGCGTAGGACAATGCACCTTTTCTCAGGCCGGAATTGCAATCGCGCTTGGTCGTCACCCTTTTGCATCGCCCAATTCTGTTCGTAAACTGTTGTGCGACAAGAACTAATTGACCTGACCGAACGCGCGGCGCTGGCGCTGCGTCATAACGTTTTCGGTCCGTTGGTAAGAGCGGAAACGGGATTCGGTTCTTGGAAACGATGATTTCCTGATATCCAGGCGAATTTTCGATAGTTGCGGATGTACCAGATCGGCTATATAAGTGGGCTCCGCGACTCCCGAAGCGTTGCGATAGTTTGACACAGGGCATACACTTCCCTGAAGTCTCGCCTCGCTCGCCGCCCGCACCCCGCACCAGTTTGAGGACCTGCCGTGTCCGTAGGCCAAGCCTCGCCCGAAGGCGATTCCGTTCGCCGCCTCCGCCGGCAAGTCGAACATGCGATCGAACAGCTCGCCGCTCTGTCGGGCTCCACCCTGCCGCCCGGCGAGTTCTACGCCGAGCTACTCCGCAAGGGACTCAACGGCATCGACGCCCCGGCCGGGGCGGTCTGGCTCAAGTCCCCGCAAGGGTTCCTTCAGCAACAGTGCCAGGAGAACATCGCCCAGGTTGGCCTGGACGACCGCTCTGACGGCCGCGCTGCCCACAATCAGCTCTTGCGCTTCGCATTCGAGAAAGGAAAGCCCGGCATTCTCGGCCCCCGACAGCGGGCCGAGGGGGACAAGTCGGCTGGCAACCCCACAGATTACGCCCTGGCCGTCGCCCCGATCCTGACCGAGGACAACCAACCCCTCGGTCTCGTCGAGATCTTTCAGAAGCCGAACTGGCACCCGCAGGACCTGATCACCTACACGATCCAGGTCGCCGGGTACGCGTCCAACTATCTGCGCAACACGTCCAACCGCCGGATCGCCGGGCAGGAGCAAGTCTGGACTCAGCTGGAAGTCTTCAGCCGGCAAGTGCACGGGTCGCTGAACCCGACCGAGGTTGCGTACGTGGTGGCCAACGAAGGCCGGCGACTCATCGGCTGCGACCGCATCTCGGTTGGCATTCGCCACGGCAAGAAGACGACCATTGAATCGGTGAGCGGGGCGGACGTCGTCGAGAAGGCGAGCACGCACATCCGGCGGATGCGCGACTTATTCGACGCAGTCATCCAGTGGGGCGAGAAGCTGGTCTTCCGCGGGGCCCGCGACGAGACGCTGCCGCCGAAGGTGCTCGAGGCACTCGACGCTTACCTGGCCGAGCAGACGCCGAAGCTGTTGGTCCTACTCCCGATCCGCGACGAACGCGAGAAGCCGAAGGAAGGCTCGAAAGAGGCGCTCAAGCCGGTGCGGTCGGCGGTCCTGATGGAGATGTTCGACCCGCCGGAACAGACCGGGCCGCTGGAGCAGAAACTGGACGTGATCGCCGCCCACTCGACGACGGCGCTTTACAACTCGGCCGAAATGAAGCGAGTCCCGCTCAAGCCGCTTTGGTGGCCGCTCATGCGGGTGCAACAGGGGCTGGGCGGCAAGGCGCGGTTCTGGACCTACACCGCGATCGCTGCCCTGGTCTTCCTGACGCTGGCGTTCACGGTGATTCCCTATCCGCTCAAGCTGGATGCGACCGGCAAGGTGGCGCCCGAAGACCGGTACTACGTGTTCTCTCCGATGGATGGGCAAGTGAAATCGATCGTGGTCAATCCGAAAGATGAGATTCTGCCCGGAGCACCGGTCGCCATCTTGTACCGGCAGGAATGGGGAGAGAAAATCACTCAACTCAAGTACCAGCGAGAAGCACTCAACAAGCAGATTGCAGCACTGAGAAACACACCCGAAGGACTCTCGCCGGAGCTCCGGGCGCAGCGATCGCTCGACAAGATCAAGGCTGAGAGCGACTTGAAGGTCGTAAGAGACCACCTCGACACTTATCGCGATCTGTTCAAATGCGACCTGCGCGACGGGCGCGAAGGGTACTACGAGGTCACCGCCCCGGCCACGCGGCCCTCGAGCCCGAGTGGCAGACCGGTTTGGACGGTGTTGACGCAAGACCTTAAGGAACTGACCAACAAGAACGTCGGCCCGAAGGACCCGCTCCTCCGCGTCGGACACGTGCATGGCGGATGGGAAGTCGTCCTGAAGATCCCGCAGAAGCACATGGG
>Ga0066903_100002182_pt1 | contig 15078 bp, 11 predicted proteins | sample PanSoiMetaGPlot1_FD_67491 | JGI IMG/M metagenome (GOLD analysis project Ga0066903, IMG submission 67491) | Tropical forest soil microbial communities from Panama analyzed to predict greenhouse gas emissions - Panama Soil - Plot 1 (version 2) | ecosystem: Environmental > Terrestrial > Soil >...
CTGCTCGAGGACGGCACGTATCCCGTCCCGGACCGGACGCGCGCGGAGGCGGTGGAGACGCTCGTGCGGAAGGCGCAGGAGCTGGAGTCGCTGGTCGAGACGCTCGTCACGGCGGCGCGGCTGGAGGGTGGCACCCTGCCCAGCACCGCGGCGCCGCTCGACCTGGCGGAGGCGGTGCGGGAAGCGGTCGAGCGGGCACGGCCCCGGGCTCGGCTGGAGGGCGCGCGGATCGACGTGCGGACGCCGGAGGGCGACGTCGTGGCCAGAGCGGATCGCGGCCACGTGGCCCGCATCCTGGACAACCTGCTGAACAACGCGCTGACGTACAGCGAGAGCCCGGCCCGCGTCACGGTCGAGCTGCGGCCGCGGACCCCGGTGGAGGTGGCGGTTCGCGACCTCGGCCTCGGCATCCCGCCCGACCACCACGACCGCGTCTTCGAGCGCTTCCACCGCGTCGAGGGCGCCACATCCCGGCCGGGGGGGCTCGGACTGGGCCTGTCGATCAGCCGTGAGCTGGCAAACCTGAACGGCGGCGCGCTGGAGCTCGAGCGGAGCGCGCCCGGCAGCGGCAGCGTGTTCGTCCTCCGCCTCCCGACGCCCGCGTAGACCAGCTCTCGAACGTCAGTTTCCCTTGCCGGCGGCCGGTGTGCTTCAATCCGTGGTCGCAGCAGGGCAAACGGGGTTTCGATCATGGCTCGGGTTCCCACGTGGTTCACGCCGTTCTCGGACGAGGGACTGCCGGCACGGCGCTGGCGGCACGTCTGCGCGCTGCTGCTGGGTCTGCTGCCGCTCCTCGCGCTCGCGCTCGACCAGCGGCCGGCGGACCGGGCCGGACTGAGCGGCCTCGCCATCCTGGCCGTCCTCGCCGCCGGCTGGACCCTGCGCACGTCCCTGCTCCTCCCGGTGCTCGGCATCGCGTGCGCGAGCCAGGCCGTCTACGCGGTGCTCGGCGAGATGGAGACGGTCGAGCTCGCGATCCGGGTCGTGACCCTGGTCGCCGCCGCGGCGGCCGGCCGGCTCGCGGCGCTCGGTTGGGCGCACCTGCGCGATGCCCGCCAGCATGAGATGAACACGCTGCTGCGCGTCTCCCATGCGATGGCCACGTCGGTGGACCTCGAGCGCGTCGTCGCGGAGGCGGTGCGGGCGGCCGCCCGGACGGTCTCGCGCCCCGGGCAGGCGGGTGGCCGGCCCGCCGCGCTGCTGCGCGTCGCCGACGGGGAGGTGGCGGTGGCCGGCGCCTGCGATGCCGCCGGAGTGGCCGCGGCAGGAGCCGCCGGCCGGCTGCTCGGCGCTCCGCCGGCCGCCGTCGTCGATGCGCTGGAGTCGGGACGGCCCGCGGTGGTCACGGTGGGCCAGTGTCCCGGGCTGCGGGCGCTCCCCGCCGCGGGCAACGGCGCGGCCTGGGCGCTCGCCCGGGTGGCCGTCGCCGGCGAGCCGTTCGGCGTGCTCGCGGTCGCGTCGCCGCATCCGACCGAGTTCCGGCCCGAAGACCTCCGGCTGCTCGACGGCATCGCCCGCGTGGCGGGCCTCTCCATCACCATCGCGCTGCGGCACGTCGAGCTCGACGAGGTGAAGGGCCGTCTCCAGCGGAGCGTGACGCTCGCGCTGGAGGCCGGCCGTTCGCTGGAGCCGGCCGACGTGACCACCAGCATCGTCCGCAGGATCGCCGAGGGCGCGGGCGCCGACCAGGCCACGCTCGCTCGGGTCGAGGACGGCGAGGTGACCGTCGAGTCGACGTACTCGCCGGCGCGGGGGCGGGCCGCGGCGGTGGGCCGGCGGTTCACCGCGGCGGAAGGGTCCGCCGTGCCGGACCTGACCCGGGCCGTCGCCTCGGGCGAGCCGGTCGTGACCGGCCCGCTGGAGGCAGAGCCAGAGGGACGGGACCTGGCCGGGGCGCTCGGCGCCGGCCGCCACACGCTGCTGTTCCCGTTCCCGGTCGCCGGCGCGCTGACGTGCGTGCTGGTGCTGCTCAAGCACGGAGATCGCGGGTTCCAGCCGGCGGACCTGGCCCGGCTCGCGCCGATGGCCGACGTCGCGCTGCTCGCTCTCCGCAACGCGCACCTGTTCGCCCGGGCGGAGCGGGCGCAGCTCGACGCCAGCACCTCGTCTGGCCGGCTGCGGCTGGCGATCGAGGCGGCCGAGGACATCGGCTCGAGCCCGGAGCTGGCTGCGGTCCTCGACGGCGTGCTGCGCCGCGCGGTCGAGGTGGCGCACGCGGAGCGGGGCAGCATCTCGCGAGCGGACGGTGGGGAGATGGTGATCGACTGCGTGCACGATCCGCACGGCAGCCACCCCGGCATCGGCGTGGCCTGGGCGCTGGCCGACAGCGAGGTCGCCACGGAAGCCGTGCGCACGGGCCGGCCGGTCCAGGGCGGCCGTGCGGCCAGCGTGCCTCCCGCGCTGGCGCGGTCGGCGGATCGGGCGCGGGTCGACCACGCCGTGGTCTGCCCGCTCACGGTCGGCAGCGAGCTGGTGGGCGTCCTCGGCCTGAGCCGGCGCCGCGAGCCGTTCGCGGAGGCGGACCTGCTCACGCTGCGGCCGTTCGCGACGCTCGCGGCTCTGCTGCTGCGGAACGCGCGCCTGCTGGCCGAGGCGCGCCAGGTCGGCCAGGTCAAGAGCTCGTTCCTGAACCTCGCGGCGCACGAGCTGCGCACGCCGCTGACCGTGATCAAGGGCTACCTGTCGCTGCTGGAGGACGGGACGTTCGCGGTCCCCGGCGAGATGGGCGAGATCGTGTCGATCCTGGCCGCGAAGGCGCGCGAGCTGGAGTCGCTGATCGAGGCGCTGCTGGTCACGGCGCGCCTGGAGACCGGCCGGCTGCCCCGCGAGGCGGACCGGCTGGACGCCGACGACGCGGTGCGCGATGCGCTGGACCGGATCGCGCCACGGGCGCGACTGGAGGGGGCGCGGCTCGAGGCTCGTCTCGCGGAGGAGGAGGCGGTCGTGCACGCGGACCGCGGCCACGTCGCGCGCATCCTCGACAACCTGCTGAACAACGCGCTGACGTACAGCGACCGGCCGGCGCGGGTGACGGTGGCGGTGCGCCGCCGCGAGGGGGTGGAGATCGTGGTGCGCGACGAGGGCGTGGGAATCCCGGCCGACCAGCACGACCGGGTCTTCGAGCGCTTCCACCGGCTGGACGGCGACGACTCGCCGTTCAGCCCCGGCCTGGGCCTGGGGCTGTCCATCAGCCGTGAGCTGGCGCAGTTCAACGAGGGCTCACTGCGGCTGGAGGCCAGCGCGCCGGGCAAGGGCAGCACGTTCGTGCTGAGCCTGCCGGTGTACATCGCGACGACGGGCTAGGCTTCGGCCGACCGCGCCGGATGAAGCTGGCCTGTCGAGTGTGCAGGGCGGGCGAAGGAGGGCTGGCGGGCTAACATCGGCACGCTTCTGGGTGGTAACTGGCGCCCAGGTGTGCCAAACGTATGCGGATCGCCCCTTCGAGCCGGTGAATAAGGGCGATTGGCGCACATTTCGTCCACTTGGCAGTTGTCTGCGATACAGTTGACGCCCAAAAGTGGGCCGGTGCTAGCCCGCCGCCCCCTTCGCCGGCCCGCTCACCCGGGCGCCGACACGTCGCCAGGCGGCTCGTTTCTGAACACCAGCCCAGCCCCGGCTGCCCGCGACCGGAATCAGTTGTTCCCGTTGTCCTCCGACTGGTCGGGGTAGAAGTAGGGCCGGCTCCACTCGGGCACGCCCTCCGACAGCCGGCCGGGCGTGGTCTGGCTCTTGACCAGGTACTCGAGGGCCCCCAGCTGGAGGCCCCGTGACACGAGCTCCTGCTCGCTGTAGTTGCTCACGATCACGACCGGGATGTTGCGAGTCCGGTCGACCAACCGGAGCTGCTCCAGGAAGACCAGGCCGTCCATCTTGGGCAGCCTGATGTCCAGGAAGATCAGGTCCGGCATCTGCTCGTCGATCAGCCGCTGCGCCTCCTCGCCGTCGCCCGCGACTCGCACGGTGTAGCCGTCCCGCTCCAGCTTCAGCTGGTACATCTGCGCCAGGGCGCTGTCGTCCTCGATGAGGAGCACCTGGACCTCGTCGGATTGCACACGCGCATTCTGGCAGCCGGTCCCCAGGGAGTGCGATGTGCGATAAAGGGTCACATGAGCCGAGGCGCCCGCTGGCCGGTGCTCCGGCAGCTCCTGGCGGCCGATCTGCGCGGTCTCGGGCTGACCGCCCGATCGCGCCGGACGGAGGAACGAGTGGCCAGGATCGCTGGCGCCGACCGCGTCGTCCGCTCGATCTGTCCGTACTGCGCGGTCGGCTGCGGCCAGCTCGTCTTCGTGCGGGACGGCCGCGTCACCCAGATCGAGGGCGATCCCGACAGCCCGATCTCGCGGGGCCGCCTCTGTCCCAAGGGCTCGGCCACCGAGCAGCTCGTGAACAGCCCGTTTCGCGAACGGACGGCGCGCTACCGGCGGCCCCACGGCAGCGACTGGGAGTCGATCCCGCTCGAGCGGGCGATGGACATGATCGCCGACCGGGTGGTGCGGACCCGGGCCGAGACATGGGAGGAGAGCGACCCCGAGGGCCGTCCCCTCAACCGGACGCTCGGCATCGCCAGCCTGGGCGGGGCCACGCTGGACAACGAGGAGAACTACCTCATCAAGAAGCTGTTCACGGCGCTGGGCGTCGTCCAGGTCGAGAACCAGGCGCGGATATGACACAGCGCCACCGTCCCCGGTCTGGGGACCAGCCTGGGGAGGGGGGGCGCCACCACGTTCCAGCAGGACCTGCAGCACGCCGACTGCATCCTGATCATGGGCTCGAACATGGCCGAGGCGCACCCGGTCGGCTTTCAGTGGGTGCTCGAGGCGAAGCTGCGCGGCGCGACCGTGATCCACGTCGACCCGAGGTTCACGCGCACGAGCGCCAACGCCACGTTCCACGTCGCCATCCGGCCCGGGTCGGACATCGCGTTCCTGGGCGGGATCGTGCGCCACGTCCTGGAGACCCAGCGTGACTTCCGCGAGTACGTGGTCGCGTACACGAACGCCGCGGAACTCGTGTCCGACGACTTCCGCGACACCGAGGACCTGGACGGCCTGTTCTCGGGCTGGGACCCCGACCGCGGCGCCTACGACCCGACCTCCTGGAGGCTGACCGGCGAGCGGGACGAGACGCTGCGCCACCCGCGCTGCGTCTACCAGGTTCTGCGCCGCCACTTCGCCCGGTACACGGCAGAACTGGTCGAGCGAGTCTGCGGCGTGGCGCCACGCGACCTGCGGCGAGTCGCCGACGCGCTGTGCGACAACTCGGGCCGCGAGCGGACGTCCGCGGTCGTCTACTCGGTCGGCTGGACACAGCACACCGTGGGCGTCCAGAACGTCAGGTCGGCCGCCATCCTCCAGCTGCTGCTCGGCAACGTCGGCCGGCCCGGCGGGGGCATCATGGCGCTGCGCGGCCACGCCAGCATCCAGGGCTCGACCGACATCCCGACGCTGTACAACCTGCTGCCCGGCTACCTGCCGATGCCCCACGCGCGGCAGCACCCGGACCTCGCCGCCTTCACGCGGCAGGCGGACCCGCCGGCAGGTTGGTGGGGCCGCACCGGCGCCTTCGCGGTCAGCCTCCTCAAGGCCTGGTTCGGCGGCTCGGTGGGGCCCGAGAACGAGTTCGGCTTCGGCTGGCTGCCGCGGATCGACGGCGACCACTCGACGTACCCCACGGTGCTCGGAATGCTCGACGGCCGGGTGCGCGGCTTCTTCGTACTTGGCGAGAACCCCGCGGTCGGTTCCGTCAACTCGCGCCTGCACCGTCTGGCGCTGGCCAACCTCGAGTGGCTCGTGGTGCGCGACCTCGTCGAGATCGAGACCGCCGCCTTCTGGAAGGACGCGCCCGAGATCGCCACGGGCGAGCTGCGGACACGTGCGATCGGCACGGAGGTGTTCCTGCTCCCGGCGGCCGCCCACACAGAGAAGGACGGGTCCTTCACGAACACCCAGCGCCTGCTCCAGTGGCACCACGCCGCGGTGGAGGCGGAGGGCGACCGCCGTTCCGAGCTGTGGTTCTTCCACCAGCTCGGTCGCCGGGTCCGCGAGCGGCTGGCCGGCTCGACCGAGCCGCGCGACCGCGCCGTGCTCGCGCTCACCTGGGACTACCCGACCGAGGGCCCGCACGACGAGCCGAGCGCGGAGGCGGTGCTGGCCGAGATCAACGGCCGCGACGCCGAGGGCCGGCCGCTCCGCTCGTTCGCGCAGCTGCGCGACGACGGGTCGACCGCCTGCGGCTGCTGGATCTACTGCGGCAGCTTCGCGGACGGGGTCAACCAGACGGCGCGCCGCCGGCCGGGGGCCGAGCAGAGCTGGGTCGCACCGGGCTGGGGCTGGGCGTGGCCAGCCAACCGGCGTCTGCTCTACAACCGCGCCTCGGCCGACCCCGCGGGCCGGCCCTGGTCCGAACGCAAGCGGTACGTGTGGTGGGACGCCGCGGCCGGCCGCTGGACGGGCGAGGACGTGCCCGACTTCGGCGCCGAGACGCCGCCGGACTACCTGCCGCCCGAGGGCGCACGCGCGGAGCTGGCACTGCCGGGCAGCCGGCCGTTCATCATGCAACCCGACGGCCTGGGCTGGCTGTTCGCCCCGCGCGGCATCGCGGACGGGCCGCTCCCCGCTCACTACGAACCCGACGAGTCGCCGGTGGGCAACCCGCTCTACGAGGTCGCGGCCAGCCCGGCGGCGCTGCGGTTCGACCGCCCCGACAACCGGCACAACGCGGATCGCTCACGCTACCCGTACGTGCTGACGACCTACCGGCTGACGGAGCACCACACCGCCGGCGGCATGAGCCGCTTCCTGCCGTTCCTGTCGGAGCTGCAGCCGGAGCTGTTCTGCGAGGTCTCGCCGCAGCTGGCCCAGGAGCGCGGCCTGGTCAACGGCGGTTGGGCAGTGGTGATCACCGAGCGGTCCGCGATCGAGGCCCGCGTGCTGGTCACCGAACGCGTGCGGCCGTTCCGGCTCGGCTCCCGGGTGGTGCACCAGGTCGGGCTGCCCTACCACTGGGGCAGCCGGGGCCTGGCGCGCGGTGCTTCCGCCAACGACCTGCTCGCGATCGTGCTCGACCCCAACGTGCACATCCAGGAGTCCAAGGTGGCCACGTGCGACATCCGGTCGGGCCGGCTGCACGTATGACCCGCGTCGGCTTCTTCACCGACTCCTCGATCTGCATCGGCTGCAAGGCGTGCGAGGTCGCCTGCAAGGAATGGAACCTGGTGCCCGATGACGGGCTGCGGTTCCTTGCCAACTCCTACGACAACTCGGGCGGACTGGGCGCGGACACCTGGCGTCACGTGGCGTTCGTCGAGCAGCAGACGGAGGACGGCGTGCGCTGGTTGATGAACTCCGACGTGTGCAAGCACTGCACGCGCGCGGCCTGCCTCGAGGTGTGCCCGACGGGCGCCCTGTTTCGGACCGAATTCGGCACGGTCGTGGTCCAGGACGACGTCTGCAACGGATGTGGCTACTGCGTCCCGGCCTGCCCGTTCGGCGTGATCGACCGCCGGCAGGGGGACGGCCGGGCGTTCAAGTGCACGATGTGCTACGACCGGCTCGGGCTGGACCTGCTGCCGGCCTGCGCCAAAGCGTGCCCGACCGGATCCATCAGCTTCGGACCGCTGGACGAGATGGAGGAGCGGGCGCGGGCTCGCCTCGACCGGCTGCGGCGCGACGGCGTCGCCGGGGCGCGCCTGTACGGCACGGCCGACGCCGGCGGGGAGGGGGTGGGGGGCACCGGCTCCATCTTCCTGCTGCTGGACCGGCCCGAGGTGTACGGCCTCCCGTCCGAGCCGGAGGCGCCGAGCCGCGAGGTGGCCGGCGCCTGGGGGGCGGCCGCCGTGGCCGCGGGCGCGCTGGTCCTCGGCGTGGTCGCCGCGGTGCTGGGCGGCCGCCGCCGGTGAGCGGCGCTCCGAACGTCTCCGAGTACCCGGGGCGGCCGGTCCTGAAGCGGCCCGTCTGGACGTGGGAGATCCCCGTCTACTTCTTCGTGGGAGGCCTGGCCGGGGCGTCCGCGCTGCTCGGCCTGGCCGCGGACCTGGCCGGCCAGGGTGCTCTCGCCAGGAACGCGCGGATGGCCGCGGCCACCGGCGCGATGGTCAGCCCGCTGCTGCTCATCTCGGACCTGGGCCGGCCGGAGCGGTTCGCCAACATGCTCCGCGTCTTCCGGCCGACCTCGCCGATGAGCGTCGGCTCGTGGACCCTCGCCCTGTTCGGCGGCGCCGCGGCGGCCGCCGCGGCGGCCGATGTCACCGGCCGCGGCCGGCGGCTCGGCCGGGTGGCCGGCGCGGCCGCCGGACTGCTGGGACCCGGGCTGGCCACGTACACGGCGGTGCTGGTCGGCCAGACGTCCGTGCCGGCCTGGGCCCGGGCCCGGCGCCGCCTGCCGGCGGTGTTCGCGGCCAGCGCGGCGGCGAGCGCGGGCGGTCTCGCGTGCGTGGTGACCCCGCCCGGCCAGGCGCGGGCGGCCCGCGTCCTGGCGACCGGAGGCGCGATCGCGGAACTGGCGGCCGGCGGCTGGATGGAGGCCGGCCTCGGCGACCACGCCATCGTCTACCGTCGAGGGCGCTCGGCCGGCTGGGCCCGCGCCGCGCGTGCGCTGACCCTGACCGGCGCCGGGCTGACGGGGGTCCTGGGCGGCCGGCGGTGGGCGGCAGCGATGGGAGGGGCCGCGCTGCTCGGCGGCTCGCTGTGCATGCGGCTCGCCGTGTGGCGTGCCGGCCCGGACTCGGCCGCGCTGACCGGTCCTCCCGATGTCATGCTTGACGGATCATGGCGTGGCAGGACGACTTCACGCCCGACGAGTGGGTGACGATGCGCCAGGCCATGACCTCGGCCGGCTACCTCGTCGCCCGGTCGGAGGGCGGCGGCGGTGACATGCTCAGCGAGATCCTGGCTGTCACGCAGCGGATGAGCGGAGCCGGACGCGTCCACCCGAATCGGCTCGTGCGCGAACTGGCCGGGATGGCGCAAATCCATTCGGGGATGCGGCCCGGCCTGAGCCGCGCCCAGTACGAGGCGCAGTCGCTGGCGGCGATCCGGACGGCGGCCGCGCTGGTCGCCCAGAAGGCGCCGGGCGACCTGCCGGCGTTCCGGTCGTTCCTGCTCGACCTGGCCGAGGCCGCGGCGAACGCACACAAGGAAGGTGGCATCGCCGGCATCGGCGGCATCCGAGTGACGGCCGCAGAGGCGGCCGCGATCGACCGGGTGCGCCACGCCCTGGGCGGGACCTGAGGTGCGGCCGACCGGCCAGTTGCGCGACGGTGGCCGTCTGACCAGGCCAGCCGACTCTGTGGAATGGGTCACCCCCCTCAGCGGGTAGTACCTACGATGCACGAACGCCGGCCACGCCTGCTGCTCACTCGGCGCCGCGTGATCGACTTCCTGCGCTGCGCCAGCTGCGGCTGTAGCTAGGCGCCAGCTCGCGGCCCTGGCGCCGCGCGCACTTCCGGGGCCCGTGCGGTCCCGCTGACTCGCAGCCCCCCGCGATGAACCATCGCGGCCGCGACTGATCTTGGAGTCTGAAATCTCATGTGCCTGACATGCGGATGCGATGCCGAACCCTCGAAAGTCGAGCGGATCAAGGAGGCCAGCAGCGCCCTCCGAGGCACCATCGCGGAGGACCTGGCCAACGACTCGCCGACATTCGACGGCGCCAACGCGCAGCTGCTCAAGTTCCACGGCGTCTACCAGCAGGAGGATCGCGACAAGCGCAAAGAGGCGCGTAAGCGCGGCCTCGACCGCCACTACCAGATGATGGTCCGCACCCGCATCCCCGGCGGCCGGGTCAGCCCCGACGGCTACCTCGCCCACGACCGTATCGCCGACGCCTGGGGCAACGGGACGATCCGCATCACGACCCGCCAGGACTTCCAGCTCCACGGCGTGCTGAAGGGCGACCTCTGGAGCAGCCTCCACGCGATCAACGAAGCGCTGATGACCTCGCTGGGCGGCTGCGGCGACCAGGTCCGCAACGTGATGTGCTGCCCGGCGCCGATCGATGACCGCCTGCGCGCCGACCTGCAGGCGGCGCTGCCCCGCCTGGTCGACGGCCTCACACCGACCACGAAGGCGTACCACCAGATCTGGGTCGACGGCGAGGAGGTCACCGACGGCGCGCCGGAGCCGGACGAGCTGTACGGCACGCGCTACCTGCCCAGGAAATTCAAGGTCGGCCTGGCGGTCGAGGGCGACAACTGCATCGACGTCTACTCGAACGACCTGGGGCTGGTCGCCATGCGCGGCGACGGCGGAGGGCTGGACGGCTTCACGGTCCTGGTCGGCGGCGGCCTCGGCCGCACGAACAACAAGCCCGACACGTATCCCGCGGTCGGCCGGCCGCTGGCCTTCGTGGCCACGGAGCACCTGGTGGAGACAGCGCGGGCGGTCGTTGCCGTGCAGCGCGACTACGGCAACCGAAGCGACCGCCGCCACGCGCGGCTGAAGTACCTGCTGGCGGAGCGTGGGCTGCCGTGGTTCCGCGAGCAGGTGCAGTCCCGCGTCCCGTTCGAGCTGGCCCCACCGCGGACCCTGCGCTGGGAGCCGCTCGACGACCACCTGGGCTGGCACGAGCAGGGTGACGGCCGCCTGTTCTACGGCCTGTTCGTCGAGAACGGACGCGTCCAGGACGACGGCGAGTCGCGGCTCAAGACCGCGCTCCGGCGCCTGGTCGAGGAGCACGGGCCGGTGCTCTGGATGACCGCACAGCAGAACCTGCTCATCTCGGGCGTCGAGCCGGCCGGGCGGACCGCCGTCGAGCGGCTGCTGACCGGCCACGGCGTGTCGCTGACGGAGCACGTCTCGCAGACGGTGCGCAACTCCATGGCGTGCCCCGCGGTCCCCACGTGCGGCCTCGCCGTCGCGGAGTCCGAGCGCGTGCTGCCGGCGCTGAGCCGGCGGATCGAGGGAATCGTCGCCGACCTGGGCCTCGCGGAGGAGCGCATCAGCTTCCGCATGACGGGGTGCCCGAACGGCTGCGCGCGGCCGTACCTGGGCGACGTCGGTTTCGTCGGCACCACGCTCGGCAAGTACGACGTCTTCCTCGGCGGCGACTTCCTGGGCACGCGCCTGAACTCGCTGTTCGCGCACAACGTGCCCATCGACGAGATCCCGGCCCTGCTCCGCGGACCGCTCGACGCCTTCGCGGCGGAGCGGCGGCCCGGCGAGGGATTCGGCGACTGGTGCAGCCGGATGGGCGTCGGCGCGCTCCGGGACAGGTTCCAGGCGGAGGCGGCGACCGCATGAGCGCGCTGGCACGAGACCTGATCGACGACGGCGATGACCGCTCGCCCGAGGAGGTCCTGGAGTGGGCGTACCGCACGTTCCGTCGCGTGGCGATCGTCGCGAGCTTCCAAGCGGAGTCGTCGGTCCTGATCCACATGGCGGCGGGCCTCGTGGACCGACCGGAGGTGGTCACGCTCGACACCGGCCGGCTGCCCGAGGAGACCCAGGACCTCATCGACCGGGTGCGGCGGCGGTACCCGATCCGGCTGCACGTCGAGACGCCCGAGCCGTCGGAGGTCGCGGAGCTCGTCGCGGCGGACGGCCCCAACCTCTTCCGCAGGTCGGTCGAGCACCGCGAGCGGTGCTGCGAGGTCCGCAAGGTGCGGCCGCTGCGCCGGGCGCTGGAGGGATTCGACGCCTGGGTGACCGGGCTGCGGCGGGACCAGTCCGCCGGCCGCCGGCGCACGCCGGTCGTGCAGGCCGACGCCGCCCACGGCGGCATCGCCAAGATCGCGCCGCTCGTCGCCTGGCGCCGGGACGAGGTCTGGACATACATCCGGGAGCACGGGCTCGACTACCACGCCCTCTATGAGCGCGGCTACGCGTCCATCGGGTGCGCGCCCTGCACCCGGCCCGTCGAGCCCGGCGAGGACGAGCGGGCCGGCCGCTGGTGGTGGGAGGAGTCCGACGTCAAGGAGTGCGGCCTGCACCTGACCGAGCACGGTCTGGTCGGGGCCAGGAGGGAGAACTGAATCCGTGAGCGATGAGCGGAAGGGCTTCGTCGTGTGGCTCACCGGCCTGTCCGGGGCGGGGAAGTCCACGATCGCGAGCCTGCTGCAGGCGGAGCTGGCGGAGCGCGGCCGCCTCGCCGAGGTGCTGGACGGCGACGAGGTGCGCACCAACCTGTCCAGGGGCCTCGGCTTCTCGAAGGAGGACCGCGACACCAACATCCGCCGCATCGGCTACGTCGCCAGGCTGCTGGCGCGCAACGGAGCCGTGGCCATCACCGCCGCGATCTCGCCGTATCGGGAGATCCGCGACGAGGTCCGGGCGCAGACGCCGAACTTCGTCGAGGTCTTCGTGCGCTGCTCGCTGGACGAGCTCGTCCGGCGCGACGTGAAAGGCCTGTACAGGAAGGCGATCGCGGGTGAGATCCCGAACTTCACGGGCGTGAGCGACCCGTACGAAGAGCCGCTGCGGCCGGAGGTGGTCGTCGACAGCGAGCGGCAGAGCCCGGCAGAGTCGGTCGCGGCCGTGCTCCGCCACCTGGAGCGCAGCGGCCTGGTGCCGACGCCGTTCCGCGACCGCCTGCTGCGCGGTGAGGAGCTGGCCGCAGCGCGCGCGGAGGCGCGGGCGCTGCCCCGGCTGGCGGTCGACGCGCGGGCGGCCGCCGACCTCTTCATGCTCGGCTCGGGAGCCCTCTCGCCGCTCGAAGGGTTCCTCGGCGAGGAGGACTACCGCTCGGTGCTGGAGACGGCGCGGCTCGCGGGAGGCGCCCCGCTCGGCGTGCCGGTCGTGCTTCGGGTGGATGCCGCCGGCGCCGGCGCGCACGGCCGGGTCGCGCTGTTCCACGAGGGCGCTCCGGTCGGCATCCTCCAGGTCGAAGAGGTGTACGACGCCCCGGCCGGCGCCGAGGCGGCGTGCGTCTACGGCACGAACGACCCCGCCCACCCCGGGGTGGCCGCCCTCGAGCGGGCGGGCGCCAGGGTGCTCGCGGGGCCGGTGACAGCCTTCCTGCCCGACGGCCTGGGTCCGTACGACCTGACGCCGCACGAGGTTCGGCAGGCGCGGGCGGAGCGCGGCTGGCGAACGATGGTCGGCTTTCAGACCCGCAACCCGGTGCACCGGGCGCACGAGTACCTGCAGAAGGTGGCACTGGAGAACGTCGACGGGCTCCTGCTGCACCCGCTGATCGGCGAGACCAAGAGCGACGACATCCCGGCAGAGACCCGCATGCGCTGCTACGAGGAGCTGCTGCGCGGCTACTACCCCGCCGAGCGCACCCTCCTGGCCACGAACCCGGCCTGGATGAGGTATGCCGGGCCGCGCGAGGCGATCTTCCACTCCGTGGTGCGCAGGAACTACGGCTGCACCCACTTCATCGTGGGCCGCGATCACGCCGGCGTGGGCAGCTACTACGACACGTACGCCGCCCATCGGGTCTTCGACGCTTTCACGGCGGGCGAGCTGGGCATCGAGGTGCTGCGCTTCGAGCACACGTTCTGGTGCCGGCGGTGCCAGAACATGGCCTCGACCCGGACGTGCCCGCACCGGACCGAGGACCATGCCACCCTCAGCGGCACACGAGTGCGCCAGCTGCTGTCGGCCGGCGAAGCGCTGCCGCCCGAGTTCACCAGGCCCGAAGTGGCCGGGGTGCTCCGCGCGGCGCAGGAGTCGGCGAGGCCGGCGTGACCAGGTACTTCCCGGTCTCGCTCGACCTGGAGGACCGACCCTGCGTCGTGCTGGGCGGCGGCGCGCTGGCCGCCGAGAAGGCGCAGGGGCTCCTGGCGGCGGGCGCCCGCGTCAAGGTCGTCGCCGGCGAACCGGTGGCGGAACTGCGCCAGGCCGCCGCCGCCGGCAGGCTCGCGCTGGTCGAGCGCGAATACGAGCCCGGCGACCTCGCCGGCGCCTGGCTGGCGATCGACGCCAGCGGCAGCGACGAGATCAACACGGCGAGCCGGCGCGAAGCGGCGGGGTGCCGGGTCCTGCTCAACGTGGTGGACCGGGCCGCGCTCTGCGACTGGATCGCGCCGGCGATCGTGCGCCGCGGCCCGCTGCAGGTGGCCGTGTCGACCTCCGGCGAGAGCCCGTTCCTGGCTTCGGAGCTGCGCCGGCGGCTGGAGAGGGAGCTGGGCGCGGAGTGGGAGCCGTTCGTGCGGCTGGTCGGCGAGGTGCGCCGGCGCCTGCGCCGGGAGAGCGTGCCGGCTGCCGGCCAGGAGGCGGTGTACCTCGGACTCCTCCGCTCGGATGTCCGCCGGCTCCTCCGCGAGGGCGATGCCGAGGGGGCGCTGCTCCTCGCCGAGCGGATCGTGCGCGCGCCGCGGCCGGGCCGGGTGTGGCTGGTGGGCGCCGGCCCGGGCGAGGCGGACCTGCTGACCCTCGCCGCTCGTGAGGCGCTGGCCACCGCCGACCTGGTGCTGCACGACGCGCTGGTGGATCCCGACGTGCTGGCGCTGGCCGGCCCCCGGACGCGGCTCGTCGACGTGGGGAAGCGGGCCGGCGGCCGCCGGATGCCGCAGGAGCGGATAAACGCGATGCTGCTGGAGGCGGCCGCACGCGGCGACGAGGTGGTCCGGCTCAAGGGCGGCGACCCGTTCGTGTTCGGTCGCGGCGGCGAGGAGCTGGCGGCGCTCGCGGAGGCAGGCGTGGAGGTCCGCGTGGTGCCGGGCGTCAGCTCGGCGACGGCGGCGCCGACGCTGGCCGGCATCCCGCTGACGCTGCGCGGCGTGGCCAGCTCGGTGGCGTTCGCGACGGCCAGGGGCCGGGGCGGCGCTCGGTCCGACCTGACGGCGCTCGCCGCGGCGGCGGACACGCTGGTGGTGCTGATGGCCCTGGACGGTCTGGCGGGGACGGCGGAGGCGCTGGCCGAGGTGGTTGGCCCGGCCCGACCGGCGGCCGTGGTGGCGGCCGCAGGAACGAGCCGCCAGCGAGTGGTGCGCGCCGAGCTGGGGATGGTCGCTGCCGCCTGTTCGGAGGCGAGACTGGAGCCGCCGGCGACGCTGATCGTGGGCGAGGTAGTAGCCGCGGCGTCCGCGCGGGGCCTGACGGAAGCAACAGGCTGACGGAGCGGCGAAGACCGAGCGCAGCGCGAAGCGCGCGCGAGCCTTCCCCTCCCCCGCCCCGGGGGAGGGGGGAGGGGGTG
>Ga0066903_100002183_pt1 | contig 15072 bp, 14 predicted proteins | sample PanSoiMetaGPlot1_FD_67491 | JGI IMG/M metagenome (GOLD analysis project Ga0066903, IMG submission 67491) | Tropical forest soil microbial communities from Panama analyzed to predict greenhouse gas emissions - Panama Soil - Plot 1 (version 2) | ecosystem: Environmental > Terrestrial > Soil >...
GTTTTCACTAATCGTGATCCAAGCGCCGTTCCGGAAATTCTCGCCAATTATGTCTTCGACCGGGTGTGCGGCAAGGAGCCGATACCCTGGCTCGATCGTCTTCGTGAGCGGCGCCGCAAATTCGTGGCGCAGCTCGACATTGACCGGCAGGCCCGGAAAGCGACGCGGCGGCCAGACACCCGGCCTAGCCATGACCTCGCGGAGTATGCCGGCGATTACGAGCATCCCGGCTACGGGCGGATCACAATCACCCATGTCGGAGGCAAATTGAACTGGGCGTATCGCGGTATGTCCGAGCCGCTCGCGCATCGGCACTACGATACGTTCGAGCTGCCCGAGGCGCCCGCCGAGAGCCTTCTGGCCGCGTTGCAGCCTAACCAGTTCACCATCTCATTTTCCTCCGACCGTGAAGGAAACCTTGCGAGTCTGGCGGTTCCGTTCGAGCCGCTCGTCAACGACATCGTCTTCACCCGCCTTGCCGGCGGCGATTGCACGAATCCAGCCTTCCGTCAGCACTGCACCGGCACGTTCATCAGCCTGGGAGTGACGACTGTTGTTGTCGGGCAGGACAACGATGGACAACTCACGCTGACGGTTGGGAGTCAACCAACCTACAAACTCCGTCCCTACCAGGGCCAAACGTTTGTGATCGTCGAGCTCGAAGGCTTCCGGGTGGAATTCCACCTCGGTCCAGATGGGGAAGTAGATGAATTAATTTTCCATCAGCCGAATGGAACGTTCGTAGCTCGGCGAGCGTCGGTCGCGGCGTCTCGCTGAGCAGACTTGGCAACCAACCCAACAGCCTGTTTATGAGTTCACGCGCATTCTTCGCTCAATACAATGAAAAGAGGGTTGGACATGTCCGAGTTCACCGGAAAAGTGGTGGTTGTCACGGGCGGCAGTCGCGGCATCGGCCGCGCAATCGCGGCGGATTTTGCGCGGCAGGGCGCGCAGACTGTGCTGGCGGCCTCGTCCGCGACCAATCTCGCCGCCGCGGCCCAGGCGATCGTGGCGGCGCAAGCGGGCGATAAGTTGGGCGACAAATCGGCCCCGTCGCAGCCCGTAACGGTGGCGGCGGACCTGCGGCAGCTGGAGGGCTGCGAGCGTGTGGCGAGCGCAGTACGCGAGCGTTTCGGACGATGCGATATCCTGGTCAACAGCGCGGGCGCGACCCGGGCCGGCAATTTCCTGGACCTGCCCGATGCTGCGTGGCTCGACGGCTATGCGCTGAAATTGTTCGGCTGTGTGCGGATGACCCGGCTGCTGTGGCCGTTGCTCAAGCAAGCCCAAGGCCATGTCGTCAACATCGTCGGCGGCGCGGCGCGCACGCCGGGCGCGGAATTTCTGATCGGCAGCTCCGTCAACGCCGCGATGGCGAACTTTTCCAAGGGCCTGTCGCAACTCGGCAAGCGCGACGGGGTCAATGTCAACGTCATCCATCCGGGCGCGACCGATACGGAGCGCACGCAGCAGCTGCTCGAACAACGCGCCGCAGCAAGCGGCAAATCGGTGGAGGACCTGCGGCGCGAAATCTACGCCAAAGATGCAATCAAGCGGCTCGGCCATCCGGACGACATCGCGGCGCTGACCCTGTTCCTGTGCTCGCCGTCCGCGCGCTATATTCAGGGCACGGCGATCGCGGTGGACGGCGGCGCTACGCCGGGATTTTATTGAGCCATCCCGCTGGGAGCGCGGGCGTCCCGCCCGCTCTTTCTTTGATGCGGGCTAGACGCCCGCGCTCCCAGCGGGGGTTGGCGCGAAAGGACAACGATGAACACTATTGGACGGAGCGCAACGGCACTTGCCGCAATCATCGCCGGCACAGCCGCAATTGTGACTGTACCGGCGGCGGCGCAGCTGCATATCGCGGTCGAGGCGCGCGTGACATTGCTTGCGCGAGCCTACAATGCCACCGGCCAGCGGCTGTTCGGGCAACTCGGGGCGACGCCCGGCAACATCGTTTTCTCGCCCTATTCGATTGGGACCGCCGTCTCGATGGCACTGTCGGGTGCGCGTGGCGACACCGCCTCCGAAATGATGCGGGCCCTGTCGATGCGCATGGCAACGGACGTCATCGATACCGCGAACGCCGAAATGCTGTCGATCCTCAACGGCTATGACCGCAGCGCGGCGACGCCGGTGTGCCCGCCGGGCGCGACGCTCAATGGCCGCGATTGCCAGATGCGCCCACTAGGCGCTAACCAGTGCCAGTTCGGGTTGCATCTCGTTGCCGACCGCTGCGTCGGGCCCGGCACGCCGCCGCCTTCAGCCAGATTCCTCGCCGCGAACGCGCTGATGCTGGGCAAGCGCGGTGATCTCATCGCGGCGGACTATGTGGCGACGCTCAAGACCCGATATGCCGCCGAGGTGTTCAAGGACGCCACCCTCGACGACATCAACAGCTGGGTCGCCAGGAAAACCGAGGCCAAGATTCCCAAAATACTCGACCGGCTCGATCCCAATTCCGTCGCCGTGCTCCTCAATGCGGTCTATTTCAAAGCACGCTGGGCGTCGGTGTTCGATTCCAAGCTCACCAAGGATGAGACGTTCAATCTCACGCGGTCGCAGAAGGCCGATGTTCCGACGATGAACCAGACGGCCAGCTTTTCGCTGGTGTCGCGCGGCGGCTACCGCGCGCTCCGGCTGAACTATCAGGTGCCCGAGCTTGGCCTCGTCATCGTGCTGCCGGACGATGTCGAGGGCGTGAGCGCGGTGGCGAGGCGCCTCGGGCCAGACGAACTCGCCGAGCTGTTTACGGCCTTGCGTGACGGGCAGGCGAAAAAGCCGGTCGTGCTGGCGCTGCCGCGGTTCAAGACCGAATACCGGGCAGACCTGGTGATGCCGTTCCAGCAAGCCGGAATACAGAAGGCGTTCGATGCAAACAATGCGGACTTTTCGGGCATGACGGGCCGGCCGCCAGCCGCCGGCCGCCTGCACCTGGACCAGATCATCCATCGCGCCGTCATCGAAGTCACCGAAGAGAGCACCGAGGCGGCCGCCGCAACCGCCGTCGGCGTCAGGTCCATGGCGATTCCGGCGCCGACCCCGGTGTCGTTCCGGGTCGATCATCCGTTTCTGTTCTACCTGGTCGACGACACCACCGGGGCGATCCTGTTTCAAGGACGCATCGTCGACCCGCGGTGAGGACTTACCGTGCTGTTCGATGAGGTTGAATTCTCACCCCGCGCACTGACTGCTCCCTCTCCCCGCTTGCCGGGGAGAGGGTCGGGGTGAGGGGACCTTTCCACAAGCTCAGACTCGCGGAGAGGCCCCCTCACCCGGAATGAGCGCGAAGAACGCGCTCATTCCGACCTCTCCCCGCAAGCGGGGAGAGGTTAAGCGCCGTCTCAAGCGCTCTACTGTGAGTATGTGCTCCTGCGGATTTATCGAAGGATCGCGCCGTGCCCACCCCCTGCACAGCGCAAAGTGGGTACGCTTCGCTGTGCCCCTACGAGACGGGGAGCGCCAGGTTACTTTACCGATTGCTTGTTGAAATGCCGCAAGTCGGGGGGCGGCTGACCTTGTCTGAAGGGCATCAGCAGGCCATCGCCGCCCAGCATGTATTGCTCTCCGGCGATGGTGACGTGAACGTTGCCCTCGGCACAGATCGATTCGACCCAGATCGGCTTCTTCTCCCGGCGCATGGTCTTGAGGACTGTCCACGGCTTGGTGAGCGCGTGATCCATCACGGTGATCTGGTCGTACAGAATGTCCGGGTTCGCCTTGTCGAGATAGAAGCGCTCATTGACGACGGTCTCGGCATCGTCGTGTACCGGCAGCCCGCTTGGGTCGAAGGTGCGTGGATTCTTGAGATTGCGCGTCTCGACCTCAAGCACGTCGAAGCGGCCGTCGCCGTCCTCGTCGATCCATTTGCCGATCGAATATCCCATCCATGAAGGGTCCTCTTCCTTCGGGACGTCGCGCCCATCCGTGTAGATGCGCCGAAGCATGGTGAGATATTCCATCAGGATGTAGGTGGTGTTGCGCGTGATGACGATTTCCATCGGCAGCACCAGATTCATGGCCCGCGGCATGCCTTCCGGGATGCAGGTGTGGACCGGGTCGTCGCCCGAGCCCCCCTTGGCCACTTCGGCGAGGTTGGCCTCGAATCTTGCCTGATATTCAGGCGTCAGGGGCGCCTCTTGGCCACGCGCGGGCGGCTTGGTCGAGTCGAAGACACCGAGCGGTCCGACCCTCTGCCACTGGCCCGCCATCGGGGGATATTTGCTTTCATCGAATGGCTGCTGGGCCGCGGCCGGCCCTGAGATCATCGCGGCGGCCAACGCAACCGCTCCCGTTACGCTTCGGAACATGCTTCTCCTCCCATGTGGCATTGGGGCCGCCTCTCCGAACGATACGAGCGTCCCACCCACACAAATGCGTCGACAACAACTAACGGTGCCACTTGCAATCCCCTCCCCCGCTTGCGGGGGAGGGCAAGGGAGGGGGCCTACTCCGCGGCACGGACTCGTTTGCAAGAGCCCCCTCCCCAACCCTCCCCCGCAAGCGGGGAGGGAAACGCGGCCCCCTATTTTGGGGGCACGACCGGGCGGCCGTCCTTGAATTTGACCTGCATCGGCTGATACGAGCCGCCCTCGGCGCCGCTGTGCAGCGGATTGATCGTCACGGTGATCTCATCCCCGGGTTTGAGGCTCTTGGCGGTCAGCCCTTCCCGAACCTGCAGACCCGGCGCTCCGCCTTCGAGAATCCACTCCTTCTCAACGCCGTCCTGCCCCTTGACGCTCACGACAAGGATAGTGTGCGGGCTGACGAACCGGAACTCCTTCACCGTGCCGGTGATTTCGATCGGGTGCTGGGCGTCGAACATGGCGAACGAGTGGTGCGCCGACGCAGGCACGCCCGTCGCCAGAAATGCTCCGGCGACCAACAACGTTACCAATTGCGATTTCATCATTTTCCCCTTCAGGTTTTTTTCGGGGGTGGCACCGGGAGGCCCGCGATCTTCAGGTTGACCGAACCCAGGTGGCTCCGGCTCGTGAAAAACAAAATTTTCCAATCGTCGCCGCCGAAGCCGATATTGGTTGTTGCCGGTTGGCCGTGAACGATGCGACCGAGCTTCTTCCCCTTCGGGTCGAGAATATAGAGCCCACCGGCACCGCCGCAATAGACGTTGCCCGCCGTATCGACCTTCATGCCGTCGGGGCCGCCCGGCTCCGGGCCGCGCAGGTCGGCGAACACACGGTCGGTCTGCTTGGCCAGTGTGCCGTTGGGGGCAAGGTCGAAAGCGCGGATATGGCCGCGCCGGAAATCGTCGATATAGATCACGCTTTCATCGGGCGAGAAGGCGAGCCCGTTGGGGAAGACCATGTCGTCGAGCAGGAGCGTTATGGTGCCGAGGTCCGGCGTGACGCGATAGACACCGGAATAGGGCAGGTCCCATTGCTCCGGGGCCAGCGGGCTCGACCACGGATCGGTGAAGTAGATCGAGCCATCGGACTTGACGATGACGTCGTTCGGCCGGTTGAGGCGGCGGCCCTGGAAACTGTTGGCGATCACCGTGATGCTGCCATCGTGCTCCTGACGGGTGACGCGCCGGGTCTCATGCTCGCACGCCAGCAGCCGGCCTTGCACGTCGCGGGTGAGACCGTTGGCTTGGTTGGTCTTCTCCTGGAATACGGTGACGCCCTGGCTTGGGGTGTACTTCATGCGCTTGCTGGCGTTGATGTCGCTGAACAGCAGGTAACCGCCTTCCTTCCACCACAACGGCCCTTCAGCAGGACCAAGCGGACCTCCGAAGCCGCTCGCGATCTCGCGGATCGGCTCCGAGGTGGAGATGATTTTTTCCAGGGCCGGATCGAACTGCTGTATGCGCGGGGTGAGCACAACTTCGGCCGGGAAAGGAGGACGCGGCTGCGCCAGGGCTACGCCAAGACCGCTTGCGGCAGCACCGCCCGTAGCGGCCGAGAGGGCCAGCATGTCGCGACGCGAGATGTGGGGCTGCGTCATCAGATCTCCTCCAAATGCGGTTCGAGTAGCCCGCATGGAGTGCCGGCTCTTGCCGGCACGTAATGCGGGGACAGCCTTGCCGGTGGCACCGCAGCCCCGGATTGCGCGCCGGCAAGAGCCGGCGCTTCATCCGGGCTACACCTTACACCTTCTTTGCGACCGGGACCGGAATGCCGGCAACCTTGAGATTGACCGAACCCAGCATCGTGCGGGTGGTGAAGAACAGGGTTTTCCAGTCGTTCCCGCCGAAGCCGATGTTCGTCGTCGCGGGCTGGCCGTGGACGATGCGCCCGAGCTTCTTGCCGGTAGAATCGAGGATGTAGATACCGCCGGCGCCGCCGCAGTACACATTGCCGAGCACGTCCACCTTCATGCCGTCGGGCACGCCGGATTCCGGACCGCCGAGGTCGGCGAACACCCGGTCGGTCTGCTTCGCCAGCGTACCGTTCGGCGCGAGATCGAAGGCGCGGATGTGGCGGCGCCGCGAATCATTGACATACAGCACGCTTTCATCGGGCGAGAACGCGAGCCCGTTGGGCAGCAGGAAATCATTGACCAGCAGGGTCATGGTGCCGAGATCGGGCGTGACCCGGTAGACGCCCATGAAGGTCAGGTCCCATTGCTGCGGGACCTCCGGGCTGGTCCACGGATCGGTGAAGTAGATCGACCCATCGGACTTCACCACCACGTCGTTCGGGCGATTGAGGCGCTGGCCCTGGAAGCTGTTGGCGATCACCGTGATGCTGCCGTCCAGCTCCTGCCGGGTGACGCGGCGGGTCTCATGCTCGCAGGCGAGGAGCCGCCCCTGCAGGTCGCGGGTGAGGCCATTGGCCTGGTTGGTCTTCTCCTGGAACACCGTCACGCCCTGGCCGGGTGTGTACTTCATGCGCTTACTGGCATGGATGTCGCTGAACAGGAGATATCCGCCCTCTTTCCACCATACGGGGCCTTCGACCGGTCCCAGCGGGCCGCCCATGCCGTCCGCGATGGCGTTGATCGGCTCCGACGTCGAGATGATCTTGTCGAGCGCCGGATCGAACTGCTCAATGTGTTTGCTGGGTTGTTGGGCGGACGCGGCGCCGATGCGGCTGATTGCGAGTCCGCCCGCTGCGGCCGATATGGCGAGCATGCGTCGACGAGAGATGTCGTGAATGGTCATGATTTTTCCTCCCATGCAGAGCTTGTAGGGTGGCTTGAGCGAAAGCGAAACCCACCGTGAGCCGCGTCGCCGGATAGGCCGATGGTGGGTTTCGCTTCCGCTCAACCCACCCTACGTTCACGCCTTCTTCGCGACCGGCACCGGAATGCCGGCGATCTTCAGGCCGACCGAAAAGAGCGTCGTGCGGCTTGTGAAGAACAGCGTCCTCCAGTCGTCGCCGCCAAATCCGAGATTCGTGGTCGCAGGCTGTCCGTGCACGATGCGACCGAGCTTCTTGCCGGCGGAATCGAGGATGTAGAGCCCGCCCGAACCGCCGCAGTAGACATTACCGACGACGTCGACCTTCATGCCGTCGGGCACGCCGGGTTCGGGACCACGCAGGTCGGCGAACACCCGATCGGTCTGCTTCGCCAGCGTCCCGTTGGGCACCATATCGAAGGCCCTGATGTGGCCACGCCGCGAGTCGTTGATATAGAGGATGCTTTCATCGGTCGAGAAGGCGAGCCCGTTGGGCACGATGAAATCGCTGACCAGCAGCGTCAATGTGCCGAGATCGGGCGACACGCGGTAGACGCCCGTATGGGTCAGGTCCCATTGCTCCGGAACTGCGGGCCCGGTGGGATCAGTGAAGTAGATGGCGCCGTCGGACTTGACCACAACGTCGTTCGGGCGATTGAGCCGCCGCCCCTGGAAGCTCGCAGCGATCACTGTGAGGCTGCCGTCGAGCTCGCGGCGTGTCACCCGTCGCGTGTCATGCTCACAGGCAAGGAGGCGCCCCTGCAGGTCGCGCGTGAGCCCGTTGGCGCGATTGGTCGGCTCCAGGAACACGCCGACGCCCTGGCCCGGCATGTACTTCATGCGGCGGTTGTTATGAATGTCGCTGAACAGCAGGTAGCCGCCTTCCTTGATCCACACCGGGCCTTCAGCCGGACCAAGATCGCCGCCGAAGCCGCTGGCCAGTTCCTTGATGGGTTCAGATGTCGAGATGATCTTGTCGAGTGCGGGGTCATACTGTTCGATGCGCTTGGCCGCCTGCGCCGATGCGCGGTCAAAGCCAGTTAGCGCAAGGCCGCCGGTCGCCGCCGACATGGCGAGCATGTGCCGCCGCGATATGCGTTGATCAATCTCCATGATATTTCCTCCCGGTTGGTTGTGTTGGCGCAGACTGTAGGATGGGTTGAGCTCTTGCGAAACCCATCATCGACTGTTCCGCATGGCACGGTCCATGATGGGTTTCGCTTCGCTCAACCCATCCTACTGTCCCTGCCCCGCGAAAATCGCCTTCGGGATCATGCCGTGAATGCCTTTGGTGCCATCGACCACCTGGGTGACGTGATAATCGACCGCGATGCTTGCGATCATGTATGCCTCTTCGCGCGACAACTTGGGAAAGCGCTGGGTGAGAAAGCCGATAGTCTCGCGCACCGCAATCTTCATGGCCTCCTCAAGGTTCGGGTTGAGGCCCATGACGATCCAGTGGGTCGCGGTCTCGGCGCGCGGCCAGGTAAGTTTGAGGTCCTTGCGCACGATGAACTGAAAGCGTCCGCGCAGGCCGGTCTCGACGGCGGAAAGATCGACTTCGCCTTGGCCTTGGGCCCCATGGCCGTCGCCGATGGAAAACAAGCCGCCCGCCGCATAGACCGGCATGAAAAGCGTTGAGCCGGCGGCCACATCTTTGTTGTCGATGTTGCCGGTATGGATACCCGGCGGCCCGGAACTGATGCGACCCATGGCGGGCAGCGGCGCGACCCCCATGGTGCCGAAGAATGGCCGCTCAAGAGGAATCACCACGCCCGGTGTGATTTCGGCCGTCTTGGCGGTTCGGTTGATCTTGATGATGCGTTGGAAGAAGCCGGGGAATTCCTCGGGCAGCGCGCCCGTATAGGGGCGTTGCCGGTTGTAGCCGTAGTCCACCGCGAGATCGATGGCGAGGATACGCACTTCCAATACATCGCCCGGCTGCGCGCCGTTGACGGCAATCGGGCCAGTGAGAATGTGAGGACCCGGCCCGCGGTCCTTCACCTCGCGATAGATGGCGCGGAGATAGTCCGGCACCACCGACGGCGGCACCACTCCGGATTGATCAATCTCCGCCGGGTCCATCGCGGCGGCGGTTTCGATGGTGACGATGTCGCCGGATTCAATCGTCAGCGCCGGCTTGGCGGCGGCGTCGAAATTACCGATGCGCACGGTCTCCGGGCTCGGCACCAATGTGTATTCGGCGGCATGCGCGCCCGGAGAGCCGGCAATGGCGGCGCTGACCAAGAGTGCAAGATGGATGCGATTGGCAGACACGATAAACTCCCCCACGTTGGCGATCGCGATAGGCCGTAGGGCGGGTTCACTTTAACCCGCCCGCTTGACGCGCGGAATGGCGGGTTAAAGCGAACCCGCCCTACGATCCTCAATTCAGCTTCAGCCCGATCGCGCGGATCACCGGGGTCCAGCGCGCGATATCCCCCTCGACAAAGCGCCGGGTTTTTTCCGGAGTGGAGTCCGGATACGGCTCCAGACCCTGCTCGATCAGGTTCTTGCGAACGTCCTCGTTTGCCATGACGGCCGCAGTTGCGGCGGCGATCTGTTCGACGATCGTTTTCGGCGTCTTGGCCGGAGCGAACAGACCGGTGAAGTTGACAGAAACCAAGCCGGGGAGTCCGGATTCGACGGCGGTTGGGATTTCCGGATCCGTCACCAGGCGTTCCGGTCCCGTCACTGCGATCATCCGCAGCTTGCCGGACTTGTGGAGTTCCAGCACCTGGCCGGTGACATTGGCAATGATCATCGGCACCTGGCCGCTGATTACATCCGTGATGGAAGCCCCAGACCCCTTGTAGGGGACATGCACGATGTCGGGCGCACCGGCCAGGGATTTGAACAATTCGCCGGCGAGGTGAGTCATCGATCCGGTGCCCGCAGACCCGTAGACCAGTTTGCCTGGGTTCGCTTTTGCGTAAGCGATGAGTTCCTTGAGCGTGTGCACCGGCAGCGACGGCGTCACCACGATGGTGAGCGACGTCGTCGCCAGAATTGCGATCGGTTCGAAATCTCTGATCGGATCGTAGAGCGGCCGCGACATGCCGATCGGATTGAGCACCTGCGACCCGGCGCCGCCGAGCAGGATCGTGTAGCCATCCGGTTGCGCATGGGCGACCGCGGCGGCCCCCACCGCTCCGCCGGCGCCGCCCTGGTTCTCGATGTATACGGCGCCGAGCGGTGCTTTCACCCGGTCGGCCCACACGCGCGCCACCGCGTCGTTGACGCCGCCCGGCACGAACGGGACGATGAGCTTGATCGGCCGGTCGGGATATTTGGCCTGGGCGGGGGCATGCGACACTGGCGCGTCGATGCACAACATCGCAGCACCGAAAGCCAACACATCGCGCCGTCTCATTGTAAATGCTCCTTCGGGAAGCTCCTAGCTTGGGGCTAGCCGGCGAAGCCGGCAAGGCTTATCTTGTCGTAAATGTCGGAAACTGAGGATTCACAGAAAGCGACACAATGACTGCCGTCGTGAAAGCCCGTGTAGATGAACAGACCGTGAAGCAGGCTGAGGCTGTCCTTCGGACGATGGGCCTTAGCACGTCGGCAGTTGTTAGCCTATTGATTGAGCGCATTGCCAAGGACAAGACATTGCCTTTTCAGCCCAATGCCGAAACAATCGCGGCAATCGAGGCGGCCAGGCGAGGCGAACTCGCGACTGTTCCGGACGGTCGGTTGATTGAGAGCCTTGATGGGGACGATTAAGTACATCAACAAATTTAAGAAAGACTTCAAACGAGAAAAGGCGGGGCAGTTAGGCAAGAAGGTTGCGAGCCTTCTAAACGACACCACTGACCTGCTCAAGGTAGATGAACCGTTGCCTGATCGATACTCCGATCATCAGCTATCCGGTAACCTCAGCGATTGCCGTGAATGTCATATCAGGCCTGATCTATTGTTGATCTATCGGAAGCCGGACGACAGCTCTCTCGAACTGGTCCGGCTTGGATCGCATAGCGAACTCTTTGGTTAGCGTCGGGTCGGAGCCGCTCGGCCATGCGGCGAGAGTGACGGTAATCTCCCGTATGCGGGGCATTTGCGGTGTCGGTATAGGTTCGCCGCGCGCAATGCAGTCCTCAATAACGAGGCGAATTGCATCTTCGGCCATTGCCAGAGCCTCTTGTTCGTCCTCTCCATAGGTCACGATTTCAGGCAGCGACGGAACGCGCACGGTAAAACCGCCCTCTTCCTCAGGTTCGAGTACGACCGCAAATTTTCGCGTTTGACTGGCCACGATCTATCTCGCATGCGAAATTTGACGGATCGTAAGGGTTCTTCCCGATCAGTCAAACACAATCACGCCGGCGGCGCTTCGCCCTTGATCTGGGTGCGGTGCATGATGCGTCGCGCGTTGGGGTCGAACGCGTCGCGCCGGTGCATGGTGCAGCGATTATCCCATAGCACCAGATCGCCAACGCGCCAGACGTGCTCCCAGGCGAATTCCGGCCGCGCCACATAGCTCCACAACTCGTCGAGCAGTGCTTCGGACGCCGCGAGATCAAGCCCGGCGATGTAGGCGTTGCGACGGCGGCCGAGATAAAGCATGCGCCGTCCGGTGTCGGGATGAGTGCATACGAGGGGATGCAAGGCGCCGGGAGAAGTCCGCGGGTCATCGGTGGGCGTCACGCCCTGACGCACATAGCCGCCGCTGTTGTAGGTGCCGTCATGCTTGATCCTGAGGCCCTCGATGCGCGCCCTGAGGGCGGCCGGGAGCGCCTCGTAGATCGCATACATGCTGCAAAAGGAGGTGTTTCCGCCGCGTGGCGGGATTTCGATGGCGTAGAGTATGCTCGCCTTGGGCGGCATATCGAGATACGACATGTCGGTGTGCCATACCGCTTCACCGTCACCGAGGCTGCCGATCGGTTCGCCGTTCACCTTGACGTTCGAGACGATGTAGATCTCCGGCATGCCTTCGACAAAACGGCGACCGTTCTCCTGGATTGGCGCAAAGTCGAGATCGCCAAAGCGGCGACTGAAGGCGATCAGGTCGCAATCGGAGAGGGTCTGGTCGCGGAACAGCACGATGGAATGGTCGTACCAAGCCTGAAGCACGCGGGCGAAAGCGGCGTCATCGAGGGTTCGCAGGTCGCCTGCCCTCACTTCGACACCGAGCGCACCCCCGGTCGGGATCGCTTCGAATGCCGCTGCGGCTTTGCGCCCGACCGGCCGCGTCTCCACATTCAACATCGTACATCCCTCATTTGGCGACGGGGGAAATGGCAGGGTAGCATCACGGATCATAGGCGAATAGTCCGCGCGCTAGCGCGTTCTCTTGCTGTAGGTGCTCCTCATGCCCATAAAGGGGCGGCGCGCAGCTATTTTTCTGATGTGCCACCGAGCCTTACCGTGATATAAGCCGCGCCGAACGGAGGAACCGGCCCCCTGCGGGCGTGGCGGAACTGGTAGACGCGCTGGATTTAGGTTCCAGTGACGAAAGTCGTGGGGGTTCAAATCCCTCCGCCCGCACCACGCTCTGGGTTGACCGCACCGCCTCCCGGCAGCACGCGGAAGCACACTGTAGGCGCCAACCCGACGAGTCACGACCGATGCAAGTCACCGAAACCACCAACGAAGGCCTGAGGCGCGAATTCCGCGTCACCCTCCCAGCAACCGACCTGGATGCACGCGTCACCGCGCGTCTCACCGAGCTGAAGGATCAGGTGCGCATCAATGGGTTCCGGCCCGGAAAGGTCCCGGTTACCCACCTCAGAAAGGTCTATGGCCGCGCTCTGATGGCCGAAACCATCGATGAGATGGTGCGTGAGACCAACGCCAAGATCATGACGGATCGCGGTCTGAAGCTGGCGATGGAACCCAGGATCACGATGCCTGAGGACAAGGGCGAAGTGGAGAACGTGATTTCTGGCAAGACCGACCTGTCCTACACGGTGGCGGTCGAAGTGGTTCCGCAGATCACGCTCGCCGATTTCAAGGTCATCAAGCTCGAAAAGATCGTCGCTGACATTGTCGACCTGGATGTCGAAGAAGGGATCCGCCGGCTTGCCGAGCAAAACCGCACCTACACGACCAAGCCCGAGGGTGCAACGGCCGAGATGGGCGACCGCGTCGTCGTGTCCTTCAAGGGGACCATCGACGGCGAGGCTTTCGAGGGTGGTTCCGGTGAGGACGTGCCGCTGAACCTCGGCGAGAGCACCTTCATTCCCGGCTTTGAGGAACAGTTGGTGGGTATCGCGGCCGGCGAGACCCGCACCGTGAACGTGACATTTCCCACCGAATATGCGGCGGAAAGGGTGGCCGGGAAGGCCGCGTCTTTCGAGGTCACGGCGAAGTCAATCGAAAAACCCGGAGAGATCACCATCGACGAAGACTTCGCCAAGTCGCTGGGGCTGGAGTCGCTGGAAAGACTCCGGGAGGCGGTAAGGGGGCGAATCGGCCAGGAATACGCCGTTGCAAGCCGGCAGAAGCTCAAACGGGCGCTGCTGGACGAGCTTGACGCGCTTCACAAATTCGAGGCACCGCCGTCCTTGGTGGAGCAGGAATTCAGCAATGTCTGGAACACGGTGGTGGCCGATCTCAAGTCGCAAAACCGGACTTTTGAGCAGGAGGGCACGACTGAGGAGAAGGCGCGTGAAGAATACCGCGGCATTGCCGACCGGCGAGTCCGTCTCGGCCTTGTTCTGGCGGAAATCGGCGACAAGAACAACATCAAGGTCAGCGACGAGGAAGTATCGCGGGCGGTCATCGAGAGGGCGCGGCAATATCCCGGTCGCGAGCGGGAAGTGTTCGATTATTACCAAAAGAATGCGAACGCGCTGGCGACCGTGCGAGCGCCGATTTACGAGGAAAAGGTGGTGGATTTCATCATCGAACTGGCTGACGTTACGGAAAAGAAGGTGACCAAAGAGGAACTTTTCAAGGACGACGAGGCTGAAGTACCCGCCGCCTGAGCCTCTGCGCACGCCCCGTTCCCTAGTCCGAATTTGCGGGATGGAGCGACGTTCACCGAGGCCTGGCGATCTATAGCGTGGGGGAAGATTGACGCAGCGGTTGACTCTCCCCGTTCGCGCGCCGTTAGCAGGGGAGCGAGGAGTGAGCCGCAGAGCGCGGAGGTTCGCCTTGATCGGAACGCGCTGTAAACTTCACCTTCCGCTTGCCGGCGGCGAGAGGCGAGGCTTGTTACCGGAAGTTCAACACATATATGCGCGACATGCATGCGAAATTGCTGAGCGATCCTTGAGCGCATGGCGGAGTCGCATCGCCTGCGAGGCGCTGACGGAGCAGATCGGACTATGCGTGATCCACTAGATACCTATATGAACTACCTCGTCCCGATGGTCGTCGAGCAGACCAACCGGGGGGAGCGGGCCTATGACATTTATTCGCGCCTGCTCAAGGAGCGCATCATCTTCATCACCGGCCCGGTCGAGGACGGGATGTCGGCCCTCATCGTCGCTCAGCTCCTGTTCCTGGAGGCGGAGAACCCCAAAAAGGAAATTTCCATGTATATCAATTCGCCCGGCGGGGTGGTGACCTCCGGCCTGGCGATCTATGACACCATGCAGTTCATTCGTCCCCCGGTTTCGACCCTGTGCACCGGTCAGGCTGCCTCGATGGGATCATTACTGCTGGCCGCCGGCCACAAGGACATGCGGTTTGCGCTGCCAAATGCCCGCATCATGGTTCATCAGCCGTCCGGCGGCTTCCAGGGGCAAGCTAGCGACATCATGATCCATGCTCAGGAAATCCTGAACATTCGCAAGCGCCTGAATGAAATCTACGTCAGGCACACCGGCCAGCCGATCAAGAAGATCGAAGAGGCACTGGAACGTGACCAGTTTTTCACCGCCGAAGGCGCCAGAGAGTTCGGTCTCGTCGACAAGGTCATAGAGAAGCGCATTGAGGAGGTCGAGAAGGCCTGATTGGCTGAATTCGCTCCGCTTTCC
>Ga0066903_100002185_pt1 | contig 15067 bp, 5 predicted proteins | sample PanSoiMetaGPlot1_FD_67491 | JGI IMG/M metagenome (GOLD analysis project Ga0066903, IMG submission 67491) | Tropical forest soil microbial communities from Panama analyzed to predict greenhouse gas emissions - Panama Soil - Plot 1 (version 2) | ecosystem: Environmental > Terrestrial > Soil >...
GTAATGCTTGCCGTCAAGGGCATGGCCAGCAAGGACATCGCCGAACGCCTGTTCCTGTCGGTGCGGACGGTGAGCAACCACCTCCAGCACGCCTACACCAAGCTCGGCGTCACCAGCCGGACCGGCCTGGCCGAGGCCCTCGGGAGCTCATGACACTCGAGGAAACCGCCCAGCACGCCGGGCACCTGGACACCGCCCGGGAACCGCTCGACGGCCGCACCGGCCTGGGCTGACCGGGAAGGTCCCCGGCGCGACGTGTTGTCGCGGCGGCGCGGCATCTGACCCCGCGTCGTTGACCAGCCCTTGGCGACGACTTTATACTGCCATTACTATAACTTGGCTGGATGCTCGATTCCTGGCGGGGGCGACCGAGCAGGCGACGGGGGTGTTACGCCATGCCGGAACTTACGGGTGTCGTCCTGGGCAGGCATGGAGATCGACGTCTGGAACCTGTGGCGACATCGCCGGCTCAGGGGCCTCCCGATACCGTGTGGCACTCCCGGCAGCGCGTCCCCGGCGGCTGATGGGGGGCAAAGTGCCACTTGACGCGAACCCTCTTGACATCCTGACGCTCCCACCTATCGTCGCGGGCCCGGTGCTACGGCGACTGACCCGAACGCAAGTCAGCGTCTGGGTCGCGCTGGCCCGCTCCGGCGACATCACCCTGGCGGTCCGCGTCGCCGGCCAGCCCGCCACCGAGGTCGCCAGCGCGCCCATCACACCGGTGCAGGTTGGCAGCAACCTGTGGATGGCCACGGTCACCGTCGATGCCCCCGGGGGGACGTTCGGCGCCACCACGCTCTACGAGTACCGGCTGATGTCGCTAGCGTGGCCGCAGCCTAACTGGGCCGACTTCGCTATCGGCACGTCGCAGCCCGCCTTTCCCGGCCCACCCGCCACCATCGACCAGCTGGCGGTACTGCACACCTCGTGCCGCAAGGTGCACGGCGGCAGTCGCGACGGGCTGGCGGTCGCAGCCGACGTAATCGCCGCGCGTGTCATGGCCGGCAACCCGAACCCGCGACCGCATCTCCTCGTGCTCTCCGGCGATCAGATCTACGCCGACGAGGTGCCGGCGCCGATCGCCCCGCGCATCCGGCGCATCGCCGCCGACCTCGTGGGCATCGACGAGACCGGCGTGTTCGGTCCGCTCCCGGCGATCGCGGGCCGGCAGGCACCCACAGAATCGTTCGGGCTCACCTCGAGCGCCGCATCTGATCACCTCTGGACGCTCGGCGAGTTCCTCGCCGCCTACCTCCTGTACTGGTCGCCGGCGCTGTGGCCCGCGGCGCTCCCGCAGTGGTCCGATGTCACGCCGGCGACGGACCTCGACCCCGCCGCAGGGCTCGACCAGGCGGGTTGGGACGAACTGCTCGCCGCGATGGCCCCGTTCCGCGCCGGTCTCGCCAACGTGCGCAAAGTGCTAGCGACGGTGCCTTCGCTGATGGTGCTCGACGACCACGAGGTCACAGACGACTGGAACCTCGACTACCCGTGGGCCGCATCGGTGTACGCCGATGCAAGGGGCAGCCGGATCGTGGCCAATGGGATGCTCGCCTACTCGCTGTGCCAGCACTGGGGCAATCGACCCGACCGCTTCGCCACCGCCGGCACCGCGGAGGCGAACCTGCTCGCCGCCGCGAGCTTCACTGGTTCCTCGCCCGACACGCCTGCCGCACGCGGCCTGCTGGGCGTGCCCACCGCGGCACCGCCCGCGCCGCCGACCGCCCTGCGGGATCTCACCGCGCCCGGCACGATCCGCTGGGACTTCAGCATCGGCACTGCCGAGGGGTGGCCGGCGCGCGTGATCGCGCTCGACGAGCGCACCGCGCGCGAGTTCATGCGCGTCGATCACCCCGCCGCGCGCATCTCGATGGCCGCGCTCTCGCAGATGCTGCCTGGGCCGGCGGCGGGCGACCCCGCGGCGGCCACGATCGTGGTCGCACCGTCACCGATCCTCGGCACCCACGTGATAGAGCACGTGCTGCAACCAGCGATGAGCCTGTTTCCCGGTGGGTCGGTGTACGCCGACTTCGAGTCGTGGCCGGCGGCGACGGCAAACCATCAGGAACTGCTCCGCCTGCTCGCCGCGTACGGTCCGCTCGTCTTCCTCTCCGGCGACGTGCACTACTCCGCCACCGCTGCGCTGAGCTACGCCCGCGGTGCCGCGCAGGCTAAGGCGGCACAGGTCACGAGCAGCGCCGCGAAGAACGCCGACACCAAGACGATGGTGCTGCACCTCCTTGGCGACTTCGCGACGAAGCTGGGCATCGAGCGGGAACGGTCGATCACGGGATTCAACGCGCTCACCACGGCGCAGCGCGGCCAGCTCGCCTCGCCGCCCGCCCCCGGGAGCGCACTGCCGTACGACGACCTCGCCGACGTAATGCTCGGGCGAGTTTTCCGGGCGGGCCAGTCGACACCAGTGGTCATGGCCACCGAGGTCGCCAGCGCGTACGGGTTCGGCGCCGGCGACTGGCACTACACGGTCTCGCCCGTCGACGACGAGTCGTTGCCGCCCGCCGGCTCTCTGCTCAGCGACCTGAACTCCGCGCCCGGTCCCTGGCAGGGGTGGGATCCGGCGAAGTCGTGGACGATGGTGCGTTCGCTGCGAGGGTCCGACCTCCATCGCATCGGGCGCGTATGGGTTGGCCTGCCGGAGATCTCGCTGATCGAATTCACCGCAGGCCCGCTCACGATGCACCATCACCTCACGGCAGCGGTCGGCGACCAGGCCACCGACACCCAGACCCATGTTTGCGACACGTCGGTGGTGATCGCCTGATGGCCGGGGAATCGCTTTACGAGTGGCTGACGGCGGAGATCGTCGATGCGGTCCGCGACGCGCTGAACCACGTCGATGAGTATCTGCCGCCGCTCACGCCACCCGACGAGGCCGGCGCCCGTGCTGCGCTCACGGACCTCACGAATCGGGCCCAGGCGATCACGAACGCTGCGGACCCGGCGGCGTGGCTCGGCGCGGTCGAGCAATGGAAGTCGGCGCTCGACGATCTGGCCGACAAGGCGTTCGGTGGCCCCACCCCGCTCGACTCGCTTGCTGTCCGCGTGCTCGTGGAGCGGATGCCGCGTACCGCCGCCTTCCTCACACTCGTCGGGGTGATCGTTTCCACTCCCGGCGGACAGGACCAGATCGACCGGGCCAAGGCACAGCGGTTCTTCACCGATCCAGGCTCGCTCGTGAACGAGGCATTGTGGGACGCGCTGCTCGGTGACGCGTCGATTCCCGGAACCGGCAGGCTCCCGGCCGTGATCGTGGGCGCGCTGCTGCTCGCCCCTCAAACGATCATCGGGCTGGCGCACGGCAGCCTCAAGGTGGCCGGGCTCTCACCACCGCCCACCGACGCGCCGGGGCCGTGGCGGACCTTTCGCGAGTCGAGCAACGACTGGCTGTCGTTCACCGTGCCGCTCGGCGACCCGGTGTCGGCTACGCCCGTGCCGCGCGGCATCTACGACTGGCGCGCCGATCTCCTGCCGGACCTGAGCGCCACGCTCGCGATGCGGTCGCGTCGTGTCCCGCTTGGTGGCGGCAACAGCCGCACCGAGTTTGAGATGTGGCTCGCGATCGCGCTTGAGCAGAACGAATGGCGCTACCACTTCACCGACGGCAAGGGCAACGACACGGGCTGGTACCTCCGAGTCGCGCCGGGGATCTCCGGCGGGTTCGGCTACGACGGCGAGTGGCATGGGGCGTTCCGCCAGATGCTCACCAACACGAGCCTCGTGCCCGGGCCGAGGGATCCGGTGAGCGTCACCTTCGGTCGCGACACGCCGCCGGGCACACCCGACGTGATCCTCGGGCCGCCGTACGACACACGGCTCGTCGCCCAGGACGTCGAGTTGTACCTCCGGCTGCGCGAGGACCACCCGATCGTCGAGATCGGCGCCTCGGTGCACGGGTTCTCGGCCGTGCTAACCAATCGTTGGTGGCGCACGTTCGGCGTCACCAACGAGCTGTTCGGCGACGGTATCCGGCTCGACCTCGACCTCGACATCGCGTACGTCGAAGGCAAGGGGCTCCAGCTCAACCTCGGCGCCGGGCTTGACGTCACCTTCCACATCGACAAGGAGTGGGGGAAGGACAGCGCCGTCGGCCTGAAGCTGCACAGCATCCGGCTGTACATCCCCATCCAGGCCACGCAGAGCAGCTTCGACATCCGTGGCGAAGTGACGTTCCACGTATCGCTCAAGATCGGGCCTGCCACGCTCGTGGTGGAGGGCCTCGGCGGCTGGGGCGGGTACTGGACCGAGGGCGGCGCCAAGCACTACATCGGCTTCCTGCCGCCCACGGGCGCCGGGCTCCAGATCTCCTATGGGCCGGTCACGGGCGGTGGCTTCCTCGAGTGGGGCCGGCCGCCCAACCTGAACGAGCACTTCGCCGGAGTCCTGTACCTGAAGATCTACGCGTTCGAGGTCACCGCGTTCGGTATCCATGAGCTGACCGGCTTGCCGGGCGACCCGAATCGCAAGACGTCGTTCGTGATGGTCCTCGGGGTCCGCTTCTCACCCGGGATCCAGCTCGGCTACGGCTTCGCGATTACGGGCTTCGGCGGGCTGATCGGGATCAACAGGCGCGCCGACACGGACGCGCTGCGCGAGCGGCTCACGTCTGGTGCCGCGGGCAACGTGCTCTTCGCCGAGGACCCGATCCGCAACGCACCAGAGCTGCTCGGCGACCTCGGCGCGCTGTTCCCGGCCGCCAACGGCGTGTACGTCTTCGGCCCCACGATCCAGGTCTCATGGCTGAAGATCGCCAGCTTCACGGTCTTCAAGATCGACGTCGGCCTGTTCTTCGAGCTCACCGGGGCATCGCTCACCAAGATCGTGCTGCTCGGCTCGGTGCGGGCGACGATCCCCGACCTCGGCGACGAGGTGCCCAAGCTGCTCCAGCTGCGCTTCGACGTCGTCGGGTTCGTCGACTTCCCTAAGAGCATCGCCGAGGTCGACGCGACGCTCATCAACTCCAAGGCGCTCTACACCTTCCACCTCACCGGCGACCTGGCGTTCCGCATCAGCTGGGGCGCCCGTCCGTACCTCCTGCTCAGCTTCGGCGGCTTCCACCCGCGCTTCGACCCCAAGCCGGCGCAGTTTCCCGACCTCACGCGCCTCGCGCTCACGCTCGACTCCGGCATCGCCGGGCTGTTCTTCCGCGCCGAGGCATACCTCGCGATCACGTCGAACACGATCCAGTTCGGGGGCCGCCTGGAGGTCGGCTACAAGCTCGGTCCGTTCAACCTCGCCGGGTTCCTCGGGCTCGACGCGATCATCCAGTTCTCGCCGTTCTGGTTCGAGATCGCGATCTCCGCCGGTGTGCGGCTGCGGTGGAACGAAACGACGTTGTGCGGGGTGCGCCTAGAAGGAACCTTGAGCGGGCCGGGGCCGTTCACCATCTCCGGCAAAGCGTGCGTCGAGGTCCTCTTCTTCGACATCTGCGGCAGCGCCACGATCACGATCGGGCCGCCCGCGAACAGCGCCTCGCCCCCGAGTACGAGCAGCACCGCCCAGGCGCTAAAGTCCGAAATCACCAACCCCGACAACCTCAGCGCCGACGGTGGCGACGATCATCACGCGGTGCAGAAGCCGCGACCGATCGCAGCCGGCGCGCCATCGGTCGTATCGCCGCTCGGCCAGTTGCGGTGGACGCAGAAGCGGGCACCACTTGGGGTGACGCTCGATCGCTTCGAGGGCCAGCCGCTCGCCGCCCAGCAGCGCGTCGTCGCGTCGTGCCCGCTTTCGAGGGGTGCGGTGGCCGACTGGTTCGCGCCCGGATCGTTCGCCAACCTCTCGGAGTCCGAGGCCCTGAACCGCCCCGGTTTCGAGCGGCTCGACGCCGGGCTCGCGCTCGGCGTCGACGTGCAGCAGTCGGCGACGGTGCCCCACGACGTGACGGTCGTGGAGGTGCGACTCCCGAAATTCGTGTTCATCCTCGACGCCGCGGCCTTCGTGCTTGCCGGGGTAACCGTGGCGGCGATCCGCGCCCGCCAGGGCGCCGCTGCGGTGCGTACCACGACCGCCAAGATCGGCGTCAGCGACGAGCGGTTCGTCGTCCGCTCCACGAGCGGCACGAAGCTCACCAGCGACAACACCAGAACAGAGGCGTATCAGCAGGCGCGCCGCCTCGGCGGGGTCGCCCTGCACGCCGACGATCGCATGGATCTGGCGGGTGTGTGATGGCGACGCAGGTGCACCTCGGCTTCCTCGGCTGGCGGCGATCAGGTCTCTACGCGAACGTCCCGAGCGCGACCATGACCCCGGAGGGTCGCCTGCGCGCCACGGCGACAGTGTTGCTGCAGAACGAGCTGCCACCGAACGAGGCGGCCCCCGACACCCTCACCTTCGACATTATGGGCCCGGGCGACGTGGCGGCCTTGAAGGCGGGAGCGGTGGTGCACATGGTGCCGCCGCCCGGCACGGTCGACTTCGAGGAGACCAAGTGCCCGTACGTGGAGCTCGCCGAAGCAGACCTGCCGTGGCGGTACACGCCCATGCTCGCTGCCGGTCTCGCCCTGAGACCGTGGATCGTGCTCGTCGTGGGCACCCCGCAGGAGGTGCAGCTCCACGATGGTGGCACGGTCACACTCACCAACACCGTCCTCGCCGCGCACGACCTCACGCGCTCTTCCCGCTGGGCGCACGTGCAGGACGACCGCGACCACCCCGGAGAGCGCCTCGTGGCGCGGCTGCTGTCACCCCGCGACCTCGAACCCACCACCGACTACGTCGCGGTGGTCGTCCCCGCCTTCGCCGCCAACGGCAACCCCGCCTGGACGCCGGCCACCGCGCAGCTCGAGCTGTCGGCGTTCGCGAGCTGGCGGTTCCGGACGTCGACCGAGGGGGACTTCCCCACGCTCGCGTCGCGCCTGCGGCCGGCCGAGGCGGACCCCGATCTTGGCCGGGCGCCGCTCGCGTACACGCCGCTCGCCGGGCCGCCGATGGTGAGCGTGCGCGGCGCGTTGGCGCCGATCGGCAGCACCGACCAGGCGGCGCCGGCACCGGTGAGCGCCGACGTGGGCACACTGACCACGCCGGTCGTCGACCCGCGACGCCCCATCGTCGGGTTGCCCAACTACGGCGACGCGTGGACCGCGGATCCGACCGCCACCACGTGGGGCGCGGCGTTCCACGAGGATCCTCGCCACCGCGGTGTGGCCGGCCTCGGCCTCCGGGCTGGTATCGACGAGCAGGAACTGCTGTCCGACGCGGCGTCGAAGCAGGCCGGCGCGCTCGACGAGGCGTCGCTACGGGTCCGGAACCTCACCGCCGGCCTCAGCGCCGCCAGGTCGCTGTGGTCTCGTCGCCTCCCGAGCGACCCGATCCGCCGGCTGGCGATCTTCGGCCCGTCGCTGGCACGGATGATGACCGACCAGGGGACGGTGCTCGATCGCATCACCGGACCGGGCCGCCCACTGCCGGCCGCGCTGTTCTCGTCGGCCGCTCGGCGCGTGTTGCGCAGCGGGCCGGCGCGCACGGCGCTCGCCGCGAGCGGGGCTAACGATCTCGGCAACGTGCTCGTGGCCGCGAACCGCTGCGCGCCGCCGCCGCCGAAGTCGCCCCGTGGGCTGCCGCACGGCGACGACCTCGGCAAGCAGTTCGGCTTTGGTTCGCTCGACGACCTGATCGAGAAGGCGCTCGAGACCAAGACAATCCCGTTCGAGTACTTCGGGAAGCTCGTCGAGTCGTTCGACCGCGACGGCTACGCAGACAGCACGATGGCCGTGTTCGACCAGGTGATGGAGTATTGGCTGAATCGCGCCCGCGACGGTGCTCCCGTGCCTATCCTCGCGCTACTCGAGATCCTCGACCCGCGCACGGAGAAGCGGCCGGACGACAAGCAGCTCCTCGAGCAGCTGCGCAGGCTGCGCGGCGACGCCCCGGTCGACGACGTGGCCGGTCTGCTCGACCTGATCACCGGCATCGCCACCAAGCCACCCGCGCGACCGTGCGCGCCGGTCGATCTCACGAAGGTCGCCAACTCGGTCGCCGACGCGATCGATCCCACCGTGGCCCGGCCGTTCGTGGTAGACCGGGTGCTCGGCTCGATCTCCGGTCTCGACGCCCAGCCGCTGACACCGCCCGAGCTGTGCCCCGACCTCGACATCCCGGCGTGGCAGTTCCTGCGAGACCACGACCCGAACTGGCTGCTGCCCGGCGCCGGGACGCTGCCCGACGACGGCGTCGTCGGGGTGCAGACGAACCCTGCCTTCGTCGACGCCTTCCTACTCGGCGTGAACACCCAGATCACCGCGGAACTGCGGTTCCGCAACATCCCGATGCGCACCGGGTGCACGCCGCTCAGGCAGTTCTGGGCGCGGACGAACCCGGCGACCGAGAGCTACGACGACGACATCATCGGCGTGCACGCCTGGCCCGCGACGTCGGAGCTCGGGAGCACGGCCCACCAAACGCCCGCGTCGGCCAGCGCCGATCTCGTGGTCGTGTTCCGCACCCCGCTGTTCCGGCGCTACCCGCAGACGATCGTGTACCTCACCCCAGCCCCGCTCGTGGGCGGCGATCCGGACTGGGACGGCGACCCTGACTTCGCGAACCGACTCCTCCCGTCGTTCCAAGGCGCGATTACCCCTGAGATCGTGTTCTTCGGCTTCGACCTCGACCCGGCGCAGGGGCGCCGCCACTGGGTCGTGCTGGAGGAACCGCCGCACGGGTTCCAGTTCTTCTGCCGGGCGGACACGCTCAACTGGGACCCGGCTCGCGTAAGCACGTTCGTCAACGCGAACAACGGCGCCGAGTTCGCGAGCGCGGCGTTCGCCGATCCGTACCGCGTGCTGATCCGAGGCTCGTCGCTCGTCCCCGTCGGAGGTCCGTGATGCCGCCACCACCGATCGAGCCGCGGCCGGGGCGCGGCCGGCTCTTCGTCGACGCCGAGGCGAAGGTCACGGCGGCGCTCCGTGGCCTCGGACTCGACCGCGCCGAGGCCAACCGCTGCGGCACGGAGATGCTGGCCTGGCTCGACGACGTGGCTACCGCCGACGACATCCTGCAGGCGATCCGGAGGTTCCCGCTCGAAAGGCGGCCCGTCGATCTGCCTGACGGGATCACCCTGCCGAGGCTTCCCGCGGCCAGCGCACGCAAGGTCGCGGCCGCGATCCTCGCCGAGCGGGACTCCCTCGGTGGCGGCTTCACGACCATCGGACAGGTAGCGGCGATCCCCGACGTCGACGAAGTGGCGCTCGCTCAGCTGATCCACGTCGGCTGCTCGCTCGGCGGGCAGCGGCCGCCCGGGCCGATCATCGGCGTGATGCTCCCGCTGCGCATCGAGACCCGTTTCACGGCGCCGGCCGGCCCGGCCCTGCCGTGGACATTGCGCCTGCGGGTGATCCCCGACGCCCCGTCGCTCGACCGTCACCTCGCCGTGCCGGCCAAGGAGGAGCTTGACGCGCTCGAGACGATGTGGATCAACGCCGCCGGCGATCTCACGACCGAGGTCGGCAAGGCCCAATGGCGGCGGTTCGCCAACCAGGTCGGCGCGGCGCGCGCGGCGTGGCTTGCCCGCTCGTTCCCCGCCCAGATCGTCGGTGGCACGGTCACGATCGACCGGCCGGCCGTCACCCGTGACGACCTCGGCACGAGCCAGGTGGCCGGGCTTCCAGCCACCATCGAGATCTGGATGGCACGCGGCGGCGCCGACCCGGTGAACGTCGACACGCTCATCGTCGATCGTCAGCGCCTTGCGCTCGACTTCCCCGACCCGTCCACGAATGAGACCCGGTGGTGGACGTCGTTCCAGGAGGCGAAGGCGGTCGGGCTGGGCACCGAGATCGACCTGGGCCCGGCGCGCCCCGACGACATCGACGTCGTCTACGCGGTCGGGATCGGCGACATCGAGCCCGGCGGCGTGTTCGCAGACCACCGTGACGCCGGCGTGCTCGGGGTGCTCCCGCCCGGCGCGCCGACGAACACCGTGGCCGGTGATCCGGCGGCCGATCTGGCGCGCGACCCGGACACCTGGCGGATGCTGCTCGTCTCCCCGCCGGCACAGCCGGGCGCCGAGGCGGTGAGCGCGGCGCTCACCGGGAAGCCGGGCCTGCTGGCGCCGTTGCCCGGCGGCGAGATGGACGACGCGCCCGTCAACGCCGCGATGGTGGCCGCGCTGTGGCCAGCGCTGTGGGGCCACGCGCTCAAGGACGTCTGGGGCCTCGGCGACGACGCCTTCCCGATCGGTGCGTGGGCCGCGGACAATCTGGTTCCGGAGGGGCCATTGCCGGCGGTGCGGATCGGTGACCAGCCCTTCGGCCTGCTCCCGGCCACGTCGCTCCGGCGCTGGGTCGCCGAGCAAGGCGACCCGGCGGTCGAGGCGCGGCTCGTCCCCTTCGCCCGCGACGTCCGCCGCAGGTGGGCGGAGGCGGCCGAAGCGACGGGCACGTCGATCGGTGCCCATACCGATCGGCTGCTCGACCTCGTCGGCCGGGTACCGCTGTCACGCGGGTACGCGTGGCGGTGGATGGTCCCGCTCGAGAACGTAGCGGCGATCACCTGGGGCGTCGACGGGGGCGTCACCTGGCCGAACCTCGTCAACTGGTGGGACGCGCTGGCCGCGCCGGTGCTCCAGTTCGGCCGCTCACCCGCCCGTCGGTACGGGACACTCGGGTGGCCGCAGGATCTTGACCTGCCGCTCGTCGAGCCCGACAACCTGCCGCGCAACATGACGTTGCGCGACGCAATCGTGCGGATCGCGTCGTTCCCACCCAGCCAGTTCGCCTCGGAGGGCGGGTTGCGGGAGCTGTTTCCCGAGCTGCCCAACAGCCTGCTGTTGCGGCTCCTGATCCACGCCGCGCTGGTGAACGGGGCGGAGGTGGCCCGGTGGGCCCAGAAAGTGCATGGTCCGATGCTCGACCCGATCTGGTTCGACAGTAAGGTCAAGCCGGTCATCGCGGCGTGGGGGCAGCAATACGCCCCGTCGTTGCTCGGCGCCGACCCGGCGTCCGAGCAGCTCGAGCGCGGCAAGGTCGGCACTTTTGAGCTGGCCCAGGCGCCGGCCGCGACGCTGGAGCGCGTGCTGCGCGCCACGCTCGACAGCGCGATGTATCGCATCGACCCTTGGGTGATCGGCGTCGCGTGGCGGCGACTGCGTACGCTGGAGGCCGCAACGCTCGCGCCGCGGTTCCGGCTCGGTGCCTACGGATGGGTCGACGCCCCGCGACCGCGATCGGTCCTGGCGCCACCCGACGAGTTTTTCCACGCCCCGTCGGAAGCACAGGCGCTCACCACCGTGATCCTGCGCGACCGCGCGTTGTATGACGACGAGCCGACCCGTTGGCAGATCGACATGGCGTCCGACGGCGTGCGGCTGGCGAAGGCGCTCGCCGACGAGGTCAGCGTCGGAGCGCACCTGAGCGAGGCGGTGGGGCGGGCCGTCGAGCGGGCCGTGGGCGACCGGTCGAAGGTGGAGTCGTTGCGCGCTCAGTTCCCGATCCGCACCGAGCACGCCGGTCGCCGCACGTGCGACGGGCTTGCGGTGCTCCGGCGCGTAGCGAGCAACCCGGGCTCGCTCGCGCTGGCCCCCGGGCAGCTCGCCGCGCTCGCCGAGCTTGCCGAGGCCGTCGACACCTACGGCGACCTGCTTGTGGCGGACGCCGTGCACGACGTGGTAAGCGGTCGCGCCGCGCTCGCCGGCGCCGCGATGGAGGCCGCAGCCGCTCTCAGCGCGCCGCCCGATCTCGGTGTGCTGCGGACCCAGCGCGGCGGACGTGCCGTCACCTCGACCGTGTTCGTGGCGCTCCCGGACGGTGCCGCTCCCGCCGCCGTCGACGCCCACACGAGCCCGGGGCGGCTCGCCGAGCCGGCCGTCGCCGACGCGCTCATCGCGCTGACGGGCGCCGGATCGGACGCGCCGTGGACCTGGACAGTGCGCGACGACACCGACGCCGTGATCGCGTCGGTGTCGCTCGATGATCTCGGCCTGGAACCGATCGACACCCTGTCGCTCGCACCAGGTGACCTCGCCACGATCGTGCTCGATCACCAGCCCGGCGATCATGCGTCGCCCGCGACGCTCGACGCGCACCTCCAGGCCCGACGGCTCGCCGACATCCTCGGCAGCACGCCGGCCGCGCCCGTCGACCTCACGGTCGACGCGACTAACCCCTCGGGCGCCGCCGTCCAGGCCGAGGTGCTCGCCCGCTACACCGCAGTCCACGGTCTCGCCGTCACGGCACAGGCGGCGCTCGCCGCATCGCAGGGAGCCTCCGAGCCCGACCAGCGGGTGGCGCTGGTCGACGCGGTGCGGTGGGGCATCACGCCTATGCGCGCCGATGACGCCGCGCTCGCGACGCTCGTCGCCCGCGCCTCGGCCGCGCTCAGCGATCGCATCGCTACGGCGCCCACGGTCGCCGACGCCGCGAACCTCACGCTGGTCGCCCTCGCGCGTGCGCTGGCCGAGCTCGTGGCGCCGGGCGGGCGGTTGCCGGTCCTCTCGCGGGTGGCGCTCGACCAACTCCCCGCACTCGCGGCCGAACCACCGGCAGCGGGCGCCGCGCTCGATCCAGGCTGGCTGGAGGTCGTCGCGGCGGTGCGCGTCCCGCTCGCTCGCCTCGAGGCCTTCCAGCGTGAGCGCGAGTTGCTCGGCCACACCCCGTTCGCGGCGTGGGGCAACCGACCGGGCGACCCCTGGCAGACCAGCTCCGGGCAGCCCGACGCCACGGGCCTGGCCCCGACCACCCGGTTGCTCGCGTGCTTCGGCCCGCCGGATGTGCTCACACCCGGCGCGGCACCGACCCGGCCGGTTGCGCTCGCCGTGCTCGACAGCTGGGGCGAGGTGATCCCGGCGACCGATCAGGGGACCACGACGGCGTTCCACTTCGATGCGCCCGGATCGCGAGCGCCGCAGGCGATCCTGGTCGCCGTCCCGCCCGACCCGGCCCAACCAATGGACGCCGCGACTCTGGTCGACATCGTCGCGGAGACGCGCGAGCTAGCCCGGGCACGGGCCGCGACGGCCGAGGATCTCGACCGCTGGTCGGCGGGCGCGCCGCTGACCATGCTGCCCGCCAACGTCCCGGGCGCGGTCCCGGTGGATCGGGTGTGAAGGACCAGCAAGGGGGACGTGATGCGATTTGACCTCGCTCGCCGGCTCGAGCCGATCCGTCCGGTCGCGGATCTCGGCCGCGGTTTCGCCGCCGAGACCGCCGACCCGGCGTGGTTCCTCGCGAGGCAGTGGCAGCTCGGCGAGCACCAGGGTGAGGACGCAGCGTCGCCGTTGCGCGTCAGCTACTCAGCGAGCCACGTCCCGATCGACCCGTTCGACGGTGATCCGGAGATGGACCCGCGCGTCACCCCCGCCGAAGCGATCATCGAGTCCCAACCCGATGAGTGGTGGACGCCGGGGCGGCGCGTCCGCATCGGCTTGGCCTGTGCCGCGTCGGTGCCGGCCGGGAGCACGACCGACCCCTCGTTGCGCCTCCATCGGATGCCGCCACCGTATGACCGCTTCGACGACGTGGCCTACGACGGGTTCGAGCTGTATCGCCGGCGAGCCGCGCTGGGCCTGCCCGACACCCTCTTCGCGGATGTTCCTGCCACGCAGCCGGCCGACCGCTGGGATCCAGCCGAGCTCGTGCACAGCGCCACGTTCTCAAGCGGTGCGGTGTCGCTCCAGGTCCCGCGCCATGACGGCGGCGACGTCGACTGGTACTCGGTGCACAGCGACGCGCCGATGCCCGTCCCTGGCGCTCCGCCGGCCCCCGTGACGCTCACGCCGGCCCGCATGAAGTTCCCCGGTGCGCCGCATCCGCGCTGGTGGCAGATCGAAGACGTGCGGGTCGACATCGGTGGCTTCCCACCGGATCGCAGCCACTTCGCGACCATGCTGCTCATCGATCTGCTCGTGTCGCACAGCGACGACTGGTTCAGCTTCCCGATCGAGACCAAGTCGGGCTCGGTTGTGACGCTGCACGAGGTAGTGGTCCACGACTCGTTCGACGACGACACGGCGCTCATCACGCCGTCGAACTGGTCGCTGTTCAGGGTTAGCGGGCTCGATCCGACCTCGCTTGTGGTATGGCCCACTGTGGTCACCCCGCTCAGCTCCCCGGTCGTCGATGACGTGGTGCTCGGGATCGATGAGGACGCGAATCTGCTGTGGGCGGTGGAAGTGCGGGCTGCGGGGCGTGAGCTGACGCCGGTGCCGTCGACCGCCGTGCCACCGGCGGCGCCCGGCGAGATTCTCGCCTCCGAGCCTGTGACGTACGAGTACCTGCCTTCGACGGTCCTCCCGCCCTACTGGCACCCGTACGTGATCGGCGATATCGCCGGGCGCCGGCGGTTCGTGCAGGGGCGGCTGGCCGATCTCACCCAACGTCCGCCGGCCCCGATGCCGGAGGCCGTATCACCGCTTCTCGCCGATCCCTGGGCACCACCGACCGGACCGGTGCACCAGATCGAACCCGCAGCGGTGCCGTCGAACGGCCTCCGGCTCGAGCGCCGTTGGCTGCTTGGCCGCCGCACCGACGGCGAGCCTGTGCTGTGGATGCAGCGCCGACGCACGCCACTGCTGGCTCCGCCGACATCGGGCCTGCGCTTCGACGTGCTGCACGAGCTCCTTCCCCATCGCTGAGGTGATCGGCTCGAGGGCTGGCTCAACAGCGTGTCGCAGTCGTTCTCGACGTGGGTGAGCGGAATCGAGAACTCCCTAGGCCTGCCACTCGACTTCTCCTGCTACGTGATGATCGACAACACCAGGGGCGCGTCGGACCTGTTGCTAACCGCCGCCGCCGCGAACCACGGCTGGTATGTCGTCAGCCCGCCGTCCTGGATCCGTCGAGGCACGGTCGGGCGGTTCATCCTGCAGGACCCGAAACCAAGCATCTTCGGGTCCGAAGGAAGCGCCACCTACACATACTGCGATGCGAGCCTCGCGATGCAGACGGTGGTGTTCTCCTACGAGTGCCCGACCGGGTTCACCGACAACAGGGCGGCGTCGAGCCAGGCCGATTGGCCATGCGTCGCGAAGTCTGGCGATCCAAACGGTCCGTGGAGTGGGCAGGTGCCAGGCGCGGGACACCCGCTTTACGCCGCGTACGTGGCCGGTGACGGG
>Ga0066903_100002186_pt1 | contig 15066 bp, 12 predicted proteins | sample PanSoiMetaGPlot1_FD_67491 | JGI IMG/M metagenome (GOLD analysis project Ga0066903, IMG submission 67491) | Tropical forest soil microbial communities from Panama analyzed to predict greenhouse gas emissions - Panama Soil - Plot 1 (version 2) | ecosystem: Environmental > Terrestrial > Soil >...
TGACGGAAGACGTCGCCACTTCGCGCCTCGTAAAGGAGCTCGCGCGGAGCTCGGACACGATCCTCATGCCGCGCTGCGGTCTCGCCCCAGGGTTCATCTGCGTCGTTGGCGGTGCGCTTCAGGCCAGCCTCGAGACCGTCGATCGGATCGAGCTGCGCGTCGGCGCCCTTCCGCGCAGCCCGAACAATGCACTCGGCTATGCGTGCAACTGGTCCCCTGCCGGGATCGTCAACGAGTATCTGAACGACTGCGAGCAGCTGCGCGGAGGGGAGCTCGTGACCGTTCCGTCGCTCGATGACCTGGAGACGATCGTGATCGACGGCGCGCGCTACGAGGCGTTCACCACCTCCGGCGGCCTCGGGACGATGTGCGAAACCTTCGCCGGACGTGTCGACCAGCTCGACTACAAGACGATCCGGTATCCAGGTCACCGGCAACTGATGCGGTTCATGCTGCAGGAGCTGGGTCTTGGCCGGCAGCGAGAGGAGGCCGTGCGGCTTCTCGCGGACGCCTACCCTCCGGTCAAGGACGATCTGGTGATCGTCTACGCGGCGGCCGAGGGAAACCACGGAGGACGCTCCGCCCGGGAGGAGTTCGTCCGCGTCTACCGTCCGCGGACCGTCGCCGGCGCCACCCGGACCGCGATCGCGTGGACGACGGCCGCAGGGGCGGTCGGGATGGTCGAGTTGCTTGCCGAGGGCTCGCTGCCGGACGCGGGCTTCGTCTGCCAGGAGGACGTGTCCCTCGACGCCTTCCTCGCCACCAAAGCAGGGCAGATGCTGGCGCGCGAGCCGCGGGCGGAGATGCACGACGACATCCCGCTGATGCCCGTCGCTTAGCTGCCTACGAGCGCACGCGCGGCCGCATCGATCTCCGCTTCTTGCAGCAGGACGTGGTCGGCCGCTTCCCCCAATGGAACAAAAGAGTCCTGGCTCGTCACCCGCGAGATCGTCCCCTCGAAGTTCTCGTCGACGAGCGCGCCCACGACGCCCTCGGAGACCCCGCCGCTCCGGCGCGTCTCATCGACTATCAGCACGCGGCCGGTCGCTTCGGCCTCTCGGAGGATGTCGGCAACCGGCAGTGGGACAAGCCAGCGTAGGTCCACCACTCGCACATCGATCCCGTCGTCGGCGAGTCGCTGCGCGACGCGAAGCGACATATACGTGCCGTTCGCGAATGTGACCATTGTCAGGTCGTTGCCGTCACCGTGTACTCGTGCCGAGCCGATTGGCGCGTGTGCAGCCGGCCACTCGCCGGGCGCGGGATACGGAGCTGCCCAGCCATCGTCACCCTCGCTGAGCAGATCACGTGTGTGGTAGAGCGCGATCGGCTCGAGGAAAACGCACGTGGACCCGTCAACGGACGCGCTTGCCAGACATGTGCGCAGCATGGCCGCCGCGTCGTCCGGTCGCGCTGGGGACGCCACCACGATCCCGGGAATGTCTCGGAGTACCGCCACGGCGTCGTCGTTGTGGAAATGGCCGCCGAAGCCCTTCTGGTAGCCGTATCCGGCGAGCCGCAGCACCATCGGGTTGTGGTACTGGCCGTTGGAGAAGAACGGCAGGGTGGCGGCCTCGCCTCGAAGCTGGTCCTCGGCGTTGTGCAGGTAAGCCAGGTACTGGATCTCCGGAACCGGTAGTAGGCCGGAAACGCCGGCACCGAGCGCGACACCGAGGATGGTCTGCTCGTCGAGGAGCGTGTCGAACACGCGAGTGATGCCGAAACGGCGCTGCAGTCCACGGGTGACGCCATACACGCCGCCCTTGCGCCCGACGTCCTCGCCGAACACAAGCACTTCCGGTCGAGCGGCGAGCGCATCGGTCAGTGTCGCGTTGATCGACTCGGCCAGTGTGAGTTGGCCTGCCTCCTCCGGAAGCTTTCCTGCGAACGCATTCCCCCTCGCCTCCGGGCTCGCCGCCCGGCTCACCTCCGTGGCGACCGCCTCCGGCCGTCGCGGTGCGATCGGCTCCATCACCTCGACCGCGCTAGTCAGCCGCGGTCGATCGGCGGCATCGTCCGCCATACGCCGCACCTCCGCTGCAACCTCGTCGTACCGAGCGAGCAGCTCGCCCGGCTCGGCTATCCCGGCATCGGCGAGCAGCCTCGCGGCGTGAACGAGCGGATCGCGCTCAAGGCCTTCGCCGATCTCTTCCCGGCTGCGATAGCCGATTTCGGCGTCGCTGCCCGCATGACCCAGGAAGCGAACGCAGCGCAGGTGGAGGAACGCGGGATGGCGCGAGCTGCGCACGTACTCGGCTGCCTCCAGAGCCGCGTCATAGACGCCTGCGATGTCGGTCCCGTCGGCGCTGAAATAGCGCAGATGTGGCCGATTCGACCACCCCTCCTTCACCCAATCGCGAGGCGTGCGGACGCTGATGCCGAGTCCGTTGTCCTCGCAGCAGAACAGCACCGGCATCCGCAGCCCCTGGTGCACGTTGTATTCGGCGGCGTTCAGCGCTCCCAGGGCAGTTGAGTGGTTGAGGGAAGCGTCGCCGAATGAGCAGGCCACGATCGCGTCCGCAGGCCACTCGGGGCTGACGCCGATTCGCTGTGCGCGCTCGATCGCGAACCCGACTCCCATCGCGCGGGGCACGTGGGACGCAATCGTCGACGTCTGGGGGATCACCGCGAGGTCGTGATTGCCGAACACCTTGTGCCGCCCGCCGGAGATCGGCTCCTCGGCTGACGCGACAAGGCCCAGGAGAATGTCCCGTAGTGGGGTCGAGTCCGGGACCTGCTGTGCCCGCGCGCAGTAGAACCCGCCCGACCGGTAGTGGAGGAGTGCCGGATCGGTGGGCCTGAGCGCCGCCGCGACCGCGGCGTTTGACTCGTGGCCCGCGGAACCGATCGTGTAGACGCCGGGGCCCTCCTTCCGCAGGTAACGCGCGGCCAGGTCGAGGTTCCTGCTCGCCACCATCGCGTCGAACACGTCGAGCGCCGTTCGTGCGGTCAGCCGGGTACCGTCGCGGACCGGCTGGTCCGGCTCGACGTCGCCGGTCCCTCCGCTGCCGAGTGCGCTCACGAGCTCGCGGAAGTGGCGGTCGAGCGCCTGCTCCTGTGTCTCGGCCGCCGTCACCAACTGCGTCTATCCCCGGCGCGTGAGGCAGGCCGCACCGACGTCAGCCAAACTCGACGCCCTGGGCGAGCGGCAGCTCGTCCGAGTAGTTGATCGTGTTGGTCGCTCGGCGCATGTAGGTGCGCCAGGCATCCGAGCCGGACTCGCGGCCTCCTCCGGTGGACTTCTCACCGCCGAACGCGCCGCCGATCTCGGCGCCGGAGGTCCCGATGTTGACGTTGACGATCCCGCAGTCGGAGCCTTCGGCGGAGAGGAAGCGCTCGGCCTCTCGCTGGTCACCCGTGAAGATGCTGGAGGACAGTCCCTGGGGGACGCCGTTGTGGAGCGCAATGGCTTCCTCGAGGTCCTCATAGCTCATCACGTAGAGGAGCGGCGCGAATGTCTCGCGACGCACCAGCTCCGTCTGGTCGGGCATGCGGATGATCGCGGGCTCGACGTAGTAGGCGTCCGGAAATCCTGCTGCCTCACGCCGGCCGCCGCCGACGATCAGCTCGCCTCCGTTGGCCTGTGCCTCCTCGACCGCTGCGGCCATCTCCTGGTACGCGCCCTCGTTGATGAGCGGACCGACCAGCGTCCCGGGGTCGGTCGGATCGCCGATCGGAAGTCGCGCGAACACGTCGCGCAGCGAGTCGACCAGCCTGTCCGCGACGTCGTCGTGCGCGATCACCCGGCGCAGCGTCGTGCAGCGCTGGCCGGCGGTTCCCGCGGCGGCGAAGACGATTCCGCGCCGGGCGAGCTCGAGATCGGCCGAGGGCGCAACGACCGCGGCGTTGTTCCCGCCGAGCTCGAGCAGCAGCCGTCCCATGCGGGCGGCCACACGCGGCGCGATCTTCGTGCCCATGCGCTCCGAGCCGGTCGCGCTCACGAGAGGGACATCGGGGCTGTCCACGAGCGCCTGGCTGTCCCGAGAGTTTGCGATCACGAGCCGGTGCACCCCTCCCGGCGCGCCGCACTCCGACAGGGCGCGATCCAGCAGAGCCGAGCACGCCATCGAAGTGAGAGGAGTCATCCCCGAGGGCTTCCACACGATCGTGTCCCCGCAGACCAGGGCGACCGCGACGTTCCAGGACCAGACCGCCGCCGGGAAGTTGAAGGCGGTGATGAGGCCGACAACGCCGAGCGGGTGCCACGTCTCCATCAACCGGTGGCCCGGGCGCTCGGACGGCATCGTGCGGCCGTCTAGCTGCCGCGAGAGCCCGACCGCGAAGTCGCAGATGTCGATGGCCTCCTGCACCTCGCCCAGGGACTCCGAGGTGATCTTCCCCGCCTCGATCGTGACCAGCTCGGCGACTTCCGCCTTGTGCTCGCTCACCAGCTCGCCCAGGCGCTTGACGAGCGCGCCCCTGACGGGTGCGGGCACGTTGCGCCACTCACGGAAGGCCTCCTTGGCGTCGGCGATCGCCGCCTCCACCTCCGCCTGGCCCGCGGCGGGGATGTCGAACAGCGCCTCTCCCGTAATCGGCGAGCGAGCGCTCGCGGACGGCCCAGTCCCGCTCGAGGAAAGCTCGACACCGCAGGCCTCGAGGGCCGCGCGAGCTCGCGAACGAAGCTCGTCAGTCGACGAGACGGAGAGCTCGTGCTGGGACTCGGTTGTTGTCATGCGTTCCTCCCTGAGTTATGGGCTGCGGATGAAGACGGCTTATACAACGTTGTACTCGGGACGAAGGGTTGACGTGTCGAAGCGCTCAAGGCTCAACGGCGCGACGTCGACCGAAGGCGGACGGCGCAACACGAGGTCGCGGAGGATCTCGCCGACGGCGGGGCCCTGGAGGAATCCGTGTCCCGAGAACCCGGTCGCGTAGAGGAAGCGTGAGATGCCCGCCGCCTCCCCGATGATCGCGTTGTGGTCAGGCGTTATCTCGTAGAGCCCGGCCCACCCGCCGCGAATGCCGGCGTCGGCGATCCGAGGCGTCCGGCGGCGGACCACCTCCATCAGGCCAGGGATCCAGTCGTCGGTTGTCTCGACGCTGAAGCCCGGCTCCTCATGCGGATCGGACATCCCCATCAATAGGCCGGGGCCCTCGCGGTGAAAGTAGAAGCTCGACTCGAAGTCGATCGTCATGGGCATTTGGGCCGGGAGGCCGTCCATCGCCTCGGTGAACAGGATCTGGCGGCGCAACGGCGTGACCGGCAGATCCAAGCCGACCATGGCGCCGCAGCCTCGCGACCACGCGCCCGCCGCGCAGATCACGGTGCCTGTCCGGATCGAGCCGTGCTCGGTGACCACCTCGGTGATCTCGCCGCCGCCGATGGTGATGTCGAGTACCTCGCAGTTGACGCGGATCTCCGCGCCGTGGGCACGAGCGGCGAACGCGTATCCCTGGACCACGCCCTCGGGGGCTGCGGTGCCGTCGCACGGTGAGAACGCGCCGGCGAGGATGTCCTCCCCCTGCACCAGCGGGCACACGTCGCGCACCTCTCCGGTCGTGAGCATCCGGGAAGGCAGCCCCTGCTCGTTCTGAAGCGCGACGCTGCGCTCGAACTCCTCGATGTCGGCCTCACGGTTGAGGACAAACAGGTACCCGACCTGATCGAAATCGATCTCCCACCCCGGCCGCCGGCCGAAGTCGCGGAACGCGTCCAGGCTGCGCTTGGCAATCTCGACGTTCAGCGCGTCGGAGAACTGAGTGCGCACACCACCGGCCGCTCGGGACGTGGAGCCGCTCCCGAGCTCCGCCCGCTCGACGAGCGCGACGTCGACGCCTTCCTCAGCCAGGTGGAAGGCGGCGCTGGTGCCGATCACGCCACCCCCTACGATGACCACGTCGGCGGATTTCGGAAGCGGTGAGGCCGAGCGAGGCATCCCTAGATGGTACGTCCGGCGCAGCCCTTCGCCCTGGCGAGGCGGCCAGATCCAGGAGCACATCATGAGCCGGAACGACGGTACGCGAGAGCATCTCATTGAGACATATCGCAGGAGCGCCCGGTACTACGACCTCAGCTCACGGCTCTACTTCGCCCAGCGGGCCCACCGCCGCAGGGCCGTAGAAGCGCTCCGACTTCGCCCGGGTGACAGCGTGGTCGAGGTTGGCTGCGGCACGGGGCTGAACTTCCCGTTGATCGAGCAGGAAATCGGCCCCGAGGGCCGGATCGTGGGCGTTGACCTGACGGACGCGATGCTCGCCCGAGCTCAGCGGCGAATCGAGACAAACGGCTGGCGCAACATCCGCCTGGTGCAAGCCGATGGGGCCGAGTTCGAGTTCCCGATCGGGGTCGACGCGATCCTCGCCACCTACGCGCACTCGCTGCTGCCGGAGTGCCGCCAGGTCATCGACCACGGCGCCGCGGCCCTCTCCGCCGGCGGGCGTTGGGTTGTGCTGGATCTCAAGGTTCCCGACAACACGCCTGGCTGGCTGGCAGCGCTCGGAATCGCAACGGCGCGGCGGTTCGGCTCCCTCGATGAATGGATCGTGCGCCGTCCGTGGGAGGACGTTCGCGTCGCCATGGATGACACGCTGGCCGACTTCTCCTGGACCGATTTGCTCTTCGGGACCGCATACATCGCCGCCGGGTCTCGCGGCCCTGGGACCACCGATGAGCAATCGCACGAGAGCGGCCGCGTAGCTCAGCCTGGATAGCTCAGCTCGCCTTCTCCGCGACCAGAGCGATCTTGCGGACCCGTCCGTCCCGCAGCCACTTGCTCCAGAGGCGGTGGGCGGCCAGCAGCTCCTCCAGTGCCCGGTGTCCGATCTGTGCGGCGATGTCCGTGGCATCGGCGGCAAACGCCTCGGTCAGCGAATCCGCGACCGACTGGTGGGAGCGAGTGAAGTCATCCTGCCAACGGACCACCAGCCCGATCCGCTCCAAGCAGGTCAGGATCTCGTGGAGCGGGGTGAGCCAGACCGTGTCGGCGTCAGGCATGCGTTCTCGCTCTGACTCGGTGAGGGGTGGCCCCGCTTCCATGGTGAAGGCGAACCGCCCTCCGGTCATAAGGGCTCCGGTTATCTCCTGAAACAGCGGTTCCTTTGCGGGAAAGGCGAGCAGGGTCTCGAACAGAAGCACCACGTCGAACCGGCCCGGCGGGATCGGAGGGATCCGCCAGACCTCGAAGCGACAGGGAAGGTCGCCGGTGCTCTCACGTGCGATGTCGATGGCACTGGAGCTCAGGTCCACCCCCAGATAGGTGCAGCCCAGCTCACGGGTGATGAGGCGTCCGGGCCCGGCAACTCCGCAGCACAGGTCCAAGACGGAGACCCCCGGCGCGATCCCGGCCTGGTCCGCCATCATCCGGATCTCCGTGGCACGCATGAAGCTCTCCTGCTCGACGAACTCGCCAGGGGCGTACGCCGAGATGCGCGCTCGCCGGAGAGCCCGGGCGAATGGGGCGCGTTCGTCCTGCTTCACAGCAGCCCCGTGCCCACGCGGTTGACGGTGTTCCGCCTAATGGGGGCGAACCTTACGCGGCGGCTGGCCGTATACCCCGTGATGGGGACCAGGGAGGCTACGCCTGCCGCGGTAGGCACGGTGCGCACGGCGATAGCCGGCCCGGTGACCGGGATGATCGCCCAGATGCTGTTGCTCGCGGCACTCGCGGGGATCGTGGCTCTCAGCGGCGCCGGCTTCAGCGCCGCCAGCTGGGTCGTCGGAGTCACGTGTGGACTGATCACGAATGGCGCACTCGCGCGCGGCCTCTCGAACTACCACTCCGACCGGCTGGGCCCGGCCGACTGGGTGACCCTCGCTCGCGCGACCGTCGCTGTCGGCATCGCGGCGCTGGTCGCGGACTCGTTCGCTCAGCCCGTGTCGGTTGCGATGCTGGTCTCACTCGCCGTTGTCGCGCTGGCCCTCGACGCGGTCGACGGATGGGTCGCGCGACGCACAGGGACCTCGGACCTGCTGGGCGCGCGCTTCGACGCGGAGGTCGACGCGTTCCTGATCCTGATCCTCAGCGTGTACGTCGCCCACTCGGTCGGGGCATGGGTGCTCGGGATCGGCCTGGCACGCTACGCGTTCGGAGCGGCCGGGTTTGCGCTTCCGTGGCTGCGTGGGCCGGTCCCGCCACGCTATTGGCGCAAGGTCGTCGCGGCTACCGCGGGGATCGTGCTGACCATCGCGGCCGCAAGCGTCCTGCCGCCGGCCGTCAACGCAGCCGCGCTGGTCGCCGTGCTCGTTCTGCTTGCCGAGTCGTTCGGGCGCGACGTGTGGTGGCTTTGGAGGCATGAGAAAGCCACACGCACGAGACCGGCGCCGGGCGCCGATCCCGGCCTCGCTCCCAAGGCCGAAACTCCCGCCGGCCCCGGACGCCGACGCGTGCGAACAGGAATCGCTGCGGTGCTCACGACCCTCGCCTTCCTGCTCGTATGGGTTGCACTTGTCGCTCCGGACAACCCGTTTCACCTTGGCCCGAGCTCGTTCCTGAGACTCCCGCTCGAGGGTCTCGTCCTCATCACCCTGGCCATCGTCCTGTCCGTCACGGGCCGACGCGTCCTGGCCGCGGTCGTCGGACCCGTGCTCGCTTTGGTGATCCTCCTGAAGATCCTCGACATCGGGTTCTTCGTGACCTTCGACCGGCCGTTCGATCCCTATCAGGACCTGAGCTATGCGGGGATCGGGAGCCAGACACTGAGCAAAACGATCGGCGCCTCATCAGCGACCCTCGTCGTCGTCGGGGTGGCGCTGCTCACCATCGCCCTGTTCGCGGTCGTGACACTGGCCGTGCTTCGCCTGACCCGCGTTGCGGCCGGTCACCCCCGGTGGTCGCTCCGCGCCGTCGCGGCGCTCGGCGTCGCCTGGGTGCTCTGTTGGGCGTTCGGCGCGCGCATCGTCGCCCAGACGCCCATCGCCTCAACGAGCGCCGCCAGTGTGGTCGTGGACCAGGTGAGCGCGCTGCGAGCCGACATCGCGGACCATGGGGTCTTCGCGAAGGAGATCAGCCACGACCGCTTCCGCGGCACTCCCGCGAACCAGCTGCTGACGGGCCTGCGCGGCGACGACGTCATCCTCGATTTCGTCGAGAGCTACGGCCAGGTTGCGGTCCAGGGCTCTGATTTCTCGCCGCAGGTCGATTCCGTTCTCGCCAAGGGGACCCAGCGGCTGCGTGCCGCCGGCTTCTCGGCTCGGAGCGGCTTTCTCACCTCGCCGACGTTCGGCGGCATCAGCTGGCTTGCCCACTCCACTCTGCAGTCAGGCCTCTGGGTCAACACTCCCGATCGCTACGACCAGCTCGTCGCTTCCAATCGCTTCACGCTGAGCGACGCGTTCAACCGGGCCGGATGGCGGACCGTCGACGACGTGCCGTCAAACGACCCTGGCTGGGTCGAGGGCAGGTCGTTCTACCACTTCGACAAGCTCTACAACGGGAGCAACGTCGGGTATCGGGGCCCGAATTACGCCTATGCAGCGATGCCCGACCAGTACACCTACTCGGCCCTGCAGCGCCGGGAGCTCGCGAAGCCCGGCCGCCCTCCCATCTTCGCGGAGGTCGACACGGTGTCGAGCCACGCCCCGTGGAGCCGCATCCCGGGAATGATCAAGTGGAGTCGGGTGGGCCACGGCGGCGTCTTCAACCGGGTTCACGCGGCCCACCAGACGCCGGCGGATGAGCTGTGGAGCGACCCCGCGGGCGTGCGTACGGCGTACGCCCAATCGATCAAGTACTCGCTGAGAGCCCTGGTCTCCTTCGTGCGGCACGCTCACAATCCCAACCTCGTGCTCGTCGTCCTCGGTGACCATCAGCCCTGGTCGATCGTCAGCGGGCTGGGCCCCAGCCACGACGTGCCGATCTCGGTCATCGCCCACGATCCCGCAGTCCTGCACCGGATAGCCGGATGGGGATGGAGCAACGGCCTGCAGCCCAGCCCCCAGGCCCCGGTCTGGCCGATGAGCTCCTTCCGTAACCGCTTCCTCACGGCATTTGGGCCGCACCCACCACCCGGGAGCTCACCATGAGCCGGGCCCTGTGGACCTGGGGACGCTTGGTGGGCTCCGCCGTGATTCTCACCATCCTCATCTGGCGTTTCGGCGCGACCCCGTTCCTCGAGGGCATCCGCGCGGTCGACGCGGGAGCGCTTTTGGCAGCGGCGGGCCTGGGAGTGCTGACGACCGTGTGCTGTGCTTGGCGGTGGAAGATCGTGGCGGGTGGCCTCGGCGTCGACCTGCGGCTGCCCGCCGCCGTGGCAGGGTATTACCGAGCCCTGTTCCTCAACCTCACGCTGCCCGGCGGGATCATTGGCGACGTCCACCGCGGGGTCAGCCACGGTCGCGACGTGAACGATGTGGGTCGCGCACTGCGTGCCGTCGTGTGGGAGCGCTTCGCCGGGCAGGTCGTCCTGTTCGCCCTGGCCTTGGTGGTTCTCCTCGCGCTGCCGTCACCCGTGCACTCCTTCATGCCGCTGGTGGCGATTGCGCTCGCGGCGGCCGTGGCGTGCGTCGTGCTGGTGGCTCGCGCGCGACACGGTGGCGGTCGCTTTGCGCGGGCTTGGGGGGCGGCGGCCGGGGACATCCGCGAGGGGCTGCTTGCCCGGAGAGCGTGGCTGCCCATCGCCCTCGCATCTGTGCTCTTCGTCTGCGGCCACGCAGTCACCTTCCTGATCGCCGCACGGACCGCGGGCGTCGCCGCGCCGCCATCCCGGATGCTGCCGCTCGCCCTGCTCGTGATGCTGGTCATGGTGCTGCCCAGCGTTGCCGGCTGGGGGCCGCGCGAGGCCGCGTTGGCGTGGGCGTTCGGCGCGGCCGGCCTCGGTGCGCAGCAGGGGGTCGCCACCGCCGTGGTCTACGGCGTCATGGTGCTCGTCGCCAGCCTGCCCGGTGCCGTGGTCCTCGTGGTGACATGGTTCCGGCGTATCTTGCGCCCGCGACGGAGCGAACGGCCGCTCCCGGAGGGAACCGCACATGCTTGACCCCCCGTACACCCTGTTGAGCTGCGCCCTGTCGATCGACGGCTATCTCGGCGCGGCGACGCCGCGGCGCCTCGAGCTCTCGAACGACGCCGACTTCGACCGGGTCGATGCCGTGCGCGCCTCATGCGACGCGATCATGGTCGGCGCGGCCACGGTGCGGAACGACAACCCGCGGCTGCTGGTGCGCTCGAAGGTTCGCCGCGACGAGCGCGTGAGTCGTGGGCTCGCGCCGTCGCCGATCAAGGTCACGGTCACCGAGCGGGTGGACTTGGACGCCCGCGCCGACTTCTTCACGGCCGGCGACACCGAGAAGCTCGTCTACTGCGCGAGCGAGCGGGTGGTCGGCGCCCGCTCGCGACTCGGAGCCGTCGCGACCGTGGTGGATGGTGGCCAGCCGGTAGAGATGCGCAGGATCATCGAGGACCTCGGCGACCGCGGCGTGCAGCGGCTGATGGTCGAGGGCGGCGGCAAGGTGCACACGCAATTCCTGACTCACAATCTCGCCGACGAGCTGGATCTGGTCGTCGCCCCCTTCTTCGTCGGCGATTCCCGGGCCCCGCGCTTCGTGAGCGACGGTCGGTTCCCCTGGAATCCCGACCGGCACGCGAGGCTCGCCGAGGTCCGTCAGATCGGCGACATGGTGCTGCTGCGCTACGCGTTGTCACCGCGGTTTCGGATTGACTGACCAACAGATCACCCCACGACCGCTGCCCACGGCGACGATCCGCACCGAAGTGTCTTTGCCCCTGCGGCTCGCCGACGGGTACACCACGACCGCGCGAGCGTTCAGTTTCGACGGGCTTGTCGACGGCGAGGAGAGCCTGGCCTTCGGCCTCGGCGACCGGGCAGCGCCTCTGACATCGGATGAACGCGGGCCGCCGCCGCTGGTCCGGCCGCACAGCGAGTGCCTCACCGGGGATGTGTTCGGCAGTCAGCGGTGCGACTGCGGTCCGCAACTCCGCGAAGCCGTCGAGCGCATCGCCGACGCCGGTGGCTACTTGTTGTATCTGCGTCAGGAAGGGCGTGGCATCGGTCTGTACGCGAAGCTCGACGCGTACAGGTTGCAGGACGAGGGGCTGGACACGTATGAGGCGAACCTCGCGCTCGGGCACCGCGAGGACGAACGGAGCTATCTGGTCGCCGCACAGGTGCTGCAGGCACTGGGGGGGTCGCGGATCGACCTCCTCAGCAACAACCCGGACAAGGCCCGGCAGCTGCGCCGGTTCGGGATGACAGTGACGACCCAGGTGCCTACGGGCGTGCATTTGTCCGCCGCGAATGCCCGCTATCTGGCCACGAAGGCGGGAATCGGCGCCCACACGCTCGAAGCCCCGTCGGCCGGCTGAGTCTCTCCCCGGCAGTACCTCATTCCGACGTCCCTGCCAGCACCGCGGCGATCAGCGACGTAGTGGTCGACCACTTGGAGAGCTTGTCGCGCCGCTCGCGTGCAGCCCGGCGCAACCGTCGCCTCAGCTCGGCGTCGCTGAGCCACGCCCTCAGCGCGGAGCCGAGCGCCGCGGGGTCCTCCGGCGGGACCAGGAGCCCCGGCCGGGTCCCCGCGCTGTCGTGACCGAGGGCCTCCGGCACGCCGCCCACGTCGGTCGCAATCACCGGCAGGCCCCGGGCAAGAGCCTCGACGACGACCATGCCGTACGTCTCGGCCCGCGACGGCAGCACCACCACGTCCGCGGCGGCGTAGGCGCGGTCGAGATCGGCTCCGGTCCGCGGTCCCGGAAAGCACATGCGGTCGGCCAGGCCGCGGTCCACTGAGCGGCGACGGATCCTTTCCACGAACGCCGGGTCCCGCTCCAGACCGCCCACGCATACACAGCACCAGGGCACGTCAGTCATGGGCGCCAGCGCATCGAGCAGGACATCGTGCCCCTTGACCGAGGTAATCGACGCCACGCAGAGCAGTGCCTCTCCGGTCGCGGTCCCGGGGACGACGTCGGCCGCATCGACCCCCGGGGCGGCGACGTGCACCCGGCCGGCCGGCAGTCGATACAGCTCCAGCAGCCGCCCCCGGGCCCACGCGCTGGTGGTGACGACGGTGGTGGCGGCCGAGAGGACCGCGCGTTCCCGCGCCCGGGTACCGCCGGCGCCGTCGTCCCCCGGGCGGTGCCCCAGTGGCATGTGCACCAACGCGACCATCCGCAGCCGATGCGCCTGCGGCACCAGCACCTCGGGGGCCGTCGACGCGACCAGCCCGTCGAGGAGCACCACGGCGTCATCGGGAAGCTGCCGAACGACGCGATCGAGAGCGGCGAACGACGGCGCGTCGGGTCGCGGCCAGTCACCTGGGATGGCATGCTCGCGCACCGACCAGCCGATCGAGGGGAGCCCGCGGCAGAGGTGACGATCGTAGGTGTTGCCCCCGCTCGGCCGCGCCGGGTCGTCGATCCCGCCGGGTACGACGAAATGCACCGCCGTCACAACGCGCGCTCGTAGCTCGCCCGGGCGATGTGCGATTCGTGGAGCGTGACGATCAGCCCGTCGATCTCGCGCGCCGTGTCGCCAAGGGCACCGGCCTCTACTCGCTCTGCAAGTCGATTCGCTACCCACCGGGCGAGTGTCTCGGTGGAGGTGTTTATGCCCGCGAACGCATCGTCATCGTCCAGATTGCGATAGGTGAGCTCGCCCAATACAGCGTGCAGCTGCTCGGTCGCCCTGCCGATATCGACGACGATTCCGTCGGCGTCGAGGTCGGCTCGCCGGAACGTGGCATCGACGACGTACGTCGCGCCGTGCAGGTGCTGCGCAGGCCCGAATACCTCGCCGCGGAGGCTGTGGGCGATCATCATGTGGTCGCGGACCGTCACGCTGAACACGAACTACGCCCCTTCGTAAGTGATGGTGTGGCACAGGGCCGGCAGCTTTCCGGCGGCCAGTCTGGGCATCACCTCCGGCAGGTCCTCGAATCGGGACTGACCGGTGATGAGGGCGTCGAAGGCAGCGTCGCGCAGGAGGTCTAGTGCGAGTGCCAGTCGCTCGGTGCTCGTACGGCGCCCGGCGCGGGCCGGGGAGACGCTGCCGACCTGGCTGGCGCGGATCGCGAGTCGACGCGAGTGGAACGCACCGCCGAGCGAAAGCTGGACTTCGTTGTCGCCGTACCAGCTGAGCTCGATCATCGTCCCCTCGGGTGCGAGTAGGTCGAGCGAGCGTTGCAGCCCGGCGGATGTCGCGCTCGCGTGCACGACAAGGTCGCGACCGTCGGCGGCCTCATCCGGCAGCGCGAAGTCGACACCCAGTGCGGCCGCGACATCGGCCCGCTCGGCATCGACGTCCACGAGGGTCACCTCCACCGCCGGGAACCTGCTCAGCAGGCGTGCGACGCAGCAGCCAACCATTCCCGCCCCGACCACGGCGATCCGATCGCCGAGCAGCGGTCCGGCGTCCCAGAGGGCGTTGACGGCGGTCTCCACCGTGCCCGCGAGTACGGCACGACTGGCCGGCACACCATCTGGGACGACCGCCACGGCGCTCGCGGGCACCACGTAGGCGGTCTGGTGGGGGTAGAGACAGAAGATCGTGTGGCCGCGCAGCCCCGGCGGTCCCTGCTCCACCCTGCCGACGCTGAGGTAGCCGTACTTGACGGGCGCCGGGAACTCACCCTCCTGGAACGGTGCCCGCATCGTTGCGTACTGGCCCGGCGGCACGCTCCCCTTGAACACCAAAACCTCGGTGCCGCGGCTGATGCCCGACCGCAGCGTGCGGACCAACACATCGTCCGGCTTCGGCTCGGGCAGCGTAAGCCCGAGGATCTCCCCATGGCCCGGCTCACGTAGCCAGAACGCGCGGGCGTCGGCCTGTGCGCGGCTCACCTCGCCAGACCTCGACGTCAACGCTTCGCGGGATCGGAGCATTCGTGGTGCAGAGAGGCGAGCATCCGCACATCCTCCCACCTGGATTCGGTCTCAAGCAGTACCACCTGTTGCCAGTGCATTTCCTGTCTCGGATTACCGTTTCGCGGACCGAAAGCGTTCAGCACGTCGATTACTGAACGCGGCAGGGCCTGAGCCGGTACCTCAGATGTGAGGCTGCTCGTGGGCGTGGCTTGTGCCGTCATCGTCGCCCTGACGGCGTGTGGTCGGTCTTCGGACACGCACGCTGGCCTGCCGGTGTCCACCGCCTCGACGTACACGTTGATGCAGA
>Ga0066903_100002187_pt1 | contig 15064 bp, 12 predicted proteins | sample PanSoiMetaGPlot1_FD_67491 | JGI IMG/M metagenome (GOLD analysis project Ga0066903, IMG submission 67491) | Tropical forest soil microbial communities from Panama analyzed to predict greenhouse gas emissions - Panama Soil - Plot 1 (version 2) | ecosystem: Environmental > Terrestrial > Soil >...
AATGCGTGGATGGCTGGACCGCGCGCGGTCCTGACGAATGGAAAATTCCTGATCCGGACCTTAAGTTACGGCGCATGACGCTCAAGGTCACCACCTGGAATATCAACTCGGTTCGCCTGCGTATCGATCTGGTTGCGAGATTTCTAAAGAGCGTGCAGCCGGACGTGCTCTGCCTGCAGGAAATAAAGTGTCCCGACGACGCTTTTCCGATGAAGCGCTTCAAGCGGCTCGGTTACGAGCATGCGGCACTCAATGGCCAAAAAGGCTATCACGGTGTCGCTGTACTCTCGCGCCTGCCTTTCGAACACGTCGATATCCAAAGCTTTTGCGGCAAGTCCGATTGCCGGCACATCTCAGTAGTATTGGGCGAGCGTGCAAACCTGCAAGATCAGATTGTGTTGCATAACTTTTACGTCCCCGCAGGGGGCGACGAGCCTGATCCCGACATCAATCCGAAATTTGCGCACAAGCTCGGCTTTCTCGATGAAATGCGCACGCATTCCGGGTTGCGGCCGGAGATATCGCAACGCGCTATTCTTGTTGGCGATCTTAACGTGGCGCCGCTCGAGCACGACGTCTGGAGCCACAAACAGATGATTAAAGTGGTTTCTCACACCCCCATTGAATGCGAGAAGTTGGTCGCCGCGCAAAAGTCGGGTGGCTGGATCGACAGCATGCGCATGCATACGCCGGAGCCGGAAAAGCTTTACACCTGGTGGAGCTACCGGGCGATGGACAATTGGCGCAATGCCGATCGCGGCCGCCGGCTTGATCATGTCTGGACCTCGGACGCGCTTGCAGACCGCGTCTCTGCGATCAAAATTGCCAAAGACTACCGCGGCGCCAAGCGTCCTTCCGACCATGTGCCCGTGACGGCAACGATCGAACTCTGAGACGCCTCGCTGCACGCCTAGTGCTTTTCGTCGCCATCCAGGTTGCGCTTTACGTCTGCAAGCTCCTTCGACCAGACCTCAAGGCGTTCTGTCATGCTTCGGCGCAACGTTTCGGCGGCGGCCGGATAACCTTCCAACATCTTGCGGAACAGATTGCGGGATATGCGCACAACGACCGTGGGCTCCTTCGCAATCGCCGTTGCCTGACACACTGTATTGGTCAACAAGGCGAGTTCGCCCACCAGTGTGCCAGGGCCAACAGTGATTTCCTTGCCTTCCGACAATGTGCCCGGCTCCAGCAACAACGAACCTTCCTGAATGACATAGCCGCCGTCGGCAAGTTCTCCGGCGTAAAAGAGAACGGCGCCACTCTGCAGGTGCCGTGTTTCGGCACCGATTGCCAAAATCCGCAGTGCCTGCTTGCCGAGCGCCGCCAGATAAGGGACCTGCTCGAAGAAGGCGATGTCGTCTTCGAGGCCCATGGTTATCGTCCGTGCTGCTCGTCAGGGCGCATTTGCGCCCCCGCTCGTACGGGGGCCATGAATTCCTGCTTACGCGGAAACGAGCGTAGCGCAAGAGCGTACAATGATGTCACGGCACGAGCTTATATCCGCCGGCTTCAGTCACCAAAATTGCCGGCGCGGTGGCGTCCTTTTCGACTTTTTGGCGCAAGCGATAAATATGCGTTTCCAGCGTATGGGTGGTGACACCTGAGTTGTAGCCCCAGACTTCCTGCAACAACGTCTCACGCGACACAGGCTTTTGCCCGGCGCGATAGAGATAGCGCAAGATTGCCGTTTCCTTTTCGGTCAGGCGAACCTTGCTGCCCTTCGGGCTGAGCAACAGCTTCGAGCTTGGCCTGAAAGTGTAAGGTCCTATGGCGAACACCGCGTCTTCGCTCGCCTCGTGTTGGCGCAATTGTGCGCGAATTCGTGCGAGCAACACGGCAAAACGAAACGGCTTTGTGACGTAGTCGTTCGCCCCGGATTCGAGCCCGAGAATGGTGTCGGAATCGGTGTCGTGGCCCGTCAGCATGATAATGGGTGCCTTGAAGCCATTCTTGCGGAGGATGCGTACGGCCTCGCGCCCATCGACATCGGGCAGTCCGACGTCCATGATTACCAGGTCGACCTGTCCGTTTTTGGCGGCCTGGACGCCTTTCGTGCCGCTGTCCACCGAAATGGCATCAAATTCCTCGTGCAGCGCCAATTGCTCGACGAGCGCGTCGCGCAGTTCGGCGTCGTCGTCGACGATCAGGATCGTTCGTTTATTGGCCATTGGTTCTAGAGAGCATCGTCATGGTCATTGTACATTCAGAGGCAAAAGAGCAAGCAGAACTGATATTTAGAGGCAGACGGAACAGAGCAGCCGGATGCTGAAGCGATCCTTGTCGCGAATCACAGTACGCCGCAGGCCGGGCGATACAAGCCGGGGTTGGCTCATGGCAGGACTGCTCGCATTGCCAGTGGCGCTGGGCCGTGGCGGAATCAAGGCCAATAAGCGCGAAGGCGATGGGGGTACCCCGCGCGGCAGCTTCCGGCTCAAGCGGGTCTGGTGGCGCGCAGATAGGCATCCACGCCCGGCCACATCCTTGCCAATACTACGGATAACCGCGGCCGACGGCTGGTGCGAAGACCCCAAAGATCGCCACTACAACCGGCCGATCAAAGTGTCTGCCAACACAAGCGCCGATCGGTTGGCACGCAAGGACAACCTATACGACTTCATCATCGAGATTGATCACAACACCCGGCCGCGCGTCGCCGGCCGCGGCAGCGCGGTATTCATCCACGCCGCACGGCAAGGTTTTGCTCCGACCGCGGGATGCGTTGCGCTCGAGCTCAATTCGCTTCGTCGGATTCTTTCTCGCCTCGGTCCGCGCACCAAAATTGTTGTTGAATAGCGCGCCGCCGCGAACAGCTGCTATTTCGTCCGTTCCCCAAAAATCGCGCTGCCGACACGGATATGGGTAGCACCTAGTGCAATCGCAGTGGGGAAGTCCGCGCTCATTCCCATCGAGAGAAGCGATAGGCCATTGCGCTTGGCAATCTTGGCCGTGAGCGCGAAGTGTGGGCCCGGCGCTTCGTCAAGCGGGGGTAAGCACATGAGCCCGGATATTCTAAGCCCGTATTGGTCGCGACACGCCGCAAGGAACGCGTCAGCGTCCTGCGGCAGGATTCCCGCTTTTTGAGGTTCCGCACCGGAATTGATCTGAACGAACAAAATCGGTTGTCGTCCCTGTTTGCTGATTTCTTTCGTTAACGCCTCACACAGACTGCTTCGATCGACCGAATGAATCGCGTCGAAAAGCGCAACTGCCTCCTTCGCTTTATTCGATTGCAATGGACCGATGAGATGCAGTTCGATGCCCGGATGCTTTGCGAGCAAGAGCGGCCACTTCGCTTTAGCCTCCTGTACGCGATTTTCACCGAAAACGCGCTGACCTCCAGCAATCACAGGTTCGATCGCATCCACCCCGAAAGTCTTGGACACCGCAATCAAAGTCACCTCCGCCGGGTCGCGATGCGCGTCACGGCAGGCGCGGCTAATTTCCGCTTGGACATGATCGAGACTGTTTTCAATCACAGAAGCCATGCGCTCGCTATATCGCACTGCTTCGTTAACTGCCACTTCAAATGAATGGCCGTGGACGCGCTTTGGTGACATCGCTGCCGGCGATGCTCGCCAGGGCCGGCCGGTCGACCATTTCGAAGACGCGGTCTTTCCAACGAACGGCCTTGGTGATGAACAGGCGCTTCAGGGTTTTGTTGGTGTGGACAAGCGACATCCCAAGGGCGTCGGCAAGATGCTGCTGTGTGAAAGGAAACTGAATGAAGCCACCATTGACTAGACCGGACTCTTCTGCGCGCACGAATAAATGCAACAACAGATAGGCGACGCGCTCAAGCGCGGTGCGACGCCCAAGACTTACGAGATGCTCGTCGATCAGTTGCTCTTCGCGCGCCGCCAGCCACGTGATGTCGAATGCGAGCGACGGCAGGCGACTGTAAAGATCCCACAATTTGGCACGGGGAAATACGCACAGCACGAGGGGGGTCAGCGCCTCAACGGAGTGCTCCATCTCATTCATCAGCGCGCCCTGCAGGCCGAGCATGTCAGCGGGCAGCGCGTAGTTGAGAATCTGCCGACGGCCGTCATCGAGCACTTTGTAGCGAAAGGCCCAGCCGTTTAGCACCGTGTAAAGATATTCGCTGCGCGTACCCTCGCACAGGAAGCTTGTACCCGCGTCGATTCGGAGCTCGTCGGTCTTGAATGTTTTTACGAAGGCCAGCTCTTCAGCACTGAATTCACGCAGACTTGGTCGCTTGCGCAATGCACAGTGATCACAAGGCGTGAAGCGACCATTTGGTTGTCCGTTTGTGAAAGCCATGGGCCGTCAAAAGCCATGCCATACGCAAGCTTGCCAACCAAACTGGCGCCCGTCACTAGCAGGGTTACGTGTCATGCACTCGAACATGAGTCGTCGCGGTCTATGTCTTTTTTAAATGCCTACCCCTTCAATTCGTAGGACAAGGAAAAAGTTCCATCGGAGAAACATTCTTTGGCTAAGCTGGATCTCCCGCTTGTCGGAAAGCGGTGCTTCGTACTCGACGATGAGTTTCTAATCGCGCTCGATATCCAACAGACGCTTGAGCTCGCAGGTGCCGAATATGTGGCCTGTGTCGCCTCGGCGTCCGAGGCATTGGCGTTGCTGCGCGACAACCCCAATTTCGACATTGCCGTGCTCGATGTGAAACTCAGCGGGCCAGATCGCGACAGCCTTGGCGTGGCGGCACTGCTTTCGTCAAGAGGAACGCCGTTCGTTTTTCTCACCGGCATGCGTATCGACAACGTGCATACCCGGCAATTCCCGCAAGCCTCCGTTGTTGAAAAGCCCTACGAGGCTGCAGCCTTACTGGACGCGGTGCGCCGCGCGCTCAAGGTAAATTGAGCCCGAGAACCGGCGAGGCATGCCGCTGTCAGAACGTCAGGCAGCGGTCTGCCACTGGGCGATGGCGTCTTTGCCGACTTTTTTAAGCGCACTTTTGTCGTCGACCTTTTGTTTGCTTCACGGCTAACCAGTGCCGCGGTGGCTGGTTCCTCGCTGAATTCTCAATACGGATTAGCTTCCCCGGTTGACCCTTCGACTTCTTTCGTGTCTGTTCCGCGCGCCAGATCCAGACCCACAAATGACCGCCGAATCGATCAAAAACGAACGTTATAATGCCCGCGAAGCCGAGCTCCGTTGGCAGAAGGCTTGGGCCGCACAGGGCATCTTTGCGACCAAGAACGGCGACCCGCGGCCGAAATATTACGTGCTCGAGATGTTCCCGTATCCGTCGGGCCGCATCCACATGGGCCACGTGCGCAATTACACCATGGGCGACGTCGTCGCGCGGTTCAAACGAGCCATGGGCAACGCCGTATTGCATCCGATGGGCTGGGATGCGTTCGGCATGCCGGCCGAGAATGCGGCGATCGACCGCAAGGTGCACCCGAGAACCTGGACCTACGAGAACATCGCCGCAATGAAGAAGCAGCTCCAGTCGATGGGCCTGTCGCTCGACTGGACGCGCGAAATCGCAACGTGTGACCCCGCCTATTACAAACATCAGCAGAAGATGTTCCTCGATTTTCTCAAGGCAGGTCTGGTCGAGCGCAAGCAGTCAAAAGTGAATTGGGATCCGGTTGATCAAACCGTGCTTGCCAATGAGCAGGTGATTGACGGCCGTGGTTGGCGTTCCGGCGCGGTCGTCGAGCAACGCGAATTGACTCAGTGGTTCTTCAAGATCAGCGACTATTCGGAAGATTTGTTGGAGGCGCTCGATACGCTGGACCGCTGGCCGGACAAAGTTCGGCTGATGCAAAAGAATTGGATCGGGCGCTCGGAAGGCCTACTTCTGCGCTTTGCGCTGGATTCTGCCACCACCCCGAACAAAGAGAGCGAACTGGAAATCTTCACCACTCGGCCCGACACGTTGTTCGGTGCCAAGTTCATGGCGTTGTCGCCCGACCATCCTCTTGCACAGGCCGCGGCCGCGAAAAATCCAAAGCTCGCCGCCTTCATTGAACAGTGCCACCGGATGGGGACAGCGCAAGCCGAAATAGATACGGCTGAAAAGCTTGGCTTCGACACCGGCATGAGGGCGGTGCATCCATTCGATTCGAACTGGAAGCTGCCTGTCTACGTGGCTAATTTCATTTTAATGGACTACGGCACCGGCGCGATTTTCGGCTGTCCGGCACATGACCAGCGCGACCTCGACTTTGTGAACAAATATGGGCTTGGCAATACCCCGGTGGTTTGCCCTCCGGGCCAAGATCCAAAAACTTTTGTCATCACAGACGTCGCCTATGACGGCGATGGACGTATGATCAATTCGCGTTTCCTCGATGGCATGAGCATCGAAGAAGCTAAGGAAGAAGTCGCCAAGCGCCTGGAAAAAGAAATTCGCGGGAATCGCCCGGTTGCCCAACGGCAGGTCAATTATCGCCTACGCGACTGGGGTATTTCGCGACAGCGCTACTGGGGTTGTCCGATCCCAATCATCCATTGCGAGAAATGTGGCGTCGTCCCGGTGCCGGAAAAGGATTTGCCCGTCTCTTTGCCGGACGATGTGACGTTCGACAAGCCGGGCAACCCGCTTGATCGCCACCCAACGTGGAAAAACGTGAAGTGTCCGCAATGCTCGGGGCCGGCACGGCGTGAAACTGACACGATGGATACGTTCGTCGACTCGTCCTGGTATTTCGCGCGATTCACCGATCCCTGGATCAAGACGGCGCCGACCGATCGCACGATCGTCGACGAGTGGCTTCCCGTCGACCAATACATCGGCGGCATCGAGCACGCGATCCTACATCTGCTCTATTCGCGCTTCTTCACTCGTGCCATGCGCAAGACTGGACATATCGGCATGGACGAGCCATTCGCCGGGCTGTTCACCCAAGGCATGGTTGTGCACGAGACCTACCGCACAAAAAACGGCGACTGGATCGAGCCGGCTGATGTGAAGATTGAAGGCACGGGTGATTCGCGACGCGCGGTGCTCACAGCAACGGGTGAGCCGCTCGAGATCGGCTCGATCGAGAAAATGTCGAAGTCAAAGAAAAATACCGTCGACCCGGACGATATTCTCGCCGCCTACGGAGCTGACACCGCGCGCTGGTTCATGCTTTCGGATTCTCCCCCGGACCGCGACGTGATCTGGACCGAAGAGGGCGTGCAGGGCGCCTGGCGGTTTGTGCAGCGGCTGTGGCGCCTGATCGGTGAAATCGTTCGAGTCGATGCGCCGATAGCGCGGCCGGCGGTATTTGGCGAGGAAGCGACTGTCGTCCGCAAGGCTGCTCACCGTGCGCTTGCCAACGTTTCCGATGACATCGACAAATTGCGTTTTAATCGCTGCGTCGCCCATATCTATGAATTCGCCAATGCGCTGAGTGAAGCCATCGGAAGGATCGAAAAGTCGCCTGCCGGCGATCTCGGCTGGGCATTGCGCGAAGCCGGCGATATCCTGGTGCGGCTCTTTCACCCGATGATGCCTCATCTCGCCGAAGAATGCTGGGCGGCGCTGGGGCATAAAACGCTCGTGGCCACGGAAGCCTGGCCGCAGGTTGAACCCGACCTCCTGGTGGAAAGCACCATTACCCTGCCCGTTCAGATCAATGGCAAAAAGCGCGCCGATGTGACCGTGACCCGGGATGCGGAAAAGGCCGATATTGAGGCTGCCGTTCTTGCCCTTGATGCTGTAAAAAGGGCCCTGGAGGGCAAAAGCCCGAAAAAGGTCATCGTCGTCCCGCAAAGGATCGTCAATGTCGTGGTCTGACACCAAGCGCTTTGCGAGGGTTTTTTCGGCCTTGGGCCTGGCCGGCCTTGCCGCCGGGTGTTTCCAGCCGCTTTATGCGGAGCGTCCGACGCCCACTGGCAATGCCGGCATTGTTGGTCAGTTGCGCGCCGTCGACGTTGCGCCAATCGATGCCCCCGGCGGGAGCCGGCTTAACCGCGTCACTGTCAACGTGCGCAACGAACTAATCTACGACCTGACCGGAGGCAGCGGCACCGTATCACCAACTCACCGACTCGATGTCAAACTCTATGCGACGCAGCTGCAAGTGATCGTCGACATCAACACGGCGCGACCGGACGTCAACAATTATGGCATCGACAGCACGTATACGCTGACCGAGCTTGCGACAGGAAAGGTTGTCGTGCGCGGTCAAACTTTTGCTCGCGTATCCTACAATATTCCTGGCCAAGAGCAGCGCTTCGCCGGCGAACGCGGCTTGCGCGATGCGGAAAACAGGGCCGCCAAGGAAATCGCCGAAAATATCCAGTCACGGCTTGCCTCGTATTTCGTGGCAGGCTCGTGATCCAATTGCGGCGTCATGACCGCCATCAAGTCTTCCGACGTAGACCGTTTCGTTGCCAGGCCTGATCCGGCCCAACCGATCGTACTCGTATACGGCCCCGACGCCGGCCTGGTCCGGGAGCGTGTTGACGCATTGGTGCGGGCGTCCGTTGACGATCCTGGCGATCCCTTCTCGTTGGCACGTATAGAAGGCGATGAACTTGCAGCCAATCCGGCCCGACTCGTCGAGGAGGCAAACACGATACCCCTCTTCGGCGGCCGCCGTGCTGTCCTGGTGAAGGCAGGCGCACGAAATATTGCTTCCGCGGTTGAAACCGTCATCGCCGCTCCTTCGAGCGAATGCCGTGTTATCATTGAAGCCGGCAACCTCAGCAAAAGCGCGCCGCTGCGGTCACTTTGCGAGAAGGCGAAAGTGGCCGCTGCGCTGCCCTGTTATGCCGACAATGAGCGCGCCCTCGGCCAGTTGGTTGACGAGGAGATGCGTGAAGCCGATCTTGTCATTTCGCCCGACGCCCGAGCCGCTCTGCTTGCGTTGCTTGGGAGCGATCGGCTTGCGTCACGCAACGAGATTCGTAAGCTCTGCCTTTACGCTCGGGATAAAAAAAATATCGAAATTGCCGACGTCATGGCAGTAGTGGCGGACGCGTCGCAGATAGCGCTCGATGGGGTAGTCGATGCCGTTTTCGCAGGAAAGACCGGTGAAGTTGATGCCGAGTTTGGCAAAGCCCGGGCCGGTGGCTCGTCGCCGGCGGCCATTATTTCCGCGGCAATTCGCCAGGTTGCCAACCTGCACAAGATGAAGCTCGCCCTTGAGGGCGGCGATTCGATTGAATTCGTCATGAAACGTGCGGCGCCGCCGGTTCACTTCAGTCGCGAGCGCGAGATCGGCGAAGCACTGCGAGCGTGGTCCGCTTCAGGTCTGCTGCGCGCGATGGAGCAATTGGCCGAAACGTCGCTCGAAATACGGCGAAATTCTTCGCTGGCTGAGGCGATCGCTCAGCGCGCCCTGCTGTCGATTGCCGTCACAGCCCGCAGAAAAGCGTAAGGCGAGACGAAGCGGCACCTTGATTGCCCGAAGGAGATCAATTCGACTTAAGGCTCTTACGGCCGCCCGCATTGAGTTGGGGCGGTCGATAGCAGCCAATAAATCCGCCGTCCCTTAGAGATTTAGCTGATAGCTATGCGGGACCCAGCGATAACCGTCTCGCCCTTTATCGACATAACCGATTCCCGGGAATGGCATGTGAAAACTCACGACAAAAAGCTTGTCGGCCGCGAGCATGTCCAGAATCCGCTTTCGTGTTGTGACCGCCTTGTCCTTGTCGTCATCCATCTCGAAATACCACTCGGGGCGCTGCACTGCCATTACGTATTGAGTGCACGTGTCGGCAGTGACCATGACACGTTTGCCGTTGCTCTCGATATGAAATGCCAGCAGGCCTGGCGAATGTCCGGCAGCGTCGATCGCAGTGATGCCCGACACGACTTCGTCGCCCGGCTTGATGAAGCTTGAACGGTCCGCCAAAGGCACACAAATTTTCATGAATAGCTCGCGGTTGAATTTGCGTGCCTCGCGCACATTTTCACCGCGTTTCCAGAAATCAAATTCCGCAGCGCCGAATGCATAACTTGCGTTCGGAAACACCGGCTTCCCGCCTTCGACCAGCCCCCCGATGTGGTCCGGATGCCCATGCGTGATGACGATAATATCGACGTCTTCCGGCTTGTATCCCGCCGCGGCAAGACGCGCTGCCGTTTGACCCGGGGGCAAGCGCTTGCTGAGTTGCTCGTATTCGCGTGGAAGTGCTCCATTGCCGGTATCGAACAGCACTAACTCCCTGCCGGTGTTCACAAGTGTGGGAATGTTTGGATGCTCAAACCGCTGGGTATCAATATTGTTGGCACGTGCAAGTGCCTGCACCTCATCGGCCGAGGCGTTGCCGCCGTAGTGCGGGTGTAACCCCTCGCGAATTGCCTTGGCATCCAGAACGGTCGCAACTTCGAACCCGCCGAGCTTGAAACGGTAAACTGTCGGCTGCAATTCGCCTTGGAGTGATGCGGGCACCTTGGTTCCTCCTCGTTTTGTTGTAGCACGCACGTTGATTAGCAGCTGTAACCGACTCCGATCCAGCGGGAACAAAGACAGGCCAAACACCGCGGGGCCTTGTCTTCCATCCGCGCTGCATTGGCCCTATGTTGGTTGCCACAAGCTCGCAAGCCTAGGGGATCGGTGATGGCCCGAAAGAAGCGCAAGTCGCCTTCTGTTAAAAAGAAAAAGTCCAGAGCATCAGTGAGAAAGTCAGCTCAGAAAAGTAAATCACGGCGGCTTCGCAAGCGACGGTCGCAGAGCTTGGGCGACAAGGTAAAGGGCGCGTATCGAACCGTCGTGGATACGATTACAGGCACCGATCAGCTCCGCAACAAGTTGGAACCTCCCGCAACATCAGAAACGGAATAGATTGGACTAGAGCCGTCCCATCAGGAACAGAATCAAGACAATAATCAGCACCAGGCCGAGACCGCCCGAAGGATAGTAGCCCCACTCGGCGCTCTACGGCCAAGCCGGCAAGGCGCCTAGAACGAGCAGAATAAGATTATAAGAAGGACAAATCGCATCCTCGTCTCCTCGCGAAAAGCCGGGGTGCAACGCGGGATTTGCGATTTTGGTTACGTTAAGAAGCGCCTGATTGCGTGTTTGAACTGCTGTCAAGAATTTGCCGAATCTTTCGCGCAAGAACGCCTTCGGTTAACGGCTTTTGAATAAGTTCAGTCCCCGGGTCCAGGCGGCCGTGATGAACGATTGCGTTGCGGGAATAGCCCGTCATGAAGATAATCTTTGTTCCAGGGCGACGTCGCGCGACTTCATCCGCTAACTCGCGGCCGTTCTTTCCCGGCAGCACAACGTCCGTCAGCAACAAGTCGAATTTCTTGTCAGCGTCGAGCAGTCGAAGCGCGGAGGTGGAGTCCTTTGCCTCAATGATCTGGTAGTTCAGGTCCCTCAGGATCTCCGACGCATATTGGCGAACACCATCATCGTCCTCCACGATAAGTATCGTTTCGTTACGGCCGCGCTCTGATCCGACGGAATCATCGGCGGACAGGGCAACTTCATCACCTTGATAGCGAGGCAAATACAGCTTGATGGTGGTGCCTTCACCCGGTTCGCTGTAAATTCTTACGTGCCCGCCGGACTGCTTTATGAAGCCGTAGACCTGGCTCAAGCCCAATCCAGTGCCCTTCCCGGCTTCCTTCGTCGTGAAAAACGGCTCGAAGGCATGGTCGATTGTTTCAGCCGACATTCCTGCACCATTGTCAGTCACTGCGATAAGAATGTATTGGCCGGGTATGAGGCCGTCGTGCTGCCGACAATATTCGTCGTCGAGGTATGCATTGCTCGTTTCAATCGTCAGCTTGCCTCCTTGCGGCATTGCATCCCGCGCGTTGAGAGCAAGATTAAGTAGGCTTGACTCCAGCTCCGATGCATCTACTTCGACCTTCCAAAGACCGGCGCTGCCGATGGTTTCCAGTTCGATGTTTTCACCGAGGGTCCGAACCAACAGATCGGAGATACTCGCAATCAGTTTGTTGGTGTCGATAGCCCTTGGATTGAGAGGTTGGCGGCGTGAAAACGCCAGCAATCGCTGAGTCAGTTGTGCAGCGCGTTCCGCGCCAACGAGCGCATTATTGAGTGCCCGCTCTGCGCGTGCTTCGACGACCCCGCGTTTGGCGATCCCGAGATTGCCGATAATGATCGTGAGAAGATTGTTAAAGTCATGTGCAACGCCGCCGGTCAATTGGCCAACAGCCTCCATTTTCTGGGCTTGCCGCAAGGCTTGCTCGGCCAGTTCACGGCGCTCAGACTCAGCGTAGAAAGCTTGAGTGCGCCGCATGGTCAGCAAGACAAGCCCGAATAGAAATAATGTCGCCGGAATCCCGAAGATCAAATGGCTGGCCATCAACTGGGTCCAGCGTGAATAGATCGCATCGGTTTGCAGACCATCGGTAACGTACAAATCGGAATATCCGAGCCTGCGGTAGGCCATCCGTCGTCGTACACCATCGATCGAGGTGGTCGTAATGATGTTGTTATTTGGGTCGCTGGCGATGCTTTGAATGAAATTGCTGTCGGGGCTGACACGCGCGGCATCTCCGGGCGGAGCTGGATAACGCGCGAGAATGGCACCATCACTTTTTGCCAGCGCGAAGCTCGCCGTGGTGTCAGCCGCAAGCTCTTTGTAGAACTCCGTAAAAACGTTGGGCACGACTGAGATCATGATGATCCCGTTGAATTGCCCGTCAACTGCCGACCGGCGCCGGCTGACACCAAAAATCCTCTCGTTTGTCGCGCGTGATTGCAGCGGCGCACCAACGTAAGTGCCTGCGTTGCGTTCCGCTTGCGCCTGAAAATAATCGCGGTCGGCAACGCTTGTATCGGCAGGTAGCGGATAGACTGCGGATGAGACGAGAGCGCGTCCGTTCTTGTCGGCAACGAAAATTGCGTCGACCGTTGCCAGCGCCTTTTCGAATTTGCTTAGCTGAAAATGAAGAGATTCTTCGTTCGTCTTGATCTGCTCATCGGTGGCATCGCTCAGAATGGCGTCGACACCAGTGAAAGCCAAATCGACAGATTGGAATACCTTGTTTGCTTGTTCCGAAAGAATGTTTAGCGATGCAGTGAGCTGTTCGTCAGCGTGAGCAAGCGCATTCCTGTAGTTAATCCAGCTGGCGTAGGCAAAGATTGCTCCCGGAAGAACGATCGAAGCCACCAACATTGTTTTGAGGAGGCGTAGAGCCGCATCACGGCGCGCGCGCATTCGATAAGACTCTTAAGCGGACGTTCGAATGTATTCGGGATGCCTAATTCTGGAAAGCGGGAAAAGCTGCGATATCCAGCCTTTGTTGCATCGGTAGGGACGATTGCAGCCCCAGGCAACTGCCGCCAAGCAGTTACGCACCAGTGAAACTGGAACATTCCGTATTTCGACCGTCACCGTGGAACTATCCCGCAGAAAGCAAATCGGTTCAACTTGAATCGATTTGTTTGGAAGTTGGAAAGGCAACCGAAAGGTGACCTTCAATTTTCCCGGACGGTGATAAGCGAGCGCAACGGCGCGAACACGTGCCGTTTCAATCCAAATCCCACACCATCACAGTATTTGCCTCAAAATCTATGAATTGTTTCATGAAGTATTTTACAGGCGCTTCAGCGGCGAGCGGTACAGCCTTGCGCATCGACAATATCTCGGTTGCCGACGGTGCTGATGTCCCCGCGAGCGTCGTCCAAGTGCAAACTGAATTTCAGCGCTGCCAGCAAGCGGCGCGGAATAACATTGGGCGTATTGACGCTCGCGCTAGTAATGCTGCCTGGCATGGTGTGGGGCGCCGAGGAGAAACCCAGTTCCTCCGGCGTTGCGGCGCTGGACTTAAAGGCCACCGAACTTTCCGTAACTGGAAATTCCGACAACTCATCGCCGACTGAGTCCACTTTGCCTGTGCGGGGCGAAACTTGCGGTTTCGAAAACACGGCAGCTTTGTCGCTTGTTGATTTGACGTTGCCTGACACCGAATTGTTGCCCTTTACGATCGCGCCGCGCACCGCGCATATTATTTTTGACGGGATGGAAGGCGCCGTCATGCGCGTGAGCTCTAAAGATGTGAACCTGACCGCGTTCGCGCGGAAAAAGATGCTGCCTGAATTCGCGGCGGGCTATCGGGCTTTGTTGAAGCGAGTTGCGATGATCGGCTTGCCCCGCAATAAGGACGCGGCTTGGCGCGCGAACACGATCATCGGCACGGTTTCAACCTACAACCCCTATCGCGAAGGGCGTCAGGAAGGTGGGCCAGAGACCGCTTCGGGCGAACCTTACGACCCGTCCGGCTGGACGGCAGCGATAAAGACCGGGCTGCGCAAGCAATTCGGCGGTGTTCGTTATGGCAAACTTTATCAGCCCACCTTTGCCCTGGTGCAGAGCGGCACCAAGCAGCTGATTGTCAAAATCAATGATGTCGGGCCTCTGCGGCCGGGGCGCGTGCTCGACCTCAACGAGCGAAGCATGCGTCACTTCGATCCTTTCCTGACCCGAGGCCTCCTTAAGGAGGCCACCATTACGCTGCTCCCCGGCAATGATTGGACGCCTGGGCCGGTCGGTGTTGCCTACGCAATCGACCTCGTCCGCGCAGAGCCCCGCCCGATGATTGCAGAGCTTGGACCCGATACAACGACTTTGCCGGCGGACTCTGAGTTGGAGCGATGGCGCGCGCCGCTTGGACACGCCGCGTCAACGATTGCTACCAGCAGCCACGCCGCGGTTGCGGCCATCCGCTAGCGCTTGCGCAACCAGGCGTCGAGACTGAGTCGACCGGGGCCGCAAGCAAACAGAAAAAAGATACCGCCCAGGATGGCCATGTTTTTGTAGAAATTCGAATCCTGAGCGCGTCGCACCGCCGCATCAGTGAAATCCCAATAGCGATGGGAGCTGAACGTGGCCACCAGCATGAATATGGTCATAACTACGGCGGCATACCGAGTCGCGAAGCCAAAAATCAGCGCAAGACCGCCAAAAAATTCTGCTGGAACAGCAATATATGCCAGGAACATGGGCAAGCCACGCCCTGGAAAAGTGGCCGCATAAGTCGGGATATCGAAGATTTTACCGTAACCGCTGCGGACAAATATCCAGCCAATCAAGATCCGACCGATTAGCAGCACCAGATCTGACGTGCTGGCGGCAATGCTGTCGGCGCCAGACAAAACCGGAATTGAACTGTTCCGCGTGGTAGTGCTCATGATGTGTCCCCGGT
>Ga0066903_100002188_pt1 | contig 15063 bp, 14 predicted proteins | sample PanSoiMetaGPlot1_FD_67491 | JGI IMG/M metagenome (GOLD analysis project Ga0066903, IMG submission 67491) | Tropical forest soil microbial communities from Panama analyzed to predict greenhouse gas emissions - Panama Soil - Plot 1 (version 2) | ecosystem: Environmental > Terrestrial > Soil >...
CAATGGCTCAGCGAGGCGGACCGCAGCGTCGCACCAAGGCCGCGTACCGCGAACGGTCGAGGTAGAGAGACCTGTGATTGCGGACGAAACCATGCCGTTCATGTTTTTGTCAGCAACCTGTTAAGCGGCGTGTCAGCCAAAATGCCCGCGTGCCGAGAACGCGACGTGAAACGCGACGACGACTTGTGGGAACGATGCGCCGAACGGGAGCACTTGAAAATGCTCCGCGGGATACCCTGACGGAGCCAAGGCGGCTGCGAGCGAAAATCCGAAGCGCCGGTAGTAGCGATGATCGCCAACGAGCACACAGCCGCTTGCGTGCTTTGTCCGCAAGACTCCAAGCCCCGCGTTGATTAGCTGTGTCCCGATGCCGAGGCGCTGAAACGACGGCTCGACCGAGATAGGGCCGAGGGCGAACCAACCGTGCAGCTCACGGGGGCCAACTGCCGAGAACGCGATGTGGCCTACGAGCCGTTCGTTGAGCACCGCGACCAACGACACGGCGAGCGCCTTGGCCTCCCGCAACGCGTCGATCACCCGCGGTTCAGTGCCATCGCTATACGGCAGGCCGGAAAATGCGCGTGCTGTGAGCGACCGAATACCATCGTGATCGGTTTGCGATTCCGGGCGAATGAGAGCGAACAAAGGGTCATTCGGAGATGATGACAAAGCGCTCCTTGTCTTCATGTGACTTTGCGGTGCCGCTGCGTCGCGTGCCACGGCGTGCGCTCCCATGCGGTGCCCGTCGCGCTTGTAGGGGAATGCTCCATCCCGGTCGTGTAGAGCGTCGCGCGCCAGCCACGGTTGGCGCCGCACGAGTAGGATCATTTCCCACCGGTGGAACGCCCTTGGCTGCTTCGCAACCGGCGGCGTGTTGCGCCTACGGCATCTCCCCAATCGCCAGCCGCAGACCGGACAGCAGAAGCTCGCGGTGCTCGGGGATCCGCAAGGGCAGCTCGTCCGGTACCACCAAGGGAGTGATCGCGCGTAGCCGCGCAACAACTTCGCGTGCTTCGTCAAGCCGCCCCATGTGAGCGTAGCAGGCGGCGAGATATTGGTATGGGCGCGGGCGATATTGCGTCTCCTGAATGCCCAAGACAAACTTCGATGCCGCTTCCTCAAAGCGCCGCTTGAAGAAATGGGCCGCCCCGATAAAGAGAAGATGACTATTACCCTCTCGCTCACGCGGACTCAGCCGGAGCGAGGTTTCCATATGCTCTGTCGAAAGCTCAAGTTCGCCGGCCCACAGCCTTAGCGCGCCGCTAAAGAACCAGCCGCGGGCATAGCTTGGGTTGGCGACGGCGACGATGGCTGACGCCGGCGCTCGGACAGGCGTTCCAGCGCGAGCGCCGATATCGATGCCGGCGTGAACGTCGCCTCTCTCCCCCGACGAGCGCCGTGTTCCGAAACCGGAATTGATCGGTCCCCGAACAGGCCAGTGCAACCGCAGCGCGGTGAGAGGGTCGTGGGCGTCGTAGCTGGGGTTGGAGCCTTGCGCCGCGGCCCATCCAGTGAGCGCACCGCTGGCCATGATCGTCGCAACACTTATCATTCCCCAGCGCGTCAAGTCCCTACTGTTCACAGTCGTAACGCAAACGGCACATGCTGTGCCAGACGCGCGCGGCGGGAGCTCTCTGTCGGTCGACGTCAACAACGGCGCGAACATGCGTGGCAGAGGCCTCCGATTGCCCCGATCGCATTGGTGCTTCGTTATTCTCGAATGAATAACGCCGTCTCGCACAAGCATTGGTTCGCCGTGCCGGCTCGCGCAAATGGCGCAATATACGGCACAATCCGATGCGACCTGGGCATCGAGGAGTGCTCGCAGCTCCATGTGATCTTGACGACCCGGCCTTCGCCGTTCTTTGTGGTCCCGGGGTCGAGCCGGAGAGTCCCGTCCTGGGGGTGTCCTGGCGCTTCTTCAGGTCGAGGACCTCACCTCACGCTTGCGCCAGCCGAACGTGTACGCGAAGGAACTGAAGCGGTGGCGCAACAGTCCTGCTGTTCTTCAGGCACGTGACGTGTGCACGAAGCTGTTCGGTGTGAGGGGCAACCGGCTGGCACCACCATCGAGGTGCGGTGGCTCCCCCCTCGGGCATTCATGGTCGAGACGAGCACGGTCGCGGTGATCGATCAAGCTAAGAGACTCGCGAGCGCCGGTCCCTGGTGGCGCCAAAGGCATCGAGAAACGTCGAGATGACGTTGCTGACGGCTTCAGGCTGTTCGTAGCTGTAGAAATGGCCGCAATTGGGGATGATTTTCAGGAACGAGCTGGGGATCGCCTTGTTCAGGTCTTCTGACATGGAAACGGGAGTGCGTCCGTCATGCTCGCCGGCGATGATGAGGGTCGGGCAGCTGATCTCTCCTAGGCGGCCGCCGATGTTTGGACGGCGCTCGTTGGCGACTAACATCTCGAGGTAGGACTGGGGGTTGTTGCGCAGATGCTCCTGGCGGAGCGCCTCGACGGCGTTGGGATTGTGCGCGACGCTGTAGGGACTAAAGGCCTTCTTGGTGAACTCGAAAGTCTCCTCGACGATCTGCTCGGGTTTGGCCCCTTTCTCGATCAGCTCCCGGCGCTTGTCAAACCCCGACCGATCGGTGCGTTCGAGACGCGGGCTGGTAGCTCCGATGGTGATGAGGTGGGAAACCCGGCGAGGATGATGAATGGTGAAGTCCAGAGCGACTCCGGCGCCCAGGGACCAGCCTCCCAACGCCACGCTCTCCAGGCTGAAGGCGTCGAGGAACCGCAACAGGTCCTGCCGCCAGAGTTCGTATGACAGCTTGGGCTCCGGCGGCCGCTTCGTTTCACCAAAGCCTCTCAGGTCGTAGGTGTGGACTCGGAGCGACCTCGACAGTATAGGGAGCATCTTCTCGAAGGTTTGAGAGCGCGAGCCACCTCCGTGGAGGAGAACCAAGGGGTAACCCTCCCCACGAATGTCGTGATGGACGTTGAGGTCGCCGATCTGCTTGAGCATTGTTCCTTCTCTTTCTTGCCCGCACCGCCAGGACCCGTGTCTACCGTTTGGGTAGCCCGTAGACCCTGTCGACGGCCGCCTTCGCGTACTCGTTCAGGAAGTACTTGGAAGCGTCGAACTTGTTGGGGTCCACGCCCTTGATCAAGCCGGCCTTCAGAGCAAGAGGGAGGTACTTGTGCATCGCGTCGGGGTCGGACAGGCCCGTGAGGCTGCGGGTCGGACGAGTCACTATGATGTTCTGGATGGACGTTTCTCGATCCGCCGAAGCGAGCTCCGGTATGAGTGCCTTTGCCAAGTCTACGGCCCGGTCGGGGTAGGTCATATAGAACGTCATCGCCTTGAGCAGCATCGCGTTGAACGCGATTGCTAACTCCGGGTGCTTGGTCACGAAGTCCCGTTTGGCTAGGTACACATCCCCCTCGTAGAGAGTCGCGGCGAGGGGCGTCAGGTTCTGCCAAAGAGGACTGGGCTTAAAGACTCTCTCGTTTGGGTCGGCCCAGGAGCCCACGGCATCTACCCGCTTGGCCTTGAGGGCCTCGACGTAGGCGCCGACGCCGCCCAGGCTTACATACTCGACATCCTTGGGATCCACCCCGTTGGCGACGAGCATGAGGTCCGTCGAGTATTTGGTCGCGCTCCCTGGGCCCAGAATGCCGATCTTCTTTCCCTTCAGGTCCTTCCAGTCCTGGATGCCGCTGTCCTTTCGGCCCAGCACGAAGAAAACCGGGACGCCGGGCGGTTGGAGCTTCCAGATAGCGACCAGGTCTTGCCCCTGTGCGACCGCATTCACCAGCGCGTCGGGCACGCCGCCGCCGATATCCGCCCCGCCGCCAACGACTAGGGCCGTCACCGCGCCGCCGCCCGTCGCGCGCTGGATGTTGAGGTCGATGCCGACCTCCTTGTCCCATCCCAAGGCCTTGGCTAGGTCGAACCACATGCTGCCGACGCTGGGTGGGGTGGGAAGCCCCAGCGTAACCTTCGTCAGCTTGCTTCCCCCGGCTTGGGCCTGGCTGGCAGGCATTGTTGGCTGCGGGCTCTGCGCCCAGGCGGCCACCGACGCACCGATGAGGGCGACCCCAGTCAGAGCTGCGAAGAGCTTGGGAAGACAACGCATCACCGTGTGCTCCTGTTTGCGATAGCTCGCTTTATTGGTTCTGCATGTTTGCTTTGCCTCTCGCAGGCGTCGACGCCGCCTTTGTGCTCCTGGACATTTCGGTCGGCGCGTGCGATCGAGCGGTCCAACTTAATCCGCCGGATGGGCAAGGTTGAACCAGCGGAGGACGAGGGTCTCTAAGAGGAGAGCGGACAAATAGTACGCGAGGCCGACGAGGGTGAGGACGAACAGCGCACCGAAGACGAGGGGCGTATCCAACTGGGCGTAACCGACAATCATCACGGCTCCCAAGCCGATGCGACCAGCAACAAACTCCGCCACGACGACCGATACGGTGGCGAGCACGACGCCGACTCTGACCCCCGTCATGATGTAGGGCAGGGCGTTGATGAGCCGGAGCTTGAAGAAGACCTGCAGCGGGCTAGCGCCTAGCCCGCGGAAGAGCCGGAGGCTGTCCTCGTCGACACGCTGGACCCCAAGGATGGTGTTCTCCAACACGGGGAGGACAGTGGACATGGCGGCCAACGTGATCTTCGGCATCATCCCGAACCCGAGGAGGAGGATGATCATCGGGGCGAGGCCGCTTTTCGGGATAGCCTGGTACAGGATCAGATACGGATGGAGGACCCCTTGAACGATCTTGGATTGACCGATCAAGGCACCAAGAATGAGTCCAGAAGCCGCTCCGATCGCGAAGCCCACGGCGATCTCCGTCACTGTGTCAGCGGCCCCAATACTAATGACGTTCCATCCGCGAGTGAGCCCGGCGTAGGTCTGCAAGGGACTGGGCAACAGCGTTACGTCATAGCGGGCGGAGAGGCCTTGCCAAATGCCGACGAACGCCGCCAGGACGAGCAGACGGGCGACGCTGTGACCGACGCGCTCGTGCCTCACCCTGGCCGCGACCGCGCGAGTCTCCTTCTCCTCTAGGTACTCCGGCGTGATCACTCTCACAGGGGTGACCGCATGTTGTCGGACCGCGCCGGCGCTTGATTCTTTGGAGAGGGGTGTCCGTCCGGCCCCACCTACTCACCAGGCGGAGTCAGATTGTAGTGCTTGAGGGCCTTTCGCTCGAGCCACTGACTAGCCACATACACGCCGAAGGCTAGGATGGTCAGCACGGTCATGGTCGCGTACATGAGCGGGGTGCTGAAGGTCCCCAGCGAGATGACCAACAGGGCTCCCAGACCCTTGTTGCCGGCGACGAATTCAGCAACGATGGCCCCAAGTGTGGCGAGGATGGCCGCGATACGCAGCCCAGCAAAGACCATTGGCAGGGCGCTGAACACCCGGAGCTTGACGAAAATTTGCCACTTGCTGGCTCCGAGGGATTGGAACAGCCTGAGGCTGTCAGGATCGACTCGCCGGAGCCCTGTGATGGTGTTCTCGAAGAGGGGGAAGAAGGCAATCAGCGCTGAGATCAAGACCTTCGGCCCGATGCCGAAACCGAAGAAGATGAGCAGAATCGGCGCCAGTGCGATCTTGGGTACCGCCTGAGAGATCACCACGTAGGGCCTGAGGGTGACCTCCGCCCATCGCGACTGTGCAATGAGGGCGCCCAGTCCGATGCCCAGAACGCTCCCGGCCAGGAATCCCACGACGATCTCAATGATTGTGGCTGGGGTGTGGTCCCAGATCGTGCCCCTGCTGTCCAGGAACGCCCGCCATGTGTCGGAGGGACTAGGGACGAGCACTGGAGGGTAGAACGTGGACACGAGCCACCACGCCCCCACGAAAGCCCCCACAATGAGGATGCGGCCCACGAGGTTGATGGCGGCGATCCGCCGCTTCCGGACAACGTCCATCGTCCTCTCGCGCTCGTAGAAGTCCTGGAAGAGCTCAGCGTCCGTCTTGCCGACGCTAAGTTGTCGGAGCGCCAACACGTCCCCCATCTCGCTGGGTCATCAACAGTTCGCGCAGCCGCCTGACCGTTTCCACGAATGCTCCGCTGTGCAGGATCTCAGGAGTTCGCGGATGAGGGATGGGCACCTCCAGGATTTCAAGAATCGTTCCGGGCCGGGCGCTCATGACGACGACTCGGTTGGAAAGGAACGCGGCTTCCTGGAGGTCATGGGTCACGAACAGAACTGTCTTCGGCGTCGCTTCCCAGATTCGGATCAGCTCTAAGTTCATCGTCTCCCGAGTCTGGGCGTCCAAGGCGCCGAAGGGCTCGTCCATGAGGAGCACCGACGGGTCGTGCACCAGGGCCCGGGCAATGGCTGCTCGCTGCTGCATACCGCCCGAGAGCTGGTTGGGGTACTGATTCTCGAACCCTTCGAGCTCCACCAACCTCAGGAGCTCCCGTACGCGCGGCTCCAGCTCTTTGCGCGACAGGCCGTACATCTCGACGGGCAGCAGGACGTTGTCGAGGGTAGTCCGCCATCTGAGCAAGGCACTGGTCTGAAAAACCAAACCGATGTCACGGCGGCCGGCCCTCTCGACGCGTTCGCCATTGATTGAGATTTCTCCATGGCTTGTCGGTAGCAGGCCCGCAATGCAATGGAGCAGTGTGGACTTCCCACAGCCGCTCTTTCCGACGACGCTGACGAACTCGCGCTCCCGCACCTCTAAGTTGATTCCTTTGAGGGCGTATACGGATCTTTGGCCGGCCAGATAGAACTTGTGGACATCGTTACAGCTGATCACGACTCTCGGCTGGTCGGCCTTCGTGACCGGGGCCGAGGCAGGCAGATCGCCAGTCTGTACCGCGTCCAAGCGAGGACCGGCGATGCCCTGGATCACCTGCTCGACTCAGCCCACTCCGCCACTTTTCGGGGATCGGGCGGTTGCTTGAGGCAGCCTCGCGCTCCGCCGAGGCGCTTGAAGTCCCTCGCCCGCCGGGCAAGGTGCCGCCGGAAGTAGATCACGCCCAGATCCAAGATGCCGAGCTTCTGAGGTATGTCGGGGTTGATCTCGCCCTGGGCGAAGATCGGGAAATCTTCCTTCTCGTTGATCCGGATGACCCCGTAGCCCCGCCGGTACAGGTAGTACCACAGGTCCTGCCACAGCTGCCCGAAAGCAGTCTTTGGACGTTCCGTGACGGTGAAGGTCCACATCCGCGTTTTCCAGTCGGTGACGGGTACGCCCCAACGCATGTGAAGGGCGCCACCCAGCGGCACCCTCGCGATACTGGGAAGTTGCACGTTGTGATTGTGGCCGAACCGCCCTGGCGCAGATTTCAACTGCCCTAGAATCCTCCACCAGACATGCCGTGGCCACTTGCCCAGGCCTGGATAGTCCTTCTGGCCGTACTCAACATGTTCCTGGGTGAGCGTGACGTAGTTGTCCCCTTCCTCGATGATCTTGACACCGTTCGTCACCACCGGCTTGGGACGAAAGAATTGTTGCTTGTAGTTGACCAGGTGCCACCACTTGAACGTACGGTGGAGATAAAACTCGTGGTAGTCGATGCCCTGCCACATGGGCTCGGTCCAGTTGGTCCCCCACATCTTCACCCGGGTGTAGCGCGTCACGTGCAACGCCGGATCCTTAAACTCCCAGGGCAGATCCTCTTCCAAGAGCACGGGCGTGGTATCTCCCATCCAGATGAAGACGACGCCATGGCTCTCAGCCGTCGGGTATCTCTTCGCGCGCATCTTAGGAGCCAGGGTGGAGTTGACCGCTTCGATGAGGCCGGCCACGCAGTGACCGGCTTCGTCGAAGACATAGCCGTGGTAAGGGCAGGTGACGGTTCCGGGAAAGTCACAGAGGCCGTTGGACAGCCTGGCGCCCCGGTGAGCGCACCAGTCGCTGAGGGCGACTACTCTAGCGTCCTTTCCTCGGAACAGGACGAGCTCTTCCCCGAGCATCTTCAGCCGGACCGGCTTCTTCTTGCCGACCTTCTTGGCCCAGATCCCGGGATACCAGTACTCCCGGAACCCCAGCCGCGGGCTGTAGTCAAAGGGCCCAATCTGGGAGGCACCGCGCGCCTCATCCTTAAGCTCGCGTTCGCGAGCCTTGGTCGCTTCTTGTGGTTCACTTAGTAGGTTGAGCATCGCGCTTCTCCTCCCTCGGAGCTCTAGTCGGCCCTTGCCGTCATGAAGCATTTCGAGGAGTTGAAGATATAGGTCTGGATGAAATCGATGATTCGCGGCTTGTAGGCGAGCTCCGTAAGCGCGCCGCCGAGACAGATCCAGTTGAGGAACTCCTGTTGTCCTGCCTCTTCTATGTCCTTCATGGAAAGATCTCTCCAGAGAGAGGCCTTTCCGTCTCGGAGTTCTTCGAAGCGAGTCCGGTCGGCATCGATGTCTGGCCAGAGCATGTAGTGCTTGTCGACGAGGAAAGCGTGAGACCAGCTGGATGAGCCCAGCAGCACGGCTCGGTACCGGCTGTCCTTCAGGGCTCTGGCAGTGGCCGCTCCGACCTCGAAGCACAATCGGGCGGACGGGGCTGGTGGATCCTGCTCTCCGTCCGCGGCCGCCTGCAGTGGGCTGCCGCCCCGGTTCTTGACGAAGCTGCTTCCGTAACAGTTCACGTGGAAGGGAATCACTGGGTATGGGAACCCGTTCCGGTCGTAGTCGAGGAACGCCAGGGTATTGAGAAATGCGTGCGGCAGCCCCTGGAAATGGAGCGTCTTGTACGCATAGGGAATGGCGTAGCCCATCTCCAGGAGGCGCGTGGTCAGGTACTTTGCAGCCTCCGGGTGCCCCTGGTGTGTGAATATGTGATCGCTGTCTTCGCCCCACACGTTGAAGACTTCGGTCCCATCGGTATTGAACCGCTGTTTACGAAAGGGCTGGGTCTCGAACTTGTCGCAGATGTAAATGCTGAATGGAGGGACCAGGTCCTCGTGGAAGTTCTCGTATTGGTCATCCCCCCAGATCAGGACGAAGTCGGGGTGGAAGGCTTCGATCTCCTCGCGAACTTTTCTAAACCCATCCACGAGGCGCAGTCGGTGAGCTGCAGCAGATGCCAGTCCGTTGAAACCGTCCGGACCGTACTCCTCCTGCATCTCCTTTGGCCAGTTTTTCTGATCCTTCCACCAGTCGGGCACCCGGTCGCTCTTCCAATGCCGCTCCATCTGCGATGTCATGGCGTTGTCGGTGTAGAGCAGAAGCGGGTAATGCGTCGTTCCCGCCAGCAGAATCTCACCCATAGCTTCTCCTCACGTAGGCACCCGCGGGCTAGGGCACCCTGGGCGGCCTGGCGCCACGGGACCAGTGCTCCGGAGTAGCAACTTCAACGCTTCTCGCGGCCCGACTTCCCAAGACCTTTGGCCATGCAAGGAGGTCTTGTCAAGCGACATCGGCAGGGGCGTTAGTGGACTCCAAAAGCGCGGGAACTTGGACGAACGCGCGGTGATCACCACCCCGGCCGCTTGATCAGGCTGACGTGTTCATATAGATTCGTGGTTGAAGCTGCTACAGCGTAGGAGTAGCACGATGAGCATCGCTCCTCAACTGAAGGACGAACAGCTCCCCTCAGGGGCCGAGGCGATGCGCGAAGCACGGAGCGCCTCGCAAATCGGCCCGTTCGATTACTGTCCCAAGGTTGGTTTCCGCGAGTACTGGTATCCCGGAATCCAGGCCAAGCGCGTCGGCAGAGAGCCGATCCACCAGGTGATGCTGGGCGACGACTTGGTGTTCTTCAGGGATAAGGACGGCAAGGTCGTCGCCTTGAGCGACTGGTGCCCACACCGGGGAGCTCGCCTGTCGCGTGGCAACTGCGAGTTCAAAGGCACCATTGCCTGCCCCTACCATGGTTACGTCTTCGATGGCACCGGCCAGTGCGTGGCAGGGCTGGTCGAAAGCCCCGACTCGCCGTTTGTCCCCAAGCTGCGGGCGCAGAAATACCCCACGGCTGAACACGAAGGTCTCGTGTACGTCTGGATGGGTAAGACGGAGCCGGTCCCCCTCGAGCAAGATCTGCCAATGGAATTCCTGGACCCGACGTTGACCCATTACCGCTATCTTGAAGTCCGGGTCTGGGAAGCGAACTGGGTCGAGCCGGTGGCTCAGGGCATCGACTTCCACGCCGCCTATCTGCATCGCAATGTGAATTTCTGGCGGTTCTTCAACCGCGACCTCACCTTCTTTCGGCCGCGCATGATCTCGCAGGGCGGTTGCAAGATCGTGGCCGACGGCGAGGACTATGTGAACGTCGATTACGCCAACGTACGCTACGGGCAAGACTACTATCCGGGCTTTGATGCCAAGTGGCCGCGGCACGTGTGGTGGCGAATTCTGCGCAGGAAGAAAGGTCCCGGAATGACCGGGAAGCCGTTCGTCAACTACAAGTACAACGCTCAGCTGCCCAGTATCATTCGGGTGACGCGCGGATCCAGCATTCACATGCGGTGGATGGTCCCGTTGAACGAGGATGAGACGCGAGTGTGGACCTTCACCATCATCAAAAAGCCAAAGACGCGGCTCAGGCAGCTTTATGAAGACGTCTGGTATTGGGGCTGGCGGCGGCCAGACGAGGTCATCAACACCAATGTCTATGAGGACCTCGTGGTTTTCAAGAAGGGGCGCCTGAATCTCGATCGCCCGCAGAAGCTTGGCCCTCTTGACGCGGGACTCATCTACTTTCGGCGGCACCTGGCCAGGCGCTCACGGGATTTCAAGCGTCTCGGCGGCGCCGAAGGCTGTCTCAAAGCGCCGCCGGGTACTTATCCCGTCGAAGACGGCCGAACGGATCATCAGAGGAAATAATCATGGGCGAGATTCTCGGAATCGGCTGCACTCACGCTCCGATGCTGCAGTTTCCGGACGAGAACATGGCCGACATCGTTCGCCGGTACATCAAGAACGAGCGCATGCCGGCCAAGATGCGCGACCCCAGGAACTGGCCGGCGCCGATGCAGGAGGAATGGAGTAACGACGAGGGGCTCTCCGCAGCGCGACGCCATCGAGCAGAACTGCTTAAAGGGTTTCGGGCCGCGCGAGCCAAGCTCGACGAGTTCAAGCCAGATTTCATCGTCATTTGGGGCGACGATCAGTATGAGAACTTCCACGAAGACCTAGTGCCGCCATTTAGCGTGTATGCCATGGACAGCATCCCGACTGCGCCATTCAAGATGAGCCGCGTGATGCTGGCCACGAGGAACGTCTGGAATGAGCCGCCCGATCAGATCATCGACATCCCCGGTCACAAGCAGGCAGGCCTGTTCCTGGCCGAGCAGTTGATCAACAGCGGCTTTGATGTCGCCTGCTCGTTCGAGCTGCATCACGCCAAGACGATCGGCCATGCGTTCATCCGGACAGTCCTGTTTCTCGACTACGACCGCAGGGGCTTTCCCTATCCCGTAGTCCCGTTCCACGTCAATTGCTACGGCAAGGATCTTTGGTGGAATAAGCACGACGGTTCGCAATTACCAGCTCCGCCTGCACCGCCGCCCTGGCGATGCTATGACCTGGGGAAGCAGGCAGCCAGGATCCTGCGCGCCAGCCCGTGGCGTGTGGCCGTCATCGGCTCTTCGAGCTGGTCCCACGGCTTCCTGACCAAGAAGAATTACGAACTGTACCCGGATGTCGAGGCGGATCGCGCGCGCTTTGCCGAGCTTGCGAACGGGGAGTTCGGCAAATGGCGCGATCTTGACACTGAACAACTTCGGGATTCTGGCCAGCAAGAGATGCTCAACTGGTTGTGCCTGGCTGGCGCCATGGAGGGTCTCCGACCTGAAGTCCTGGCCTACTCGGAGACCTATATCTTCAATTCGACCAAGACGGTAGTCGCTTTCCCGGTCGCGGCATGAGCGGCATGGCGCAGCAAGCTGTCCGGTCGGCTTGGGTCGTAGTTCCGCAAGTGCAGGCCCTGCGCGAAACCGTCTACGGCGTCAAGACTCACTACACCCACGCGGGGGAAGGCGATCCTCTCGTCCTGGTGCACGGTGGGGGACCGGGCGTTTCGGGCGGGCATGCCTGGGAGCACAACATCCCGGTGCTGGCGGAGCGTTTCCACGTTTACGCCTTGGATCTCATCGGCAACGGCTACACCGACAAGCCACTGATCGAGTATTCGTTCCAAACGCTGGTTAGTCACGTTGCGGGATTCATCGATGCGCTGAACCTGAGTGAAGTGCGCTTGGCTGGCTATTCGCAAGGCGCGTACGTGGCCATAAAGTACACCCTGGAATTCCCCGCCCGCGTGAGGCAAGTGGTATTGGGCGGCACTGGCACGTTGGCCAAAGCCGTTGGCCTGAGCGACGGGGGCAGGTCTGTCAAACTGCCCGGTTTCGATGGGACGAAGGAATCGTTGCGCCGGTTCCTTGAGGTGAACCATGGCGATCCTTCGGAGATTAATTCGCTGCTCGAGACGCGCTATCGCGTCGCCGCGCTGCCGGGCCATCGCGAGTATCATGCCTCAATGGCGCGCTACAACACGATCCTGAATCGCGACGCAAGCGAGCAGCAGGTGTTCGAGGTGCGAGAGCGGCTAGGAAAGCTGACGGTCCCCTGGTGCCTGGTGTGGGGCGAGCAGGATCGGTCCGCCCCAGTAGACCCCCTCGGTTACGGCCTGCACGAGCTGTACCCGAAAGCGCCGTTTTATGTAGTTAGAGGCTCGGGGCACGCAGTCCATCACGACAAGCCCGAAGAATACAACCGCCTCGCGCTCGACTTCTTTGGCGCGACGGCGGTAGTGAGGCATTAGAGGGGCTGTTTCCAAGCCGGCACCGGATCGAAAGGAGCACAGTTCATGAAAACCGCAACCACCACCACGTACCGGGCCACCGGGACCCCTCGCAGGTTAGTGCACCACAACTTCTTCGTCGGCAGCATCAACAAGACCATGGACTTCTACAACCAGATCCTGGGCATCGAGGAGACCTTCCGCATCCCCGATCGGGGCGCCGGATTCCTAAGCAACGGCAACACCCACCATGACCTGGGCTTCGTGGAAGTTTCCGAGGCCACCCGTCACCGCGGCAAGGAGAGCCAGGCCAAGGGCATTAAGGAAGTCCCCCTAGGGCACGGGACCAAGCCGGGTCTGAACCACTTCGCTTACGAGATGTTCAACGAAGCGGAGCTCGTCGCCGCCTATGACCGCCTCACCGAGTGCGGCGTCAAGCCCTCGCTATTGGAGGACCGCATTGTCACCCGCAGCGTCTACTTCTTTGACCCTGAGGGCAACGGGATCGAATACACCGTGGACATGCTGTCGAACTGGCGGGACTATCGCAAACCCGGGGCTAGTATCTCCCAACGTGACTATGTCCCTGGCGAGGAGTCTCCGAATACCTCGAGCTTCATCAACCTCGACCCGGAAATCCGGCGAGTCGAAGGCGCCGCCCTGCACGCGAAGCGCGCCTCCCATTGTATGATCGCCGCCCGCGACTTCGAAAAGCTGCGGCGTTTCTACATTGACGTCGCGGGCCTGCGAGAGCTGTTTTTCTCTCCCAGCGGCGAGTTCTGCGTCCTCCACGGCAAGGACTTCCCCGGTTACTCGACGACTCTGGTGGCTGAAACAACCAACCGGCCCGCGGGTGTGCGGCAGATCTCTTTTGAGCTGGTGAGCCCTGAAGACATCGCCGGAGCGGAGAGGCGGCTGGCCGCCAAGGGCGTGCAGCTGGACCTTAAGACCGAGCACCCCGAAAAGCAGGCAGTGCGCTTCCGCGATCCCGACGGCACGCTCGTCCAGTGTTACCACGAGGAGCCGGGTTTCCTAGATGCTCTGAAGACGATGGATCCTGCCCTGGCCCTCCAGCTGCTGTAGTAGGCGTCGTCCGTCGCCGTAGCAGGCTGCACGCGCGAGCTAGAGCTAAGTGTCGGCCCATGAGCTAGAGGCCTGAAGGTAATAACGTGACAAGAACTTGACGAGCGAACGGCTCGGGCCAGCAAATCGAGGCTGCCTCCGAGCCAACGCAGACTCACGCAAGTGTGCGAGCCAATGGAAATCCTGCTCTGCAAGCTCGCCACTTCGCTCATGTCTCCTCGCTCTCATAACCCAATGGTCGGCGGGGCAAATCTGGGTACAAATCCTGGATTACCAGGCGAGGTAGTGCCCCCGTTGTGGTGGAAAATCCAAGGAGCGCAGCTTCCGATTCCTCGGTCAGTCGATGACCTCGTCCGCGCGGGCGAGCAGCTCTGGACCTCCGCGGTTCTCACCGCAATGGGGCACGATAGAGGTAGCGAGTGTTCACTTCTGTTTCGTTCCCATCCGGATCAAAGATGAACAGCGCCCGGCCTTTGAACGGCTCCTGGCGCTCGATCGGCCCACGCGTCCGATACCCGGAGGAGGCGAACGTCTTGACGACTGCATCGAAGGTATCCTCAGTGACCGTAAAGGCAAAGTGCATCGGCCCGCCGCCCTGATGGCGTCCGGTGGAGTTCTCGATTTGTAGTACGAGGTGCCCTCGGTCACATTGGAGATAGGCGCGCTCCTGATCGTGCTTGTCGAGCGGAATCCCTAACTTGGTGTGGTAAAAGTCGATCGCCCGGTCCAGGTCCTGCACTTTGAGGAAGATCTCTTCAAGACCGACGAACCCCATGTGATGCCTCCTTCGGCCGACATTCCAACAGCAGACATTGCGTCGGCCGTCGGTACGCCTGCCTTCTCACAACCGCAACCCCGATCCGGCTCGGGCACGTCGGAGAGGACGGCTGGCGGGATGATAGCCAATTTTCACGCTGTGTGGGTGAGTCCCTCGCTCATGATCACTCAATTAGCTGGTCCGCTTGGAGCAAGATCGTCTGAGGGATCGCACCCCCAGTGCTTTGGCCGTCTTGAGGTTCACCACCAGCTCAAACTTCGTCGGCCGCTCCACGGGCAGGTCGCCGGGCTTGGCGCCTGGATTGCGATGCGGACCTCGGGCTCGGCGCCGTTGGCGAGCGCTCTCAGCGCCATCCGGTACCCTGGGCTGTAGTGTGCCCTTCGGTCGCCCGTGCGCCGCTGTCGTTCGCTAGATCTGCGTCGCTGCGGATGGGCGCTGATGTCGCGCGCGCCAGAGGAACTGAAGGTTGCGGAGATAGATCGAGGTCGTCACCAGCTCGCCGATCACGAAGACGGGATCTCGGCGGTGGATCGCGTAGGTCA